>JABAOF010001798.1_pt2 | contig 31386 bp, 28 predicted proteins | sample 7062171 | NCBI WGS metagenome assembly JABAOF01 (sample SAMN14538628, study PRJNA623070) | marine sediment metagenome | biome: marine biome [ENVO:00000428]; feature: marine pelagic biome [ENVO:01000023]; material: deep marine sediment [ENVO:00002113] | place: India: Gulf of Khambhat ...
TTTTAGTTTCTTTTGTGTTTCAAGTTTTTTCTTATTTTCCTTTTCAGCTTTTTGTGCTTCTTTTTCTTTAATTTTTTGTAATTTGTGTTTCTTTTTTAATTCGAGTTTTTTGAGTTTTTCTTGTTTCTTTTTTTCTTCTTCTTTCTCTTTTTAGTTCAAGTTCTTTTTGTTTTCCTTTTTCTCTTGCAATTTCTAGTGCCTTTTTCTTTTCTTCAATTTCTTGTTTAGTTTTTTCAAGGTCCAATTTGGTTTTTGTAATATTATTGATTTTACTCTTACCCTTAACGTGTTTATTAGTTTGTTTATCTTTTACATTTTCTTTCTTTCTTAATTTGATTTTACCAAGACCCCAAAATGACGTACTAGATTTTTTATCTTGATTACCCATCATCACACTATGAATATCTTGTTCTTGTTCAATATCAGCATTTTTTGGAAAATCTAATGGATGTTCAATTTCAAAAAATTCTTCTCTTTGATCTAAGTCTCCTGTGAAATCTCCAGGTTCAACAAAAGTTGTTCCCATATGTGAAATTTCTGGAGGCTTATTGGTGGATTCTCTAAGATCTACAACGTCTTTTAAGGATTTGTGTCTCTGTTTTAAAAGTGCAATTCTATCTTTAACAAACTCTTGTTTGTGTCGTTCAAGAAGATCATCTATCTTCTTTACCATTTTAAGATGTAAATCAACAAATGTATCTTTTGATGCTGCTGGTTTATTATCTTCTGAATGTGGTTCATTTGAAGATGGTCTTGGATTAATTTTTATTTTTATTTTTTTCAATTCACTGAAAAATCCCATCTCAATCATTAATAAAAGGTCTAATTCAGAAACATCCTGCTTGGTTTTTTTATCTATATCTAAATTATGCATACTATCCAAATCTCCTGGGATTTAGTAGATGCACTACAATAATATGTTCTTGCGGCATCCCATCTCAATAACAAATATGTAAGTAAATATTAATATTATAAATGTTTCTATTCAAAAATTTTACAATTTGACAAATAATCATTTTGATAATTTTTCCAATTAGGTTTATATAATATGATTTTTAAAAAATGACATGGCAAAGATATCAATATTTGGTATAAATCTTTGCAATTAAAAGAAAAATAATATAGAAAAAAAAATTAAAAAACCAAAAGTATTTATACCATTTATGATATCTACGATATAAAAGCTTAAAAACTTATATATAAGCTAGGAGAGAATGGGATATGAAAGCAAATAAAAAATATATAGAAGGTGAGGATGCAGTATCTGCTGTTATTGGTGTTATTCTTATGGTCGCTATAACAGTTGCAATAGCTGCTACAGTATATGTTTATGTCTCTGGATTAGCAACATCTCCAAGTTCAGAAGCTGAAAATGCAAGTGTCGCAGTAAAAGCAGAAAATGGTAAAATAAAAATTACTCTTACAACCGCTGGGAATAACATGCCAGATGCAGGATATTCTTTTGCAAATACAGTAGGTATTAGAGTGAATGGTAGAGCACAAGACCTTTCTGGTTTTACTGGACTTAGTACAGATTGGCCTGTTGGATTGTCTCTATATGTCTATAATAACTCTGTTGCTCCCTATTTTGCAATAGATGATGTCGCTACATCTGGTAGTGTCTTAGAAGCTGGTTCTTATTCATTAACCGTAGTAATAGCTGATACAGTTATATATGATGATTCAATAAGAATAATTTAAAAATATTACCTTTTTTTTTCTCTTTTTTTTTAATTATTATGAAATTTTTTTCATTAAATTAATAACGTTATTATGAATTTAGAATATTTATGGTAGAACCTACTATTATATTAGATTCAATTAGGTTATTTACTGGTATTTTAATATTAGTTTATGCTTCATATACAGATATTAAAACTAGACGTGCGTCAAACATATTATGGCTTATTATGGGATCAATTGGTGCCATTCTACTTTTGGTGCAGTATTTAATAATAGGATTTGAAAATTTAATATATCTCATTTTTATTCCTGTTATGATTGGTCTTGTTTATTTATTATTTCAACTTCGACTAATTTTTGGTGGAGCGGATGCTAAAGCCCTTATGGCTATTGCAATTCTTGTTCCTATTGAACCTATTATTAATCAATTTCCTATTTGGAAAGAAACTCCTATGCCATTTTCATGGTCAATCTTTGCAAATTCAATAATAATATTTTTATTTATTCCAATTAGTCTTTTGGTTTTTAATTTAATTAAGGGAAACCTAAAATTTCCGTATGCTTTGTTAGGTTACAAAATGAATATAAATAATGCAAGAGATAAATTTGTGTGGCCACTTGAGCAATTTATTGATGGGAAAAGAAAATTTGTATACATGCCCAAAGATTTCGATGTTTCAGAAGAATATGATGAATTTGAAAAACATAATATAAATGAGATATGGGTTACACCAAAAATTCCTTTTATGATACCATTGCTTATTGGTTATATTTTTGCATTTATTTTTGGAGATATATTGTATTATTTTATGAATTCAATTATGTAATGGATAAAATATATCCCGGTAAAATGAAATACTAGTTTCTGTTTTACCATCTTTTGAGCTATGAAAAAAAGAGATTACTATGAAATTCTTGGAATTTCTAAAGATGCAAAAAAGGCAGAAATTAAAAAAGCCTACAGAAAACTTGCTTTAAAATATCATCCCGATAAAAATCCTGATAAAGAAGCCGAAGAAAAATTTAAAGAAATTTCAGAAGCCTATGCTGTTTTGTATGATGATGAAAAAAGAAGGCTGTATGATCAATATGGTCATGCAGGAATAGATCAACATTATAGCTATGAAGATATCTTTAGAGGTGCAGATTTTTCAGATATTTTCCGAGGTATGGGTTTTGATTTCGATTTTGGTTTTGATGATATCTTTGAACGTTTTTTTGGTCATAGAACCGGTTTTAAAAGAAGATCTTCTATGAGATCTCGCGGTGCAGATTTAAGATATGATATTGAAATCTCACTTGAAGATGCATATCATGGTCTTGAATCAACAATACATGTTCCAAGAAGTGAGACATGCAATATATGTCATGGTAGCGGTGTAAGTCCTGGGAGCCAACCAAAATCTTGTTCTCAATGTAATGGGACCGGACAGATGAGACAGTCCCGTCGAACAGCTTTTGGTATGTTTACACAAATCACAACTTGTTCTCGGTGTCAAGGTTCTGGAACAATTATTGAAAACCCCTGTTCAGAGTGTATAGGAAAAGGTATTGTTCAAAAAACAAGAAATATTGAGTTAAAAATTCCCCGAGGATTGGATGAAGGTTCACAATTAAGACTTGCAGGTGAAGGGGAAGCAGGACCTGGGGGAACAGGTGATCTTTATATTGTTGTTCACATTAAAAAAAATCCAGTATTTACCAGGAGAGGTAATGATCTTCATACTATTAAGAATGTTTTATTTACAGAGGCATCAATTGGAACTAGATTAGATATAAAAACAATTGATGGCAGTGTTGAAAAATTAAAAATTCCAGAGGGAACACAAAATGGGGATGTCTTAAAAATCCGGGGAAAAGGAATGCCAGCACTTCATGGTAGGACACAAGGTGATTTATATGTTGAGATACAATTAAAAACACCTCAGAAAATATCAAGAAAGGCAAAAAAACTTTTAGAGGAACTTAATAATGAATTAAAAAAATAAATAACAAAAAAAATTAAATACTAGGTCGTATACAAAATAATATAAGTATATTGGAGGCAAATTATGGATTGGCATGAAGATGATGACAGATATAAAAAAAGGAAACGTAGAAATCCTTTTGATATATTTGGTTTCGATGATGACTTTTTTAATGATATTTTAAACGATGAAAGGATTATGGAAGATATCCGCAGAATGACTGAGGAAATGATGAGGATGTTTTCTAATGCTCAACCTGGAAGACCCATTGTCCATGGTTATAAGATTAAGTTTGGAGAAGATGGAAAACCCATAATTGAAGATTTTGGTAATAGACCGATTAAATCGTCAAAAGGAAAACCAATAATTTCTGAGGAAAGAAAGCCTTTAACTGATATTATTGAAGGTGATAATGATGTTGCTGTTACAGTTGAGATCCCTGGGGTTGAAAAGGAGGATATTGATTTAAATGTTCAAAATGAAGAAATTGAAATTAAGGTTGATACTCCTCAGAGAAAATATCATAAAAAACTTAATCTTCCCTGTGATGTTATTCCAAAAACTACAAAAGCTACCTATAAAAATGGTATTCTTGACATTGTAATCAAAAGAAAAGAAAAGAAAAAACCAGGTGAAGGTTATCACGTTAACATTGAATAAAACCTTTATTTATTTTTTTTTATATCTTTTTAATTAGATATTCATAATCAGAAACATAAATATATATAATGAAATTTTTTTTAAAATAATATTAAAATAATTATTAAACATTAATTACAAACAAATTTGTTATATTTCATTTTTTATCAGTTTTAAAATAAAAATCAAATTATTTATCTTGGAAACATTTATCTAAGTATAAGTATTACTCTTTAACATCCTGGTGGAGGTAAAAAATATGAGAGTGAATAAAGATAAAAAAGTTGTTTTGAAAATATCTGTAACGCTAATAATTGCAATAATATTTCTTTTGCCTGGTCAAATACCAACTGCTGTGTCAAATGAATTTAAATTAGAAATTAATAATTTGGTATCTTATAATTATGTTAATGATAATGAACTTTTAATCTCTTTTAATCTTCAGGACTTAATACAGAATCAAATAAAAACAGACCAAGGTATATTTACAATTTTTAAAATTCCTAATGCTGGTTTTTCAGGTTCCATTGGCAGACCACAATTACCTATTGTATCTTGTTTATATGCAGTTCCTACACTTGATTTATCTTTTAAAATTATCGATGCACATGTTGTTGAAACTAGTTTTATTGATAAGGTTTATCCATCTCAGATGCCTCAAACCGATAGTGATGTAGATGAAATCTTTGGATTTGTTATAGATGAAGAATTCTATCAACAAGATATTGAATATCCAGGAATGTTTGCAGATATTGTGTATAAAGGTAAGATTCGTGATATTTGCTTTGTCAAAATTGAATTTTATCCAATCCAATATAATCCAATTCAAGAAACAGCTACTATTTATGATGAAATCACAATTAGTTTATCCTGGAATGAAAATGATATTGTTTCTGTAGAATCAGATTTTAATCATGCACCTTTTTTTAGTTTTTATAAAAACGTTTTTTCTAATTGGCAAGGATTTTTAGGGCATACTCAAATTATCGAATCTTCTGTTAGTTCTGATACTATATCTCAAGAAGAAGGATGTGAATATTTAATTATTACTCATCCAGATTTTTATACCAAAACAAGTGAGCTAGCAGATTGGAAATATTCAAAAGGAATGATTACGAAAGTTGTTGACACCGATGAAATTGGTGGTTCAGCAAATGAAATAAAACAGTATATCCAAAATGCCTATGATACTTGGGAACCGCGTCCATCATATATACTTCTTGTTGGCGATAATGAGTTTATTCCGACTAGTTCATCAGGTACAGATTTATATTATACAACTGTAGATGGATCTGATTATTACCCTGACATATATATTGGTAGGATTCCTGCAGATACCCTTCAAGAATCAAATATTATGATTCAAAAGATTCTCAAGTATGAGCAAGATCCTCCTGCTTCATCTGGTTTCTATAATAATTTTGTTGTTGCAGCGTATTTTCAGGATGATGAAAATGACGGTTATGAAACACGTCGATTTGTTAGAACATCTGAAGAGATAAGAGATTATCTTTTATCAGAAGATTTCAATGGAGAGCGCATTTATTGTACAGAGCCCTACATTAATCCTACAAATTATAATGATGGCGACTATGGTGATGGTGAACCATTACCTGAAGAGTTATTACGCCCAGATTTTGCTTGGGAAGGAAATGCTGATGATATTATAAATGCAATTGAAAATGGTATATTTATTTTAAATCATCGAGATCATGGCTTTGAAGATGGTTGGGGTGATCCCTATTTTGACACAAATCACGTTCATGGGTTGACAAATGGTGATCTTTTACCAGTTGTATTTAGTATAAATTGTTTATCAGGTAAATTTGATTATTATGAATGTTTTTGTGAAGAATTTGTAAGACAAGAAGGAGGTGGAGCAGTTGCGGCTTTTGGGGCATCAAGAACAAGCTACAGTGGATATAATGATTATCTATGTCGCGGATTTTATGATGCTCAATGGCCTGAATTTGATCCAGAAGTTGGAAGCAATGAACCAATGTACAAGCTTGGACAATTATTGAATTATGGTAAGACCTATATGGCCGAAACCTGGGGTGATCCGTGGGGGTTAGAAGAGACAACCTTTAAATTATTCCACTGTTTTGGTGATCCGACCATGGAAATATGGACCTCATTTCCAAAGGAGCTTGATTTTGAATATAGGTTTACAGGCGAAAGTCTTGAAATTACTGTTATAGAAGATGACTCTCCAATAGACGGTGCACTGGTGTGTTTAAGCCAAGATTCTTCTGGATTTTATGCAAAAGGTCTTACAGATTCAAATGGAGAAATAATTATTGATACAACGTCTGCAATAATCGATGAAGAAGTAACTATTGTTATATCTGCACATAACTACCTTAGCAATTTTAAAACATTTGTCTTAAACCAACCACCAAAAATACCAAATAAACCAGAAGGACCTGAAAGAGGAATAATTTACAGGGAATTGACATATTCAATAAGCACAACTGATCCTGAGGGAGATCAAGTCTTTTATAAATGGTGTTGGGGTGACGGCCATTTTAGTGAATGGTTAGGACCATTTAACTCTGGTGAAACTGTTACTGAATCAAATAGATGGTATGATGAGGCTTCCTTCTTCATCAAGGTAAAAGCTAAAGATATTTACGATCAAGAAACTGATTGGTCAGAATATTTACATTTAATAATCTCAAAAAATAGAGCGCTAAACTCAGGGCTAATTAGCCTATTAGATCTATTTTTTAAGATATTTCCAATGCAACGTCTAATTCTAGGACTAGGTCTATGAACTAATTTTCATCTTTTTTTCCATTGACATACTTGATTAAACAACAAAGTAGAATGTCTTAATAAATAAGAGAATGATAATTAGTAAATTTTAGTTTTGAGAAGGACGCATTCCTTTCTAAAAATTATTTTTTTTTAAAACCTGAAGAAAACAGAAAATATCCATATTTCTTAAATATTTAATAAAATAAAAAAAAGAATTTTTATTTTTTAAATCTTAATTTCTTCTTCTTTTTTTTTACTGTATCTTCTTTTTGATCACATGATGTTTCAGTTGAAAAATCATCTGATAGATCTGTTGAAAGATTACTTGGAGTTGGTGAAGAAAATAATTTGCTGAATATCTCTTTATTAGAGTTATACCAATTTTCCCACTCTTGATTTTCTTTTTTTAATTTTTTACACTCAAAATCTGACTCCTCATAGAGTTGATACAGTTTTGTTAACCTTTCTTTTTCTTTTTCATATTCAACTGTCATTTCCTCAAATTTTTCTTTAAATTGAGAAAAATCCTCTTTTCCACTTAATTCTTTTACTTTTTCATTCATTTCATTTATTATGCTTTCTTTTTGTTTATTTTCTTCTTTTAAATGGTGGATTTCACGTTCAAGTTGATTACGTATGTCATCAAATTGTTCACATTTGGTTTTGTAATCATCAAATCTATTTGCTTTATCTTGATATTCCTCTACTTTTTGATTTAGTGTGCTTATTCGTGCAGTTAAATCATCTTCTAATTGCCTTTTAGTTGTTTCAGATTCTCTTACACGATCTTCAAATTCTGTTATTTTCTTTTCTGCATTTGAGAGTTCTTCTTCCTGATTTTTATAGGCATCCCATAGTTTGATTAATCTTTCCTTTTCTTTTTCTAATTCCTCACTATACTTTCTTGCACCATCTACTGCTTCTGCTCTTTTTTGTTCTGCCTCAACAACTCTACTCTCAAAATTTTCAATGAAGTTTCCCAATTCCTCAACATTGTCAACTCCTAACATATTTTGAATTCTTGTTAGGTCATCAGTGCTTTTTAAAAATGAATTTTTTATGTTATCTATTTCTAGTGATACAGTTGATAATCTATCTTTAAGAGAATCTAAATGTTCTGTATCAGAAACTCCTTTATTTTTTTCATCAGTCATATTAATTATGCCTCCCATAATAAACTTGGTAATATTAGAATAAATATGTTGATATTTAAGGATTTTCATATAATTTACAAAATTTCTTGTATGTCAAATTAATTTATATTTTTAAAAAATATTACCACTAAGCTAATAAACCATTATAATTATACATAATTTGTAATTATCCTAAATCACTAGGAGGTATGCATGGATGGGATTATTTAGAAAGGGAACACTCTCCTCAATTTTACAAAGGATTTTTGGAAAAAAACATGCTAAAATTGGAATTTATGGCCCTCCAAATGTTGGAAAAACAACACTTGCGAATCGTATTTTACGAGATTGGACTGGAGACATAATGGGAAGCGTCTCTGAAATTCCACACGAGACTCGAAGGGCCAAATGGAAAAAAAATGTTAAGGTTGAAAATGGTAATTCCTCGCTTTTAATGGACATTGTTGATACACCAGGCGTTTCAACAAAGGTTGATTTTAAAGATTTCATGAACACATGGGGTCTTGATAAAGAGGAAGCAAAGAGAAGAGCAAAAGAAGCAACAGAGGGAGTAATTGAGTCTATTAAATGGCTTGAGGATATAGACGGTGTTTTACTTGTAATGGACTCTACTCAGGATCCATTTACTCAGGTAAATGTAACAATAATTGGAAATCTTGAAGCGAGAAATCTACCTGTTTTAATTGCTGCAAACAAAATAGATATGGAAGAATCTAGCCCTGCTACATTAAAATCTGCATTTCCTCAACATCCAGTTATTCCAATTAGTGCCTTAACAGGTTACAATTCAGATAATCTTTATTCCACAATGGTTAATCATTTTAGTAAGAAACGGCACAAAAAACGGAGGTAGGTGTATTTGAAGAGAACAGATGAAGAAATATCTTTTAACCTTATTTCACGTCAAAAATTAGATGAATTAACATCTGAAGAAAAATTAAAGTTTATTATAAAAGAGGTTAAAAAGGGTAAGATTTTGGTACTTGAAGAAGGTTTAACTCCTCTCGAAAAAACAAGTTTAATTGAAAATACAATGAAAGAAATTAAACAGGATACATTTATTGGGGTTGAAATGGAAGGTTATTCTGAGGATAGTCCAACATTTTTTCAGCGTTTATTTGGTTTATCAAAAAGACCTAGGATAACCTTAATTGGACCTGCACATATATTAAAAACAATTAAAAAAGACAGTAATATGATTCAAACTAAAATTATTTCTGGTAGAGGAGCAAAATAAAGATGCCTCACCAATGCCTTAAATGTGGTAAGATATTTGAGGAAGGATCTGCTCAACTTCTAAAAGGTTGCCCAGATTGTGGTGGAAATAGATTCTTTTTTACAAAGAACCCATTAAATGAAGATGAAAGAGATGCTATAACAAAAAAAGTTGGGAAGGATATTAACACAACTATTATGGAATTAATTGGTAATCAGTCTGAGGGAGTTATTGATAAATCTGGAAGTTGGGTAAAAATAAAACCAAAAGATGTTCGAAAGGTAATGGAAAAGCATTTACAAGAAAAAAGGAAGGTTGAGGAATCTAAAGATGATATTACTAAGGAAGATGTTGAGCTTATCACAGATAATGAATATAGAAAGGCAGTAATAGAAAAAGTAAAAGAGGAAACAGAAAAAGAAGATACCCCTGAGACAATTGATATTGAAAAACCTGGTAAATATAAAATCGACGTTAAAGGTTTACTTGAGGAAGAGCCTATTATTATTCAAAAAGATGGATCTTATACTATTCATCTTCCTTCAATTTTTAAGATGATTGATAAGGAAAAGAAAAGTTAGAATCTGCTGTTATAATTTTAATCTATTATGCATTTTAACAACAGCTTCAACTGCTCCTTTTGCCCTTTCAATCCTTTTTTCAGCCTGGAGACGTGTCATACCAGGTCCTGTAATTCCCAGACCAACTGGTTTGCTATATTCAATTGCAAGATCAGCAATTTTTCTTGCAGCATGTTGAATTACAATATCATCATGTTCGGTTTCTCCTTCAATTACCGCACCAATTGCTACAACACCGTCAATATTTTTTTTCTCAAGAAGATTTTTAACTGCCAGTCCCATGTCAAAAACACCTGGAACTTGAACAGTTTCTGCAATTTCAGCTCCAAGAAAGTCGGCGTGTTCTTTTGCTCGTTCAAGCATTACCATTGTTATATCATAGTTAAATTCTGATACAACCGCTCCAATTTTTATCTTTTCTTTTGCCATTTATTTTTCTCCCTACATTTTTAACGGGCCTGCATCTTCAAATCCTTCTCGCAAACCCTTACCTGCTTTCTTAATAAGATTTTCAGGTTTGAAAAGCAAATCTAATGCATTTAATGCATGTTCTCTGGTCCGTCTGTCTGCAAGCCAAGCAAGCTCATTTTCGTCTTTTGCTTCGTCTTCATAAACAAAAACTTCAAGTATATGTCTGTTACACATAAGTTGAGTTTTTATTAGTCCAGTACTTGCTTCATGAGCACATTGTTTATCTATAGGCTTTGATCCAGGCATACCTAATGCAATTACAATATCGCAGTTCTCTTCTTCAAAAAGTTTTTTACAAGCAACAGGTAAATCTTTGATTCCAGGAACTGTATAACGCTCAATTTTAAAACCTGTTTGATTGGACTGCAATTCATCAATTGCTGATTTACCCATATCAAATCTTGCAAATGTTGTATCTGCAATACCTATCTTTTTCATTTTTCTTCAATTTTCTCCATACTTTTTTGAAATTCATATGCAGAAATTATCTTACTTATAATCTTTCTAGTTCCTTCTAGATCACTTCCACCTTTGAATTCTGTAAGTCTTATGACTTTTGCATTAACATTTCTTTTTTTCAATTCATTTCTTATTGTTTTTTCATCGTGATATTGGTCAAAACCTAAAGCAATTATATCTGGTTTTATTTCTTCAACTATCTCATATATATCTTCTTCATAACCAATATAGGCTTTGTCAACGATTTTCAATTCTTTGATAAGTTCCAAACGGATTTGTTCAGAATTTACTGGTTCATGTTTTAATCGTCTTACAGTTGAATCAGTTGCGACAACTACAACTAGTTTATCTCCTAACTTTTTTGCTTCTTTAAGATAATATATATGACCTAAATGTAATAGATCAAATGTTCCAGTTGCCATCACTTTGACCATTTTTTCCACGCTTTAACAATTTCTTTTCCTTCTAGAAAAACAAACCCTTTTTTTTCTGCATATTCTTTAGCTTTTGGTTTTATCAAGGCCTTTCCATCATTCCCCATTATTTCACAGCCTGAACCAACTGGTGCTAGATTTGCCATTTTCATCATACTTATTACTAATTCTGTGTGTCCTTTTCTTGAATTAAGAAGATTTTTTGCTGCTATACAAATTGGCACATGCCCTGGGGATCTAAACTCTTTACCAAACATATTCGTGGAGATTCCATCATTAATATGTTCAATTTTTTTAGAAAGATCAGCAAATCTTTTCATTGTTAAACTACGATCATTATCAGTAATTCCTGTAAATGTATCTCTATGATTTATGTAAAGTGAAAAAGATGATTTTGTATCATATGGTATATCATTTGGAACAAGTGATTTTAAAACTGGATATTTATCATCAATATGGGCGTACATATCAGCTAAAAATGGAAGTTTTAATTTTTTTGCTACTTCATTTGAAATCATTAAAAATATAAGTCCGCCGCCATCCTTTCTCATAGTTCGGATGGATTTAGGAGTTACAAATTCTGAAGATATTACTAAATCTGTTTCACCTTCTCTACAATCATCATCATAGATTAAAATAAACCTACCTTTTTGTAAATCTGTTATTGCTTGTCGTACTTTTTCTATAAATTTACCCCACCTGTAGATTAAACATCCTTAAAATAAATTTTGGGTTACTACTCAGAAATTGGTTGTTTTATTGTTTCTTTGTTTTTAGAGGCTAAATATCTTGTTATATAACCGGCAATACGATTTCTAATTAGTTTGCTTGTTATGTCACTCAGTTCAGCAACCTTTCCTTTATTATGTTGAAAATCATCATATTTAAATTGATCTGGATATTTTTTTATAAGATTTATTGCGATATTTTTTATGAACGTTTGTCTTATATTTCCCAGTTATATCACCTATAAAATTAAGAGATTCGAATAAGTTATTGTTATTTAAACACTTTGTCTATTATTTTACTAATAAAAAAGGAAACAGTTTTCAATATGAATTTGCTATCCTTTTCGAGGGTTAAAAGATGACTATTGAGATAGAAGAATATAATGGTAATCCTATAATTTCCTTAAAAAGGGATAAAAATGACAATTATCCTTTTAGATTTGGTTTAAGAAAGGCTCAATTAATACTTGAAAATATTGATGAAATTAAAAAATTTGTTAAGAATCATACAAAAAATAAATAAGTTCTTTTTTTAAAAATCAATAAAATTTTTAGGTTTAAGTTTAAATATTTAATATTTAATAATGTTTTAATCTTTGAGCCAATAAATAGAAAAAAATAATAAAAATAAATATTGATGAGTGGGTAATATTATATTTAGAAAAACGTCATTAAAAGCATTTGCAAATAAAAAATTCAGTCAATTAGAAGAATATGCACTTCACAGTAATATAATTAGAAAGTTTGGAAAAATGGTTTACAGTTCTCGATTCTATAACTATATTACAAATAAATTTGACAAATTTAGAGATGAAAAATTAATTGAACAAATTAAGCAAGAACCAGTTCCTAAACATGTTGCAATAATTATGGATGGGAACAGACGTTTTGCAAAAGAGTTAGGTATTTCTCCAAATTTAGGTCATTTATTTGGTAGAGATAAAATTGAAGAAGTACTTGGATGGTGTTTTGACCTTAATATTAAAAATTTAACAGTTTATGCTTTTTCAACAGAAAACTTCAAAAGAGAAATATATGAAGTACAAACATTAATGAATCTCTGTAAAGATGAACTTATAAAAGCCTCAAAAGATTCACGAATTCATAAAAACCAAGTAAGAATTAGAGTTTTAGGAAAATTAGAGTCATTACCTGATGAAATTTCTGAATCAGCAAAATTTGTTATGGATCAGACTAAAAATTATGATAAATATTCTTTTAATATTGCACTAGCCTATGGAGGAAGAGAAGAAATAATTCAAGCAATACAAAAAATTGCACGAGATGTTAAAGAAGATAAGATGAAAATTGAAGATATTAAAGAACCCCTTGTATCAAAGTATCTTTATACAAATGGTATACCTGATCCAGATATTATTCTTCGAACATCAGGTGAAGAAAGAATCTCTAATTTTTTATTATGGCAACTTGCATATTCTGAGCTTTATTTTTCAGATGTTTATTGGCCTGCCTTTCAAAAAAGAGATTTTTTAAGGGCAATTAAAACTTGTCAACAGAGAAAAAGAAGATTTGGTAAGTAAAGTATAAGATTTATTCTGTATCTATATTATCTTCTTCATTTTCCAGATCTTCTGCGATTTTTGAAAGCTTTGCAAATTGGCAACTAAAAAAGTATAAAATAACACTTGCCCCTATCAATAAAATGGAAAATGCAAGTATTGTATTAATAGAAGATGTCTGAGAAAAGTTATATATTTGTTCAAAAAAACCTGAACTTTCACTTCCAGCGATAAAAGACACTATTTTCAAAAAAATAAAAATAATCAATAAAATTAATCCAATAAAAAATGAAATCTTACATAAAATACCTGTTTTGAAATCACTATGAATAGAAAAATATCTTTTTTTAATCATAATTACCTATCTTATGTTTCAGAGGAACTTTGTGATATATTTAGAGCATTTTGTACTTTGCTCTGCAATTCATTGAGTTTTTCCTTTGTTCTGCCTTCTTGTTTATCTAAGGTATTTTTTCTAAGCTCTAAAGATTCTTTGTTTTCTTTAAGTTCTTTTTTTATTTCATTTTTTCCTTTTGTCTTCAAAAGTATTGCTCCAACACTTTTATAAATAGGTGTTTTTTCATCTGTTTTTTCAATTTCTGTTAAAGCTTCTTCGATTTCCTTTAATCTTAACTCCACCTGTTGCCGTTGTTGCATTATCATTTGAAGTTGAATTCTCATTTGTTGTAATCTATTAATTTGATCTTGAAGTTGTTTAGATATTTCTTCCTCGGCCATAAATTTTTTCTCCCTTTTTTTGTGGTAATGAAGAATTCACTATTAAATGTATTGAATGAAATCATCTGTTTTTTTATTTAATTTCTCTTGATATTATAATATACAATTTATCAAAAATTGAAAATGAATTAAACTAATATAATGTAGAAAAATATTACAACCACCTCTTCTCTTAACTAATTTATATGAAAATCATTATATATATATGTTTGATTATAATATAAATATATCCTATAAAATATTCAAATCAGAATTGAAAATATCAAAAATGATAAATCTTAAATAATATATATATGATAATATTATGAAATCGATAAAAACTATTTTATAGGGTTTTTCGGTTTCAGTGTGAGATTTAAATATGGGGGATTACTTAAATGAAAAAAAATGATAAGATAGTTGTAACAGTAGGTGTAATTATACTTCTCTTAGCTGCGATAGGAATTTATTCCTGGGCTCCTATAAAAACATCTTTAGCTAAGGCAGATATTAATGAATTCTTTAAAATTTCAGGAGATTTTTCAAATGCTCCAGAAGCAATAGTTGTTTCAGACACTTGTCCTTTTTATCCATTAATTGTCACACCTCTTGCTATTCATTATGATAAGCAAGGAAATCAAGAAGTTGCACCACTTTATATAGAAAATTCTTCAAATCCTTCCACTGCAGTACTTAAAGTTAAGTCAATGTTGCGAGATAGAGATCCGGATTTATTTATTGAAGATTCGATTTCTCCAAAAGAGGCATCATTAAAAATAGCTAAAGAGCATTGGAAGATGAGTAAAGGTGCATTAATAATAGAATACAGTGATATGGGTTATGAACTTGGTGTTATTGCTACTCCGATGGCATCATATCTTAGTATTCCTGTAATTGTTACAGATAAAATAGATTCAAGTGTTGAAAATATTTTTGAAAAATTAGGAGTTACACATACTTTTGTATGTGGAGAGAATTTAGATGGATTTGGAAAAGTTATGAAATTTAATAATGTCGACGAAATAGTTGATGCACAAATTGAACTTGTTTTAGAAAAATTTGGCAAAGTAGATTATATAACCTTAACAAATCCAATTGATGCATTGCCTCCAAAGGTGTTAGATAGCATTACAGTAACTATGGGTCCAAAAACAATTAAATCCAAGGCAAGCACAAGACTTCTTCAAGCAATACAAAATACCCAACCAATAAAGATTGGTGATTTTACTATACCTGATGATTACAAATACGCTCTAATTAAATTTGAGGGATATAATCTTAATATCGATGAAGTAGAGGATTATGGAGATTATGTAGGATTTTCAATTGGTGCGAATCTTCCAGATATTCCTGCGCCTCTTCAAAAATTTGAAGTTTTTGCACAGAGTACTGCAACAGGTGGAATAGCAATAAGAGATGCAAATGGAAATATAATTAAAGACAGATTATACGTTGAAGCTGTTGTATATGATCGTGGTGGCGTTGAGTATATTGTACGATCCTCAGGTCAATGGTTGCTTAGAAAATCGGGTCAATCAACTGCAACAGTTACTGTTGAAAAGCTTGAACATCCTGTATATTCATTGATGAAAAAACTTTCATCTACTGCACCTTATTTAACAGCATATCATAAAGGAATTGTTTTTGGAAAAAAAGATTTTGCATTTACTGCAGATGATCACATTATTTCATCAGAAACAGGAAAGCCAAGTCCGGGTTTTTACTTGCCTCGAAGAAATCCCAGAATTGTTGAAAATTCAAATGCATACATCTATGATAACATTATCATTCCTTTAAATAACATTCTTGCTAAACTGGCAAAAATTGAGTTAAAGGATGATACAGACTTAGAAGATTTAAGGGAGTATTATGATGATAATCCAGTATACATTGCTTTAGTTGGAGGTGCTACAGGGTTACCAAACTATATTTACCAAAACTATGTGGAACCAGTTGATTACTGGAATGGACAATATTCTTGGGGTGTTGGAACTCCAAGTGATGTTATATATGGAAATATTGATCCTGATCCATACAAATGGGATAATTTAGCAGGAGATGTTTTTACAAAATATCCCTATCAAGAAAATATTGTTGGTAGAATAACCGGTTGGGATGCTCAAGATGCAAGTGCCCTAATTGCTCGGAATATTTTTTATCATGATATCATTGAAAATCTATATGAATGGAAGGATAGTTATGCAGTTCTCATTGGGGCAGGAATGGATTTTAGACAACCACCTATAAGATATCCGCTAGCAAAAATATTTGGTGCTGCTCATCCAGGTGAACCTATGAAAATGTGGACCGGTTTTGGAGAAATAACACTGGAAAGCATAGTTGAAACAATCGCAAAACCATTAGGCTTTGAAACAATTCATACAGCATTTGAGGAAGAGGGATTGAACCAGGGATTTTCTAATGAACACTTAAATAGAATAAAAAAAGAAACTGGTCTATTAAATAAAATTAATCTATTTTTTATACCACAATTTACAAAACTTGTTGGGGATGGTCATGTAAAAGGTGGAGAAATAATTCAAAAAAGTAACTTTATTATCATAAACGGTCATGGAAATAAAAATATTCTAGTAACAGATGGTATCAATCTTGTCGCTGCTGGGTTTGGTGGTCCCATAAGAACATTTATATTGAAAAAGATATTGGAAGTGGTAAATCCTTATGTTGGTCCTGGTGCATCACTTGCAACCCACGGCCAATATGATACACGAGCAGTTTCTGAGTTAGATTTTAATCCTTCGTTTTTATGGCTTGAAAGTTGTATTTGTGGTAAAATAGATGGAATATCTCCACAAACCAGCCTTGGACAGGCATTTTTACATGCTGGAATTGCATCCTTAATTGCCTCACCTACTGGTTCAAATATCCCTGGAGGATATCTAGAGCCTAAACGCTCTAAATCCGATCGCCCATTATCTGTATTGCGTGCTTATATTACTACAAAACTAAAAGCAAGACAGGGAATATATCCTGATAACCACTTTGGTATTCTAATTTATAATGATTTGTGCCATCATTTAAAAGATGAAGATTCAACAATTGGCATGGCATTTAGAGATGCAAAAAACAATTATTTACCACAAGATGCTAGTTGGGAACTTTGGTGGTCCCCACCTCTTGTAACAACAGGTGACTATCATGAAGATATGGAAATCAGAAATACATATATACAAAGAATGAAGGAAAATGCTGCAGCAGACAAATTAATGATGAAAAACAAATATACATCATTTCAGGAATACATGTTATTTGGAGATCCGGCCTTAAATCCCTATGTACCTGGTGAATAAAAAAATATTTCACCAAATCTTTAAAATTTTAAAAGAGTTACAGAGAAATTAAATTAATACTAAAAATAAACATACTGAAGAAATTGTTTTTTTAAAACCAATTTTGACTCATAATTTCTGATTACCAATATTACAACAAATTATTAAATCATTTTTATATTAATAATTACCCAGATTCACAACTCTCTTCCTCGCTTTCATTTTCCATTATTTTTGCAACAGAAACAACCTTGTCACCTTCATTTAATCTCATAATTCTCACACCCATGGTATTTCTGCCTTGTATTCTTATATCCCGTAAAGGAACTCTTACCATCATTCCATCCTTACTTGTCAACATAATCTCATCTTCTTCAGTTACTTCTCGTACATAGATAACTTTTCCATTTCTCTCATTTGTAATAATAGTTCTCACACCTTTACTTCCACGGTGTGTTTTTCTATAATCTTTTATTGGAGATCTCTTACCAAATCCATTCTCAGTAATAGTAAGAAGATTTCCTTCCTCTCCAACAACAGCCATTGAAACTACCTTATCACCAGAATCAAGCCTTATCCCAATTACACCATGAGTTACTCTACCCATGGGTCTTACTTCTTTTTCATTAAATCTACAAGCCTGACCATTTGCTGTTGCAATCATTATAGTTTGACTTCCATCTGATAGTTTTGTACTAATAAGCTCATCATCTTCATCTAATTTTATTGCCCTTATCCCATTTACTCTAACGTTGCTATATGCAGGAAGTTGTGTTTTTTTGATAATTCCTTTTCGTGTTGAAAAAATTAGATAATGCTGATCATCAAACTCATGGACAGGAATTGCAGTCTCGACATATTCCCCTTTTTCAAGTCTTGGTAAAAGATTAACAATTGCCTTGCCTTTAGAATGTCTACCACCTTCAGGTATTTTATAACCTTTTAGCCAAAATGCCTTTCCATGATTTGTAAAAAACATGATATAATCATGGGTTGATGTAATAAATGAATCAACAACAATATCTTCTTCTTTTGTTTGCATTCCTATTAGACCTTTTCCACCACGCCTCTGTGTTTTATAGGTTTCACAAGGAATTCTTTTTATATATCCACTATCTGAAATTGTTATTACAACGTCTTGAACAGGTATTAGATCCTCTATCTCAATATCAATTTCACCTTCAACAATTTCAGTTTTTCTTTCATCTCCAAATTGTTCTTTTATTTCCAAAAGCTCTCTTTTAATTTCATTTAATATATTTTGTTTGTCTGATAGTAACCATTCCAGTCCTTCAATAACTTGTTTTGTTTCATTAAAATCTTTTTCAACTCCTTGGATTTCCATACCTGTTAGTTTTTGAAGTCGCATATCAAGTATTGCTTTTGTCTGTTTTCCAGATAAGCCAAACCTTTCCATTAATCGATTTTTTGCTTCTTCTACCTCCCTACAACTTCGAATAATATTTATTACTTCATCAATATTTCTAAGAGCAATCAATATACCTTCAAGAATATGTATTTTTTCTTTTGCTTTATTCAAATCATAAGTAGTACGACGTGTAATTACCAAAACTCTAAATTCAATATAATATTGAATAATATCCTTTAAAGTCAAAATCTTTGGCTCTCCATCGACAATTGCAAGATTTAAGATACCAAAGGATGTTTGTAAATCAGTATGACCAAATAATTGGTTTAAAACAACATCTTCGATTGCATCGCGTTTTAACTCTATTACAATACGCATTCCCTTTCTGTCACTTTCATCTCTAAGATCGGAGATACCATCAATTTTCTTTGATTTAACAAGCTCTGCAATATTAATTAAGAGTTTTGATTTGTTTACCATATAAGGAAGCTCGGTTATAATTATTTTTTTTCTATCTTTCCCTTCAATGTGGGTTTTTGCACGAATCTTAAGAATTCCTTTACCAGAAGTATAAGCACTTAAAATTCCACCTTTACCATAAATTATTCCAGCTGTTGGAAAATCAGGGCCAATTATTGTTTCCATAAGCTCCATATTTGATATTTCAGGGTTATCTATTGTTCTGATAGTTCCATCTATTACTTCATTAATATTATGAGGAGCCATATTTGTAGCCATGCCAACAGCAATTCCCGATGCGCCATTGATAAGTAGATTTGGTAATTTTGCAGGTAACATAACAGGTTCTTTCAGAGATGCATCAAAATTGTCAATCCATTCTACTGTTCCTTTTTCTATATCTTGAAGCATTAATTTAGATATTTTTGACATTCTTGCTTCTGTATTATGATTGATAAACCCGTTTGCAGTAAAAGAGTGACATTCACTATCGACCTTTAAAGAGTATACTGTTTTTTGTTTATTTGTGGGTTTTATATCTTTTACTTGATTAAAAAAATAATTGTTTTTTAATAGATAATCTATTAAATTTTTATCTTTTTGATCTATTAGTTTAATTATATTTTTATAGTTCTTACTTAAATTATTATATCTATCAAGGTTGAATTTTTGAAAAAAAACATTATTGTATTTCCTTTTTAAATAATTGGTAATAAAAGGAATAAAATCATTTTTACTCATTCTATTACTATTGATTTTTGTAATTTTATCTAAAATTTGTTTTTTTCTTGAACAAGAAAAATTAATATACGTCTTAAATTTTCTAATATTTGAAACATCAGAAATAATAAGTTTAATGCAATTATTTCTTTTATCAATATAAGGATTTGTTGTTATTATACCAAAATTTAACAAAACAATTTTTAGTTGATTAATTAATTTTTTACTTTTTGAATTGTAAGTTAATTCTATTCCTTTACCAGAATGGCGTTTATCTATTTTATAAATAACAGAACCATCTCCTTCAAAAAGTCCACTTAAAAAAGAAGATAAAAATTCTTTTTTAGATTGTAAAATCGTAAATGGTATTTCTTTATCTTTTGATGTAACATTTTTTAATCCAATATTTTCTAAAAATCTTACAACAATTTTATAATAAATACTTAATTCAAAACAATGAGATTTTCTAAGTTTTCGTTCATATAATATAATACCTTTAAATTGATTAACAACTGCCTTTTTTACTTTATTATAAAATTCATAATTTGAATTATTGAATAAAATTTGATTATTATGAAAACTTCCTTCAGAAACAAGAGCACCTAATAAAAAAGCAAGCTCGCTGTTCATTTTAGATGGTAAACCGATTTTTTTCATTTTACTATTTAACGTTGGATAAAATTTCTTTAAATCAAGATCCTTTTTGTTAAATATTGATGATTTCCTGTTAATAACAACAAAATCATCTTTTGAAATGTTTTCCAATAATTTCCATTTAAAATATGGTCCACCATTATTTTTATCATATTCCCATGTTAGAATTGGATGATTATAAGAGCCCTCAAGTTCATATCCTTGGTTAGTTTTTAAATAAATTGTAATATGTTTTCCAGAATTAAAGAATTTTGCAGCTTTCTTTTCTTCATTTTGATAATTTGAAATATTTAAGTCAATTATTTCTTCGTTCTCCGTTGAAGATATATCTTTTATTTCTAAAATTCCATTATCAGTTGGAACTAAAGTATCTCCAGTAACACAATATCGCATTGCTGCAGCAGAATCTCCATCAACTGAACCGAAATTGCCTTGACCTTCGATCAGTGGATATCTAAGAGAAAAGTCTTGGGCCATTCTTACCATGGAATCATATACTGCTTGATCACCATGTGGATGATATTTACCAAGTGTTTCTCCTACTACTCTAGCAGATTTTTTATAAGGTTTATCATGGGTAAGACCCATATCATGCATAGCATATAAAATACGTCTATGAACAGGTTTAAGACCATCTCTAATGTCGGGTAATGCTCTGCTCATGATAACACTCATTGAATAATCAATAAACGCTCGTTTCATCTCTGATTCAATTGCACGAATGTATTCTTTTTTAGTTGGTTCTTCAACCATTTTAGCACCTATATATCAAGATTTACTACATCTTTTGCATGGATTTCAATAAACTCTCTTCTGGGCTCAACATTTTCACCCATTAAAATCGTGAAAAGTTCATCTGCTTCAACTGCATCATCAACAGTTACTTTCACAGTCATTCTGTTTTCTGGATTCATTGTTGTTTCCCAAAGCTGTTCAGGGTTCATCTCCCCCAATCCTTTATAACGCTGTATTCCAATACCTGTCTCACCCATTTCTTTTATTTTTTCAATTTTTTCTCTTTCAGTATAGGCATAAACAATTTGTTTACCCTTTACAAGTTTATATAAAGGCGGTTGAGCTATGTACAGATACCCCTCCTCAATTAATGGTCTCATATATCTAAAGAAAAAGGTTAGAAGCAAGGTTCTAATATGCTCTCCATCTACATCTGCATCTGTCATTATTATTATTTTATGATAGCGAGCATTCTCGATTTCAAACTCCTCTCCAATTCCTGTACCTACTGCTGTGATAAGAGCTAAAATCTCATTATTTTTTAGAATTTTATCCATGCGAGCTTTTTCAACATTCAAAATTTTTCCTCGCAGAGGCAAAATTGCTTGAAATTCCCGATCACGTCCCTGTTTCGCAGATCCGCCTGCCGAATCTCCTTCAACAATATATATCTCTGCTCTACTTGGATCCTGACATGCACAATCTGCAAGTTTTCCAGGAAGAGCAGAGGATTCTAAAAGGCCTTTTCTTCTTGTTAATTCTCTTGCTTTTCTTGCTGCTTCTCTTGCCCTGCTTGCAGTTATTGCTTTATTAAGAATAATTTTTGCGACATCAGGATTTTCTTCAAAATACTCACTTAATTTTTCATTTGTTAGACTTTCAACGATACCTCTTACATCAGAATTACCTAATTTTGTTTTAGTTTGACCTTCAAACTGTGGATTTCTAACTTTGCATGAAATAACAGTTGTTATACCTTCTCTACAATCTTCGCCTGAAAGACTATAACCTTCACTTTCAAATAATTTATTCTTACGTCCATAGTCATTTAAAACTCTTGTTAATGCACCCTTAAAACCAGATAGATGTGTACCACCTTCGTGTGTATTAATGTTATTAGCAAATGTAAAAATATTTTCAGTATATCCATCAGTATATTGAATTGCAATTTCCACTTCTACGTCTTCTTTTTGCGCTCTTAAGAAAATTGGATTAAAATGAAGTGGTGTTTTATTTCTATTAATATATTGAACAAACTCATGAATTCCACCTTCATATTTGAATGATTCATTTTGACCGTTACGTTCATCAGTCACCTCAATTTGTAATCCAGCATTTAAAAAGGCTAATTCTTTCAACCTTTTTGTTACAGTATCATACTTAATATCAGTTGTTTCAAATATTTCTTTATCTGGTAAAAATGTGATAGTAGTTCCATTTTTTTCAGCTTCACCAATTTGTTTCAATGGTTCAATTGCATTACCATGATCATATTTTTGATAATATTCGATACCATCTCTTTTAACTTTTGCTTCAAGCCATTCAGATAGAGCATTTACGACTGATACACCAACACCATGTAGACCACCCGATACTTTGTAGGCTTTGTTGTCGAATTTTCCTCCTGCATGAAGTGTAGTCATTATAAGCTCAACACCAGATTTTTGATATTTTTTATGAATTGCAACAGGAATTCCTCTTCCATCATCAACAACAGTTACTGATCCATCTTTGTTTAAAAAAACTTGAATTTTTGTACAAAAACCAGCTAAAGCTTCATCAATTGAATTATCAACTACTTCATATACTAAATGATGAAGACCTCTTTCATCTGTACTACCTATATACATTGCAGGATTTTTTTTGACTGCAGCAAGGCCTTCTAAGACTTGTATTGAATCGGTATCGTAACTTCCATTGTCAATTATTTTATCTTTGTTCATTTTTCTTCACATCGAATCGAGTTTTTACACTAATTTATATAATTTTTCCATGAATTTTTATATCCCATCACCATAGTTGTAATATACCACTATTCATATGGAGTAAATGCTAATAAATGTTACTATCAAAATGGGCTTTTTTTAATCTTTTTTTTAAAAAAATAATAAAAATGGTATGTTCTATTACAAAAAGAAATTTTGGGAGGATAAAAAAATGAAGAAAAAAATTGTAATAACTACTATTTTATTTTTGTTTTTAATACCATTGATTAGTATATCCTGTTCTGCACAAGATTATGCCACCGATTATGCTCCTATTTTATATTTTGAAGGAGAAGAAACATGTTATCCAATAAAAGTAAATTTTCATATAGAAAATTCAGATTTATATGAGGTGGGTAATACTATCCCAGTTGATACCCAACCTACTACTACATCATTATCATTTTATACTGATGAAAATGATTTGAATAACTACTATCTTGATAACCGATTAGGCTCCCCTGATAATCCAGATGGAATAATTAATAACTATAAAAATCTGGAGAGTTCATTAGGCTATTCAGTTTATTACCGGACTTATACAAATGGAAATTCAATTGTTGTTCAATATTGGATGTTTTATGTATTTAATAAAGGAGAATTAAATCAGCATGAAGGCGATTGGGAGATGGTTCAAGTTGTTATTGAGAATGGAAATCCAACTTCTGTTGCTTATAGTCAACATCATTTTGGACAATGGGCGACATGGGACCAAGTTGAAAAGGAAAATAATCACATAAAGGTTTATGTTGCACGTGGTAGTCATGCGAATTATCTAAGGTCGTACTCAGGAGTTCTTGGAATGGCAAGGGATTTTGTTGGTTCTAATGGAAAAGTTTTAGAGCCAAATGATTACACACTTATATCCCTTGATACACAAGACTGGCTTGAATTCGTTGGCAGATGGGGGGAATGCAATGGTGAAAACATTATTAAATTTATGAGCTCTGATGCTCTTGGAAGGTGTGGTCCACCTGGACCCATGTACCGAGAAGATGGAAGGATGTGGGATAATCCAATTTCTTGGGGAACTAGTCTTCCTCAAGCAAATGATATGATATTTTCAGGAGAATGGTTCTTTTATAATTTCGTCTTAATCTTCATAATTATTACAATAGCTTCATTATCTCTAATAGGTTTTTTCATTTATCGTAGACATAAAAAATATGGACTAGGTCCTCGTAAAGTTTCCTTACTTTATATCGATGGAATCAATCTAAAAAGTATTGGCAATATTCTTTGTATTGTTGGAATAATTCTTGCCCTAATTGGACTTTTTTATACTTGGTACTCAGTGTCTTATGATTTATCCAATATTGGTAGTATGATAGGAATTGAAGCATCAGGTATGCAAGATTTAATAAAAATAGATGGAATTAACGGTGTTCAAGTTACAATTCCAGGTGAAAGTGGTCCAATACCACTTGGAACCATTGCCATTCCATTTTCGCTTTTAATTGGAATTGGTATCATATTTTTAATTATAGCAACAATTGGTATACATCATAGTAAAAAACTTGGCTGGAAGTATATATGGCGTGGCATTAGACTTATTATTCCAGTTATTATAATTTTAATAGTTATAACGGCAATTGGCAGTATTATTCCAGCTGAAGCAGCAGGAACAGATAGTGCAGCAACAGCAACAGTTACAAGTATTTTAAGCTCGATTTCTGGTTCGCCATTTGGAAATCAACAAACATTTTATATTTCACATGAAGGAGTATCTGTTCCTATCCCAATGGAATGGGGTTTAGGAGCGGGAGCAGTGCTTTTATTAATTGCAGGTATCATAATTATTGTATCAGGAATATTTGAGTTTATTGCAAATACACAGCTGTTTACTCCAAAAGATATTTCAGGAAAAAAATTTCCAACAATTACAACAATGCAACAACAACCTATGGCTCAACAACCACCTAAACAGGCTGTCCCACCCAAAGAAGTAACAACAAAAACTGCTTTTTGCACTGAATGTGGAACTAGAATTAAGGAAAATTCTTCCTTTTGTACTAACTGTGGTAATAAGATAAAAAAATAAGAATTCAATAAATTCAAATAAACACATTCTATATTAGATAAAGAGGATTTTATGATTATCAATGCTGATTTACACATTCACTCTCGTTTTTCGGGAGCCACAAGTGAAAAAATGAATATTGAAACCATTTCAAAAGAAGCGCCTCGTAAAGGTGTTGATGTTGTCGCAACTGGTGATTGTCTTCATAGTGGGTGGCTTAAAGAAATTAGGCAGTGCAAGGTTGTAGATCATGGAACTTTTGAACTTAATAACACGCGCTTTATTTTAAGTACAGAGGTTGAAGATCAAAAAAGGGTTCATCATCTTTTGTATTTCTCTAATCTTTCTTCTGTAATTGATTTTAAGGAAAGAATAAAATCAAGGTCAAAAAATCTTGAAACTGATGGTAGACCAAATGTGGCTATGGGCGGAGAGGAACTTGCAGAAATTGCAAAGGATTTAGATATTCTCATTGGTCCAGCCCATGCTTTTACTCCTTGGACAGCAATGTATGCGTATCATACTTCTTTAAAGGATTGTTATGGAGATTTAGATAATTACATTTCTTTTATTGAATTAGGGCTTTCTGCTGATACTAATTTTGCTGATAAAATTCAAGAGTTACATAGACTTACTTTTTTAACGAATTCTGATTGTCACAGTCCACATCCTGTTAGACTTGCTAGAGAATTTAATCGATTTGAGGTTAAGGATATAACTTATGAAGAAATTAAAAAGGCTATTTTGAGAATTAATGGTAATAAACCAATTCTTAACGTTGGCCTCCCACCTCAAGAAGGTAAATACCATGAATCTGCGTGTATTTCCTGTTTTACACATTATTCTCTAGAAGAGGCTCAAAGAAGAAGATGGAAGTGTGCATGTGGAAAAAGGATAAAAAAAGGTGTAAAAGATAGAATTAATGAAATGTCTGATTATAAAGAAACAATTCACCCTGATCATAGGCCTCAATATATTCATTTGATACCACTTGCAGAAATTATCACAAAAGCAGTCGGTCAGAGAACTCCTTTTACAGCTACAGTTAAAGCTAGATGGGAGCAACTAGTTAAAGCCTTTGGTAGCGAAATAAATGTTTTAATTGATGTTGATATTAAAGACATTTCAAAGGTTACTTCTCCTGCAATTACAGAAGCAATTCAAGCCTTTCGTGAAAAAAGGGTAATAATAAAACCTGGTGGTGGAGGCCAATATGGTCAAATTGAACTTCCAAATCCTGGAAATAATTTATTGAGAGTTTCTATGAAACCAAAAGATAAACAAACAATTCTTACAGATTATTAAAAGGTGAGTCATTTTGGATTACAAAATTGCTATACATAAAATAAAAATAATTATCTCAAAATCAACAAATATTTTAAATGATATTGTAGAATTTCTTTACAAAAACTTTGAAAAATATAATTGGATCGGAATTTATATAGTCAAAGGAAATGATCTAATTTTAGGCCCCTGGTATGGAAAACAGGCAACAGAACATACACAAATACCAATTGGAAAAGGTATTTGCGGTTCAGCTGCTAAAACCGGCAAAACTGAAATAATTCCTGATGTAAATACAGATTCAAGGTATCTAGCCTGTTTTTTTTCTACTAAATCTGAAATTGTTGTACCAATTAAAAAAGATGGAAAGATTTTAGGTGAAATTGATATTGATTCAGATATTAAGAACGCATTTTCTTCAGATGATAAAAAATTTTTAGAAAAAATTGCAGATATGCTAAGTATGCATATCTAGCAATTATTCAGTACTCAAGATCTTCATCATAGCCCCGGGGAGCTCAGAAAGGGTTCGTTCATCACTAAAAAGTAAAACAACTATTGATAGTTTAATATTTCTATTACCCCATTATGTCCCAGATAGCCTCTTTCCAGATTTTTCTAATGTCTTTTATCTTTAAATCTATTAATATCTTTTTATTATCCTTTATTACTAAATTCTTGCCTTTTACCTCTCCAATTTTTACAAAAGGAGTTTTTTCTTTTCTTAATATAGCTTCAAAATCCTTTTGTTTATCTGTTTTAACTTCAATAATCCATCTATCATTTGACTCTGAAAATATTTTAAAATCTGATCTTAAATTATTTCCAATATCTTTCAGATCAACTATTGCACCCTTATCACTACCGATTGCCATTTCAGATAAACACACACCAATGCCACCCTCACTAATATCATGACAGGAGGCAATAAGGCGCTTATCTATTGCTGATAGAATACCTCTCATGCACTTTTTTAAAATCTTCACATCAACTTTTGGAACTGTTCCACCTTTAATACAAATTAATTTAAAATATTCAGATCCACCCATTTCTTTTTCTGTTTTTTTACCAACAAGATAAATTGGGTTTCTTTCTGATTTTAAATCAACAGTTATACATTTTCTAATATCAGGAACTATACCTATTCCCATTATTTCAGGGGTTGGGGGAACAGATGTTTTAACTGATTCATTATAGAAACTAACATTCCCTGACATAAAAGGTAGGTTTAATTCTTTGGCAATATCTCCTAGTCCTCTGCATGCCTCATAAAATTCTCCCATTTTCTCAGGTTTTTCAGGATTTCCAAAGTTTAAGCAATCTAAAAGAGCATCTGGTTTTGCTCCAACAGATATAAGATTACGACAAGTTTCATCAATAGCAGAACATGCTCCGAAATATGTATCTATTTCCATAAATTGCGGATTTACATTTGCTGTTACTGCAAGACCTCTATAAGAATTTTCCAAGGGCTTTAGAACTGTTGCATCCCCATGTGTCTGCATTCCTAGTTTACCCTGTAGGGGTTTTATAACAGTGTTTCCTCTGACTTCATGATCATATTGACGTATTACCCATTCTTTTGATGCAATGTTTAATGATGCTAGTAATTTTTTTAAAATAATGTTCAAATCTGGCATTTCAAAATATTTTTCTTTTCCATTCTTTTTCTTTGGAATAGAAAACGGTCTTTGACAACTATCATAAACTGGACCTCCTGTATAAAAATCCATATCTAATTCTAAAACCTTTTTTCCCCTGTAAAAGACTCTGGTTATCTTTTCTTTTATCACTTTTCCAATAACAACTGCAGTTACATCCCATTGCCTACAGATGTGAAGAACCTTGTCAACATTTTTTTGTGAAACAAGAAACATCATACGCTCTTGACTTTCAGAAACCCATATCTCCCATGGTGAAAGACCTTCTTCTTTTAATGGAACATCATCAAGATGAATCTCGGCGCCATATCCTGCTTCATATGCCAGTTCGCCACAAACACAGGACAGACCTCCTCCTCCAAAGTCTTTAAGTCCTTCCAATAAACCCTTTCTATTACATTCAAGGGTAACATGAATTAATGGCTCTTTGGTAATAGGATCTCCAACTTGAACAGCAGATCTACTACTCTCTTCACTTTCATCAGTTAACTCTGCAGACGCAAATGTCACCCCATGAATTCCATCTCTGCCAGTTTTTCCGCCGACATAGATGTATACATTTCCTGGTGCTTTAGCCCGGCTATGAATAAGTTCTTCTTTCTTCATAATTCCAATACATCCAACGTTTACAAGACAATTACCAGTATATCCATTATGAAAATAGACCTGACCAGAAAGAGTAGGAATGCCTATTCGGTTTCCATAATCACGAATACCATCAACTACTCCTCTGAAAAGATATCTTGGATGTTTGACCCCTTTTGGAAGATCTTCTAAAGGATAGTCAAGTGGTCCAAAAAACAATGGATCAATATAAGCAATGGGTTGAGATCCCATACATACAACGTCTCTTACAATTCCTCCCACCCCTGTAGCAGCACCCCCATAAGGCTCCACTGCTGATGGATGATTGTGGGATTCAAGAGCAGCACAATAATAATGATTTTTATCAAATTCAATTATTCCAGCATCTTCACGAGTTATAATTTTTTTTTCCCCAATACCAAAAACATACTTTTTTAATGGGACTTTTGAAGATTTATAACAACAATGTTCTGACCAGGCCTGCCCAAGAGCTTCCAATTCCACGTCTGTTGGTTTTCTCTTTTTTCTTTGGAAATAATCTCTAATACGGGTCATCTCAGGTAATGCAAGGGCAATGCCCATTTTGTCACTAATGCCTTTTAATTCTTCATCAGTTGCAGAAAAAAGGTCGACCTCATACAGATTAAAAGGATAATTTTTTTGTTTAAATAATCGATCTAAGTCCAAAAGCTCTCCTCATGTTATTTTCTTTGAATTTTAAATTCATATGTATGAATTACAGGATTAGTAAGCAAGCGTTGACACATCTGTTCGACACTATCTCTTACCTCATTTTCATTTTTTCCATCAATTAAAAGATCAACTGTTCTAGTTATTTTTGCTTCTTTAACATTATTAAAACCTAGTAATTTCAAGGCTTTTAATGTATTTGCACCTTCTGGATCAGATACACCTTTTTTTAATCCAATAGTTATCATTACTTCAAACATATAATTTCAGCCGAAAATATAAGAATTAATAGATAAGTTTATCGATTTCAAAATTAGATTTTAGTTAAGATATTCTTGATGTTCTTCTTAAATTCTTCTATTGGACCTTCATTTGATACGACAATCTCTGCAGATGCAATGACAGTTCCTAGACCCCAGGAAAGTTCACGTTTATCACGTTTTTTTATTAGATTTAAATCTATACTATCATCTTCTCTTCCTCGATTCAATGCCCTTTTATAACGTATTTCATCTGAAACATGCACCGAAATTAATAAAAAATCTTTACCTAATTCTTTTTCAAAAGTCTCAATTTCTTCAATATTTCTAATACCATCGATAACAATTTTATCGGTATTCTTTAGTGATTTTATTTTCTCAAGGGTTCTAATAGCCCAGATGTCCATTCCCTGTTTCTTTCGCATATTGTCTGCAATCATTCCAACATTGTAATCAGTCAGACTTAATCCTCTTTTTTTGGTTTCCTCCCAGATCATATCTCCCATTCTTATAACTGGAATATTCATCTTTTTTGCAATTTTAACAGCTTCACTTTTTCCTGAAAAAGGCATGCCTGTGAAAGCAATAATCTTCATTTATATTTAACCTCAAATAGTAATGCAGGGGGAGCGATTCGAACGCTCGAAGACCTACGTCACAGGGTTTCTTAGTGTTTAGGTGTAATAATTTTCTTTTTTTCTATAAACACACCTAAGCCCTGCCCCTTTGACCGCTCGGGTACCCCTGCAAATTAAAGGGAACAGATAAATAATAATATTAAAGAAAAACCTTTCCAAAAAACCAATACATTATAGGATTTTAAAAGTAATATTTATTTTATATTGCCAAAAAGTAATTTTTTTTCCCCATATTTAGAATAACATTTCGAGCAAAACTTACGAGCAATTAATGAATGAAGATGTTTTTTAACTCCTTCTTCTAGATGATATATTTCATTAGGAGGGATTTGATTATTACAATTTGTACACACTTTTGGAATTTTTGCTACTTTTTTAACAAGATGGGTTTCAATTTCCATATTTTTTGTTACCTCCACATTTTTTAATTTACCAATGTCTTTATATTTTTTTCTTTTAATTTGAAAAGAAGTAGTAAATTTAAGTATAAGAAATGATATTCCCAAAAGCTATAAACATAAATGGTGGGGAGGCTATCCATCATAGCGAACATATATCTAAGAATGGATTATGTCTATAAGGGTGGGGTAGCCAGGAAATCCCGACGGGCCCATAACCCGTAGATCAGTGGTTCAAATCCACTCCCCGCTATTATTTTTATATTGTGTAATGTCAACTGAGATTAGTAACATTAGTTGTATAAGTGT
>JABAOF010002121.1_pt4 | contig 31351 bp, 32 predicted proteins | sample 7062171 | NCBI WGS metagenome assembly JABAOF01 (sample SAMN14538628, study PRJNA623070) | marine sediment metagenome | biome: marine biome [ENVO:00000428]; feature: marine pelagic biome [ENVO:01000023]; material: deep marine sediment [ENVO:00002113] | place: India: Gulf of Khambhat ...
TCGGTTACCGCACGAAATCCAAAAACACCCAGGTACCCCACGACACCTAGGACGAGAAAAATCGCTCCGATCTGAAGCCATCCGATCGTTCTATTTTTCATGATGCGATTATAGTCTACATCTTGAAGTCTTGTATCCGCAACCCAATCAAGTTACACTCCTGGCATGCATGTCGCCGCATTGACCCTTGAGCTTCGTATTCCAGGCTGCACCTCATTGAAACAAAAACGCAGCCGCATCAAACCCCTACTCTCTCGGCTGCACAGAGAGTTTAATGTCTCCGCTGCTGAGATCGATCACAACGACCATCACACCTCTACGATCATCGCTTGCGTCGTCGTAAGTAACGACTCGAGGCACGCCCAACGCTTGCTCACAGGGATCCCTGGCTGGATCGAAAGAAACCGTCCCGATCTTCAATTGGTGGACGATCAAATCACCCTCTTATGATGGACCTCTCTTAAAGCGAAAGTAGGTTTTGCACTCACAGCCAAACTTTGAGGGCCGTTAAATAGACCACGCAGCTGACGCTGCGTGGTTGTGAGAGGGGAAACGCGGTTGCCAGCCAGCGATTCCTAGAACAAACGATGTTAGGCGATTTGCTGCTGTTTTACCAGCAGGCTACGTCGAACAAGCGTTCGCAATCTCGATGCCAGGAGACTGGCGTGGATCGGCTTGATAAGATAGTCGTCCGCGCCTGCGTCCAAGGCTCGTGCTACGCTTGCTGGAGAACCCAATGCGGATAGGATCAGGATGGGGACCTCTGAAAATTCACGAACTCGCTCACAAACCTCCCAACCGTCCATCTCCGGCATGAGAAGATCAAGAATGACTACGTCTGGTGAATCTTGGCGACAAGCGTCGATACCTTCCTGACCAGAAAAGACTGCCTTGATCTGAAAATCTTGGCCCCGCAGCAGTGTGCGCAGCATGATAGAGAGATCAGGATCGTCGTCGATTAAAAGCACTTCTACAGCCATAGATTTACCTCATTCAGCCTTCATATTATGAGCCATTTTGCCGCTCTACCACCTTACAGGCGCCTTTCAGACCAATGCATCCCAAGTACTATGCCCTTTCTCCAACGGCTCACAGCCCGATCCGCCATTCCTGCTCCGATGTTTCACCCCTAACTCTGGGGCCAAATCAAGCTGGAACCCCGCTTGCCCCGACGCGATAGAAAGTCTATGATTCGTTGAAACAGGACAGGCATTTAGGACGCGATGACATCGAACAAGAATACTTCAGGCGGCAGACAAGTCGTTCTTTGCCCTCAATGTGAACATCCCCTGCCCGGGGATTCTAAGACCTGCCCGCAATGCGGTGTGGATCTGGCGCTTTTTGCACTATTGACTGAAAAGGCCTATCTGGAGGGCTTGCCGCCTACAGCGCCCATATCCACCACCCCGGAAGCCCTCGTCCCACGCATTGGTGAATATCTCTTGGAGCAGGGCATTCTCACGACCGAGAAACTTGAGCTAGCCCTTAATAAGCAAAAGGAACTCGCTGATAGAGGTCAACAAATGCTGCTCGGTCAAACGCTGATCCAGATGGGCTATGTCGATCGCGAGACGCTGGATCGGGCGATTACGCGGCAAATCATTGAACTACACGCCGCGCTCCAGGAGGCGAACCGCACCCTGGAACGAAGAGTGGTCGAAAGGACTACGGAACTTCGTAGAGCGCTCGAACGCCTGACGGAGGTCAGCCAGATCAAAGCAAACCTGATATCGAACATCTCACACGAGTTGCGGACACCACTCGCACACATCTCTGGGTATATTGATCTTTTCACGGACGAGCAATTAGGCCCTCTCACGGACGAACAGAAAGACGCGCTCGGGGTGATCAAACGATCCTCACGACGTTTAGGATCCTTGATCGCAGATCTGATCGAGTTCTCCACCGCCTCGCGAGAAGGGCTTACGCTGAATATCAGCAACATCGACCTCGCAGAGCTGGCGAAGAACATCTTCGAACGCTCACAAGAAAAGGCGGATAAGGCAGGTGTAGGGCTCCATACCACCATAGACGGCACCCTACCCGAAGTCGAAGGAGATCTGGATCGGCTGTATTGGGTCTTATATCAATTAGTAGACAACGCCATTAAATTTACGCCTTCAGGTGGTCAGGTGAAATTGCTTGCAAAAGTAAGCAATCAGAGCATTGTGATATCCGTAGCGGATACCGGAATCGGAATCCCCGAGGACCGAATCGATGAAATCTTCGAGCCTTTCCATCAGCTCGACGGATCCCCAACCCGTCGATATGGTGGCACAGGCTTAGGTCTCGCGCTTGTAAAGCTGATCCTAAACGCGCACGATAGCAAGATGCAGGTGCAAAGCAAGGAAGGTGAAGGCAGCACTTTCAGCTTCCCACTTCCGTTGGCAACGAGTGAAGGATGACCGGACCTCTACCGAATCCCGAACCGCTCACGTACGGAACGGAATTAAATGCCGTTTATGCCATCGCACGCGTGGTAGCAGAGACCTTCGACACTGAAGCTGGATTGGATGCAATCTTCCGTCTTTCACGCACAATTTTCATTTTCGATACGGTCGCCTTGTATCTCCAAGATCAAGACTCCGGAGAACTGGAGCCTATTTACGCCCGCGCCCTCGGTCGGGGTCGGTCAAGCGAAGCAGAATTGGTGTGGGGAGAGCCAGCGGCTATTGATGCCTTTCGCACCGGCCAGACTGTGTTGCGGCAAGAGGATGCGGGGCCATCTGTAAAGAGCCGTGACCGCAGGCGTGATTATATGGGATTGCCACTCATGGTCGGTGGTCGTTGCGTCGGTGGTCTAACCTTTGGGCGATTCGGGGGTCCCTCCTACCCTGCCGAGCACATACGCCTTGCAGAATTTGTCGCCTGGCACGTCGGTCAATTGCTCGAAAATCGCCGTATGGCACGCCGCATTGCCAGCCTCGAAGCCCAACGACAACTGGCTCGCATGCAAGATGAATTCGTATCAACCATTTCTCATGAGCTACGTACCCCTCTTGGCTTCATCAAAGGCTACGTCACCACACTCCTGCGCGACGACACGGATTGGGAACAAGGATCCCGCAACGAATTCCTCAACATCATCGATGACGAGGCTGACAGGCTTCGTGAATTGATCGATAACCTCCTGGACTCCTCCCGCTTGGAGAGCGGGACATTGAGAATGACACTCGAGACCACGCAGATTAAGCCCGTCCTGAATGACATCATCGAACGGGCGAAATCCTTGTTCCCGGAGATGGATTTGACGCTCGAGCGCGATGAAAACCTGCCCACCCTGGAAATCGATGCCACACGCATCGCACAAGTGATGGAAAACCTAATCTCAAACGTCCATAAATATGCCCCGGGTTCGAAGGTGGTCGTCCGCGCAGTGCGGCAAAATGATCGCGTTCGTGTGGAAGTCCACGATGACGGACCCGGAATCCCATCGGAACACATTTCACACTTGTTTGAGCGTTTTTACCGCGTTCCGGAGACCAGCAGCGCCGTGCGCGGGACGGGGTTGGGCCTTTATATATGCAGGAAAATCGTTGAGGCACATGGGGGTGAGATCGGTGTGGAGAGTGAGCCCGGTCAGGGCTGCAATTTCCATTTCACGTTACCAATCCCGCACCTCGACGCGGAACGTATTGGAGAAACTGAAAATGAGCGAAAACTTGAAGCAGATCATCCTGGTGGTTGACGATGAACCGCGCTATGTACAGCTCGTCGAGGTGAATCTGCAGACCGAAGGCTATGACGTTCGTACAGCGTACAACGGTCAGCAAGCCTTAGAAGAGGTCGCGAAAGACCAACCAGATTTGATTCTGCTCGACGTCATGATGCCTGTCATGGACGGATTCACGGCTTGTGAGCGTATCCGCGAGTTTTCATCCGTGCCAATCATTATCTTGACCGCGAAGGGTGAGGAGCGAGATCGTGTACGTGGTCTGGATGCTGGTGCCGATGATTACATCGTGAAACCGTTCTCGGCACAGGAAATGCTGGCTCGAGTCCGTGCTGTCCTTCGCCGTGCAGAGAGGGCGATCGATGAAGGTTTCCATCAACCCTTGTTCAAACACCATGGACTCGAAATCGATTTGGCGCGAGCTCAGGTGACCGTCTCTGGAAAAGAGGTATCGCTGACGGCAACGGAGTACCGCCTACTCCAAACCTTTGCCGCCTCGCTTGGTCAGGTTATCAGCCCGGAGGAGTTATTGTCAAAGGTGTGGGGACCGGAATACGAAGACGATAAAGAGATCCTTTGGGTTTGCCTCAGCCGGCTTCGCCAGAAGATCGAGCCCGATGTTAAGAAACCCATCCACATCGTCACACGACAGGGAATTGGATACCTAATGCCCCCCGAAGAGGGTTGAACGTGAGAATCCAAAATCCGCTCGTCTTTCATTCCTCTGGGTGTTCTATTCCCCCGGGCTTATCTTCTGCTTGAGATCTTTATAAAAGAGATGAAGGACCCCAAGTCGTAAGACGTTGTTGGATTTAACATGTGACGTGTAATATTAACCGGACACGAAGATAGCGCCAGCATAAGCCTGTCTATAGGAGTTCTGCTATAATCGCACCGATCCATCCAATGGAGAAGAGCCATGACGGACACGCAAGCGCTTACTCTCCGAGCAAAGATGTTAGGGGCCATGATACGCAAGGCCCGTACGGCCGCGCGCTTGAGTCTCAGCGAGGCTGCAGAGAAGATCGGAACGACAAAGGGGATACTTTCCTCTTACGAACACGGACGTAGGGTCATCTCTCTCCCAGAACTCGAACTGCTCGCATATCAGCTTGATATCCCTCTCGAACACTTCACAGCAATGTCCATCGCAGATACCGAAGATGAATCAGGATTCGAAACCGAAGCTGTCGTGACCCTTCGCCAACGGATGATCGGAGCCATGCTCCGAAAACGGCGTTCAGAAACAGGTGTGTCCCTCAAGGCACTGGCAGAAGCCGTGGGACTGTCTTCCAGGCGTTTGAGTACGTATGAGCGTGGGGATAAGCCTATTCCTTTAACAGAGCTGGAACTCATCGTGGATGCTCTGGGACAATCGATTGAAGACTACATTGATACCGATGGACCGGTGGGTGAATGGGTGATCACGAAAAAGGCGTTTGAACAATTTATGCAATTCCCTCCGGAGATGCGCGAATTCCTCAGCAAACCCGGCAATCAAGCATACCTTCAATTAGCAAAGCAACTCAGCGAAATCCCGGTCGAGAAACTTCGCCTACTCGCTGAAACCCTGCTAGACCTAACCCTATGAGTTCCAACCGGAATTCTCTGCAAGAATTAGAGCGGCTTGCCAAGGCTGCCTACGATGACTCCCGCCTCGAAGACTGCATCGAGCATTATTCCGATCTGCGCGAGGCTTATTGGGGGTTAGGTGACCGGGCGAAAGCAGCGGAAATGGCGAATAACTTGTGCGTCGTCTTGTTACAAACCCAGGACGCCCATCGTGCTCTCGAATGGGTGCGTGGCACACCAGAGTTGTTTCTCTCTCTCGGAGATGAAATGCACGCTGCCCAAGCGTTCGGAAATCTTGGCTCCGCGCTCGAGGCTTGCGATCAAATATCCGATGCCGAAATCGCATATCGAGAGGCAGCCGAACTTTTCGCGCACCTTGGAGATGCACATCAACATGCCTACACACTCCAAGCCCTTTCCCGTCTGCAACTCCGCCAGGGTCGACCCATGGAGGCAGTTACAACCATGCAGCGCGGCTTAGAGGAGATGCCAAAAGGGAGACTGCGCGATCGCCTGCTGCGGCGTCTATTGAAATGGCCCTTTCGCTTGCTGGGTCGATAATAAAATCACCTGCGACGCACCTAATTTCTCGTGATGCAAACGAAAAATAGCTGGATCATCCGCACTACCAAGCCACAAGACCGTGGAAACATCTTGAAATTGCTTTCATCGGCAGGATGGTTGCATCAGCATTTGGACTGGATCGACCCCGCAAACATGCTGGGAGAGGTACCTTTCCTAGTGGCGAGCCGTCGGGGCCAAACAGTGGGTTGCCTGGCATGCCCACCCGAGCTCCCGGATTCAGCCTGGATTCGTCTTTTCGCTACCTCGAAAGACCTGCCGGCTTCACGCCTCTGGGATCCCCTTTGGGACCAAGCGGCCCGGCAGGCCTCATCCATCGGGGTAACGCATGTTGCTGTATTGATATCGGTGGATTGGTTTGCAGCGCTTTTGGAGAAATCCGGCTTTGAACACACGAACGAGGTTGTTTTTCTCCAATGGCAGAGGGAAAGCTTGCCGAACGTGGACATTGAAAAAGGCAAAATCCGCCGCATGCGACAGGGTGATCTCGCTGAGATCACCGCAATCGACCAACACGCATTCGGCCGTATCTGGCAATACTCCCTGAAAACCATGCGCCAGGCCTTTCGCAAAGCCGCGCTGGCTACCCTTCTCGAGATCGAGGGAAATATCGTCGCCTACCAGATCAGCACGACTTCCTATTATGGCGCCCATCTGGCCCGCCTCGCAGTTGCCCCGGAGTGGCAGGGAGCAGGATTTGGAAAGGCTCTAGTCGTTGATGCACTGCGCAAGCTGGCGATTGCTGGAAATCAAGGGATGTCGGTTAACACGCAATTGGACAATGAGCGCAGCCTGCACCTGTATCGTCAATTAGGCTTTGCGCAAACGGGTGCCAGACATCCAATCTACGAGATCAAGCTCCATCCGTAATACGCATTTCAGGCGGTTACGAATCTCCCCCTCGGCTTAATTTCAATACGCCTTCCAGTAGATCAACCGGCACAGGGAAAATAATGGTGCTGTTCTTCTCCACTGAGATCTCGGTGAGCGTCTGCAGGTACCGTAATTGCACCGAGACGGGGTTCTTAGACAACCGATCGGACGCCTCGGCAAGTGTCTGGGCAGCGGCGAATTCCCCCTCAGCGTGCACGATCTTGGCGCGTTTCTCACGCTCCGCTTCGGCTTGTTTCGCCATCGCTCGTTGCATGGCCTGCGGTAATTCCACGTCCTTGACTTCTACGATACTTACCTTTACGCCCCACGGCTCGGTGGCCTCGTCGATGATCTGCTGAAGATTTTGATTGATCTCCTCACGGTTGGCCAACAGCTCGTCCAACTCTGATTGACCGACCACATTGCGCAAGGTCGTCTGTGAGATATTCCACGTCGCGCGTTGGAAATCTTCTACTTGGACGATCGCTGCGCTGGGATCAACGACTCGGAAGAAGACGACGGCGTTAACCTTCACCGTGACATTGTCGCGCGTGATAACCTCCTGGGAAGGAACATCTAAAGTCACGACGCGCAGATCGACTTTCACCATTCGGTCGATGATCGGAATGATGAAGAACAATCCCGGGCCCCTTGCGCCGACGAGCCGGCCCAATCGAAAGATGACGCCCCGCTCATACTCCTGGACAATTCTGACTGCAGAAGCGAGGATCGCAAGGACGAGCAACAGGACTGTCAGCACGGTCACGTTGAGAACACTGAATATGAAATCCATCTCAGATCCTTTCGTCAAGAAATAAACGTTCATAAGCATTATATCAAGCGGAATTTAAAATTTCCGCTCGGAACCGGAACATGAGACGCGTCGAACCGTCTCACACCACTCCTCTCCCGGTGTATACTTCTCGATGGAATTTCCAGGTTATGCTTCATCATTCAAAATATAATTTCTTGCGAGGAGGAAAGCGATGCTTCACAGAAAGGAGTTTATCTCCGCCAGTGATGGTGTGCAGCTGTTCTGGCAGGCCTGGGAACCCGATCGTCCTGCACGATCCGTTGTTTGCCTGTTGCACGGAATTGGGGAGCATACCGGCCGATATTCACATGTCGCCGACGCCCTCGTCGCCGCAAACATCGCTATGCACGCCATCGATCTTCGTGGGCATGGTCAATCCGAGGGACCACGCGGTCATACCCCCAGTCTTGAGCAATGGCTCGACGACATAGATCTGATGTTGGAGCGAGCCGGCACACGACAGGGTCGCTTTCTATACGGACACAGCCTGGGCGGTTCTTTGGCGATCATTCACATCCTGAATCGCTTCCCGACCTTATCAGGTGTCATCGCCTCCGGACCGGCATTTAGGCGCAGCTTCGACGTTCCCGCCATCAAAGTCTTCTTGGGCAAGCTCATGGCCAACGTGTGGCCGACGTTTTCGCAACACAGCGGCCTGGACCCCCGCAACGTTTCTCGTGATCCTGCCGTCGTGAAAGCCTACGCTGAAGACCCGTTAGTTCACGATTGGGCCACGGCGAGGCTCTTCATTGTCGCCACAGTGCTCGGTGAAGACGCCTTGGCGAGAGCTCCAGACTTTCATGCGCCGCTGCTGCTTCTCCAGGCTTCAGAGGACCGGTTGGTGGACGTCGGTGCCAGTGAGGCATTCTTCGTAAACGCGGGAAGCACAGACAAAACTCTGCGCCTGTACGAAGACTTCTACCATGAGGTCCACAATGAACCACAAAAAGATAGTGTGATCGAGGAGATCGTCCAGTGGGTTCTGAATCGCAGTTAGAGGAATTATGGTTCGCAGCAGAGCCCCGCTAAGAGATGGGGATGAGACAAGGCTTGCCACCGAATACCTTGCGACAATATAGACAAATCTCGCCTTTTCTGGCACGATTTGACAGGCGAATCCCATCAAGGAGTACGTATGAGCAAGCGACAAGAAATCAGGGAACGACGCCGCCGTGAGCAGCGACAACGACGCATGATCACGCTAGGCATCATCGTCGGTGTGGCGCTCATCTTCACGGCATTATTGATCTGGCCAAACTTCGCTCCCATCGGCGATATCGTCATCCCACCAGCCAGAGAATTCCCGCAGGCCGATGGGGTCGTATTTGGTGATCCGGACGCACCGGTCCTGATTGAAGACTATTCCGATTTCCAATGCTCGTTCTGCAGACAGTTTCACGAAACCACGTTGAATCAAATTGTCAGCACCTACGTCGTGAACGGCCAAGTCCAATTCGCTTTTCGCCAATATCCATTCTTGGGTGAAGAATCATTGATGGCTGCCAACGCCAGCCTGTGTGCAGCGGAGCAGAATAAATTTTGGGAATACGCTGATATCCTCTTCGCCAACCAGACCGGGGTGAATGCAAGAGTTTATACTTCCCGCCGTCTTGATGCTTTCGCGGAAGCGATAGGCCTCGAGGTCAATCAGTTTTCAGCGTGCTTAAAAGAGAAGCGCTATGAGGCTCAGGTTCAATCCGACTACGCTGACGGTAGAGCAAATGGTGTGCAATCTACGCCCAGTTTCTTTATCAACGGGGAGGCCTTGGTAGGGGCAGTGGAATTCCCAGCCTTCCAGAATCTCATCGATGCCGCACTGGAACAAGCAGGAACGAGCGTGATTCAGAATTAACTCTGTATCCTTGCTTTAGGATCCACGATTCACTGCATCAATAAGGGCGCAAGATCTTGCGCCCTTACTTTAATCTCACCGTCAGGTTGAACGTAGAGGAAACGTTCACCAGGTTTCCGATGTAGAAAGAGGTGGGAGGCGGCATCGCTCTTCCAATCGCTATCCCAACCCAAGCATGTTTAGAAGAGCAACGAGAAGAGGCGCCACCAGCAACGCCGGAAGCAGATTGCCTGCGCGAATAGGGCGTAGCTCAAGCAACACGCCAATCGCTAGGCCCAGCAATAGTACGCCTCCAACTGCAGTCATCTCCGCCAGCATGACTTCACTGAAGAAAGCTTGAGCCTGCACGGCCAGCAGGCTGATCCCTCCCTGGTAGACCAAGATAACGAGCACAGAGAACATGACGCCTACGCCGAGGGTGGATGCGAGCGCCATCGCGGCGAAGCCATCTAAAACGGACTTGATCGCCAGAAGTTGATAGTCTCCAACCAGGCCGTCTTGTATTGCACCCAGGATGGTCATAGGGCCCACACAAAACAACAGGCTGGCGGACAGAAATCCGCGGATGAAACGATTCTCTGTATCCGTCTCACGGCTACTGCCTGCGAATCTGGCCTCAAGCGAAGCTCCGAGCGATCTTAGACGCCCCTCGATTCGCCACCACTCCCCCAATATGCCACCGACCAGCAAGCTAACCAACGGAATGAGAGGATTTTCACCTTCAACACCCATGCTCTCGATGAACATGCTCACGCCGACAGCCATCGTAAACAATCCGAGACCCGCAACAACGATCTCCCTGATCCTCTCAGGCAATCTGGGACCTGAAACCTGACCGATGCTGCTTCCAATAAGGACCGTGACGATGTTAATCAGGGTCCCAGTCACGTCTCGTCCTCTTTCGCCAAGCTGGGTTTCTCAAATCCTGCGAGTTGGTTTTCCCACAGCATGAGAATGAAACAAAGACTGGATAATCGATTGAGGTATGCGAGCAAACTTGGATTTGACAAATCGCCTTCGTGCTGTAACTGGGCGACAAGGCGTTCAGCACGTCGTACGACCGTGCGCGCCACGTCAAGGGCTGCAGCAGACGGAGCAGCACCAGTGATCACGAACTCTTTGGGAACGTTCACCTTCGACTCGAAGACACCCAACTGAAATTCGAGCCACTCCACCCTCTCAGGATCGATTTCGCTGAATAATGACGCCGTTTCAGTAGTGGCCGCCAGCTCCGCCATGATTCGATAAAGATCTCGCTGGATGGTTCGGATCACGGCCTTGGTCTCATCCGATACGGAAAACGCCCGTGCCAATCCAAGTGCAGCGGACGCCTCGTCTACCGTCCCGAACGATCGCGGTCGCAAGTGATACTTTGGGACTCGTTCCTCGCCCAACAGACCCGTGTATCCATCGTCTCCATTGCGCGTAAAAGAGGGCATGGGCTGATTATAGCCGGTTTGGTATGGATTGCACATTTCCACTATAATTTTCTTGCCTCATGGGATTATCAGGGGGATGGACGATGTTCCAAAAATCAGGGACTATACTCACGGGATTACTTATAGGTCTCTTCGTGACGGGCCTACTATGGATTTTTCTCTCTGAGCCTAGGGGGATTCCAATCGAGTTGCTCCCAGCCCCCACACAAGGACCGTTGCGCATCCATGTCGCCGGTGCGGTGACCCGGCCGGGCGTATACGAGTTGCCAGCCGGATCCTTTGTTCAACAAGCCATCGAGCGTGCCGGCGGTCCAGCAAATGGGGCAGTCATGGACATGGTCAACCTTGCCGCCGTGCTCCAAGATGGCCAGCAAATCTACATCCCCTCTTCTCCAGAAAACGAACCCCTCAACACTCTACCTCTCACTACATTCGACTCAAGCGTGGGCGAGCGCATCAATGTCAACATCGCCAGTGCACCTGAGCTCGAGACGCTACCCGGTATCGGACCGAGCCTCGCTCAAAAAATCATCGACCACCGCGAAAAGAATGGGCCTTTTTTGGAACTGGAAGATATTCTAGATGTTTCGGGGATTGGGGCGGTCAAATTCGAGGGGATCCGAGATTTGATCAGCGTTCGTTAGGACTGAGAGGTCCTGCGCTCTTTGCAGCATGCTTTGCGTACAATTTGACAACCCCAAACCCGTCAACCTGCAAATGACACAATCATAGCCATCTCTCGCATGAAGCTAAACCGAGACGGTTTCGATTTGCTGCACATCATGAGAACGGTATAATCCTCCTGTATGCCTGAATTGCCTGAAGTTGAAACGATCGCGCGTCACCTCCGTGACGGAAACGATACCCCGCCTCTTCCGGGTCGAAGGATTGAAGGTGTATCGCTCCATTGGCCGCGCCACATCGCCACGCCTTCGGTCTCGACCTTCCGCAGACGGATTAGAAATCGCTCTATACAAGATGTCCAACGGCGAGGCAAATATCTGGTATTTCCATTGGATCAAGGAACACTGCTCGTACATCTGAGAATGAGTGGTGATCTGCAGCTGGTCCATGGCAAGAACCCCCTAGAATCCCACGATCACACCATTTTCCTTCTAGAAAATGGTTGGCAACTTAGGTTTAATGATACGAGGAAGTTCGGTCGAGTTTACCTGGTGTCGAATCCGGAAGAGATCCTTGGCAGCCTTGGGCCTGAACCGCTGGCGTCCGGGTTCACCCCAAAGGTTCTCGAGCATCTGCTTCACAAACGAAGAAGGTTGCTTAAACCCTTGCTTATCGACCAATCCTTTCTCGCCGGGCTTGGGAACATCTACGCGGATGAGGCTTTACATCTCGCCGGGCTCCACCCCCTACGACGGAGTGACGGACTCGATCAGTGGGAAATCCAGGCACTTTGGCAAGGAATCCGAACCGCACTCAAGAAAGGGATACGGTTCAGTGGCGCCAGCATTGATCGAGTCTATCGTGGGGGCGAATTCCAAAATCATTTTGCCGTATACCAGAGGGCCGGTGAGCCATGCCCGGTATGCGCCACGGCGATCAAACGCATCAAAGTCGGTCAACGTGGAACTCATTACTGCCCGTCATGCCAACCGGAGGTGATGGCATGAATCCAGACAATCAATTGCTAATCGGCATCGTCTTGATCGCCATAGGCGGCCTCATCGGTGTGCTGGCTTACACAATCCTGTCCGATCGATCACGCGCAGAGAACGAAAAGGTTGAAGAGCCGGAAGAGCCAACAACTGACAAGGCAGTCGCGATGGGAGAGAATGCGGATGATCATCCAGAGGAATCCGAAACACAAGGAGATCCAACCACAGCGCCCGATCCAACTCCATCCGATAAATCTGAAATTGATGAAGAGACCGCTTTAGAAATTGACGATCCATCCGACGATGAAAGCCAACCAGTTGATATGGAAGAGCAAACAACCACGGTGATCGATGAAGGTGTCTCTGCGGATCATGAGCAGGTCGAAGCAATTGGAGAGAGAATCCATGTCGCCTCACTTCTTCGCGACGAGACGACTGGTGAGTTGATCGTGAAAGTTGATGACCGGGAGTATCTGACATCCGAGACGCTGAGGGAATCCTCAGATTGGACGCGCGTAGAATACGCTGCTGCCGACCTGGCAAAGTGGTTAACGGGGATCACAGGCGTTACACGACATCCCGAAGAAGAGACTGAAGAACCCGCACTCCACTCTAAGAGTATGATCGAACAGATCAACGAGATCTTACAACGAAAGTTGATGGATGCTCCGGGCAAGTTGAAAGCGATTCGACTGATCGAAGGTCCAGACGGCAGTGTTAGAGTGTTAATTGGTGTAAACAGCTACGCGATTGACGAGGTTCCTGATCCCGAAGCGAGCAAACAAATTCGCGAGGCCGTCGCTACTTGGGAAGGTCGTCAATAAGCGGGGTCGCGAGCCCAAGAGATTCCACATTTATTCGTCCGTCCTCTTCAATCAGGTGGGCAACTGGCATCGCAGGATCGTGCTCCACAAAGATCCAAGCGTCATGTTCCAACGCCCAGCGTTGCCAATGCGTTTTCGTACGGACATTTTCCAAGGGTAATACGTCGTAAGAAGTCAACCAGGCGGCGCGAGCAAAATGAATGGCAAACGTCGCCAGATCAGCCAGGAAGAGCCCGTGCCACGACCCATCTTGAAGCAGCACGGATTGATGCCCACGAGTGTGCCCTGGCGTAACTACACATCTCACCTGATCCGTGACCGAAGTATCACCGTGCAGCAGCTTGAGCCGACCTTCTTCATGTAGTATCGAGAAATTTTCTGTTAGATAGGTGCTACGAGTGCGCGCATCGGGGTGGCTCGCATCTGCCCATTCCATCCGCTGCACCCAATACTCAGCCTCGGGGAAGGTCGCCACAAGCTTTTCTCCCTCCCATACGGTATTCCCACCGCAGTGATCAGAATGCAAGTGGGTATTGATAACGATATCAACGTCCTGCGCCGCAACGCCCTTCTTCGCTAAGTTATCCAACAGTCCGCCAGCGTTCCGCGTCAATCCCCATCGACGGATCGCGCCTTTTTTCAATTTATTGCCAAGTCCTGTATCGATGAGAATGGTCTTACCACGCGAACGAACCAGCATACAGGTCAAAGCCATCGTCAACGTATTGTCTTCTGCGAGTGTGACATAGCGTTCGTATAGAGAACGCGGCACGAGGCCGAAAGGTCCGCCAGCGTCCACACGGACAAGTCCATCGCTGATAAGATCGACCTCTAGATCCCCAAATCTCATGAACCACCCCGAGATTTCGATAGAAGAATGTTGACAGAAATAGCCACCAGCATCGCTGCCAATAGATCAAATAGATCTGCGTTCCATCCACCTATGGGAAGCCTGCTCTGTCTAACGACGTCGCCGTCTTCGTCTCTTTTTACGTTTCTTTGGGGATGGAGTTTGCCCACCATCTGGCGGCGTTTGAGGACGCGCAGGGCGAGCTTGGGTTGCCTGTGCTATCGATGAAGGTGCTTGAGTTCGGAACAAGCGCGAGACTACGCCAGAACGCACCGCCGACAGCAAGGTCCCAAACATATCGAAAGCCCGGCTCTTGTACTGCACGAGAGGATCACGCTGTGCGTACGCCTCGAGACCGATGGAGGTTCGCAGCGCCTCCATTTGCGTCAAGTAGTCCACCCAGAGACGATCACTGACTGAGAGAATCAGATTCCGATGACTCTGTGACAACATTCTGCTCCCCAGCGCCAAGGCAATTTCACTTTGAACCCCCTCCGGAAGCGTCGAAATCGCGGGCTGTGCCCCAGCGTCGTCGAAGACCTCTTCATCCAGCACACGACCAAGGATCTGCTGTGTTTCCTCATCCAACTCACTCACCCTTGCGTGCGCCAGCCGAGTTACTTCCGCAAGTCCAAGGCTGTGTTGAAGTGTGTCGATTGCACCTTCTAGGTGAGTTATCACCCGATCCTTCAATTTCTGCGCATTCTCGCCCTCAAGGTAGCGCGCCGCAACATATGGATAAGAAAGACGAGCCACGGCCACCGATCTCCTTTGATGGGTTTTTCGATCGAAATAAGCTTGCTGACCGTAGCTCATGCGGACGAGCAGGCGCAGGATAAGTGCTTCGCTGACCCGATCGGCCCGACTTAAGGCTTTCGCTAAATCACGCTCGATATCCTCCGCCACCAGCGTTGTTCGCCGAGCCCAAACCTTATCCATTGCCTCCTGTAAAGCTTCGCTAGCCGCATCCCAATCGACGGGTATCGTTAGTTGAAAATCGATGCCTAAGGATTCGCCAACTCGCCGTTCCACCGACTGGATCAAACCTGCCCATACGCGCAGACCAAGACCTCCTTCGATCAGTGGAGGCACATTGCGACGGAATCCATGAGGATCTTCACGGATCCTCTCGCGGCTCTCTTCATCCATCTTGAGCCGCAGCCCTGTGGCGTTCTCCATGGCAGTTAGCAACGCAGCGGGATCGACTTCGGTCTCCAACTCCTCGGCCTCGAGAAGCATGCCCTCGATCGCCATCTCAGCCATTTCGACTCTCTGGCCGACCTGAATATCGAGGCGTTCTATGGCACGCTCTAATTGCAGGTCGATGGCCCTTTTGAGGTGCTCATGCTGAGCTTCGAGTGCTTGCTCGGCAACTCCCATTAGCGCCTCTTTTAGTTCATCGGCAGTCTCTATCGCTGTTAGCTCATCGATGAGAAGGCGCAGCATGAAAGATGGGTAGGCCTCCTGTGTCTCTATATTGATCGACGGCTGAGTCTCCTCCAACCAGGCAAGCAGTTTCCACGGTCCCTCTGTGTCTTCAAACGTAGCCTCGACATGCCTCTCGACCTCATATTGGAGCATCTCGCTGATGTCCTCACTCAGGTCCTCTTTGGTGAAGACACGATCCCGCTGGTTGTAAAACACTTCTCGTTGTTGGTTGAGAACGTCGTCGTACTCAAGCAGATGTTTGCGGATGTCGAAATTGGCGCCTTCCACCCTGCTTTGGGACTGCTCGATGACACGGTCCACGATGTTGTGTGCGATTGGCATCGCTTCGTCTATGTTTAATCGCTGCATCAAATTCGAGACCTGCGAGCCACCAAATAGACGCATGAGTTCGTCTTCCAAGGAAAGGAAGAACTGTGAGGAACCTGGATCCCCCTGACGAGCCGCGCGACCACGCAATTGATTGTCGATGCGGCGAGCCTCGTGGCGCACACACCCGATCACGTGTAACCCCCCCACCTCCAGAACATGTTCACGGTCCGCGATGTATCGATTAAATGCCTCCACGTCTGCCTCGTAAATTCCCATCTCACTGCGATCGATTTCCGGGAACTCACGCCGCCATTGCTCCAGACGCTGAATGTGAGAAGCCTTCCCGTAACCTGTTCCGAACCCGGCACGCAAAACCCGGGCCATCTCCGCACGGTCCTCTGAGCGACCCTCTCGCTCGTACGTGTCACGAGCCACTCGTGACACGCGTTGTGCGACTTCCTCAGGGAGACTTCCACCGAGCACGATGTCAACGCCACGCCCGGCCATGTTTGTGGCGATCGTAACCGAACCCTTGGCACCGGCACCTTCGATGATCTGTGACTCCTCTGTGTGTTTCTTCGCATTCAGTACATTGTGACTGATCCCGGATCTGAATAATTCCGCCAGACGCTCCTGGTCGCTTGGCTCGAGCCCAAGCAGGTAGGAAATACGTTCTAGATTTTCCGGGTTACTAGGATTCAGGTTTAGGTCCAATTCACGTGCCAAAGGTCTCATCAGGCGCGGTGTGAGTTGATCCAACGGTTCATTGAGCGGATCCAGTTCAGGAACCCGGATGCCATCGGCTGGAATCTCATTTGCCTCCATGTAAGCGTCTCGCAAGATCATCGCCAAGGCCATTCGTTGCAAGGGCTCAGAACGAAGCCGTTTTGCGAGTCGTTCGGAGAGCTCCACAGAGGTGGTGCCCACGAGGATCGGCTGACCTAAGACATGCCGCCTTAATATCTCAGCCGTCACAGCTCGCAACTTGGCCTCCTCCGTTCGATAGACCGCATCAGGAAGATCTTTACGGCGCCAAAATACAGGCGTCTGATCCGGATCGTCGACGTGGGTGTAGAAGGAGAATTGATTCCCATTCTCCTGATACGAAACTTCTTCGAGGATGGAATCGGGTTGCATGACACGAAATTCCAAATTTGTCGGTAGCGGAAGCACATCGACATCGTAGATCTTGCTAAACTCTTCCGCTTCGGTCAACGCCGTGCCAGTCATGCCGCTGAGTTTCTCGTATTTTCGGAAATAATTTTGCAATGTGATCGTCGCGTAGGTGACGTTCTCCTGCCGAACGCGTACGTTTTCTTTAGCTTCCACAGCCTGGTGAAGACCGTCCGACCACCGACGGCCAGGCATCAATCTGCCCGTAAACTCATCGACAATGACGACGCGCCCGCCTTGTACGACGTATTCTTTGTTACGCTTGAAGAGATACTCCGCACGTAACGCCTGTTGTAAGTATCCGATCAGTCTCGCCTGCTCAGGTGTGATGTCCTCGGGTCGATCGGGATCACGTAGTGGGGTAGCGAGCAACCGCTCGATGTGATCCTCACCGATTTCCGTCAGCGAGACGGTTCGATCCCGCTCGCTGACTTCATAGTCCTCAGGCCTCAGTTGTTTTACAACAGCGGCCATTTGTACATATTGTTCTGGATCTTCGTGGGCTGGGCCAGAGATGATCAGTGGCGTCCGCGCTTCGTCGACAAGAATGTTATCGACCTCATCCAGAATGGCATAATGGTGGCCACGCTGTACTCGCGCTTCCAGGCTACGAGCCATGTTGTCGCGCAGGTAATCAAAGCCGAATTCATTGTTGGTGCCGTAGATCACGTCTGCAGCATAAGCCTGTTTGCGGTCTGCCAGCTGTAATTGGTGCACGTCTTCTTGGGACGATTCACGTTCCGGATCGTACAGAAAGGCTTTGCGGCCGCCCTCCGTTCGTGCGGCCTGTTGCAGCACACCCACGCTTAAGCCGAGAAAGTGAAAAACAGGTCCCATCCAACGAGCATCACGACGGGCCAGATAATCATTCACCGTCACCAGATGAACGCCACGTCCTTCCAATGCGTTGAGATAGATCGGCATGGTGGCTACAAGGGTTTTTCCTTCCCCTGTGCGCATCTCGGCGATCTTGCCCTCGTGGAGGACGATAGCGCCAATCAATTGGACGTCATAAGCTCGTAATCCAATCGTGCGAACCGCCGCTTCGCGAACAACTGCGAAAGCCTCTGGTAGAAGATCCTGGAGGGTCTCACCATTAGACAACCGTGATCTGAATTCCTCGGTTTTCGCTCGCAATTGCTCGTCTCGAAGTGCCTTAACCTCAGCCTCAAGGGCACTGATTTGCATCGCGACTTCAGAATAGCTCTCTAGTTGGCGGCGAATAGGATCACCGCTCAGCTTACGTGTTAGATTCTTAAACATCGTTTGCACAACTCCGTTTCGGATTATAGCATAGCGCGCTTCTACGCAATTTGGTGTCGTAGTTCATATTCGCTCCGGTGATGTGCGCTAAGGCTGTATGGCGGTTTCCAGTATTCCTACTTACGCCCTCTCGCATCGGTCCGGACATCAACACTAGCACGTGACAGCGGCGACATGCCAACACCTTGACGCAAAGCCATGGACGATTACAATAACGAACGGGGGCGGTGGCGGAATTGGCAGACGCCGGGGACTTAAAATCCTCTGAGGGAGACCTCGTGTGGGTTCGACTCCCACCCGCCCCATTATGACCCAATTATTCCTGCCGGATGCTTCAGGGGATGTGTCATTGTCGACCTCTTGATTCCAAACCTTCTACACCCACAAATATTAAAAGAAAATCTCTCTACTCAAGCTTCGACAGGTTCTGTTTCCACCTGTGGACAATCAGGGTACAATCGGTTCGAACTCTAGGAGCGTTTTGAATGGAGACCATCATGGGCTCGCGCATCCGTTTGCACATCACACTCCTCCTGGCATCTGTTCTCTCTGCGTGTACCTTGCCCGGCGCGGCCACTCCGACACCTTTCAGCTACCCTACACCCAATTTGACTCACACCGCAATTTTTGCTGCCACGGAATTACCTCCGGCAGAGCCGCCTACTCTAGCGCCGCTCGAACCGACGACTGAGTTACCCCCTGACACGCCGGCCACGGAAACACCAAGTGTTCCCGGTGATACGGCGGTCCCCACCTCGCCAACCTCCATCCCTACAGCAACATCTGCCGAATTGAATCAACGCCCCAACGGATCCCCAGTCACGGCCGCTTTCCTCACCACAGCCGTCACCATCGACGGGGATCTGAGCGATTGGACGACGACACCATACACGGCGAACGAAACAGCGCCGTTGGCTGGTGATAATTGGACTGGCACCAACGACCTCTCTGCAACCTTTTACATCGCCTGGGATGCCAACTATCTCTACGTCGCCGTTCAACGAACAGACGATACGTTCGTCCAAATCTCTTGGGGACGGTACATGTATCGTGGCGATGATGTGGAGATCCAACTCGATACCGATCTTGCTGGCGATTACTACACGACGAGTATGAGCCATGATGACTATCAAATCGGGCTTTCACCGGGGAATTTCGGATCATTGAGTCCCGAAGTCTATCGCTGGTTCCCACGATCGTTAGAGTCCTGGCTCACCACGGCCGACGTTGCAGCTCAAAAGTCCAATGGGGGATACAACTTGGAAGGGAGAATTCCCTGGTCAGCCTTTAATGTCACACCCACAGGAGGCAGCCACTACGGGTTTGCGCTTTCGCTATCGGATAACGACCTGGTAGGTTCCTCAATCTGGCAATCGATGGTATCGAACGTCAATACCCGTCGTACCGTCGATCCCACCACCTGGGGGACTCTCATTCTGCAATCCCCATAAAAAATCAGCCGTATTGTTTAGCAGGAAATCAGGCTCTCACGCTTTTCCCGAACGGATTGAAGGTGAAGGGGCGCACAGTCGTGCGCCCCTTCAATTTCAATGAGAGCAAGAAATCTGAGACCGTCAGCGAAAGAGGTTCGCTTCCGGTGAACCCAACGGTGTGGGAGCCGTAATTCTAAACAGGAAGCCGGGCCCCCATGCCCGGCCATCACTAGTATTGGGATTTGCCATTGATTAAACGCAGCGGCCGTTCGACTTCGCTCACCTGTGCATGCGCCACAAGTGCAGCCAGGACAGGCGTTGGAGACGCTGATGTTGTACGATGAAACAAATCTAAAAGGGAGACCAAGCTCCTGAAGACTCTCACCCACATTTAGAACAAAACTGACGCCAATTCGTCCCGATATTGTCGGGTCAATGGATCTTGGTCACCAAGCAATGCGAAGATTGCCAACATCACCTGCTTCGGAAGCCCTCCCCTGAAGTTCTTATCCTCTCGCAGCACGTCCAACAGACCATCCAAGGCCGCGGGGAGGTTATCGCGCGCGATTAACCTGGCCGACTGATACAGGCGCGCATCTAAAGGGTCATCTTCTGGATAGGGACCGTTCTCCTCCACATCTGCGAGCAACTGTGCAAGCGGTCGCAGCCTCTCTGCATCCGCCCATTGAGTTCCGGGTGGAAAATTATTTAAAATCTGCGTCACCTCTTGCCCACGCCCCTGCATCAAAAGGCTCTTCACCAATCCGAGTGCTGCGGGCGCATTTGAATCGTCCTCACGAAACACCGTGCGAAACGCATCTTCTGCATCCGACCAATGTCGGGTGGCCAGCAGACTTTGCGCCTCTTCCACAGCTGTTTCCGCTTCACTGGGGACCAGGTTTTGGATGAATCTTCGCACGATAGGTTCCGGTTGAGCGCCGACAAATTCGGCTCGAACTTCACCATTCCGGAATGCTTTCACGGTAGGTATGCCTTGAACGCCATAGCGAATTGACAGACCAGGATTTTCATCTACGTCGACCTTGGCCAGCAGGAAAGATCCCCCTCCCTCGATCGCTAAACGCTCCAGAAGGGGGCTCAAGACGCGACAGGGGCCACACCACGAGGCCCAGAAATCTACGACCACGGGGACTTCGTGTGAACGAATCAAGACTTCATTTTCAAATGTCGCCTCGCTTACGTCCAAGATATATTCAGATAGTGTCACCTAACCCTCCGCAGCCACCTTTTGCCGTGATTCTACGATATTGGTATTAATTATTCATATGCGCGCACCATCTCAAGAAGCGCTCGAACTGCAATCTATCATCTAATTGAATCGAAACTCGCCAAATTGATTTCAACCACGAAACGCCCATGCACATCACTTCACCAACCGACGCGCACAACCTATTCAGACCGATCATCCGGATCTGGTGCCGTGGGTTGTTCGACCTTTACAACTTCCCCATGAAAGTCGATCCAGATTCGAAATCCCACCATTCCCAGATACGTTCGCACCTCTTCAGGTAGACCTTGCTCAATCAATTCATTGAATTGGGCATCCATATTCTTGAGTTGTGTCTCGATCATAGCCTTGGTGAAGATATCATCCTGCCCAAGCATCTTCATCGTATCTTCTGTGATCAAGTCCTCATGACCCTCGATCATAGCCTGTAAATGTTCGAGTACTTTGCGATCCACATACTCGCTATCGATGTGACGCAGAAAACCTCCATCATCGACGACATAAAAGGCCTCGCCGCCGACAACGACCGCATTCACGGGTTGTTCATGCTCGTCAACGACCAGCCCAACAAACAACGCTTGCCGCGCCACGCGAACTTACCCCGCCAGTGGAACCCACTCAGGTTCAGGAGTAATGTGGTCCTCCGGCTCGTCACCCGGACTGTCTAGTCCTGTGCTTTGCAGGGTATTGATCACACGAACCGACATATCTCCCTCCACAAGGCATTGGCATGATAACCGTATACCGCTCTCGCCTTTTTCCTTCAACTTATCGCGTTCTGCAACAGTGCGCTGCTGTGGTTCACCCGCGAGAAACTCTACTCGGCAAGTTGTGCAACGTGCAAAACCACCGCAGCGATGAAGGATATCAATGCCGTTATCTTCTATCGCTTTTACCAAGCGCTTTCCTTCAGGAACATCGAACACTCCGAATCCTTCAACCGTCAGCTTTGGCATTCGTGCCTCCATTCCTTGCTATGACAATTTGTGGTGCCTTAATCTTACCAAACCTGATCACGCATTCACGATCTTCGTATTGCCAATATCACGCAAAAAGCGAGGGTCCTTGCTGAGGAGGTTGTCCTGTTGCCGTGTATAGAATTAGGGAAGACATTCATGATTGGTTCCACTTTTCATATATCATTCTGAGGGCCCTTCGCCTGCACTCAGGATAAACTCCTGCCCGAGGAATCTCGTTTTCGCATTAGGTTTAAACTCTACGAGGAATGAGATCTCTCGCTGTGCTCGGGATGACATTCAGATGGAACTTTATCCCTCCCATATCATTCCGAGAGCGTGCGGTCGAGGAATCTCGTTCTCACAACAGCTTTTGCCGCCCGAGGAACGAGATCTCTCGCTGCGCTCGGGATGACATTCAAAAGGAAACCCTCTATCCGCATGCCTTCCCGGGTGGGGAAATGGATGGGGCTCTTCGTATTGATGCACTGGATAGGAGAGCTAATGCTCCAGCAGAGAAGGTTTCGAAGAAAAACAAACTATGGATGGACGTTCACTAGGGTTCCAAGTAGCGCAAAGTTGAAGAGCCACTTCGCATCCGAGGTACGCAGGTTTACACAGCCATGGCTCATCGGCGTACCAAAATTGTCGTGCCAATAGGTGCCATGCAACGCATACCCCTTGTAGTAATACATGGTGTAGGGTACGCCGGGGAGATAATAGCCAGGCCCGGCCATCGGAGTCGATCGAAACTTCATGTAAACGTGAAATTGACCACTAACTGTCGGATGTGCCCGTGTACCAGTAGACACAACGAAGCTGCGCACAGGCGATGCCCCGTTATACGCTGTCACGCGTTGTGCGCTCAAATCAACATCGATCCAGCGCCCTTCATCTGCCAAGTCCTCCGGATTTGTCGTGTAATGGAAGGAATAGGACGGCCTCGGTGTTGGTGTAAGAGTCGGAGTTGGTGTCAGGGTAGAGGTAGGTGTCAGGGTTGGCGTGGGCGTCAATGTGGTCGTAGGAGTCAACGTGGGTGTGGGTGTGAGAGTCGCCTTTTTGAGCGCTGCAGATGCGACTTGTGGTTGTAAAGCATCAGCGGGTTGTCCTCCAAGCCAGATGCCCAACACAGTCACCAATGCCAACGCGGTAATAAGGACACGAGGTGAGAGTAAGCGACGAATCGTAAGCGCTTCTAAGGGAAGCAGCTTGGTAGCTAAAGAATCCGGTAATCGGATCTCGCGGACGGCTCTTCGCCGCTCCCCTACAGGCAAGCGACGTACCAAATCTCGAATAGCTCTCCGCGCTGGTCGACTGCGGGGATTGATCTCGAGCGCTCGAGCCAGATATGCGAGTCCGGCCCGCGGTTTGGAGAGCTTAGCTAAGAATATCCATGGCAGCTCTTCCAGCGGAGCGAGACGAATTGCCTGGCGGCATAATCGGCGGGCCACGCCGCGCTCACCTCTGGCGAGAGCTCCTCTGGCCGCTTGGAGCACACGCAAGTAATCCATTTCGCCATGCGTTTGTGCATCCTTCATGGCTGACCACCACCACTTAGATCAGCTGGTTCGTTGTACACGTAGCACAAGATGCCATCCGCCAGACCTCTGGCAGGCTTTGACGGGCTTTCCACAAGCAATTCTCTGTCGAGGTAGAGGAATCCTGTTTCGATGATGACAGCGGGAGTTTGGCTATGAATCTCACGAAAAGTATGATACTCCGTCATGTCACGCGTTATGCTACCCGGATGGAAAAGTAAGCCCGTAGCAGATCTGTAGCGGTCCACAATACACGCAACTAAGCGTTGTGCTTTATCCTGGACCAGCGTGTCCACAGCTGCGGTCACCTTGTATCCAGTGGCATATTCGTTAATGGGAAGGCATGAATCAGCGTGAATGGACACCAGCGCAACGGCCCGGTAATCCATGAGTCTGGGATCCCACTCGTCGAGCAGATCGACCTGTAATCCGGCTGCTTGCAAGAAATTCACTGCTGCCTCTGCAATCCCCCGGTTTACCTCCAACTCCGTCAAGCCATCTGGGCAGCCGGCTCCCGGATCGACGGCGCCGGTATCCGGATGCAAGCCCGCATGTCCGACAACAATCCCAATCTTGAGTTTTCCACCCTCACTCGTTGCGTTGAACGCACTCTCGCGATCTGGAGGGACTCCAGATTCTCTCTCTAACGCCGCTGCTAGTTGACTGGTAATTTCTCCTGGATTGAGGCTGGCAGGGGTCCACGCTGTAAATACCGTGGCCAAAATAGCAGCGACTGCCAGTGCAACGCCTAAGTGCCGCATTACCTGACCCGTCATAGGATCAGAAGATTCTTGGTTTGAGCGCAAGCGTCGCGGAGCCGACATGATGTATCCTTTTCCTACTCCTAGGAAGACATTATATCAAGCTCAACCCTGCTGCCATGACAGGAAATGAGTCCTGCGATCCAACCAGGCACATTTCGATAGCTGCATCCTATGAACACCTACCCGAAAATCTCCGTTTGGTTAGACCTCTAGCTAAGATGAGGGGGCACGAGTCACGATTCCCGGCAGCAGAACCTTAAGATGTGAGATTCTAAAATTCCCTTGACAGATGTAATTAATGTTCTATAATTTAGACGATTTATGTCATAAATATAGATAGGTGTAAACCATGTTCCTTTGTACATGTCTGAGGCGGGGGTGACCACACCTTCGTCTTGGGCCTGATAAGAAACAAAATTCACTGAGAATCTTTCTCAACGGCCAAGAACTTTGGTGGCAAGCCCCCGCAGACCGATGAACACCATCGATGCGCACGGCACGCGCCACCTTTTTTTCTTGGCCGTTTTGTATTGGAGAGCGACATGAACTCAGTCACAATCGAAGATCGACCCCCACCATCTGCGACTCAACTCGATCCGGATTACTGGGGAGCAATTGGGAATACACCGCTCATCCGTCTCTGTCGAGTCACAGCGGGTTTACCAGATGGCGTCGAAGTATTTGCGAAAGCCGAATGGTTCAATCCTGGTGGATCGGTGAAAGATCGCCCGGCTGCGGCCATTCTTCGCCACGCGCTCGCCGAAGGTCAACTTGACCATGGGCGTGTCTTCTTGGATTCCACCTCAGGAAATATGGGCATCTCCTATGCGACCTTGGGTGCCGCACTGGGGATACCTATCCATATTGTGATTCCTTCGAACGCAAGCCCTGAGCGTATCACAATCCTACGCTCGCTGGGTGCTGAACTCACGCTATCCGATCCGCTGGAGGGATCGGACGGTGCTCGTGATGTGGCCTTCGAGATGGCTCGCGAAGATCCCGATCGCTTCTACTATGCGAATCAATACAGCCACCCTGCAAATCTCGTAGCCCATTATCGCACTACAGGACCCGAAATCTATACGCAAACCTCCGGACGCCTGACCCACTTCGTGGCTGGTCTTGGGACGACCGGAACGATGACAGGGACCGGACGCTACCTCAAAGAGGTACTTCCAGATGTAAGGCTAGTGGCTGTTCAGCCAGACGGTCCTTTGCACGGGCTTGAAGGACTCAAGTATCTGACAACAGAAAACGTGCCTCAGATCTATGATGCCACAATTCCGGATAAGATCCTCGAAATCCAAACTGAAGAAACCTATGCGATGGCTCGTCGTCTTGCAAACGAAGAAGGGATGTTGGTGGGAATTTCCTCCGCAGCTGCTGCGGTTGCAGCTCTGCAAATTGGCGCACAGCTGGATGAGGGCGTGATCGTGACGTTATTCCCTGATTCCGGCGTGAAATATCTGAGCCAGCCATTCTGGAGGTCTTCGTGACGTTGAAAATCCCTGAGAATCTACTTAGTCAAATATGGCAGCACGGAAGCCAACACTACCCCGAGGAAGGCGCGGGGTTGTTGCTCGGGACTGTAGAGAGGACAAGCAGACGTGTAGAGAAGCTTATGCCTCTGGTCAATCGGTTCAGTGTGGAATCACGACACAACCGCTACAAACTCGAGCCCAAAGACATGCTGTATGCCGAGCAAGAAGCCGAAAGGCTCGGGCTGGACGTGATCGGGGTCTTTCACTCACACCCGGATCATCCACCCAATCCTTCCGAGTTCGACCGCCAATGGGCGCTACCCTGGTATAGCTACATCATCACAAGCGTCAATCAAGGTACAGCGGTGGAGAGCCGAGCGTGGCGACTTGCGGAGGATCGAACTCGCTTTGTAGAAGAGCATATCGAGCGCATAGAGACCCATACGATGGAGGAAACTCAATGATCGTAATAAGAATCCCTACACCCTTACGACCTTACGCCGCGGGTTTGAAAGAGGTGGAAGTAAAGGCCGCCACAGTTGGAGCCGCCCTTGAAGACCTCGCACATCGCCACCCGGCAATCAAAACACACCTCTACGACGAAGGTGGGAATCTTCGCCCTTATGTAAATGTCTTCGTTAATGAGGACGACGTGCGCAACCTTGATGCTGAGCAGACGCCACTGCATGAGGGCGATCGGGTGGTGATCCTACCCAGCATCGCGGGTGGAAGTGGAGTCTGATCTATGTCTACGAATCTGCAACAAGTCGACCACAGCGCGCTCAAAATCAATCAGGCGACACTAATCGTGCTCTTACTCACTGCTTTTATATCCAACACGATGTGGCTGGTTATAGCCATTGCGGTTGCGATGCTGATCGGGACGCTACTAGCACGTCCCTCCTTCTTACCGATATATCGTGGCCTGAGGGCACTGCGCATCGTTGAGCCAGATGTACTCTTGGACAACCCCGAGCCCCATCGTTTCTCACAAGGTTTCGGCGGTTTGGTTTTGATTTTTGCCAACTTTGCCTGGATTCTCGGGTTGCAGTTGGCCGCCTGGTCTTTCGTATGGCTGGTGATCGCACTAGCTGCGCTAAACTTATTTGGCGGATTTTGTGTTGGCTGTGCCTTGTATTATTGGCTGCATCGTTTGGGATGGCCTGGTTTCTCGAAGGCTCCGCCTCCCGGTACTACCCCAGGTCGCAGACCGCCTCGTATTGAATGAGGACCTGATGTTATCTCGTCTCCTTCTCAGTGTTGGGTTGATTGTTTTGGGATGGTTGATCTATAAAGGGACGCAACAGTTGCTTCTTCGACGACGCGTCCCTGGCTTGAATGGATACAGGTATGGCAAGCCTGCGATCCTGTATTTCTCCTCGCCAGACTGTGAGCCGTGTAAGACAAGACAGCTTCCTGCCATTCAGCAAGTTCAAGCCTTATACCCCAACCACCTTCAAGTGTTCGAAGTCGACGTCACGACGAGCCTGGAGCTTGCGGATGCTTGGGGGGTCCTAACGTTGCCCACGACATTCATTCTTGACAGTCGGGGACGACCGCGTGGCGTTAACCTGGGAGTTGTAGAGGCGCACAAATTACAAACACAATTAGAATCAATCGATGAGACGCTTATGCGCAGACGAAACGACTCAAACCTGCTGCGTGGAGCCAAGTAAAGTTATACTTAATGCCGAAAAGGATGCGTCTCAGACATAATAAGGACGGCCAATGCAAAATGTGATTTTATCCCCTAACGGGGTCGAACTCTCCCATGATGAAATTCGAAGGTATTCACGACATTTGCTGATGCCGGAGGTAGGCCTGGATGGGCAGAAGAAACTTAAGGCTGCCTCAGTGCTGATCGTGGGTACTGGTGGGCTCGGATCGCCGATCTCCATGTATCTCGCGGCCGCGGGCGTAGGCCGTATTGGGTTAGTCGATTATGACATTGTCGATTTCACCAACCTTCAACGCCAGATCGTGCATGGCAGCTCGAGGTTGGGTGACCGCAAGGTCCTCTCGGCTCGTGATCGCCTCCTGGATATCAATCCAGACATTCAGATCGATGTATACGACAAGCCGTTTACCTCTGAAAATGCTTTCCAAATCGCGGAACCGTACGGCCTGATCATCGACGGAACCGACAACTTCCCAACACGATATCTGGTCAACGACGTCTGCGTCCTCACCGGCAAACCGAACGTATACGGGTCGATTTTCCGCTTTGAGGGACAGGCGAGTGTATTCTGGGCTGCGCAAGGTCCCTGCTACCGCTGTCTCTTCCCCGAACCCCCACCACCGGGCCTCGTACCCTCCTGTGCCGAGGGAGGTGTCTTTGGGGTTTTACCGGGGACGATCGGAACACTTCAGGCAACAGAGGCGCTCAAACTCCTCCTCGGAATCGGTGAACCGTTGATCGGACGCTTGTTGATATTCGACGCCCTCGCCATGAGCTTCGACATGGTCCGCCTGAAGAAAAACCCCCGCTGCAAGATATGTTCAGATACACCCGAAGTGACCGAGTTGATAGACTACGAGGCCTTCTGCGGTGTGCCCGGTTACGAGCATGAAGAAGGTCGTTTACCTTCCGAGTGGGAGATCGAAGCGCAAGAGCTCGCAACGCGCATAGATGAAGGCGAGACCATCCGCATCATCGATGTGCGTGAGCCGCACGAGCTGGACATCTCCAGAATCGAAGGGGCGGAATTGTTGCCGTTAGGTTCTCTTGCCGCTCAGATGCACCAACTCGACAGCGCTGAGGAGATCGTCCTGGTTTGTAAATCGGGTACCCGCTCAGCGCGCGCACTCGAGTTACTCGCTGGTGCCGGCTTTCGTAAAATCAAGAACCTGCGCGGTGGCGTGAATGCCTGGGCGCAAGACGTGGATCCCTCACAGCCTATTTATTGATCTTCAAGGTCGACCGAGCCGTCATGACCCAAAGCTAAATAAAGAAAGTAGGCCAAACCTGTTAGCAGATCTTAGGGATTGGTACAATGCAGCATCCAGTGTTCACTCGCGATAATGCATTGTGCGCTTAATGTCCATACGCTTGCGACGCTGTACCAAAGCACTCAGTGCCAGACATTCAATTTTTCCGGTCTTCATTATTATGGACCAACCATGCAAACATCCTCTTTGAATAAGGAGTAGTCCCATGATCCTCAAACACGTCAAGTTCATCTTCGTGCTCAGTTTCCTGGCCATCTTGACCTTTGGTTGCACCCCCACAGAAACCGAATCTCCCACACCAACTTTAGAAGAGATCCAGAAACCTGCCGCCAGCCCTGAAGTACCACCTCCACCCCAGCTTCAATTTTCTCCCGCAGAAATCCAAAATGACGAGGGCGGTCCTGTGATCATAACGGGGGAAGTCGAATACACAAATCCTTTCTTCACGATCGGAGTCGCCGAACCGATCGTCATACTCGAAGACCAATCAGGTTTTGTCGACCGAGACCGCGACTATATCTTTCCAATTGAATCCCAGGTCTTGGGGCAAATCACATCCGACTTCTACACCTCCCCTTTTACCTACAGCCTCACCCTTCCATTAGTCCCGCGCGGTGGGCTTCGCGATGTTGATAACGACGACGAAACGGATACCGGTGTGATGGTCTTTGCCGTCGCCTATTGGACCAATACTTGGGGGGACGCCTACTTGGAGAGACGAGATCAAGCGGGGGGTGGCTGGTCTTCGGCATATGCTTCCACCCGCATCAGTGACGACCGAGATCACTACCTCGAAGTTTACGGTGGGAAATACGTCGTCTATGCGCCCGATGCCGAACAAGGATTCCCTTCCTCCTTTGGCGCAGACGAATTGTTGTTCACCGAAGACGATCCCATTGTCCAACTTCCGCAAGGCTGGACCGTTGTCGATTTGAATAGCGAACCCTTCACATTCGATCGGGCGCGCGAGCCGCAGATAGACCTGCTCGAACCGGAGTCCATCGCCCTGACGGATTTCTCCGAACTGAGCTACACCGAAGCTTTCGACGCCATGCTAGTGAAATTACGCACCGAGTACGCGTTCACGGAGCATAAAGGCATCGACTGGGAGCAACTCAACCAGCAATTCCGCACACGTTTCGAAGAGGCTGAGCAACGTGGAAACGAGCTTCAGTATTCCCTGGCACTGCGTGATTTCCTCTGGTCGATTCCCGACGGCCATGTCGGAATGGATCTTGAGGTATTGATATCTCAGATTCAGAGTGAGATCCTCGGGGGGATCGGCATCGCAGTACAGGAACTCGATGACGGTCGTGTTCTCGTCAATTTCATCGCAGAGGGTGGACCTGCGGATCTCGCCGGTGTTGAAATTTCAGCCGAGATCTTCGAGATCAACGGCGTGCCCATTAGCGACGTGATCGACGAGACTTTGCCCTGGTCGTCGCCATTCAGCACCGAGCACGCCAAAAGATTGGATCAGCTTGTCTACGCGCTGCGGTTCCCGATCGAGTTTGAAGTGACCGTGCGTTATGCAAATCCGGGCGCCTCCCCAACCTCGACAACGTTCATAACCGAATTTGAGATCGACAGCTTCTACGCCAACTTTCCATTCAACCAACTTACTGGTCTTGAACTACCCGTCGAGTTCGAATTGCTTGACAGTGGTTTTGGATACGTGCAGATTACAAGCTTCTTCGACAACGAATTACTGACCATCCAGTTGTGGGAACGCATGATGGAGGATCTGAACGAGTTTGAGATCCCCGGGCTGATCATCGATCTCAGGATCAACGGTGGGGGCAACGGATACCTTGCCGACCAAATGGCCGCCTATTTCTTCGACGAAGAGCTTCTGTTGGGGAACACCGGCTATTACGACGACAGCATCGACGACTTCTACGCCGATCCTGGAGACGAAGATCGCTTCTTCCCACCTCGGGAAGAGTTACGCTACGATGGCGAAATCGTCGTCATTATCGGCCCGGCTTGCGCTAGCGCCTGTGAGTTCTTCGCTTACGATATGACTCTCCAAGACCGAGCGACGATCATCGGTCACTATCCCACAGCCGGATTGGGCGGCAGCGTCGAAGACTTTCTCATGCCTGGTGAAATCTCCATCCGCTTTACAATCGGGCGCGCAGTGGACGCAGAGGGAACCATACACATCGAGGGACGTGGCGTTGTTCCTCAGGTGGTTGTTCCCTTCACAGAAGAGGTATTCAAAGCCATCAACATGGATGACGTGGACGTTCTCCTCGAAACCGCCGTGGAAGTGCTCGCCGGCTCGTGAGATGTTGATGCGGTCGTTCACGCAATACCTAACTCGATCGAATCAGGTAGGGGTGCAATGAATTGCACCCCTACACATTTAATTTCTAGACCCAGCGTAGTCATGGCGCAATTCATTGCGCCCATATGAATTCCTATTGGATCATGTGGGCGCGCATTTCATCGCACCCGGACGAACACCTAAGTTGCCAAGTAGGGGCACACGGCCGTGCACCCCTACGATTCTGAAGAACGTCTCTTATTGGAAGCACATAATTCCTTGCGCCATTATGAATTTCCCCTTTTTCAATCATGAACACTTCACCAAACGATGACCCTCGTACTCTGTCCCCCCACTTGACAACATGAGCCCCTTCGACATAGAGTCGTCGCGTGTCACAGATCAAACATGGATCTCGTTAAG
>JABAOF010003229.1_pt2 | contig 31266 bp, 33 predicted proteins | sample 7062171 | NCBI WGS metagenome assembly JABAOF01 (sample SAMN14538628, study PRJNA623070) | marine sediment metagenome | biome: marine biome [ENVO:00000428]; feature: marine pelagic biome [ENVO:01000023]; material: deep marine sediment [ENVO:00002113] | place: India: Gulf of Khambhat ...
AAAACAATAAAATTGGTAAAAATGCAATCAAAGTGGTATAGAATATATCTTTTTTATTTATCTCTTTTTCAACTTTTACTGTTTTTCCCAATAAGGCTGCAGTCCCGATCACCACTGTTAAATCAACTATATTAGCTCCTACAACATCACCTAAAGAAATAGCTGGAATTTGATTTAATGCAGAGAATATTCCAACAAAAAGTTCTGGTATTGAGGTTGAGATTGCTATTAATACAAATCCGAGCACAAATTCTTGCATTTGATAGTGTTTAGCTATTTTTGATAAACTTCTTACAACTAAATTTCCACTTCCAGCTAAGAATGCACATGCTATTAAAAAATATACAAAATAAAGTAACATCATATATTTATGTTCTTTTATCCGGCTTATATCTTTTTCTAATGATTAAATTTAAGTTAAGGAAAATTAACAAATAATATGAACAAATGGCATACAATGAGTGTTGATTCTGTTTTTAATGCTCTAAAAACAAATAAAAAAGGTTTGAAAAAAACTAATGCTCAAGATAGACTTAAAGAGTATGGTTTAAATAAATTAAAAAGTAAAAAGAAAAGAACTTCTTTAATAATTCTTCTAGAACAGTTTAAAAGCTTTTTAGTTATTTTGCTATTAGTTGCAGTTATAATATCAATTTTTCTTGGTTTGTGGATAGATGCATCAGTTATCGGAGCAATTTTAATTTTAAATTCTATCTTAGGTTTTTATCAAGAGTATAAAGCAGAAAAAACATTAGAAGCATTAAAAAAACTGGTTGTACCAAAAGTAGTAGTCATAAGAAATAGGGAACATATTGAAGTAAAAACAGAAGAAATTGTTCCTGGTGATGTTGTTCTTTTGGAAGCAGGAAATAGAGTCCCTGCAGACTTAAGACTCTTTGAAACCATAGATTTGAAAATCGATGAATCAGCACTAACAGGTGAATCTGTTTCTGTTAAAAAAAATGTTAATATTTTAAAAGATGTGGCAGTCGCAGAAAGAAAAAACATGGCATTTATGGGAACCCTAGTCTCTTATGGAAGAGGAAAAGGTATTGTTGTTTCAACAGGAATGTCAACAGAAATGGGAAAAATAGCTGGTATGGTCCAAGAAAAAGAAGAGTCAACACCATTACAAATAAAATTACAAAAATTTGGAAAATCTTTAGGAATTGTTGTTATCATAATTACTCTAATTATTTTTATTCTTGGTATTATTAGAGCTGAAGATCCTTTTAACATGTTTATGACTGCAATGAGTTTAGCAATATCAGCTGTTCCAGAAGGTCTACCAGCTGTTATTACATTAACTTTAGCTATAGGAACCCAAAGAATGCTTAAAAAAAATTCAATTATTAAAAGATTAGCATCTGTTGAGGGTTTAGGTTCTACAACTGTTATATGCGCTGACAAAACTGGAACAATGACAACAAATGAAATGACTGTAAGAAAAGTTTGGGTTTCAGGGAAAATTATAGATGTTACTGGTGTTGGGTTTGAACCAAAAGGAATTTTTCTATTAAATAAAAGAAAACTTGATACAAAAAGAATAGGAAGTCTTGATTTATTATTAAAAATATCATTAATGTGTAATGATTCTATTTTAAAAGAACATCCTAGATGGCACATAATTGGAGATCCAACAGAAGGAGCACTAAAAGTCTTAGCATTAAAGGGTGGAATAAAAGGAAAATATCCTAGAGTTGATGAAATTCCTTTTTCTTCTGAAAGAAAGAAAATGACGACAATTCATAAAATTGATAAGGAATTTGTTGCATATACAAAAGGCGCACCAGAAATTATTCTTGAATCATGTGATAGAATTTATATTAATAAAAAATTAAGTAATAGGGAAAAAGAAAAAATATTAGAAACTGTCCATCAATTTGCCTCAAGAGGTTTAAGAGTTTTGGCTTTTGCACACAAAAATCTTGGAAAAAAATATTCTTTGAAGTCTGTTGAAAAAAACATGACTTTTGTTGGTTTGGCTGCAATGATAGACCCACCAAGAAAGGAAACAGCAAAAGCAATTGCTTTGTGTAAACAAGCAGGAATAAAAGTAATAATGATAACTGGTGATCATCAACTAACAGCTAAAGCTATAGGTGCTGAGGTTGGTCTAATAGGAAAAGCTCTAAGAGGAGAGGAATTAGATAAAATAAGTGAAAAAAAATTAGAAGAAATTGTAGAACATATTACCATATTTGCAAGAGTATCTCCTCAACACAAATTAAGAATAGTTGGAGCCCTAAAGGCAAGAGGTCATATAGTTGCCATGAGTGGAGATGGAGTAAATGATTCTCCAGCTCTTAAAAAAGCTGATATCGGAATTGCAATGGGCATTAAAGGAACTGATGTTGCAAAAGAAGCTGCTGACATAATTCTAATGGATGATAATTTTTCTACAATTGTTTCTGCTGTTGAAGAAGGAAGAGGAATTTATGATAATATAAAGAAGTTTGTAAAGTTTCTTTTAGCAGCTAATTTTGATGAATTATTTCTTGTAACTGCTGTGGTTTTATTAAGTATAAAGGATCCAGCCACTGGAATGCTAGCTATTCCTCTTTTACCTGTTCAAATACTTTGGGTAAATCTTGTAACTGATGGTGTACCTGCTTTGGCATTAGGTGTGGATCCTAAAGAAAAAGATATAATGAAAAGGCTTCCAAAAGACCCGAAAAAAGGAATTTTAGATGGAATCCTCTTATTCATAATTGTTGCAGCAGTGTTAGCCTTTATTTCTGCTTTTATTCTTTTTAATTATGCATTACAAACAGAAGGATATAAAAAGGCGATAACCATGGTTTTTACTCAAACGATGTTGTTTGAGTTTTTCTTTGTATTTAACTGTAGATCTGAGAAAAAATCTGCATTCAGACTAAACCCATTAGAAAACAAGAAATTGTTAATCGCAATAATTATTTCTCTTGTATTACAAATAATTATTATATACACCCCTGCACTTCAAACTATCTTTAAAGTTGTTCCATTAAATGCTATAGATTGGTTAAAAATAATAATGTTTTCTGCTGTTGCTCTTCTTGTTGTTCCTGAAATTTTCATAAGAAAAAGAAAATAGAAAAATTTATATAATTCAAATTCTTAAATAAACAGGGATATTTTTGACTAAAGTTCTTATTGTTGGTGCAGGTCCAGCTGGTTTGTTTGCTGCATACGAATTAGCAAGTTCTTGTGAAATTACAGTTTTTGAGCAAAATGGTCATATTGGTGGTGCCGGCTTACATTCTGATGGAAAAATGAATTTTCATCCTCAAATAGGAGGCAATTTATTAGAATTTCTTTCTGAAAAAGATGCTTTAAATGCTTTAGAAAAAATTAAACAAACTTTCAAAGGATATGGAATGGAAGAAGTTGGGAATGATTGGGAAAGATTACTTGAATTAGAAAGAAGGGCAACAACAGCAGGAATAAAATTCATACCAATAAGACAAAATCATGTTGGTTCTGATTATTTACCAAAAGTTATGAACAATTTTAAAATAGACATGGAAAAGAAAGGAGTAAAATTTAAATTAAACACAAAAGTTTTAGATTTAGATTCTAAAAACGGAAAAGTAATTGCTAAAACAGACAAAGAAAATGAAGAAGCTGATTATATAATATTAGCTCCTGGGAGGGCAGGTTCTCTTTGGCTAATTGAAATGGCTAAAAAATTAGGTTTAGAGATGCATTTTAACCCTGTTGATATTGGAGTTAGGGTTGAGGTTTTAAATGATATACTAAAAGAAATTGTGCGTGATTACCAGTGTTGGGACCCAAAATTCCATATAAGAACTCACTATTATGATTCCCATGTGAGAACTTTTTGTGTCTGTCCATATGGTTTTGTTGTAAAAGAGTTTTATGAAAAAGATATATTCGGAGTTAATGGACATTCAATGAAAGATAAAAAATCTAATAACTGTAATTTTGCTCTTTTAGTTAGAACAAGGCTAACAGAACCTTTAGAAAATACAACAGAATATGGAAGATTTATTGCTAAACAGACTAATACTCTTGGTGGCGGAAAGCCAATTCTTCAAAGAGTTAGAGATTTGAGAATGAATAGAAGATCAATATGGGAAAGAATAGGAAAGAGTTATGTTAATCCTACTTTAAGAGATGTTACACCTGGAGACATTTCAATGGCTTATCCTTATAGGATTGTTACTGATATACTTGAAGCTTTGGATAAATTAGAAAAAGTTATTCCTGGGGTTGGTTCTGATTCTACTTTACTTTATGCACCTGAAATAAAGTTTTATTCTATGAGAATTGAAACCAATAAAATGCTTCAAACAGCTGTTCCTAATATATTTGTTGCTGGAGACGGGGCAGGTATTTCTAGAGGTATAACAATAGCTGCTGCCACAGGAATGATAGCAGCCAATGAAATAAAGAATTTGATAAAATAATAACTACTTTAAAGTGATAGGAAATATTATTTTTAAATACTAGAATTCTAAACTATTATTATGGAAAACTTCATTATAAAACTAGCAAGAAAAACAATAGAAAATTATGTAAAAAATGGTAAAATAATTGCTATTCCTGATGATTTTCCTGAAGAATTGAATGAAAAAAAAGGAGTTTTTGTTACAATATATAAGAAGAGTACAAAACAATTAAGAGGTTGTATAGGAATACCTTATCCTGAATCGTCTTTAATAGAAGCCTTAATACAAGCTGCTGTTTCTGCATGCTCAGATCCCAGATTCCAACCATTAAGACCTGAAGAAATAGAAGACGTTTTTATTGAAGTTTCTGTTTTAACCAATCCAGAACCTTTGAAAACTAGAGATTTTGCCAAAGAAATAGAAGTTGGTAGGCATGGCTTAATAATAAGAAAAGGTTTGCAAGGTGGTTTGTTTTTACCAAAAGTTCCTGTTGAGCAAAACTGGAATATTGAAGAATATTTAGAAAATTTATGCTATAAAGCAGGCTTAACAGGAGACTCATGGCTAGATCCTAATTCTAGATTGTTTAAATTTGAAGCAGAAGTGTTTGAGGAAAAGCTTTAAAAACCTTTCTAGTTCTGCATATGACGAAGATAGCTTTAAAATTCATTTCTTCTTAAGTTTTATTAGGTGAAAAAAATGACAGCAGATTTGATGTGGCTAGGATTGGTACTTTTGATTGCACCTGTATTAGGAGCTTATGCAAAAATTGTTAAAGATAAAAGGGGATTTATTTGGTTAACAGGTGCAGGAGTTTTATACCTTTTAGCAGCAGCATTCACTGTTGAAATAGAGTGGATACCTTCAGGATTACAATATGGAACATTGATATTCAGTGTAATAGCTCTGATTGCAACATTTATAGGAGCACTGATGGTTGCAGCTAGTGTTTTCAAATAGTTTTTATTTTTTTGATCCCCTTTTATTTCTTTTATTTTATTATAATAGCGAAACTTTTAAGTGTACGAAATTGTAAGAAAATATAGGTGAATCTATGGCAAAAAAAGCATCCGGATGGATAAAGGCTAGTGGTTACCTATTTTTGTTAGGTATAATAATAGCAATAGTAGCAGGGTTAGGCAAAGGTTATCTAGCAGGCTATGAAGCATCAATAATGGGTATACAAGTTGTATTAGGATTCATTATAGGTTTGTTAGGAGTAGCAGGAATGGGCAGCATAGATAAAGGTGAGACAGACGTATTCCTATTAGCAGTGATTGCTTTGTTGGCATGTGGCGGTTTAGGATATGCATTTTGTCCACAAGGCGTTTGTGTACCCTTTATAGGATCATATTTGAGTGACATAGTCGGTTATATAGGCATCTTAGTCATGCCTGCAGCAGTTTTGATTTCATTGAAAGCAATATGGGAAGTAGGATCAACAAAGTTCTAGTTACCTTTTATACTTTTGTAACCCTCCCCCTTTCTTTTTTTTATTGTTAAAAATAATATTCTATATGAGTTTTTATACAAAATTAAGAAATGAATTGAAAAACAAAATCACTGAAAAAGAATTGAAGTATCTTCCTAAAGGATATCAAATAGTAGGAAAGATTCTTCTAATAAAACTTCATAAAAAGCTTTTAAAACACAGAAAATTAATTGGTAAAGCAATAATTGAGATCTTACCATATGTTCATAATGTTTGTCTAATTAAAGAAATCAAAAAAGAGGTAAGAAAACCTAAAGTAGAAGTAATAGCTGGTTGTGAAAATACTCAAACTTTACACCAAGAGCATGGATGCAAATTCTTGTTAGATGTTTCAGAAATAATGTGGTCTCAAGGCAATAAACAAGAAAGAATAAGATTAGTAAAACTTGTTAAACCTAAGGAAACAATAGTTGACATGTTTGCAGGCATAGGATATTTTTCTATATTTTTAGCTAAGTATTGTAAAACTAATAAAATCTATGCAATAGATGTTAATCCAAAAGCCATAGAATATCTAAGGGAAAACATTTGGTTAAACAATGTTGAGAATAAGATTGAGATTCTTCAAGGTGATTGCAGAGAATTTGCCAAATTATTAGAAAATACAGCAGATAGAGTAATAATGGGGTATTTGTTTAAAACTGAGAAATTCTTGCCTCATGCTCTAAAAATTGCTAAAAACAATGCCATTATTCACTTTCATAGAACTGTAAAGGAGGAGGAAATTAATAAAACCAAAGAAAAAATGGAAAAGAAAGATGAGATAAGAGTTTTGAGAATAAAAAAAGTAAAATCTTATGCTCCTAAAATCTGGCATGTTGTTTTTGACTTGAAGGTGATTAAAAATCAATGTGTTTAAATGTTTTTCTATTACTGTTATTGATTATTTACATGATCTTAATATCTAATCTAACTTTAATTATTCTAGGTGCATATGGTAAAACTTTCTGTCTTTTAACAATTTTATATTTAATATTGTAAATTTCAGCTTTTTCTTTAACCTTTTTTTCCAAATCCTTAAAATTATCCTTAGATAAACCATACAAATGAACTATTGTTCCTTTTTTAGAATGTAATAATGCTACATCTAAATATTCTATTGCACTCTCAACCAAAGGCATTATAATTCTATCAAACTTACCAATGTTTCTAATGTCTCTAACATCAGCACAAATGTTTTTTATATTGTGTAATTTGTTTAATCTAACATTTTTTTCAGAATACTCTATACCTTTTACATTTATTTCTATACAAGTTATTTTACAATCAGGGTGTTTTTTACCAATAGCAATTGCATAAGGGGCAGCTCCTGAGAACATTACAAGAATTCTTTCTCCAGGTTTTACCATATTAGCAATTCTTTGTCTTTCTGTTCCTTCTCTTGGAGAAAAATAAACTTTTAGTGGATCAACTTTTATTAGATAACCATGCTCTCTATGAATTACTTCTGTGTCTTTATCTCCTAATAACAACTTGCAAGGATACAATCTGTAAGTATCTTTTCTCTCAGCTAGTTTTTGAAGAACAGCTTTTACATTTTTATTTCTCTTCATTACTTCTTTTGCAGCTTTTTTTGGATTCTTGGTATTAACCCCTATTAGTGCAACTGCTTTTTCTTTATCTCCGATTATATCATAGGCTATTCGCATAATATTTATTTACTTCAATCTAATTTATTTTATGCTTTATCTCATAGGATTAGGCCTAAATGATGAAAACGATTTAACATTAAAAGCAATAGAAACTGCTAAAAAATGTGATTGTTTCATTGAATTATACACCTCTGTCTGGAAAGGCTCTTTAGAAAACTTGAAAGAGATAATAAGAAAGGATATCAAGATTTTAAATAGAAAAAACTTAGAAGAAAATCTAGAACTATTCATTGAAAAAGCCAAAGAATATGATGTTGCCTTGTTTGTTCCAGGTGATCCTTTAGCTGCTACCACTCATATTGATATAGTTTATGAGGCAAAAAGAAAGAAAATTCCTGTGAAAATAATTCACAATGCTTCTATATTCTCTGCAATAGGTGAGGTTGGTTTACAATTATACAAATATGGAAAGGTGGCAACAATTCCTTTAAGTGGAAAACTAAAAAATGTTAAAGATGCTATTAAGAGAAATAAAAGACTGGGTTTACATACTCTGTTGTTGTTAGACATTGATCATGAAAACAAGCTTTTTATGAAAGTTTCTGATGCCTTGAAATTGCTTTTAAAAAAGAAAGTGGTTAAAGAAACAGATCAAATAATTGCCTTTTCTAAAGCTGGAGGAGATTCTAAGACATATTATGATAGTGTTAGAGGCTTGAAAATGAAAGAGATTGAGAATCCAGCTGTTTTAGTAATTCCTGGTAGATTACATTTTAGAGAAAAAGACTTCTTAGAGGTGATTTGATGGAAAAACTAAAAGAAGAGACCTTGAAAATGTTAGAGAAAATTATGCCTTTGGTTGATAAAATAGAGATTAATGATGATAAAGGAAGAGAGATGTTAACAAACATGAAGGCTTATATTGCTGATTCTAAGCATTTTTTAAATCAAAAGGATTTTATCAAAGCTTTTGAGAGTGTTGTTTGGAGTTGGGCAATTCTTGAAATATGTGAAGATCTAGGTGTTTTTAAAAAAGAAAAATAAAAAAGGGAAAGCTATTTATTTTTATTAACTCCATGTCTGAATTGGCCCTCTTGTTTTTGAAAAATTTTTAATTCTCCATCTCTAAAAACCATATTATCACCTATTAGTAGTATATACATAACTGGTATATAAAGGTATCGTTTTTTTATTTACTATAAAGTAATAAAAATAGAAAGGTATTTAAAGTTTACTGTATAATTAATAACAGTGAATTAGATGGCTGAACAACAAGCTATTCAAGTAGAAACAGGAAAAAATATAGCTGCACTTCTAGAATTTCAAAATAGATTACAAGGTGTAACATTAAGTGGTTATCCTAGAGCTTTAGCTCAAGCTCTTATACCATTGGGGTATGTACCTGGAGCTCGTGAAAATGTACCAGGACATTTGGATGATTTTGCCATAGCTTTACAAAGTGATAACCCAATACTTCTTAGACAAAATGTTAAAGGTCAAACAGTACATTCACGTTGGTATGAATATAAGGCAGATAGACAAGATATTGTAACTGGAGTAATTGGTGATTATTTTTTAGGACCTTTGTTAGATATTGCAAATGGATTTTTAGCAGGTTATTATTTAGATACTGAAAAGGAATTAAGAGGAAAGAAAGGATTCTTGACCAAACTTGAAGAGAAATATCCTATTGATCCAAGATGGTATTCTGAATCTTATACACAAGAAGTTGAAAAAAAGGAGAAAGAAGGTATTGGAGTTAAATTTATAAAAAAACTTGGTAGATTAGATTATGATCATGAAATTCAATCTGTACTTTTAGGTTATTCTAATCAGGCTAGCGGTAATACTAATTTAGATATAGATGTTTTAAAAGATGAAATTGGACCTTTATTACCTCATGGTTATGTAAGAGGATCAGAACTACAAAGAAGGGGTCGCAATGCTGGAGCTGCAGTGCATGAATACCTCTTTGAAAGAAGAGTAACAGGAGATTAAAATGAGAAATCCATTTAGAAGAACACCACCAACAATAGAACCTCATCTAACAAATGAATTTAAAAATTTAGTTAGACGACAAGCTAAGATCATAAAACAGGATGTTTATAAAGACGGGTGGATGAGAGCCTGGATGACAAGCAGAACAGCTCATGAGAAACATGTTCCTGGTTATGAATCAGCAACAATTGGTGATTTAGGACCAACACCACAATTCATAATAAGAGGGTTATCTGATAGAGAAAATAATGTAGGTTTTGGAAATGCTAGAGATTATTACACCCATTTAAGATATGGTGATATAACAAGACACATAATTAATCAACCAGAATTTCTTAAAAGAATTTATCATGATTATGGAATACTTTATAATGAATTTATAAAGAGGATAGAAGAGGCTGGTCAAGAACCAACCGATGCTCAAAAAACAGATTTTAAAAAGGAAGCAGTAAGGGCTGTTTTATTAAACACTTATTATGCTGATAAAGATAGTTTGATGGGTGATATACAAAGGGATGCAGTAGTTAATCAGTCTCTTATGGTTTCTGTTGCTAATGGTGCAACACAACAACAAACAACACTACAAAAATTTAAACCTGATTATTTAAGAGATTTATTCCCAGAAGGTATGTTACCTTATACCTCAAAAAGAATTTTACAATTAAGATCAAGAGGAGCATCAGCAGAAGATATTAAAAAACAGATCCAAGTTGAAGAGGACTTCTTCAAAGCAAGAAATATAGCTGTTGATGATTCAAATTTAGAACGTTTTAATACCTTCCTAAACGCATGTTTTGTACAAGCCTTAGCAGATGAGGGAGGAATAGCTGATTTTGATATCGATAACTTAGTAGGATTAGATTCCACATATGCTTTAGATGCTAGTAAAACAAACATAAAAGAAAGAGCACAAAGACTGATGAGACATGTAAAAGATCCAAAGACAGCTTACATGTGGTACATCCTTGAACAAGAAGAATTAAGAAGAAGAGAAAACTGGTGGAGAAGTTACGTTTAACTTAATTCTAAACGATTAATTTATATATCAAATTTTATATAAAACAATTATGGCATTTGAATATTTAGGTGGATCTGTAGATTTATTTAGATTAATATTTAATGAAATATTAAAAATAAGTCCTACTCTTTTGTATAAGTATACAACTATCCAAGAACAAGTATTTTACTTGATTCTTTTACCTCATGTTATATTATTTTTATTTCTTTTTGGATTTGGATGGGCAGTAATACCTGAAAACAAAGGACTTAGATATCTTGTTATGATTGTTACTTATATCTTTGTTGTAATGCAAGGATGGTATGGATCATTCCTTGTTCCATTATTAGAAGTATGGTTCTGGATAACATTAGTTTTTGGATTATTCTTGTTTTTCATAACCAGAGTAATACATCCTGCCACTGCACAGAAGTTAGGAAGGGCAGGTGGTAAGCTTGCACGAGAAATGGGTAAAAGAGCAGGAAGGGAAAAACAAATAGAAGTATTAGAAGAAGAACTAGATCATGTAAAAAGCCAAATGAGAACACATAGAGGACATATTAAAGATAATCCAGGCGCTGCACAGGTGTATCATATGCTTGAACAAAGAAAATTTGAACTTGAAAGAAAAATAAAGAAGTTGGGTGGTTAAATGGTCATGCCTATTGATTTTACTATGTTCCAAACAGAGCAGTTTTTAATACCTTTTTTATTCATTTTAGCAGTTGTTTTTGGTGCTGTGAGTGCTGCCAATGTTTTTAAAAACAGAGGAGTTAACTTTCTTGTAGCTTTAGCATTAGCTTTTTTTGGTGCTTCTAACACTGCTTTTGTTGAATTTTTATGGTCTCAATTTGGAAGCGTATCAATATTCTTTATAGCAATGTTTTTTGTGATTTTTGTTTTAGAAGCTTTTGGAGTAAGAAGAGGGAGACCTGGAGAAAAAGACGGTGCCAGTGCCTTAGTAATAAATGGTGCCATATTATTTGTTTTATTGTCAATAGGTTACTTGTACATACCTAAATTCTCGCTTCCAATAATAGGTGGGGGACAAAATCTTATGCTTTTCATTTTTGTATTATTTATAATAATAATTTTCTGGTTTGCTTATAAGACTCATACACCTCAAAGACCTAGATAATCATCAAAAAGTAGTAAACCGATACTTTTATATACAAGTTCTAAGCATATATTTACTATATAGTAGTAAGTGATTAAATATGAAAAAACTAACAGAAAATGTTGAAAAAACTTGGGCATTTTTGCTAGGGTTTTTAATAGCTGCAACTCCAGCCTTTGCTCAACCTCTAAATCCAATAGAGGCAATGATAGCAGCATTAAGAGCTGCTGGATTTCATTTAGTTTTGCTATGGTTATTGACCTTAGCAGTTGTATACGGAGTATTATCTCATTTAGAATTGCCTAAATCAATAACAGCCAGAGGAGTGATATCAATAGTTACTTCATTCCTAGTATTAATAGCTGTTATAGCAACTCAAGCTGCAACTTTCCTTAGCACTTTATTCACATCTGGAATAGCAGTTGCTTTTGGTTTAATGGTTACAATGATATTCCTTGAAATAACAAAAACCAAAGCAGGTGGAGAACACATATTTTCCAAATATCCAAAATTTTTCGGTGCAGCTTTGATAATAATTGCAATATTAGTTTTTGTTGGAGCAGGTGGTTTAAGCTTCATACCAATTCCAACAATAGCAATTACAACGCCAATTTTAGCAATTGGAGTTTTCCTTATTGTTATGGTGGCAAGTGTATGGATATTAGTTAAAGAAGGAGAAGAAAAATAAATAAAATAAATGGTGAAAAAATATGCCAGATGGTTTTTGGATTTTCGGTCTAGGGTTGCCACATGTCCTATTGTGGGTATTGACATTTGCAATAGTGTATGCTGTATTAAAAAATATAATTAACAAAAGATCAGCAGCCTTGATTTCAATAGCAGTCGGTTTCCTAATATTGCTAGCTGTACCAACAACATTAGTAGCATTCATAGCAAGTATGTCAACTGGTATGGTTGCAATTGCTATAGCAGTAGTTGCATTAATGGCAGTAATGTCAATAGGTGGAGCCGGAAACTCTTATGCGAAATATTCAACTGTAGTGGCTGTAGCAATAGTATTATTAATAGCATGGATGTTCGTAAGTCAGGGTGGATTAGCAATTATAGGAATTCCAGCACTACCTGTAATAACACCAGGAATGTGGTTATTAATCGTAGTCGGTGTAGCAGTATTATGGATGCTTGCAGAAAAAACAGATAGAGAAAAGGCAATAGAAGCACAAGCAAAAAAAGGATAGTTTGATCAGTTTACAGTGACCTTTATTCTTTTTCTTTTTTTATTTTTTCTACTAAATCAGACATAGTTTTAATATTAGTTGTTAATTCTGGGAGAAAATCTTTAAAAACTCTCTCAATACCACCAATTCTTCCTTGTATACCTTCTACAGACTCTCCAAACTCTTCAAGTTTAGAAATCATGGTTTTTTCTTTTTCCTCTAAAACATCTTCAATAGCATCCACTTCTTTTCTCAAAGCTGCAATTTGATTTTGTAATTGTAAATCTCTTTTTTCAAAAGCATCTAATCTTTCTTCAAAATCTCTCCATCTTTCAGCAATAATTGCTTCAATAATCTCTTCAACAGTTATTTCAGTTGGTGGTGGTAATTCAGCTCTTTTAACTTCAGGTTGTTCTGTTATTGGTGGCGGAGCTGCTGGAGGTTTTTGTACAATTCTTTCAGGAGGATAACCTAATGGCATTGGACTTCTCATTTCTTCCATTGGAACAGGCCCTTCAAAGGGAGCTCCTGTAGGAACTTCTCCATAAGGCATTGGTGTTGGTACTTCTGGTACAGGTTCTTCGGGTGCTGCCATTGGTGTTGGTGGTGCACCAGAAATTACTCTTTCCTTTAAAGCAATTCTTAAAGCTTTGTCAATATGATGAGGAGGAAATCCTTGAGATTCCAACCTAGCAATTATATCAGGCTCAGAAAGACCTTGAGCAGAATATCTTAAAACAAGATCAACAGGAATATAAATTTTTTTCTTTTCCTTTTTTTTACCTAAACTAAACGGAAACATCTTTTAACCTTTCTTCTATTATTCTTTTTACCTCTTCCCTTGTTATAAATTTTGTTCTCAGGGGATTATAAATAGATATCACATTCTCCAATTCCCTTAGTTCTGTTTCTTTGGCTGTCTTCTCTAAATTCTTTCTAATCTTTAATAATTCACTATCAATCCTAATTATATTTTTTTCTATTTCATCGAGTTTTGCTGTTAATTTTTCACTAATATTCTTATTCTCTTCTTGTAATCTTAAAACAGTATTTTCTAAAGTATCAATTCTGTTTTCAATCAAAGAATCTCTTTCTTCTAAGTCTCTTAACCTTCTAAAAGTTTCATTAGCTCTTCTTACAATTTCATTTAAAACAATCTGAATATCTTTTTCTGCCATTAAACCAACAAATATTATTATTAAATTCTTAATATAAATATTGAATATAAATTTTGTTGTTATTTATCTTCTCTCTATAGTTAAAATTTGAATTTTTGATTTATAAAGAATCAGAATAACAACATTACTAATTTTAATTAGCAAGGAATAATATAATATTGAATATAAAAGGTGTCTTCAGTGGTTTTTGAAACTGAAATTAAAGAAGGGATTTTAAGAATGAATTGTTTAGGTTCTATCTTCGGATTCACACTTGAAGATTCTGATGTTGTAATGGCTAGGGTCATTGAAAAATTAATCGAAGAAAAAAAGATTCTTGGAATTGTTTTAGCAGAAACAAGAGAATATGAGTATGACTACGAACAAACAAAAATGTTATTAGATATTGCTAATGCGATTATGAAAGCTTTAAAAGAAAAAAGAATAGTTTCAATAAAAAACGTTGCAACAGGAGCTTGTGCAAAATATTTAGGAGTATGGTATGGTTGGTTAAGAGATTTAGTAACATTACAATTAAGGGGAGATCCAATTGGCGCTTATTTAAATTTAACAAGAGAGATTAGACATTTACAAACTAAGGCTAAGTCTTCAGAAGAATATGCAAAATGTGTTGATCATTATCTTAAAAATGCCCTGTTTCCTTTAAAAGAAATTCTAGAAAAATGTGAATTAATTCAAAAAACAAAACCATTTTTGGTTGGTTATCATATTGGTGATAGAAAGTTATACAGAAGGTTTTTCAAACCAACAGTAAGACCAAATTTCATGTACACAAAATTCATGGCACAAGCACCTCCAGGAGAACCTGTTGCAAAATACAAAGTTTTGGATACTGATGTTGAAATATTTAAAGTTCCTGAAAAAATAAGATACGTTTATCATGTTGTTCCTCCTGAATTCAGATTAAGTGAAGAAGAATATACTTTGTTAGATGCTGCAAGAAGAATATTAGAAAGAAGGAGACCAAGAGAATTAGAAATAGCTGAACAAGAAAAGATAAGAGAGCTCTTTCACACCTTAAGTTTAGATTTATTAGAAGATTTAGGAGAGGAGATGGGAAAACCTAGTAAACCTGAACAAATGGAAAAATTAGCAGAAATGCTAACAAGATATACAGCAGGTTTAGGAATATTAGAAATTTTGTTAAGAGATGAGAGGGTAGAAGACATTTTTATTAATTCGCCATTAGGAAATTTACCTATTTTTATTAATCATAAGGATTTTGAAGAATGTGAGACAAATTTGGTTCCCACAAAAGCAGATGGTGATAGGTGGGCAACTCGTTTTAAATTAATTTCTGGGAGACCTTTGGATGAGGCAAACCCTGTTTTAGATGCAGAGGCTGCTGTTCCAGGCGGAGTTGCAAGAATTGCTGCAATAAATCCAAGATTATCTCCTGATGGTTTAGGCTTTGCAATAAGAAGACACAGATTTAAACCATGGACGTTTCCCTTGTTCTTAAATCAAAAATTCATGAACAGTTTGTTTGGAGCTTTGATGTGGTTTTTATCTTCTTATGGAAGAGCTTATCTGGTGGCAGGCACAAGGGGTGCAGGAAAAACTTCTTTTCTTGGATCAACCATGTTACAGATATTACCTTATTACAGAATATTGGTTTCAGAAGACACTTTAGAGTTACCAGTTGAAAGTTTAAGAGACCTGGGTTATAACATTGAAAGACTAAAATCAAGATCAGTTATAACAAGAGTTGAGATGGAGTTACCTGCAGAAGAAGTTGTTAGAACTGCATTAAGATTAGGAGATTCTTGTTTGTTTATAGGAGAGATAAGATCTGTGGAAGCAAAAGCCTTGTTTGAGGCAATGAGAATTGGAGCAATGGCAAATGTTGTTGCTGGAACAATCCATGGTGATTCTGCTTATGGAGTTTTTGACAGAATTGTAAATGATCTAGGAGTTCCTCCAACTAGTTTTAAAGCAACAGATTTAGTTGTTGTTTGTAATAAATTAAAAACTCCAGATGGATTAAGAACATTCAGAAGAATAGTAGAGGTAACAGAGGTTAGAAAGGAGTGGAAAAAGGATCCTCTTGATGAAGGAGGATTTGTAAATCTAATGGAATATCATGCTAAAGAAGATGAATTAAAACCAACTGACACTCTGTTAAATGGTGAATCAAGAATATTAAATGCTATTTCTGAAAGAGTTCCTGGTTGGACTGGGAGATGGGAACTTGTTTGGGGTAACATTCAATTAAGAGCTAAGATTTTAGATGCTGTTGTTGAGATTGCTAGAAAAGTTAATAATCTGAATTTGTTAGAAGCAGAAACAACAATAAAAATAAATGAAATGTTTCATGAATTTGCTGAAAGATCTAGAAAGGAAATAGGAATTGTTGATAGTAAAAGAGTTTTTGAAGATTGGTTAAATTGGTTTAAGAAATATGCAAAGGCTATTTAATGGTTTTTGGCAAAAAAAAGAAAAAAACTGCAAAAGCTTTGATGAAGGCTGAAGAAGCTAAAAGAATGGAGTTGCAAAGAGTTTTGAGAATTACTGAAATACAAATTCCTGAAAAAAGAGAATTCTATCCGTATCCAAGAGAATACATAAAATTTCTAGAAGAGGTAAATATAAAACCAAAAACATTATATGAAAAGGCCTGCCATTATGCAGAGGGTTTGTTTCCAATAGAAGCAGGAGGAACAACAAGAGAAAAAATTTTAACTAACCTAAGGGCTGCTTACATAAATGCAACTCCTAGAGGAGCACTCTCTTTGGCAATTTTAGCAACACTCTTCTTAATCATAGTTGCTATGTTTTATGTTGTTTTTTTTGGTTTTGATGTTTTTGGTTTATTTGGTTTTATGGTTGCATTTATAGGATTTTGGTATTTTTACAATTATCCAGCTGCTAGAGCAAAAGCAATGAGTGTACAAATGTCTGCAGATGCTGTTCTTGCAATTTTATACATGGTTATTTACATGAGGGCTTCTCCTAATTTAGAAGGAGCAATAAAGTTTGCATCTCGAAACCTAGACAGTACTCTGGGTTGGGATTTAAGAAAACTTTTGTGGGATATGGAAACTGGAAAATATTCTTCAGCTAATGAGGCTTTAGTTGATTACATAATAAAATGGAAGGACAAAAACAAAGAATTTTCAGAAGCTTTAAATCTTTTGAGAAGTTCTGCAGTTGAGATAAAAAGGAGAGAGATGATTTATGATGAGACAATAGATGTTATATTAAATGGAACAAGAGAGAGGGCAAGACACTATGCAGGAGAGCTGAGAATGCCAATGACACTCATTTATGCAATGGGTGTTTTGCTGCCTGTCATGGGTTTGGTTTTGTTTCCAATAGTATTGATATTTATTGCAGACGTTGTAAAACCGAGTTTTGTGCTTTTTGGTTATGATATTCTTTTACCATTAACTCTTTATTTTATTGTCAATCATTTATTGGCAAGTAAACCCCCAACATTTTCTCCACCAGACATATCTAAAGCAAAAGGAATTCCCCCAATGGGAAAATTTGCTTTAGGAAACGCTTCAATTCCAATATGGCCAATAGCCCTACTATTGTCATTGCCATTCATATTCATGGGAATAATAGGAATATCAAATACTGATATTTATTTTTCTGTAACATCTTCTATTATAATTGTTTTTGGAGTTGCAGTAATAATATCTGCCTATTCTTTTTTAGACAGTTATCAAAAAATTAAAGTTAGAAAGGATATAGAAAAAATAGAAAATGAATTTACAGTAGCTTTGTTCCAGCTTGGTAACATAATTGCAGGAGGAACTCCTCTAGAAAAGGCAGTTGACAAGGTGAGGGAAAACCTAAAAGAATTAAAGATTGCTGATATGTTTGAAATAATAGGCTTGAACATAAAAAAGTTTGGTTATACTTTTGAACAAGCCTTGTTTGACAAAGAGGTCGGAGCAATATGGTACTATCCTTCAAGCTTAATTCAATCAATAATGAAAACCATAATCCAGTCTGCAAAGAAAAATGTTAAAACAGCTGCAAGCTCAATGGTTGTGATATCAAGGTATTTAAAAGATATGCACGATGTTAAAGAGGAGATAGATGAAATCTTGGGTGAAACAATTTCTAGCATGAAATTCTTGGCAATGTTTTTATCACCCCTGGTTGCAGGAGTTACTGTAACTCTGGCTGTAATCATACTAAGAATATTAGAAAACTTAGGAGAAGCTATGTCAGCAATAATGGGAACAGCTGGTGCTGGTGGTTTAAATGCGGCCCAGTCAATGTTTTTGATTCCTTGGGCAATGGGAGGAGAGTTGCCCATCACGCCTCCTGAATTCCAGTTGATTGTAGGTGTCTACATGGTTGAAACTGCTGTATTGCTCTCAGTATTTTTAAATGGAGTTAAGTATGGAGAAGATCCTGTTGGAATGAGAAATTTAATTTGGACTATTTTAATAACAGCGATTTTAATATATATTATAAGTTGGGTTGTTACTTATAGTATGTTTGGGTCAGCAATAGAAGGCTTGTTAAGTGTGGGATAGGTAATGAAAGTTAGCTTACATACATTGTTTTGGTTTATAGTTTCAATATTGTTCATAACAATTTTAATATTAATAGTGTATCAATATTTATTTAATATAATACCTGTTACAACAACAATTGTTCCGTGATTTTGTGCCAGAAGAGGAAGGACCTTATTTAGTTGTAGTTGTAATTGCTTTAGTAATAATATTTCTAATTATGATTATCCTTGCTGTACATTTGAGACCAGAAGTTGAGTTTGGACCTTTCGGTTTTTTTATAGAAGCTATAAAATTTTTGCTCATACCATAGTGTTTAACATGTCTGAACCTGTAAAATATGCGCCAATGGTTGTGATTGGTATAATAGCTTTTATTATATTTTTGTTTTTTTTGTCATTCTTTTTGCAGGCTGGAATATTTTGTACAATTTGTAAAATTAGTGGTAAAGGACTTGTTTATATATTAAGATTGGGTCCTATAACAACAGCAATAACAGAAATAGGTGTAACAACACATTGTGAAACAACAACAGGGGGGTGTCGTTTCTAATGGAAGAAAAATTATTAATGGGGATTGTAGCACTGATAATAATTCTTGTTGGCATCTTGGTTTGGATGTTTGTTGTAGACGATATGACAAAAGCACACTTTGTTAGAGCATTTGTTTGTGGTCTTACATTTTGGATTCCATTTGGTGCTTTAGGAATGGCTCTAACTCAAGGCTGTGCCGGTATACCTGTTTAATTTATATTTGGGTTTAATAAAATTATTTTTATGAAAGCCATTCAATATGGTTTTATTTTAGCACTCATTATAGCTCTTTTAGTAATTTTAGTTATAATTAACATTTCTGGTATACTTCCTGAAGAAACTAGAACTTTAGCTGTGAGTGGACCTGGTTTAAGGCCTGTTTCACAATTACCATCAGAGATTACACCGTGGGAACCCGACCCTATCACAGATTATGAAGATGTTGAAATAGGGCACATTCTAGGTTGTGGTGATGGTGATGAATGGATAATATCTGAGATTGGTTGTTTAATAGCAGATGTAACTTATAAAGATTTCACAGAATATGGTGAAGTTGAAGGAAGGGAAGAATGTAAAAGTGAACAAACTCTTGCTTGTGGTGCTGAAATAAAAATATGTGAAGCAGGTTCCAAATTGTTTAAACTTAAAGACAAAAATGAAGCAATTGATTTTGTAGAATGTTTAGCAAACCTCCAAACATTAGATTGTGATTGGTGTGATGGTGGTGATGTAGATTCTGATGATAAGTTAGATGAAATTTGTATTAATTATAATCTAAAAGATAGAACAATTCTTCCAACAGGCGATTTTTGTGATGGAGAGTTTTCAGCTCCATATGGATCAGGAAGAATAGTAAGATTTGGTAATTATGATTGTGTAAATGAAAACACTCCTGAATGGGGAGAATGTTGTGACGATGCTCCAAATGATGCTTGTCCTTTACCTTTTGCTCGTGATTTTTGTGACAATGATGGTAGATTTGATGTGAGTGATGGAGGAGAAGATATAATGTGGTGGAGTGCCAGCAGAAATGCTTTAGATACAACTTGGGCATCAGATTCTTATTGGGAAGGTTCTGTAGATGATATTGATTATGACATAGCTTGGGGAAAAGATGATGATGAATATGATGTAATGCCTGGAGACTATTATATGTTTGGTGTACTCTATATTGAAGAAGGTTGGGAATCTAAAAGATATCGTACTACTATTATAAAAGTTCCTGCTCCAGGAACAGAAACAGACTTTGGTTGGGTTGAAGACATATTTGAGTTTTATTCTGGTACTGATACCAATAAATACATAAAATTTAATAAACTAGGGTTTTTCCGACCAGAAGCAAGAAAAGTTAGAGATGTAATAGTTACGCCTTCACTTTCACAAAGCATTGGTAGTTTGATTACTGATGTTGAAACTGTGGCTGTTAAATGTCAAGATCAAGTTTTAGAAGGTATTGGCTGTAGTGATAAAGTTAGTTGTTTATCAACTTCCATTGATTGGAACAAACTTCCGGCAGTTTACACCCCAATGAGTGATGGTGTACCAGCAGGACNNGAATGCAGAAATATTCTCTTTAAAACAAATTTAAGAACAGCTAGTAATCTAGTGGATCTTGATGCTGAACTTTATCCTGGTAACAGATATAGAGTAGTAACCTATAATTGGGTTGGTTTATGGGCCAGTTACTCAGAAGGGCAGTCTTGTTATCATTACTCACATTATGATCGCACTGTTGTTGTTTATAGAGAGCTACCATGGATAGAAATATCACCAACAATAGGTGTTGTAGGAACAACAGTTACAGTGAATGGTGGTAACTTTTTAAAGGATGGTGGTAATGATGATAATGAACCTCTTACTGACACCTTTAACATATATTTTGATGGTGAGATTGTAGGAAGCTTTACACCAGACTCTAATGGACAATTTGGTCCTATAACATTTAATGTGCCTCCAAGAGGTGTAGGAATATATACTATTGATATTGATAAACCTGAATGGCCAGACACAATAAAAGAGTTCACAATTTCTGATTATAGTTGTGTAGGTGGTTTTGAAATAGATCCAAGTGGTATAATGTGGAAATGTAATTGGGGTTGTGAAAATGATGCTTTTTGTTGGAGGGGAATATTTTGTCCATCAGCCAAAGCTATTTGTAGAAGAGGTCTTACTGGTGATTGTGATGGTTGTAGTCAGGCAGATTGTGAAAGTCAAAATGAATGTCAGGATTGGGGAAATGATTATTGGAATGAACCTGATAATGAAACTTGTATATGTTGTTGTGGAGATCCTTTTATAGGACCCGATACTTGTTCAATTGAATGGTTTGGAGGATGTTTTAGATCGGATTCTGTTCCACCAATGATTGGTGAAGTTTTATGCCAAATTGGATTGTCGCAAGGCATATCTACTGTGGTAACTAATGACTGTGGGAATTGCGATGATATTTCGGGACCTCCTGAAGTAGCCTGTGGGGATGCACACAATACTTGTTCAGGAGACCGTGATAACTACTGTCAAAAAACAGATTGTTATGAAGATGGGTGGTGTACATATGGTTGTTATGATGAAGACGGCGGGGAAGACAAATTAACAAAAGGATATTGTACTGATGGGTCTGGTATTGTTCAACAAGATTACTGCATTGATGGTACTCATATTTGTGAACTTGTTTGTGGAAATAGTGGATGTGCATGTATGGCCGATACCAATTGTCCTCCTACATCTAATTGTGTTGATGGAGCTTGTACTCCAGTAATTCCTACACAGTGTAGTGATAGTATTGATAATGACTGTGATTTTAAAATAGATTATCCTGACGGTGACCCCGGATGTACAGATGTTCTTGATGATGATGAACACAACATGTACGGAGATGTGAATGGAGATTGTATTATTGATGATACAGATTCGGCTTTGTGTGGTTTACCGGGGCACTTTCTTACAAATTGGCCACCTTGTGATTGGGATAATGATGGTGTTGTAGATTTTTTTGATTTAAGTATTGTAAATAGTAGGGATGGTGAAACATGCGCAGCAGACGCTTACGAATGTGAAGATGGAATAGATAATGATGTTGATGGATTAACAGATGCTTGTGATCCTGATTGTCATACTGATGGTGATGTAACCAATTGGGCTACTTATATTCGTTTGAATTATGAAGCTGGAGCTCCACCACCGGGTTGTGGTGATGGTGCTGTAAATCCTCCAGAAGAATGTGATATTGGTCCAGATTTAATTGCGAGAACTGCTGATGACGTAGATGCAGCGTGTCCAGGATTATGTCAAACTGATTGTACTTGTCCACCAGCTCAATTTTGTGGTGATGGTGCTGTAAATGGTGTAGAAGAATGTGATATTGGTCTAGATTTAATTCCGGGAACTGCTGATGACGTAGATGCAGCGTGTCCAGGATTTTGTCAAGCCGATTGTACATGTGCAGTTGTTTTCCCGGCGGATGGAGACGCGTTTACAGAATCTAGTGTTATCAATTGGGGTTTGGTACCAGGATTTTTTCCAGGTGAAATAGTTTTAAGCGGTGATAGTGTAGTTGGATCAAATAGTGTAAGTGCTGTTATGAAAAGTTATATATGGTTTGACTTGGCAACGGCATATGGATTACCAGATATAGACCTCACTAGTTGGGATAAACTTCATTTCTGGTTCAAGCCTCAAACAGATTGGACTTGGATGAGAGTTTTATTTGAGACCGATGGGGACCAGTCACCTGATGTGACTTGTGGTCTTCATGACCCACCAGCTGCATGGACGGAATACACAATAGATCTATCAGCTGATTGTGTTGGTGATATGTCAAGTGTAAATTATATTTATTGGGGTGGTAGTGGTCTTGCTGAGTGGGCATATATAGATGGTTTGTATATTTGCCAAAATTGTTGATTAAATAATAACATTCGAACATTCTGTAATTTTAAATAATTTCTTGAAATTTTATATACCAATTAACATAAAAATTATTATGAAAGTGTTGCAAATTTTTACTTAGAGGAGAATAAACATGGGTGTAACTGGTGTTAATCTTTTAAAATCCATTGTAATTGTAGTTATAATAACTCTCATAGCAATTTTTATATTTAGTTTTGTACCTCCTGTAAAAAGTACTTTAATAGAAAAGGTTCCAGGATTCAAGGAACTTTTGGCGGAACATGTTGAACTTGCTGAAGACGTGAGTACTTTTCAAAATTGTCTTGGTCCTTTAGAAGAGGTTGAACACATTTGTGATAATGGTAATTGCATAAGTACTTCAGGTAATCCTCATCAGCCAAGTGAGATTGCCTGTATAATAGCAGATGAAATTTATAGTGATTTTACAACTAATGGTTATGCGAGGAGTAGGTTGAATGAAAGAAGATGTAATTGTTGGAGGAATTTATGTTTATTGAATATTGGGTATTTTAAAATTGATAGCAGTGTTGTGTATCGGGATGATTGGAACACTTGGATGCAAGTACATCACCCAGACTGTAAAATACCTGGTCCTCCTGATCCTGATGTTCAAAGCAGACTTGATGAAATTTATTTTAATTTTGAATTAGATGGGAGGACATGGGGTGGTGATCCTTTTTGTGGTGGAGCTATATTTGTCGATCAAAGAAAAATATATTTTGGTAATGATAATTGTGGGAATCCTGGTCCAGGTAATACTTGGGGAAGTGGTGAGTGTGATCTGTATTGTGGTAATGATCAAGACAAAATATATTGGTCAGCCACTGCACCAGGAGGTGATGAATACATAATAGATGATAGTCCAGAAGTTGATTGGCCGAATTCTGAAACATTAGATAGGGATGATTTCATATACATATACGGTTTAGTCTGGGGTCCTGACATAGATGACAGAAACATAGATGTTGCAAGCACAGATAAAAGATATGGTGTGATGTTTGTAAAATTTCCTGTTCAACAGACAGGAGTAAATGATTTTGATTTTATTAGAAATATTTTTGAAAATGATCTTAAAAGACGTAACAGAATTGGTCTTTGGTATCAAGAAGTTAGAAGAGTTGCAGATGTGATAGTAGATTTACCTGGTGATGTGAGAGAGGTTGATTTAAGGACGGATGTCAGCAATTGGGCAGGCACAGAGGTTATTTTTGAACAATGTAAATATGAAGATGATGGATGTCTTTACACAGAACCTGATAATATTGAGGTATGCAGAGACTCGTACACGAAAATGTGGGAAGAATTTAAAATACAACCCATTACATTTCTAGCAAATGTAACAGAAAATGGATGGATATACGCTGGTAGATACAGGGTTGTAATTGAGAATTGGTATGGACCGTATAAAAAAGCAGTTGGTTGGTTCAATATAGGCACAGATCATTGTTTTGAGTATATTGATAGAACAATTAGTTTATATCCTGTACCCTGATAATGGATGACAGTCATCCTAATTTCTTGAAATTTTTTAAATTAATTAATTTATAAACAAATAATATAATTATGAGGAAAGGTTTATTTGAATTATCAGTTCAGATATTGATTGCTCTACTTCTTTTAATAGTTGCTGTTTCTGTATTTTTATTTCCTGTAGAAAAAATAAAGGCTGCAACAGAAGCTGAACCAGAAAATCCTTTAGAGGAAAAGGCCTGTATCTCTGATGAGGACTGTGAAAATAATCCTGATGGTTCTAAATGTGTGATTATATATCCTGAAAATTTGGAAGCGTTTTGTGGTTGTTGGAAAAATGAACATTGTATGGGTGGTATTTGTGGTCCAGATAATAAGTGCACAAAAATTCCACTGTGTAGTGATGGTGTTGATAATGATGGTGATGGTAAAATAGATTATCCTGATGGAGACCCTGGATGTACAGGTGCCACTGATAATGATGAGTTCAATATAATAGGTGATGTTGACGGGAACTGTATAGTTAGTATTTTTGATATTCTTGCATGCAATGATCATTTTCTTGAAGATTGGCCACCCTGTGATTGGGACAATAATGATGTTGTAAACGCATTGGATATAGGAATTATAAACGTGAATATGGATAATACATGCTAGTCATCCTACTTAAAATAATTATTTAAACACAAAATGTAAAATTTGATTAACCAAAAAATATAAGTGTTGTATGTGGTCCAAATAATATATGCTCACAAAGGAGCTTCAAAACTCCTTTTAGCCATTTTAATAGCATCACTTACATTATTTTTTATAATAGTATTTATCATGGGCTCAAATGAGTTTGTAGAAGCTGTAGCTAATTTTATTAATGAAAAACTTCAAATTAAATTACAAATGCCATAATCTTTAATAGTGAATTTTAATATTATTAATTTATGAAAGGTTTAGAAACAAAACAAATCTTAGGATTAGTTTTAGTGATTGTTCTTTTGGTTGTGATATCTGTATTTATTATATTCCCTACTTTTGATTGGGGCGTACAATCGGCTGAAGCAATAACTTTTCGTAGAGTTTGTTTATATTGGAGTTTAAACAAACCAGCTTTTAGTGGAACAACAGCAACAGATACGGAAACTGGAGTGGTATATGATTTATCAGATCCCGATGAACCATGGGCTTGTCCAAAAAATATAGGTGTGGATTATCAGTTGGATCCTATTAATGATGATACATGGGAATGGGAAAAATGTAGAGATGCGTGCACGCTAGTAACGAGATGATAATTTATGATAGCAATAAAAAAACTTGTGTTATTAATAATTCTTTTAATAATAATAGCTGCAGCAATCTTTTTAATATCTGGAACTACACCAAATATTGAAACTTTATTTTTACAAAGTGATATTAGAAATTGTTGTAGAGTTTATCGTGCAAGGGGTTGTCCTACTGATTTTGGTAGTATAGCTGATATAACATGCCCTAATGAAAACAATTTACGTGATTTGATTTATAAAATTAACATAACTGGAGATCAACTATACGAATTTTGTAATTGTGAGTGAATTTTATGAGATTAGTACTAAACATATTTCTTTCTGTTATTTTTTTCTTAGTTTTTATTTATTTAATCTACATGTTTATAGGAGCTCCAGAGTGTGACTCTTATGCAAACATAACTTTAATGAATCTTGAAAACGCTATAAACGATGTTGCAACTTATTATCCAACCTGGTATGGTAGGGAACCTCCAGACGATCTTATGTATTATAAAACAGCTCCAATAACATTATGTCAAGAAAAAGGAGTATCTTTCTGGGAAACGTTTTTTGGTGGTGGTCCTGAATATCAGATTTATTATGAGAAGTTTCCTGAAAGTGGGGGAGGTATTTGGACAGAAGCTTATCCATGGTCTGGAGGAAATAAAAACACTTTAATTTTTTGGGCTATTATGAGAGGAGTAATATTGCCAATTAAGTATGGTCCAAGTATTGTTAATCTTGCTAGAGCAGGTATAAAAGGTTCACATCTTGTTAAATGGATGGGACAAAAACTTGTTTCAGTAAAAAGTAAATTTAGTGGTATACTTTCTAATGTTGATGATGCATCAAGAATAGTTGAAGATTCTTGGTTTTCTCCTCCAGTTGCTGGAAAAACAGCAGAAGTTTTATCAGAAGTTTATAAAGGTGAAGAGGCTAATATGGCTTTTAATAAATTATTTGATGGTGGATTCTTAACAGGAGAAATTGACTCTAAAGGTAGAGCTGTGATTGATAATGTTCCGAGACAATGGTTCGTTGACATGTATGATAGCGCTGGAAATGTTATAGATGAAGCGCAGTTGTTTGTATTATTTGATGATGCTGGTAACATAGTAGATTTGAGGCCAGTTAGTGGAGCAAATCCTGAAGATATTGCTGCTCTTGTTTCACAAGGTTATAATGAATTTTGGGCTTCATCTGAGGAAATATACATTAGTGCAAGGGATATGGTTGATAGTAGTCAAAGGACTTGGATGGATTCCATGTATGTTCCAGCAAGCGAAGTGGTTGGTGATACAAGTTTTTGGCAAGCTTTACCAAACAGAATTAAAGATACTAACTTTTATAAAATGGGTTATGAACCGGCTACAGAAGGTTTTAAAAAATTTGTAGAAGAATTGAGACATGTTGGATACAGAGGCAAAGTTACATTAAGCTTACCTGATAGAACACGAGGTATTTTGTTTGCTATGGATGATGTTTATGATATAAATGCTGTTGCTAAAGATATATTTGATGATGCTATTTCTAAAGGTAAAGTGTTTAATAGAGCTAAGCTTTGGACAGGTCAAGATGTTCCTCAGTTTAAATCTTATTTGGGCAGAATAAAAGAAGAATTGGTTGGCCATATATTTTTTCCAGAAGGTTTGAAAGCAGAAATTAACCAAGTCGGTATAGATGTTTTGGTTGATGCAGCAAAAGCTGGTACAGTTTATGCAAGTGCAGATGATTTTTTAGATGAAGCTATAGCTCTTATGAACAGTGAAACGCCAGACATTATTAATAATTTCGGTGAAGCTAATGTGAGACAACATCTTAATGATTTTGTTGTACCTTATATAGGTGATGTAGACCCCGCTAACGTTGCTCCAATGGATATTACACTACTAACAAGGCACGTTTATCATGATTATATAATTGATATCTCAAATAAAGTAGGAGCTGGTGATGCAGATGCAGCAAAAGAATTTGGACTCTTTCTAGGACTACTTGAACAAAATAAAGATAAATATCCTGTTGATTGGAATGTCAAATACTTACAACAATTAGTAGGAAGGGGTAAAAATATAGTTTTTTATAATGCATTAAATCATTTGAACCCTGGTAGTTGGTATGCAAAAGGGTTTATAGCACAGGTTGCATTAAAAGATTGTCCAGAAAATTCAGTTTGTCTTGTAAAAAGAGGGGCAATGGAAACACCAAACATCTTGAATGAAAATGCTACTAAGTATTTTGTAAGAACTTACAGACCTGTCCATGATATATTAAAAATAGCAGGAGTTCAAGCTGTACTTATGCAAGTACCTTCTCATCCAAGATTCCATGTTGTAAGCCCTTGCTTTGGAAATACAAAAGTTTGGAAAACTGAATACAATGGAGAACCAACTATTTTCATAGAAGTAGAGAAAATAGAGATAGTTGATAAAGATAGAGATGGTACACCTGATGGTTCAAACTATTGCTATGCTTATAATGATTTGGTTAATCAATATGTAGCAATTTGGGGAATAATAGACATTCTTCAATACATGCCTTGGAGCCGTGTTTTTGATTTTTTGAAAATTGGAACAGCTACAAAAGGTTTGAGAGGAGCCTTTGAAAAAGTAACAGGTGATTTAGATCCGTTTACAGCTTTACAGGGTCTTTTAGAAGGTTTTATAAGTTGGCCTACAGGTCCAAATCTACCTTTAGATATGGATACTATGCGTTTATCAACATCTGCTTACGGAGTTAGAGAGGTTACTTCAGGTCAAATACAACCACAAGAATAAATTTAAGTTGAAGTTCATAAAATTATCTTTATGGCTGAAGAGTTTAAATTTTATATAAAATTTGTTGGTATGTTAATAATTTTTTTAATATTATTTTTGGTGGTTCTTGGTGACATGGGTATTGCTAGCAATGTTTTTAATTATTTAACTTATATAGAACCAATACTTCTTCAAGATTATATATCTTCAGCTTTAATTGTTGGAAGTACTGCTCCTGGAGAATTCTCATCTAATATAAGGACATCCGGACAACCTCATACAATAGAAATTCTTACTAATAGAGATGATAACATAATTTATGTTTCTGTAAAACCTGATCAAGAAACTTATATGGAAACAAAATTTGCAACAATTGACCCAACACCAATTGTAACAAATTGTATAATTCCTGATCAAAAAATAAAACTCCAAAAAAATATAATGCAAATAATAACCATTAAAAAAACTTCCTCAAATGGTGGTTGTAAACTATTTGTGATTGCATGAAAGGAATATCTGAATTTGCAGAAGATTTTCTACATGTAGTTAAACCTTTTATTATAGTTGTGGGTACATTTGGCTTATTTTTGATTTTTATAAGTTATGAGATACAGGTTTCCCAAAGTAAAAGTGGGAGAGAAGTTGTAATTTTAGGTAATGCTCTTTTGTCAAGTGAATGCTTAACAGAAGGTGTAAAAGGTGTTTTTACTGAAGATAATTTAGATGAAATGGAACTAGATTCTTCTTGTTTTAATTACCCTTATGGAAACATAACAGTAAATATTTTAGATTCGGACCAATCTTGGAATTTTATTTTGGGAGTGGGTGGGATATCAGAACATAAGGTAGAAGAAACATTTCCTGTAATGGTTAGATTAAATACGAATGAGATAGAAAGGGCTGAAATGGTTGTATCATTATGAAAGGTATAACTTTATTACAAGACCTCTTCATGATATTAGCAATTATGGGTACAGCAGCAATAATGATAACTATTATATGGGCCATGATGCAGGTTAGAGGTATTGATGCATTTTTGGGTATTTACGCTCCTAGAAATGTTGAACTTAAAATCCATTCTAACCCAACAAAGTATGATGCAATGATATTAACTTTTTTAGAATATGAACATGAAGGAATACCAATGAAAAAAATTTTGAATGCTGTAGCAATTCAAGATAACACAAATATATGGATAGATGATAAGTGGATAGATGTAAAATTAGTTTCAGAGGAGTTTTTGGGAAGAGAAATAGATAGACCTTACTTGTTAAAAATTAGAGACCCGGAATTAGAGATTGCAAGTTCGGGTGATGAAATAGTTGTGATGGGCATCCAAAAGGTTTCACAAAAAGTTTTTTTACTAGATGGAGAAGGTGTTGACTTAGAACTTTATATTGGTTGATTTGATGAAGGCTATAGCTCTCGCATATGGTGGATTATTACTAGTTTTCTTTCTTGGAAGTTTAGTTATTATGGACGTAATTGCCAAAGGTGATGTTAAAAGAGATGTTGTTAGTAGAGAAGGAAAGTTAATTTCTTTTGTCAATGAGGCTGAAATGTTGATAAGAAGTTTTGATCAAAGTATTTACTTTATTTCACAAAGAGCTGCTTATGAATTGGCAAAAAATGGAGGGGCTTATAAAGGTCCTAAAATTTTTTGGACGGAAGATGATCCTAAAATAGATTTTTTAGAAAGAAACTTAGAAGATAAAATAAAAGATAATCTACCATCTTCAGATTATACTAGAGAAGAGAGAAAAATAACTTGGGGTGAAAGTGTTATAGATGTTTGCGACTATCTCCTCAATCCTCCATGTGGACCAATAGAATTATCTGAATGTTTTCTTGTAGATGGGAGTAAATATTTAGTTGTTTATGATAAGAGCATTGATTCTAGAATATCTGTAAACCAAGATATTAATTCAAATGTGGATTCTAATTATTTCAGGCTTTTAAATGCTGGAAGAACCATAATGGAAGATCCTCTATTCAACCAACATTTAAATGATGTTGGAACTCTTTTAAATTTATTATTTATTGCAAGAGGAAATGGAGATCCGAGATTTGTAAATTTAGACTTTATTATAGATGTAAAAAATGAAACAGATGAAGACATTATCACAGTAGTTATCACAGACTATTGTTATCCTCCTGATATTTATTGTTTAGCGCCTTTAACACCAGGAGATCATGCTGTAACAGAAGAACTTCATAATATGGGTGATATAAATTGGGATGGTGTTATTGATATTGAAGATAATGAAACTTGTCAAGCAGCTATGGATTCTTCAATGGGAAGTTCTAACTGGAATTCAGTTTGTGATTTGAATAATGATGGTACTGTAGGACTTGCTGATATAGGTATATTAAATGGGAATTTTGGTAAAGAAAATCCTGCTTACATAATTGTAGGTGGAGAAAAAATTACTTATGATCATGTTAGATTAATTTTTAAATTCAAAAAAGAACAAACAGAATTTACACCACTAAGTCCTGGTACTCTTGAGGTTTATGCATGGGTTGGTGTTGTTGAAGTTAATGCAATTGTTGCAATAGGATTAGGAGATGTTGACTGGAGTGGCGTTGTTGATGACGCTGATCTGTGGTTTTATGATGCTGCCAATCCTAACAGTTGTATGAATACTATACCAGGAGATGTTAACTGGGATATTGATTGTGATATGAATCTTGACAATGTTATAGATGGTGATGATCTTAACATTGTAAATCTTCAAAAAGGAAAAGCAATACAAATTTATACAACTGACTTTACTGAAACTTTAGATGTTGGAGCATATACTCTAAGGGCCAAATATCTTGAAATGATTCAACAAAAAACTGCATTTATATTTCCTGGTCTAGTAACTAGAGTAGATTTCTACTTTTCTGAATGTACACCAGCAGGTGATATAATTTGTCAT
>JABAOF010001302.1_pt2 | contig 31248 bp, 26 predicted proteins | sample 7062171 | NCBI WGS metagenome assembly JABAOF01 (sample SAMN14538628, study PRJNA623070) | marine sediment metagenome | biome: marine biome [ENVO:00000428]; feature: marine pelagic biome [ENVO:01000023]; material: deep marine sediment [ENVO:00002113] | place: India: Gulf of Khambhat ...
GAAAAAGAGAAGATGGCAGCTATCCTTTCCTCCAGGAGTTACACAGAGGACTGGCAATACCTCTGGACTTTCAAACCTCCAAGTTCTGACTATAGGGAATACAATTACGAGGATATGGAATGCGTTTATGAAGCCTGGAGCGATGAGATAGATATTTCAGGAGATACAGTACAGGTAATTCCCGAGTCGGGAATAAGGTTATTTATCGGCACAGAATTTGAAGAATAAGGTCAACCAATAAAACAAGGGCAACCAATAGAGGTGGTGCTCCCTTACCGCCAGTACCAGGAAGGGTACTGGCGGTTTTTTTTATCTTGCTGACAATCTAGGCAACAAGTCCAGAGATTTTGCTTGCATAGAATGGGAAGAATTTGATATACTTCAAATGAAATAAGTTACTCTCTGAAAATTTTACGTATTTTTTACAATTTTTTTACACATTCGTAATATTACTAGGATATACTATATTTAAATATTCCGAAAAGGCAAACTCCGAGCAATCGGAGGGCGCAAAGCCTTGGGGTTACATAGATAGACAACATTGCAGTTGAACCAGCCGGGCTGCCGATAACGAGTAGGGGGAACCCGTTATGGGTAGCCCGGCTTTTTTTACAGCTGCCCCCCACAAAATTGGCATAAAAGGTGTTGTCCAAAAGGCTAAAAAAATTTTGGAAAGAAGACAGAGGAGATATGTCTGGAGCCGGGATTAAGGAGCTACCGGGAAATATGATTAGTGCTATTCGCAATATTGATGTAGAGAAGAATATGATATTGAGCCGAACGAGCGGGAAGGTGTGCTTGTTCGGCCTTATATTTATGTTAACTATATTTCCTTTAAAGACTATCGCATTTGCCGAGACTGCTGACCAGACTGTTTTGGGGAATCTCCATATTGTCGATAACACCTTGTTCGGAGAATTCAATTATAGTGCGGGACGGGTAGAAGGATTTCTGGAAGCTAAAGAGTCTTTCCCGGGAGGCGTAAGCGGGTTTGCAATAGGGACAAACATTGGCCTGGGTTCTCCTGATCCTGACGTGAGTTCTGGAAAAATAGATTTTAAAGTATGCCTCACTAATGATAATCCAGTATTGGAGCGAAGCGCTCTTTGTAAAATAGGAGCCGAATGGCTTCCCCAGTGGAATATTGCCTCCACTCGCTTAAAAGGCAGTTTTGGCCTTAAAGCGGGCTACCTTTCAGTAACTACCACTACTGAGCCGATAGACCCACCATATCCCTCTCAATTCCTCTATGGAGTCGAGAGTGGCCTCTCTATTTCCCAGGGGTTCAAAGGGATAACTTTTGAGACCGGAGCTACAGGATATGTGACTTACAGTTTCTATAATCAGAATAATCGAGTCGATAATTCGGGAATTGAGTTACAGGCGGGTAGCAGAGTAGAAGTTCTTCCGGTTATATTAAAGCTGGGATGGAAGGGGACTTTAGTAAACTATAATCAAGACAAATACTTTTTTCTGGATTCTATGAGAGAGGACAGCTATCAATTTAGCATTGGCTATGCTGGAGAAAGTTTTGGCGTTGGACTATTCAATTCTCTGGATATTAGAGAGGGGATAGAATTTGGAAGAAAGAGGAACCTTACAGGTATGGGAGTCCAGGTAGGCGGATGGTTAGCGAGAGGGATTTTCTCGCAGGACCTTTTGGCTGGCAAAGAGGCCACGACAATTTCACTGGGCAGAGATTTTTCTGAGGCATATTTTGAAGCCTACTGGACAAAAGACCAGAATTATTTAGAGACGGGTAATGGTAACATTTTTGGAGTAAGCTTCAAGTGCGGGATTGGGCCTAAGCCAGCTGAGCTTGTTGAAGTTGAGTCTTACAAGAGCTATATTCGAGAGAGTGATAGTCCGTTCAACGCATTGCCCGATTTTCGCCTGCCATTTACTGAGAGTGTGAAAAGACTCAATACTATGAACAAAGTAATAAGGTACACCAGGAGTAACCTGGGATATATCCCACAGAACGGTTATGGTCGCAACCCCAAGGAAGTGTTCGAGTTAAGAGGAGGAGATTGCGATGAGCAAGCTTTATTTCAGCTACACGCTTTAAAGTCCCACGGTTATGATGATTTGTACGAACTTACTTTTGTATCTCCCACAATGGCGCATGCCTTCTCATATGGTAAAGATAAGAGGACGGGAAAAGAATATATATGGGAATATGGCAGGGTGTTCAGACTCGATTTCGACTCTGACTCTAACCTGTCAGAAAAAGAAAAGATGGCAGCTATCCTTTGTTCCAGGAGATGCACAGAGGATTGGGAACGGTTTTGGGCTTTTAGGCCTACAAGTTTTGACTATAGGGACTACAATTATCAGAATATGAACTGGGTCCATCAAGCTTGGAGCCACGAGGTAGATATTTCAGGAGATACGGTGCAAGTAATTCCCGAATCGGGAATAAGGCTATTTATCGGCACGGAATTTGAAGAATAAGGGCAGCCAAATAAAAAAGACTTGACAAATTCGGATTTTTATAGCATTATTTAAACAGGGCTGGGGGAAACGATACAAACCTGGAGAAACATGGAGCCAGGATTTTTTTTCTCTATTTTTTGAAGTATTGATTTCAAAATTACATTAAGACTTAAATCAAGCAACATGTATGGAAGGTCCAGCATACAAAAGAGGCAAATCCAGGCTTAATCAAGAGAGGCGAAAGAAGCAATGAAGAAGACGGACACAAAATCAGAACTGGCAAAGACATATGGAATTTTGATTAAAAATATGGGCGAAGGATTGTGCGTTCTGGACAAGAATTTTGCGCCAACATTTGTTAATCCTAAGTTTTGTGAGATTATAGGTTACTCCAGGGATGAAATTCTAGGCAAGTCTGCTTTCCAATTTGTTAAAGGTAAAAGTAGAGAGATATTGAAAAAAGAATTAGAAAAAAGGGCAAAAGGTGAGTCATCGCGTTATACCGTAAAGGTCAGGAAAAAAAATGGAGAAGAAGCATTCCTCCTGATCAGTGGCGTGTCTCGTTTTGACAAAAAAGGGAAATTTGCCGGAACCATTGCTATTGTCTCCGATATTACGGAAAGGAAGAGATTGGAGAAGGAACTGGAAGAACGGACCATGGAGTTGGAGAAAGAAGTAAAGAAGAGAACCCAGTTACTGGTTGACCTCTATAGGGGGGTTGCGGTTTCAGAAGAAAGGAGCAGATTGGCCCAGGAGATTCACGATAGTTTAGCCCAGACTCTGGCCACTTCACTTTGCAAAACTGAAATGTGTGAGAAACTCTTGGGCGATAATCAACTGGAAGCAAGGAGAGAACTATCGGAATTGAGAAAGATGCTAGGAAGAAGTGTCAGTTCCACCCGACACGTCATATTTGGATTGCAGTTCCCCAACTTTCACAGAGCGGGGTTTATTGCTGTGCTAAAGCAGTATTTCCAGGAATTTGAGAGAAAGAGCGGGATTTCGTGTGACTTGAAAGTCAAGCTGGAAAGGAGTCTCGCGGTAAGGACACAGGTGGGTATCTATCAGATCATTCGGGAGGCAATGAACAACGTGAGGAAACATGCTACGGCGAAACGTGTCGATTTGGAATTAAGAACCGATAGGGATGGGAATCTCCACCTTATCATAGAAGATAATGGAAAGGGATTCTGTTTGAAGAAAATTTTAGCCCGCAGCAAGTCTGCCAAGCGTTTTGGATTGAAAGGAATGAGGGAGCGAGCAAAACGATTGGGAGGGAGTTTCGCTGTGGAAACGGCAAGGGGGCAAGGGACCAGGATAAAGGTGAAAGTACCGCTCAAGAAGAAAGAGAAATAAGTTTTCCGGAAATATTTCCTTAAGCGGGAGGTGATAGAGCAATTATCCGACTTTATGGAAGGTATTGAAGAGATTCTCAAAAAGGAGGTAGAAATGGCAAAATTGAAGTGCAATAAATGCGGCGTAGTACAGGACATACCCGTCCATTGCGGACAACCGATGATAGTTACAGAAATTAATGAGAGAACAATGCTAGCGTGTCGCATGGGTGCTGCTTGCGGCATCACAAAAGAACTCCCCAAACATTGTGATCAGCCCATGGTGGTAGTTGAGGAAGGCTAAATTTGCCAGGGCATCACACTTCAACGACTAACAAGAATCCCAACGCATGAGGGTAACAAAAGTAACAAAAACCTGGACAGAGCCAGCTCAGAAGCGATCGTGATATTATATGGATAAAAAAGTGGAAGAGAAACTATCCAATTCATTCACTCAAGAGGCCCATTTTGAATGGGCCTTTTTCTTGACAAAAGATTCTATAAAATTGGACTATTTGCCTATTGCAAAAATTGGGAGACGTTAGTAAATTTAACTTGACAAGAGTCAGCCAAAGAGTTATACATATATGTTGTTGACAAAAGGCGCGAAAACGGAGAAAGACCTGGAAGAAAGGATTGTTAGAAACTGACAAAAGCCAGCAATAGCTGGAAGCGATTGCTAATTTTTTTCTTGCCTCGAAGTAAGGACCTCACCATCATAAATCACCACACAGAGCAGAACGAACCAAACATCCCTATTGCTGGAAGAGAATCTTGAGTAAGTAGAAAGAATTTACTCACACTTCTTTATCTCCACGTGGTAGTCCTTATTATCATAAAACTCTGTGCCTCTGGCGATTTCCGCTTTTTTTCTCGGATGGGGAAAGAGGACTGCAAGGAGTTTATCGACTAGTCAGGCGAAACAGAGGTAAATAAAGAGAAAGGGGGTGAAACAGAATCAAGAGCAGACTCAGATATCGTTGAGTCGCAAATCAAACAAGGAGGGTCCCGATGAATAAATCGGGAACTGTAGCGAAGCGAAAGGAGGGTCGCCGTCGCGACGAATAAGGAGCGACAAGAATGGCGACGCCTGCGAGTCGGTGAGCAGGCAGGTCACCGACTGCAGCGAAGCGAAAGGAGGTGAAACATGCGTAAAACCGGACAAATCTTCAGGTTCTTAATTCCTATCATTGCCTTGGTGGTTTTAGTGGTACTTATCACTGGGCTTGGGAGACGGAGAATGACAAAGAAAGCATTTGTGGGCGCGTACACCGAGTGGGAAGAAGCCTGGACCACGAACAACCCGGACCTATTGGAGAGAACGATAGCTGCCGACTGTGTCACTCACATTCCTCCCGGTCCAGATATTGAAAGCCTAGAGGATTATAAACAGCACCTTAGAGACACCCTCGCCGCGTTCCCTGACTTTTCAGCCACGCATCACGAATACATCCTCGAGGGGAACTGGGGTGCTACGCTGTGGAGCTGGACGGGCACACACAAAGATACTGGTAAGTGGGTGAAAGTAACAGGAGCCTGCATAACTAAATGGGAGAACGGGAAATGTGTCGAACATTGGACGTTTGCAGATAACCTGGGCCTTCAGCAACAGCTCGGTTTTAAACTCGTCCGCGCGAAGAAGTAGGGCAGGAAGCGAGGAGGGAGAAAAATGAAAATGTTAGAAAAACCGATAAGCAGAAGAGATTTTATGAAAAAGGGCCTTCAGTTTGCTGGCACCGCAGCCCTCATGGCCAGCATAGCCCGACTTCCAGGCTTGGATTTGCCCGAAGCAGAGGCAGCGGCAGGAGGAGGGGTAGTCTCGGCTGCTGCCGGCTGGAGTACCGATGCCTCTCCCAGAAAGGCGGGTATGGAGGCGGCAGCGATGGCCAAAAAGACGGTCAGGAGGCCGACATTAGCGATAGTTTTTGCGTCACCGCCCTATAAGGATTTCGAAGGCATTTTGGATGGGGTAGCCTCCGTGATTGGGACCCGCGTGCGCATGGTAGGACAGACTACAGGTTATGGTGGGGGCTACAGCATTGGTCCTGGCGGTTGCATTCCCAAGTCTGTGGTCGTTCTCTTGTTGCAATCCGCACGTCTCAAAGTCGGCATTGGCCTGGGCACCGGCTGCAAGGCGAATCCCAGGGAAGCGGCCAGGAAGGCGACCCTGGATGCCATAAAGGACCTGAACTATAACCCCTGGCGGGATCTCCGGAGGGTAAGACCAGGTCCGGCTCTGGTCAAGCATGCCCCTTATTCAGTTATGATGATGGACGATGGTTATCAAGGGGTGGTAGATTACGAGATCTATGGGATACAGGACGTGATTGGTTGGGCCCCGCTAGTCGGAGGTTGCGCAGGGGATGACGGTACTTTGGGGAAGGCTTTCCTTTTCTATGGAGGTAAAGTCTATAACGACGCGATCGTCATCACAATCTTTTCCGGTCCCGTCAAGATGGGCTATGGTTGCGGCATTTCTTATAAGCCAGTGGCTGGAAAATTTGGGGTAGTGACTGGAGGCGATGGTTTCCGCCAGATCTATGAGATCAACGGAAAACCTGCAGGCAAGGTGTGGTTGGACTGGACAGGTGCTCCCAGAGAACATATCCTGACCAAAGGCATGCCTCCTTATAACCAGTGGAACCCCATCGGTGTGCAAGAGCACATCTACCCCGAGTGGATCTGGATTAAAGATCCCTTTATGTACCTTAAGGAAAAGGAGGGACTGGGTGTGGGTGGTATTACCCCGCTTGGTACAACGGTTCACTTGCTCGAGGCTACTCCCGATACGGTCATTGAGGACAATATCAACAGCCTTAAGTATGCCTTAAACTACGAGGGGATCACCAAAGTGGCAGCCATGATCGGGTTCAACTGTGTGGAGCGCTTGACTATCCTCCAGACGAAAAAAGGCAAGACGGAAGAAAACTTCGATAAGATCATGGATGTGGTCGGACGTCCTCCCATTGCAGGGAACGCCGGGGCCTGGGGTGAACAGATGTTTGCTCCCACTGGCAATATTGGGGCGCAGAATATGACCCTCTGCTCTTTACTCATTGGCGATGAGTTGGTGAGATGAGGTAGGGGAGAAACGCAAGCGATCAGGCTCAAGTACAAATAGACGCAGACACAGGTGGCGTGCAGGTAACATTTAAAGCAGACTCCGTGTTTGTTGTCACCACATGCCTAACACGGAGTTGCCTGCTTTCCTTCGCCTGGTTGGAATGGCGTTTTCGGCCACTTTTATGGAGGGTAACGACCTGAGATAAAAAATCGGATAGGAATTATTAAAGCGGGGTCTCCTACGTCAGGTCGCCCCGCTTAAGACAGCTAGACACGAATGGTTTAATCCTGAGAAGGGCCCTTGTATTCGAGTGCAAGGGCTTTTTTATTTTGCTTGATTTTTATCAGAACTTTAGATATAATGAATTCGCTATTTGGCGTTAGAAAGGTTACACATTGCTCTCGGTGGTGGCGTGCTACAAAACAACATCCGTAACCCTACACGGAACAATAATTTTCGTTATCCAAGGCATCATTTCAAGGCTTAACAAGCATCCAAACACATATTCAGGGATTACAAGACAGCCGGGCTACCGCTATCAGATGATCAAAAGAAGGAGGCGGTTACTCAAAGAGGGCTATACTTTTCACCCGAAAACAAGGGAGTGGATAAAGAAGTAAACGCTATCGAATAGCAACAATAGGGCTTTTAAAGCCGCTAAACGCAACGCGTGAGGCGGTTTTTTTATTGCCTTTTATGATCAATTCTTTTAACAATTTTGATAATTCTCTTGACATCAGCTGTTATCATTATTAAAATACTAATATGAAGTTAGTTAGTATTAACTAACTTATTTCCGAGGAGGAATTAATATATGAAAAGAAAAACTTCCCAAGAACGCAAAAAAGAGATTATTGATGCAGCTCGAGAATTAATTATCCGAGAAGGAGTGCAGGGTGTTACAATAAAGAATATTTCTAAAAAGAATAGAATTTCAGAACCTGCTATTTACAGACATTTTAAAAATAAACGGGCGATACTGCTGGGATTAATTGAAAGTTTTGAAAGTAACCTGATGATGGCTATAGATGAACCTATACGATATCATAAGAATCCTTTGGATAGATTGAGAGAAATTATGAAAACTCATTTGATTTTTACTGAAAAGAAAAGAGGCGTTCTATTTGCTATTACTGCTGAGTCTATACATTTTAACGATGATTTTTTGCGGCGTAAAATCTTAGAAGTAATAGAAAGATATAAAATTAGGATAAAAGATATTCTCCAGGAAGCAAAAAGGGAAGGCTTTCTACGAGAAGAGATTAATTTGGATGCGGTGAGCTTAGCATTTTTTGGGCTTATTCAAACAGCGATAATCCAATTCGCATTGACTAACTATACGGTTCCCCCTATCACTAAATTTCAAACGTTGTGGAATGTCTTTATAAGAGGCATAGAAAAGAAAAATCGAGACATATAGGGTGAGAGCAAAAAATTGTATTAACGAGAAAAGGAAAAATAAGTCTTTTGAGAGTAAAGAGGAAATTATTGTGCCTATTGGTAATGCTTATGCTACCGGAAATATCATTGCATTTATCGAAAGACATCATCTAAAAAATAAAAAACTGAATGTGTTAGATGTTGGCTGCGGCATTGGGCACAATGGTTTTATTTTTAGAGAGATGTTTGAGATAAGATATCTAAGACTAAAGCCAGAGGAGTGGATACATCGGGTTGAGGCTATAGAAATATTTGAAGGTTATAGGAATCCGGTTTGGGAATATGTATATAATGAGGTAATGGTTTGCAATTGTTTAAAGACAATACCTCTTTTGGAAAATAAGAAGTATGACATCATCTTTGCTACTGAAATCCTTGAGCATCTTGAGAAAGGGCAGATGTATTTCTTATTAGATAAGTTGATAGAAAAGATAACCGATGATGGGAGTATAATTATCACTATTCCTGTTGGGGAGGAAGAAGCAGTTTTAGAACAGAAAGAGCTTCTAGGCAATATTTACGAAACTCATAAGAGTTATTTAACTATTAAGGACTTTGAAAAGTATTATATTAAACACAAAATAAATGATGGAGTATTTATGATTGGGAGGCAAGTATGAAAAAGATTTTACTCATCAGCTTTGAATATCCAATAGGTAAAACATACTGTGGCGGCGTAGGCCAAATTGCTAAACTGTCCAGAAAAGCCCTAACGAGTTTAGGATATGAAGTTTATGTGCTTATAAGCTCGGAATTTCATAAAAAGTACCCGGTTAAATTATTGCTCCCGGACGATTCTCTTTTGCGTTACTCCAATTTTTGGGCTTTTCAGAACCAATATGATTGGCATGGATTTAATTACGTCATTCAACATTTTGTAAATTTGACTAAAGAGTTTAAGAAGCTTAAAAAGCATAAGAAAGACAGACCTAAAATTATCTATCACTTTCATAGTATCCTAAGGAGAGAAAAGGACTCAGGATTTGAAACTCTTAATCATTTCCTTTTTAATCAAGAAAAAATGATTGATATTGCTGATAAAATAATCTGCCCTTCTAGATATGAATACGAAAATTTTATGAGATATTTTCCTAATTTTGGCGAAAAAGTCAGTATAATAGAAAATACAGTTGAGACTTTCGCCCCTCAACAAGAAAGAATAAAGAATATAAAGTTTCAGCATGGAATTGAAAGGAACGATATCGTGTCTATCTATGTAGGCCGCCTGGAAAAAATAAAAGGAGCTGAAATTCTCATTCAAAACATACCGAAGGTATTAAATAGACATAAGAATCTTAAGATTTTTATAATCGGAAAGACATTAGAGAGAAATCTTTACTGGCGATTGATGAAGATCCGGAAGAGATTTCCGCATCGAGTATATTATATGAGATATTTAGAAAAAGAGATATTATTTCAATATTTCTATATAAGTCATATCTATATAAATACGTCTTTAAGTGAGTCATTCTCACTAACTACTTATGAGAGTGCTTTATGCAATAATGCTCTTTTGCTTAACTCACTTCCAGTGTTTGAAAAGTTCAAGAACGCGGCTTTATTCTTTTCCCATCCTGATACCAACGGTAATGGTTTTATTTCCAAGTACGAAACGTTAATTAGAAATAGAGGATTAAGGAATGAACTTTCCCATAAAGCCTCAAGAATTGCAAAAAATCTTTTGTTTAGGAATCATTTGGAAAAAAGCTTTTCTGATTTTTTCAAAACAGTTTGAGATATATTTAAGGCTAAGAATTACTCCCTCAATAGAAAAATCTGCTGTACGGGAGTTTGAGTTAGATGTGGACTAAAGATAGTCTGATAAGTGTAATTGAGAAGAATTTAAAAGACTATAAATTCATTGTGGCCTCAAATAGAGAGCCTTATATGCATGAGTATAGGGGTAAGGAAATTAAGTGTATTAAGACAGTGAGTGGTGTTACTATTGCTCTCGATCCTGTTATGCAGGCAGCTAAGGGCGTATGGATAGCCTGGGCAGGCGGAAATGCTGACAAGGAGGGGGTTGATGAAAATAATTGCGTTAAGGTTCCACCTGATACTCATACGTACACCTTAAAAAGAGTCTGGCTATCAACAGAAGAAGAGGACGGATACTATTATGGTTATTCTAATCAGGCTCTTTGGCCTCTATCCCATATTGTTTATGAAAAACCTGTTTTTTTGAAAGGACATTGGTTGATATATAAAAAGATAAATCAACGCTTTGCGGAGGCTATATTAGAAGAAATCGAAATGGATAAAGCATTTGTATGGCTTCAGGATTACCATCTAACATTAGCAGGAAAATACATAAAAAAGAAGAGACCTGATGCTATCGTATCAATGTTCTGGCATATACCTTGGCCAAATCCAGAAGCTTTTAGAATTTGTCCTCAAAAGAAAGAGATTCTGTCAGGTTTACTCTCCTGTGACCTTTTGGGTTTTCACATAAGGTATCACTGCATTAATTTTATGAATACGGTAGATTTTGAACTTGAGGCAAAAACAAACTATGAAGAAAATAGTATTATTCATCGTGGACACAAGACACTTGTAAGAGCTTTTCCTATTAGTGTTGATTTTGAAGGTATCTCAGATGAATCTCATAGCCTACCAGTTGTTCAGGCGATAAAACAGTTGCCTGAACAAATTGAACCTTCTTATGAAATCTTGGCTTTAAGCGTGGATAGAATTGATTACACCAAAGGGATTTTAGAAAGATTAAAAGCAATAGACAGATTCCTGGAAAAATATCCTGAATATCAAAGAAAAATTGTATTTTATCAGATGGGAGCACTTTCCAGGATTCGTATTAAAACATATAAGGATTTAATTAATAAAGTACAGAAACTTGTAAAAGAGATAAACTGTAAATATAGAACAGAAAGTTGGTACCCCATTGTTTTAAATACTAAGGGTATAGATTATGTACAACATTTAGCTTTGTATCGCAGCGCTGATTTATGTATTGTGAGTTCTCGGCACGATGGGATGAATTTGGTAGCCAAAGAATATGTGGCAGCTAATGTAGACCTTAAAGGGGTATTGATTTTAAGCAAATTTACTGGTTCTGCGCGTGAATTATCAAAAGGAGCGACTCTTATTAATCCTTATGATTTTGAATCAACTGCAGATGCGATAAAAAAAGCTATTCAGATGTCTAAAGAAAAAAGGGTAGAACGTATGCGTAAGATGAGAGATATTGTAGCTGAGAGAAATATTTATAGATGGGCAGGTAAATTTATCTCAAATTTAGTGAGATTATAAACGTTATTTGAAAGTAGACAATCAAGGTTAAGTAGAGAGAAGGTTGATAAATGAGAAACATATGCACAGTGCTGTGGATATGAACGAGTAGGGAAATAAAAAATGAATTCTAAAACAAAAGTCATTTAGAAAATTTGGTTCTGCGATCCTGTAAAAAGGCTTTGTGGGATTTTTTATCTAAAGGGGGTGACGCTAGGAAGGAAAGATAAGGAGACTTTTCATAAGGGGGTGTGATGTGATAACAGTGACTGCGACTGCAAAAGAAAAACTTAAAGAACTCTTACAAAAACAGATAACGGAACCAGAAGAGGCTATTAGGATTGTTCGTTCCCCTTCGGAGCCAAACCGGTTGGAGTTGGTTTTGGACAAAGAAAAAGAAGGAGATCAAGTCGTGGAAACCGAAGAGGGTACAAAGATATTGCTCATAGCCTCTGACTTAGCCCCAGTGCTAAAAGGCTTGGTTATCGACTACCAGGAAACACCTCAAGGTACAGGTTTTACTATATCAATGCCTGGTGCTGGTAAATAATGCTCTAAAGCCGAATTAGCCGATTATTTCCTCGTTTGAGTTCTCGTTGAAGATTTATGTTAAAGGTGACGAGGAAGGGAATCAGGAATTCCTTAATAAGGAGTAGCCTGAATGAGTAAACATAGAAGTGATGAGAATTGGAAAGTCCATGACTTTATAATTAAGAGACTAAAAGGGTGGCTGGAAAATCAGGGGAAATATGTCGTGGCAAATCCAGGACAGGAGAGGAACCCCAATGCATCAGTTAAAAGGGGTGAGGCTTTTGTCTATCCCGATTTGGTAGTTAGACCCTCAGAAGTGGGAGAAATTACAGATCTCTTTGAAGTCGAGACAGAGGATAGCATAGATTCTGAAGAGGCCGAGCAGTGGAGAATCTATAACGCTGGAGTGTCAAGATTCTATCTCGTAGTCCCCAAGCGTTCTGTAAAAAAAGCGGGAGACTTGATTATAGAGAAGAGCGTTCCAGTAGCTGGAATCGGCTTTTATGATAGCTCTCTCAATGTCTACTTGCCGGGAGGCGTGTAAAGATCTTCTTATAATATAGGGATAAATGCTGGTATTGAGCAAATGAAGAAATTGGTCTGAGGAGAGATAAGCCTGGTAGCAGTAGGAAGGAGTCTGGCGGTGGAAAGGTTGGTAGTATTAGAGGTCCCCCTGTCTGGAGAGGAGAAACCCCGGGAACCCAGCGTTGTAGATTGGATTAAGGAGGTGTTAAAATGCGTGGCAAAATTAAGAGGGACAAACCCAATACAAGATCTCAGATAACCTCTCTGCAAAAAGAATTAAAGAGATATAAAAAAGGAAGCAAAAGATGAAGAGAGTGTAAGGATAAAATCAAAGACTTAAAACAAGCTTTGAGAAACTAATAATCAGGAAAGGAGGTGTATAAATGAGAAAATTCCTGACAAAGTATCTTTTACCATTTCTGGTTGTTGCCTTTCTTCTGCTCTTATCTATTGGCTGCGCAACGAAAGGTCACCTTAGTGCAAGTATCGAGAGGTATGATTATGCTTCCTCTACCGGGAATGTTGATGTGCATATTCTGGTAAGAAATGATGGACAGAGAGATGTCGGCCGATATGATATCCACTATAAAATTACCTATGATTCTTCAGCTTATGAAGATTCGACACGTGGGTTGAATTTGAATGCAGGGGAAAAGCGAACAGAATACGCTATTACATTGATCGGGACAGGGAAAACAGTAAAAGATGTATCAGTTACTGATGTCGAGTGGAAAGCTCAGTGAGTGAAAAGCAGTAGGAGACCTATTACTGACGTTGAGAAAGTCGATTGCAGAGCAAATGGAGAGCTATTCTTACTGACGGGAAAGGTTGAATTTCTTTCCTTAGCCAGAAGTGACTCTTATTTGAGTTTTTAAAAAGGTCTTATTATTGAGAAATGGGCACCTTGTTGACTGCTGGACTTTTAAAAACTGACCTTAGTTCACACTTAACCTCTATTGTTGGGAGTGGAAGAAAAGACTATGGCCGGATGAGAAAACTATCGTGGAAAGAAATAGGAGCGGCTATGTATACTAACGGGATCAAGGTCGATTTAAGCGAAGACGAGGTTAAAGAAGCTATCGATTTAGGAGTGAAAAATAAGGATTCTCCTGAGAGTATTCGCTCACTTTACTATTTTGGTGAAGGGGGAGGTCATAAAGAATACGGATTCGTGGCTACTAAGTTTTACACCCTTGCCTTCCTGGGCTGTAGATTTGCAAAGAGGTATAAAAACCCAGAGAGAGAAGAGATTGAGGAAATCTTGAATAGCAAAGAACTTTGGATTGGGATTTGTACTTATGGAGATAAAGTTGACTTTGCCGAAAATTACCATATAGTGTTAACAGAAGGCAGGAAGGTTATCCAGCCAGTAAATCCCCGAGCTCCTCGATGGACCAAGACGACTGCTTCCTATCCAGCAAGTCCCTCATATGAGGCAACGATAATAGCCTCCTTCCCTTACTCCAAGATTAACCCGAAAGCCAAAGCTACAATAGTCCTGATTAAAGACAGAGGGAAGAGTAGTTTTAGGGTTGACCTATCACGGTACAAATAGAAAAAGTCTGTAAAATGAATTGGTATTTGATGTAGTCTATTTAAGGAGGTACGATGAGGTGCTGAAGAACCTCAATAAGAGTGTCTCCCTTGAGTTTGGTCCGCAGAGGGTTGCTTATTCCGTAAGGTTAGCCCTGGACAGACTATAGGGTTGTAGCAGAATTATGTTTGGAGATGGCAACAAATTTTTGGAATGAGGGAAAGGGGGTGAAGAAATGAAGAGAGTTTGGGGATTGTTTTTGTTGAGTCTTCTTTTGGTAGGGTTGACGGGATGCCCAAAAAGGCCTTTAATTCCACCTGTTGATCAGGCCAGAGTAGATGCAGAGAATGCTATTGCTTCTGCTGATGAAGCAATAAGTGCTGCCCGGGAGGTTGGTGCTGATGTTACAATAGCAGAGTCTTTACTTGAGTGGGCACGAAGTGCCTTCGCCGAAGGCGACTATGCGACTGCTACTTCCAGGGCTTGGGAGGCAGAAGCATCTGCAAATGAAGCAAGAGAAGCAGTTTTGGCAGAGGCAAGAGGAGGAGAAGAAGAAATTGCAGTAGAAGAAAAAGAGGCGGTAGAAGAAGCCCCGAGAATTTATGTAGTAGGAACCTGGGAGAGGGATCGAGATTGTCTCTGGAACATTGCCAAGAAGAGGAGATTTTATGGAGATCCCTGGAAGTGGAAGAGGATTTACAGAGCAAACCAGGATAAAATTAAGGATCCTGATCTAATTTACCCTGAGCAAAGGTTAATTATTCCTTAATCGAAAATTTAGAGATAAGTCTTAAAGCAGGAAGGAAATTTGACAACTGCAAATACTCTGCTTATTTCTATTCCCAACTATTAAAACAAACCTGCGGCTGTGGAGGCTAAGTACAGATTCTTAGTCTACATGCTAGGGGAATCTTGGAGGAAGCCCTTGTATTTGAGGCAAGGGCTTTTTCTTTTGGGTTGCGAACTTTTATTTACTTGATTTTTGCCAGAAGTTTAAGTACAATAATGTCGTCAATTTCACATGATTCCAAAGGCAGTGCATATTGTATGGCGGCGTAGCTCAGTTGGTCAGAGCAGGGGAATCATAATCCTCGAGTCGTAGGTTCGAATCCTACCGCCGCTACCAGATTAGATTTCACCCTCACCTGAATCCTCTCCCATCAAGGGAGAGGAGGATAATTTGTAACTCTTAAAGAGTCCGCAACGGCGGGCTATTTTTATCGAAAAATGGTTTTTCCCAAGGTTAAAAAGATAATAGAAAAATATGGCATGTTTTCTCCTGGAGATAGAATCCTGGTGGCAGTCTCGGGAGGGCCGGATTCGGTTTGTCTTTTGCATATCCTGAATAGATGCCGAAAAGAGATGGGTTTATCCCTGCACATTGTACACATTAACCATGGGATAAGAAAGAGGGAATCTAAAAGAGAAGAAAAGTTCGTAAGTCATCTGGCTGGCAGGATGGGCCTCCCCATTACTGTGAAATCATTAGATGTTCCCTCCTATGCCAGAAGGAAAAAGCTGACGGTTGAGGAAGCGGCACGGGATATGCGTTACAGTGCCTTGGAGCAGTTAGCCGGGAAACTGAATGCTAAAAAGATTGCTCTGGGACATAATGCTTCTGACCAGGTAGAGACAGTGCTGATGCACCTTTTACGTGGCAGCGGTCCTCAAGGATTATCGGGAATTCCTCCTTTAAGAAAATTGGGTAGTGCGGCAATCGTCCGCCCCCTAATAGAAATAAGTAGAGAAGAAATTTTGGGCTATTTAAAAGAGAATAGTCTAAAATTCTGTTTAGATTCGTCAAACAGAAAAACCGAATATTTTCGCAACAAGATAAGGTTAAAACTTCTTCCTCTTTTGCGGAAAAATTATAATAGGAATATTGAGGGAGCGCTGCTCCGTTTGTCAGAAATTTTGAAAGAAGAGAATGCCTATTGGGAGAGAGTGGTGGAAAGGGTTTTGCACGAGGTAGTCTCCTGGAAATCAGGGAAAATTTTGATTGATTTTAGGAGGTTTTTAAGATATAATGTAGTTGTTCAGAGAAGAATTTTATATAGACTTTTTGGTGGGGTTGTAAGTCTACACCAGATAGAATCGATAAGAAATTTAGCCCGCAAGAGTTCTCAGGGGAAAAGGATTTATCTGGGTAATAAGTTCAGTGTCAGGAAAGAGGGCGATTTTCTCATATTTTCCTCTTCTCCTGAGCGAAAGTTCAAAAAATTTAATTATTCCATCAGAGTTCCTGGGAGGAACGAGATTGAGGGACTGAACCTAATCCTCAATACCAGAATACTAAATTCTCGTCCTGTTTCTGGTGGAAGCGCCAATATAGTCTATTTCGACGTAGATAAAATCAACTTCCAGAAATTAATAGTGAGGAATAGACAGGAAGGAGACCGGTTCAGGCCTTTTGGGTTGAGAGGTACAAAGAAGCTTAGTGACTTCTTTATCGATAAAAAAATCCCCAGACGTTTACGGGATAAGGTTCCTCTTCTTGTAGACGGAGACGATATTCTCTGGGTCGTGGGCATTCGTCGAGCAGATAAAGCAAGGATTACTGAAGACACCAAAAAGATTTTGGAAGTTCAATTTTTACGTGAGAAACAGTCTTAAGGAATTAAAGAGGTGGTTTGAATATGAATAAATTTTTGAAGGGTTTGTCTCTGTGGCTAATTATTATTCTGGTGGCTATGCTTTTTGCCCGATTGATGAGGCCACAAGAACATAAGGAAATAGATTATAGTGAATTCAAAAACTATTTGAGGTCAGGTCAGGTAGTGGAAGCCTTAATCAGCGAGGCGCTGATCAAAGGAAGCTTCAAGAATGAAAAGGGAGAGCTGGTCAAATTTAAGACTGTGCCTGTGGAGGACCCTAAGCTCGTGGAAGAACTGGAAGCTTACGGAGTTAAATACAAAGGCGAAGTTAAGAAAAACTGGTTGTCTGTGGTTCTTCTAAATTTTGGGCCAATTCTTCTTTTTATTTTTATCTGGTTCATGTTGATTCGTTCCATGCAAGCCGGTGGGAAGCAGGCTATGTCTTTTGGCAGAACCCGGGCAAAACTGATGGACCAGAGTAAACAGAGGGTAACTTTCAAGGATGTTGCCGGAGTAGAAGAGGCAAAAGAAGAGTTGCAAGAGATAATTGCGTTTTTGAAGGACCCCAAAAAGTTTCAGAAGCTGGGGGGAAAAATTCCCAAAGGAGTCCTGCTTTACGGAGCCCCGGGAACGGGAAAAACTTTGTTAGCTCGAGCAGTGGCAGGTGAGGCAGGGGTACCTTTCTTCAGTGCCAGTGGCTCTGAGTTTGTGGAGATGTTTGTGGGAGTGGGGGCGTCAAGGGTGCGCGATCTATTTACCCAGGGAAGAAAAAATGCGCCTTGTTTACTGTTCGTGGATGAGTTGGATGCTGTGGGCAGACACAGGTTTGCCGGTATTGGAGGCGGGCACGATGAGCGGGAGCAGACTCTCAATCAGCTTTTGGTGGAGATGGATGGATTCGATACCAGGGAGGGCGTAATCCTCATTGCAGCGACTAATAGACCGGATGTCCTCGACCCGGCGCTTCTCCGTCCAGGAAGGTTCGACCGGCACATAATGGTGCCCAATCCTGATTTGAACGGTCGCGAAGAGATACTAAAGGTGCATACGCGACAAATAAAGCTGGCTCCCGACGTCGATTTAAAGGTTATTGCCAGAAGGACTCCAGGATTTGTGGGTAGCGATATAGCCAATTTAGTTAATGAAGCTGCTCTTCTGGCAGCTCGTGAAGACAAAAAGGCGGTGGAAATGAAAGAGTTTGAGGAAGCAATCGACAGGGTTATTGCTGGCCCACAGAGGAAGAGCAGGATGATTTCGGAAAGGGAGAAGAAAATTATTGCCTATCATGAAGCCGGACATACTCTGGTGGCAAAACTGATTCCCGGCACAGACCCCATTCATAAGGTCTCAATTATTCCCCGGGGACCTGCTTTGGGATATACTCTGCAGCTTCCTCTGGAAGATAAGTACTTGTCTACTAAAACTGAAATTACAAACAAGTTGACTGTTTTCCTGGGAGGCAGGGCAGCTGAAGAGTTGACTTTTAATGAATTGACTACTGGCGCTGAAAACGATCTCCACCAGGCAACCGAGATTGCTCATAAGATGGTCTGTGAATATGGAATGAGTGATAAGGTCGGTCCATTGACTCTGAGGAAAAAAGAGAGTGAAATATTTTTGGGCCGAGATTTCGCCAAAGAGAAAGCCTATAGTGAAAAAACGGCGCAGATGATAGATCAAGAGGTAAGAAAGATTGTAGAAGATTGTAGAAGTCGGGCGAAGGAGCTTTTGACAAAGAACAAGGCTAAACTGGATAGATTGGCCAAAGCGCTAATGGAGAAGGAAATTCTTGTGGGGGAAGAGGTGGAACAGATATTGAAACATGCGCAAGAAGTTTCCCCAAGCGAACGTAAGAGTAGAACCCGGGATAGAAATAAAAAGAGTAGGAAGTGATGGACAAAAGGAAAATTGAGAGAGCTGTAAAAATGATTCTGGAGGCAATTGGAGAGGAGCCCTCGCGAGAAGGATTAAAGAGGACTCCCCAACGCGTTGCCGAAATGTATGAAGAGATTTTGGCCGGTTATTCCAAGACGCCAGCCAGGGAACTTAAGATACATTACGAGAAAGAGAACTACGAAGAGATAGTTCTGGTGCGGGACATTCCCCTCTACTCTATGTGCGAGCACCATATGTTGCCTTTTTTTGGCAGAGCCCATGTGGCTTATATGCCTCATAAGGATAGAGTTGCCGGGTTGAGTAAAATCGTTCGGGCAGTGGAACTTCTTGCTCGCCGGCTTCAAGTGCAGGAAAGGCTAACAAAGCAAATTGCTGATATCATAATGGAGGCTTTGACTCCCCAGGGAGTATTAGTAGTTATTGAAGCCGAACATTTTTGTATTACTATGCGCGGGATAAAGAAGCCTGGTTCACTGGTGATGACCTCGGCCATGCGAGGTATATTTCTGAAAGACGCGCGTACCCGTAACGAAGCAATGGCCTTAATTAGTAAGTAATATTGTAGATTTCTCGCGAGAGCGAGGTTCCAAAAAACTTTGGATTCTCCCGATGAAATCGGGAGTTCCGTTTTATGATTCCTTCCTTTGGGAAGGGCTGCAAACTGATAGAAACTGGGTTCCCCGGGTAGTTCTTACCTTCCATCACAGCCACAATTAGATAGAAAATACAACGAAGGCAAGTTAATAACTTATATCGGTGCAGGCAGGAGTGAGTTCATAAGATGACTGGAAGTCAAGTGAGAGTTATTAGCATAGACGATTCTCTTTGCGCTCGCTCAGAAATGGGAAAGATTGGCGCACAGGAGATGGGTATCAGGATAATGGAGAAGAAGGCAATTTTCTACTCCGTTAAAGTTGAAAAGGTTAACAGTCAAGCTGCCAATATTATCAAGCAAGAGATGCTTTCTTTGGGAGGGGAAACAGCAGTTTCCCGTGATGTTTTAAGTTTCTCCAGAAAAAAGTCGGATGTTTTACTCTTAGGTACTGAGAAACAGTTTGCAGAGTTAATAATTAAGCTTAGCCGTCACCCTTTCGGTCTACCACTCCTCGGTAGAGAAATAAAGAAAGCCCTCTCAAATTATCAGAAGAGAGATTTCAAATTAAGTTCTAAAGGATACACCCTGCAATTAGGCAAGAGGACGTTAATTATGGGAGTCCTGAATGTAACTCCCGACTCTTTTTATGACGGTGGAAGATACAGCAACTCGAAACGGGCAGTGGAACGCGCTTTACAGATGGTAGAAGAAGGTGCGGATATTATCGATATCGGCGGAGAGTCGAGCCGGCCCGGGGCAAGTCCGGTAGGGGAGAAGGAGGAATTAGATAGAGTAATTCCAGTGATAAAGAAGGTGTTATCCAGAATTAAAGTGCCTGTCTCTATCGACACTTATAAATCAGGAGTGGCAAAAAAAGCTATCGATGCGGGAGCAAGTATAGTCAACGATATTTCCGCATTACGTATGGACGAAAAGATGGCCAAGGTAGTAGAAAGTAGTAGAGTTCCCGTTTGCCTGATGCATATGCAGGGTACTCCGCGGAACATGCAGAGGAATCCCAGATACAAGGATGTGATAAGCGAGATATTCGCTTTCTTGAGAGAAAGGATAGATTTTTGTGAACAGGCAGGCATCGATATTGAAAGGACTATCGTCGACCCGGGAATCGGATTTGGCAAGACGGTGGCGCATAATTTGCAAATTTTGAAGAACCTCGGCCAGTTCAAATCCCTGGGCAGACCGATTATGATCGGGGTTTCCAGAAAATCACTTATAGGGAAAGTCCTGCGCTTAGAGCCTGAAGAGAGATTGGAAGGTTCTCTTGCTTCGGCAATCTGGTCTATGACCAAGGGAGCAAGTATCCTGAGGGTTCATGACGTTAGAGAGACAAAGAGGGCGATAAAGATGGTGGAGGCAATCGCTCAAGCATGAAAAGAAAAGGGGTCAGAGTCATTTTTTCTCACAATCGCTATCTTCCATAAAGGCGGGTTGAAACAGATGGAGATGGGAAAATCACTCTGACCCCATTTTTGAAAGGAGGTGGGTATGGCGGGAGACATTGAGGTCAAAGAAGTAAGAACCAGGAAGGAGTTGATGGATTTTATAAAATTTCCCTGGAAGGTTTATCAAAATGACCCTTACTGGGTGCCGCCATTAATCAAGGATACAAAACTTATTTTAAGTGAAAAGAGCCCTTTCTGGAAACATGCGGAAAAGGAGCTTTTCCTTGCCAGAAGAGATGGCAAATTAGTGGGAAGGATTTCTGCCATAATTGACCATAACTATGTAGATTTTCATAATGAAAAAGTGGGGTTTTTTGGATTCCTGGAGTGCCTTGAAGATTACACAATTGCCGAAAATTTGCTTAACCGGGCGAGAGAATGGCTAAAAAGGAAAGGAATGGAAAAGATGGCCGGTCCGATGAACCCTTCTACCAACGACGAAGTGGGCTTTCTTATAGAAGGATTTGACTCCAGTCCTTACATTTTGATGACTTACAATCCGAAATACTACATTGATTTTATGGAAAGATACGGTTTGGTTAAAGGGATGGATTTCTTCGCCTATACGATAGAGGTAGACAAGGGTCCCTTAGAAAGATTAGAAAAAGTGGCCAAGAAAATAAGAGAGAAGAATCCGGATGTTAAAATTCGACAGGCTAATCTAAAGGACTGGAAAAACGAAGTGGAGAATGTGCGTACAATCTATAATAATGCCTGGGAGAAAAACTGGGGATTCGTTCCCTGGACAAAGGAGGAGTTCTACACCGAGGCTATGAAGTTAAAGCCTTTTCTGGTGCCCGGGACAATTCCTATTGCTGAAGTAAATGGTAAAGCAGTAGGAATGTTAATCACCGTTCCTAACTATAATGAGGTTACCAAAAGGATGAATGGGAAGTTGAATCCCTGGACTATTCTGAAATTCTTGTGGTACAGGAATAAGATTACTACTCAGCGTTTACCCGTCTTCGGGGTGGTAAAGGAGTATCAGAAGACAGGAATTGCGACCCTCCTTATGTTGGAAGGATTGAAAGGTTCCCAGAAGGTGGGTTATAAATATTGTGAGTGTTCCTGGGTGCTGGAAGACAACATCTTAACCCAGAGAGCAGCGGAAATGATGGGTGGTAAAGTATACAAAAAGTACAGGGTATATCAGACCGATATTTGAAAGCGTTAAGATTTCGAAGACTTTATATGATATTTTGAATTACTCTTATACCATTCTACCGTTCTTTCCATAGCTTCATCCAGAGAGACTCTCGGTTGGTAGCCAAGTTTAGTCCTCGCCTTTTCTATATTAAAGTGGTAGTCCTTACCGACGTTGGCTATTCTGTAGCGGGTTATGATAGGTGGCGTCTTTGACCGGAACAATTCTAAGATTGCCTCACAGACAGCTGCGGCAGAATAGGCTATGGGGTAAGGGACAGAGATTAAAGGTCTTCTTGCGCCAAGTTTCTCGGCAATCTTATTCATGTATTCCTTCCAGGTGATTTTCAGCCCATCAGTGATAATGAATGTCTCTCCCACTGTATCCTTCCTGTTTACGGCAAGTAGAATAGCGTCTAAGAGATTTCCGACATATGTGGGACAGGTCAAAGGTCTCCCTCCGTTAATATAAACCATTTGTCCCTTCTCTATAAGTTCTGCCATTTTTACAAAAGTTACTCGGTCTCTTGGCCCGAAAACGTTCCCCGGCCTGATAATCAATGTGGGTAAACCCCTTTCTCTATGGTATCTATTTACCAAATCCTCTGCTTCTTTTTTGGTTATGCAGTAGGGAAAGATGGTAGCTGTCTTTGGGGAATCCTCTGTAGCATCGCGGAAGCCTCTAAAACCGTGAACCGCAGCAGAACTGATAAACACGAACCTTTTCACTGCCGACCTGAGTGAGCTTTCCATAAGGTTCTTGGTACCTTCTACGTTTACTTTTCTAAATAATTCTATTGGTCCCCAATCGGACGCTCGTCCTGCCACATGGTATACTATATCAACTCCCTGAGTAGCTTCATCTAATAACGCCTTATCTGATAAGTCTCCAGAAAATAGTTCTAATTTTAGCCTTTCAAGAAAAGAGAGATTACTGGTCTTCCTCACCAGGCCCGATACTTCTTGACCTTCAGCGATCAGGCGCGTTGCCAAATTGCTCCCGATAAAACCATTTATTCCCGTAATAAACGCTCTCATTTACCTGCGTTCCTCGCTATTTTGGATAGCTTTTATGACTACAGGATAGTTACCAATAGGTCTGTAGAGACTCCTATGTAGGAATGGATTATTAAGGGGTATAATATAGACCGGGTTCGTAGAGCAAGATAACCCAATACTAATCCCAGAATTATTGATCCCAAGAATTCCGGCTGTGGCTTATTAAAATGTAAGAGGGAAGAGGGAATAACTTGCAGTAAAATTGCATAGATATCACCGAATCTTTCTCTTAATCCGAATAGCATGTATCCTCTGAAAAAGAACTCCCAGCCCACGTAGTACAGCAAAACATAAGAGAATTCATACAACAAAAAAACCGAAGCCTTATCCTGAACCAGTTTCGAAAGTGGGTATTCCGCACGAACCTGTGGCATATATGCCCCCAGAATCATTATGGGAGTTACAATAAGAGGAATAGTTATGATAATAAATCTTAATCCATATCTTTTATCTCCCAATGATAATCCATAATCCTTGAGTTTCTCTTTAAAGACCAGTTTTATGATTGCTAAAGGGAAGAGAAAAAACAGAATTAGTGTAGCCAGAAATTGGTAAACGTAACGGTATATGTCCAAATAGTATAGATTAGAAAGATGAGAAAAATATCGGGCAAATGCCTCGTCCATCCCATGATAAATGTAGACTAATATAATCACAGGGACGGAAAGGAGAAGGATTTTTGTTTTCCAATCACCTTCTTTAAAGGTTTCAATAAATCTCAATCTTCCTCCTTTTAAGCAAATTTTGCCCGGGGCAAAATTACCTGAATAGCCTGAGGGCAGATTTCGATTTCTTGAGGGAGAGTACCCATAATTTCTCCATCAACCTGTATCCACACTTCCCTGGGAGCATTAATCTCTATCTTCTTCGCCTTAATAAATTCAACATCTTTAAAATGGGTATGGCGTTCTCTCAAGATGCCCAAAACATAACGAAGAATATCCCTTCTTCTACCATTCTTAAAAATAATAACGTCCAGGTAACCGTCAGCCATGTCGGCTTCCGGAGCAATTATGGAAGATACGCCGTAGAAACTTCCGTTGCAGATGATGGCCTCAAACCCTCGCCAGGAAGAGCCATCCGCTCTAATAGAAAGTTCAATTCCCCGGTGCTTAATTAACGCACCCACACCTGCTACCAGATGAGCAGGAATCCCGCCCAAGGTTCTTACCAGGGTAGGTTTCAGTGATTTGATTACCGAAGCCTCGTATCCTATTCCTGCCATGGAAACAAAGTGGCGCAGGGAAGTACCAATCCCCACCTTCCCCAGGTCGATTTTTCTTACATATTTTTTAAGGACAATTTCACAAGCGCGGATGGGGTCAAGAGGAATGCCCGCAGAAAGCGCATAAATATTACTTGTGCCGCAGGGAACGAATCCTATAGGAAGGGAACTGTTGGAAGAAACCACTCCATTAATTACCTCGTTTAGAGTGCCATCGCCTCCACAGACCACAATCAGGTCATAATCTTTTTCGCTTACTTTGTGAGCTTCCTGAAAGGCGCTATTCTTCTGTTTGGTTAGAGCTAAACTGAGGAAATTATCTCTTCCCAGAATTTCCTTAATTATGGGCAGATAAGTTTCTATTTTTTTGCCACCAGAGAGAGGATTTATGATTAATTTCATTCTCATAATACGAAAACCCTTTGCTTTGAGTAAGTATATCAAAATGATACCACTCGGTCAAGGCAAAACTATCCTATAGCAGTATCTAAAAAACCGCCATTTTTATTAGTATCCCTGTTTTTTCCCTTGCGTTTTTTGAGATTTCGTGGTAATCTAAAAATGGGTATTTTTAGGCCCCCTTTCGGAAACTCAAGCGGGTCATCATCTATATCTTTTCCCAAAAAATGAGAAACATAAAAGATTATCTATTACTATTTTTATTTCTCGCCTTTTTTGTCCCACATTGCTGGGCCCTTCCTGACCTATATATCTCCCAATCAGACATCAGTTTTAGTACTGATTGTCCCAAATCTGGTCAAGAATTTACTATTTCAGCAACTGTACATAACAGTGGTACTGACTATTCTGAACGAGTCATTGTCAAGAATACTGAAGAGGACGAACCAGAACTGTTTCAGGTTGATTTAAGTTCCGATGTTTGGATAGCTCAATCATTCCAATATACAGAAGATGTCAATTTAAAGGGTGTAAGTCTATATATAAGAGATATCGGCGTTGATGATTCATTAGCTGTAACCATTGAGACCAACCTTTCTACAAATGTACCAAGTGGAAATTTGGTTGTTGCCGATGCTTCAACTACAGTAAATAGTAGTGGCGGGTTTTGGTATTGGAAAGATTTTATCTTTCCTGGATTAATTCCTTTATCAGGAAATACTACCTACTGGATAGTAACGCACAATTACGCTACAGGTGCTTCAGATGGGTATTCAATAGTACACACATCTTATAACTATTATGCTTCCGGCATAGAGGTTTACTCATATGATCAAGGGGGCACGTGGGAGGAATGGGATAAACGCGATTTGCTGTTTAAAGCATACCGCTCTACAACAACCATAGTAAGATTCTTTGACGATGACCCGGATTTAGGAGGCTCTTTAATTGGCATAGACGAAATATCTCCAGTCCCAGCTAGCGGAGGAAGTGTAACGGCAGCTATCTCCACCTCTACTTCTGCCGGATATCACGATATTTATGTCCATATAAATAGAGATAATTACATTGTTGAATCTGATACGACCAATAACAAATCTTATGACAGAATTGCCGTAGATTTTCCCAGAGTTATAAGTGCGGAAACAATCGATGATGACCTTGATGGGCGTATAGATGCGTATTATATTGTCTTCAACGAGGCGGTAAGAGATTCTGATACTCAATTCAATCCCGCAGGTTTTACCGTTGATGGTCATAGTATCATCGGGGTACTCACCACTCTGGCAAATCATCCCGATGTGTTAGATGACGATGATATTTACTTATGCTTTACTGAAAGTGGTGTCCCTGATACTGGCTCCCTTCCTGAAGTTACCTATAGTAGCGCTACGGGAAAACTGACCGACCTGGATGATGGTAATCTTTTGCTTGATATTGGCCCATCGGACATAATGGAAATCGATGGAACATCTCCGGCAGTCTATGCTCTTCTTTCCTTTCCCCAGAACCATGCTCTGGGTATCCCGGTTGACACCTCAATTCAGATTATTTTTGCCGAGCAGATGAACGTCGCCACCACAACCGGCGCCATCAAGGTAGAAGCAATTGTAAATAAAGACGGGGAAACTATGACTCCTGAAGTACTTTCAGGGAGTTTTTCCTCTTCTTACGACGGGGCCAAAAGTCAACATGAATTCAGTTTTCAACCAGTTCCTCCTTTAGAAAATAATCATACTTATCGGGTTACGGTTGATACAACAGCAACAGATCTCGTTGGTGAACATGTTGGCGGTTTGGAATTCAGTTTTACCACCATTGCCAACTGCAAGGAGTCGAATACGTTTGTGTCAGGCAGTGGGAAGATGAGAATAACGTTGAATGCTGGAACATCGAAAGAGAATTTCTTTGTAAACATAAGCACCGCCCCCCTTAAGGACTCCTCAAAGAGAACCAAGATAATTGATGCAAATAATAAACTTGAGGATGACGATGACCCATTTTCCTTTACCCTGGGGCCTACTGTGGTAGAGATAGAGGCTTTCGACGCCAATGGGAATCCGATAACTGACACTTTTGATATTCCAGCAATCATAACTTTATCTTACGAGGATAGTAACCCTGCAGACGGAATTGTTGATGGCACTTCACCTGCTTTAAGAGAAAAGACACTGGCTGCATACTGGCTGGATGAATCACATAATCTGTGGGTAAAATTAGCAGGTTCAAAAGTTGATACTGGCTCTAACCGCGTTTCCGCTGACACTTTTCACTTTAGCGTTTTTAGCCTGCATGGAATGGGGACAACCGATTTGAGCGATGCCTACGCTTATCCCGTTCCATTCATACCAAGTCGGGGAGATGAAGACATAACCTTTACGAACATCTCTCCCATATGCACGATTAAAATATATACCCTGAATGGTGAACTGGTTAGAAGTATTGAACATACAAGCGGGAAAACCAGTTATTCCTGGGACGTTACCAATGATGGAGGAGACAGGCTGGGAAGCGGAGTCTACCTTTACTTAATTGATAGTAATAAGAGTAAGAAGAAAGGAAAATTAATAGTCATTCGGTAAAAGTTATGAAAAGATATATATATAAATCGATTATCTTTGTTTTATTAAGCATCGGCTTTTCACTTACGGATTGCTTTGCCAGTGGTCGGGGAACTACAGGAGCAAATTTCCTGAAGATAGCTGTGGGAGCCAGACCCTTGGGAATGGGCGGTGCTTTTGTTGCTGTTGCCGATGACGTTAATACTGTTTGGTGGAACCCGGCGGGAGTTGCCACAATAAAGCGCAAAGAGGCAACCCTGATGCATAATGAAATGGGTGAAGACATAAGTTATCAATTTTTGGCTTATAACCAACCGGTGAGAAAACTGCGAGGAGGATTAGGGGGAAGCATATCATATTTAAGTGTGAGCGATATTCAGGGATATAGTCCGGGAGGAATAAAAACCAAAAAGTTAAGTACATATGATTTAGCGATTAGTTTATGTTATGGTTTAAAAATTGTTCCTTCCGTTTCCGGGGGCATCAATTTTAAGTTTATTGCAGAAAAACTGGCTGATAAGAAAGCCTCCACCTGTGCGCTGGACATAGGAGGATTGTGGAACACGCCTGTTTCTGGTTTACAATTGGGATTTAATATCCAAAATCTGGGGGGAGGAATTAAGTTTATCCAGGAAAGGTCATCCCTTCCTTTAAATGGTAAACTGGGGTGTGCTTATGAATTCAAGTTTTTTGGCGCGCAATCAATTGTTGCAGTGGATGTTAACATACCGGTCGACTACAGCGTTTTTGTAAATGGTGGGGTTGAATGCAAAATATACGATTTGATTGCTTTGCGTGCCGGATTCAAGTCAAAAGATGATTTGTCCAGTGGGCTCCGTTTAGGCATAGGAATTGGAGGAAAAAATTTGGCAGTTGATTATTCCTGGCTGTCCAGAGGAGATTTTGAGGATAGCCACCGTATGAGTGCTACTCTCCGTTTTGGCAGAGAATATGAGGAAAGTATGATTGAAAGAGATATTAAAGAACATTTTGAGCGGGGGAAGAAATATTTCAATAACGGACAAATGCTTAAGGCCCACAGGGAGTTCAAAACCATACTTCTGGTTAGTCCGGGGCATAAAGGTGCTCGTGATTTTATAAGTCGCATCGAAGTCAGCGTAGAGCAAGTAGAGGTTGCAAAAGATATTGCCAATTTCTTTACCCAGGGAGAGAAGTATTACAAAAAAGGCGATTTGATTTCTGCGCGTGCAATGTTTGAGGAGATTATTGCCCTTAATCCCGACCATCGAGAAGCAAAGAATTACATCAATACTATTGAGCAAAGGTTCGGTGAAGTTGTGGATTCCATTTTTGGAAGGGGAGTCTCATATTATGAACAGGCGAATTACCTTAAGGCACTTGATGACATGAAAAAAGTGTTAACCCTTAATCCAGAGCATGAGAAAGCAAAGCAGTATGTTACTCTGATTGAGGATAAATTGAGAGAGCTGGAGAAAATCAAATTGGAATTAAGGATGAAACAGGAAGAAAAAAGAAAAAGGAGGAAAATCTCCGCCAGCCTCAAGAAAGGACTGAGTTATTACGAAAGTAAACAGTGGGTAAAAGCGATTAACTCATTTAATGAGATATTAGCTCTTGCCCCTGACCATAAGGTGGCATTAAAGCATATCGTTATTTGTTACTATGCACAAGGACTTACACTTTATAAGGAGGGCAAGTTGCTGGAAGCACTGCATATGTTCAACAATGTGCTCAGGCTATATCCAGAACATGAAGAGGCTCAAAAAAAGATTTCCCAGGTCAATGAGGAATGTAAGGAAAAAGCAGAAGAGTATAATCGTCAAGGGTTGGTAGAGTATACCAAGGGGAATTTGAAGGAAGCGATAGAAGCCTGGGAGAATGCGCTTCGTTTCTATCCTGACCTGGAGACAGCGCGAAAGAATCTGGAAAGAGCCCAAAAGGAAATAAACAAATGAAATTAAGAACGAAATTTTCTGTTTTAAACAGTTTTCTAATCATTGCTGTCATTTTGGGAGTAAGTGTCTTTCTGTTTATTGCTGAGAAGCGGCTTCTGATTCAAGAAATGGAAGAGAACCAGACGAATATCATTAAAGGATTGGCTCAGGTGGGCAGGGAATCTCTCATAACTAATGACGAAATACTGCTCATAAACTATGTAAATCTCATAAAGAGAACCAGAGGAGTAATGTACGCACTGGTGACCGATGCGCAGGGTAAAGTTCTTGCTCATAGTGACGTGGGCCTCTTAGGAACCATTGGCGATGATACTACTGCAATAAAAGCCCGTTCATCAAATAAATTCATTACTCAATCATATGTAGATGATAAAAAACAGAAAGTATTAGATTTTGCTTTGCCTATCTTCATTGACCGGAACAAAGCGGGGATTGCTCGCATCGGGTTTTCTCAGGATAGTATACATCAAATAGTAGAGGAAACCTTAAGAGAAACTCGTAAAAGAATTTTTGGTGTAGCAGTGGTGATGTTAATTATCGGTTTTGTCGGTGCCATAATTCTCGCCCAAATGATGACCAAACCAATCAAACAGATGGCAAAAGGAGCAGAATTAATCGGTCAGGGAAAACTTGATACCGAAATTGTGGTCAAAAGCAAGGACGAACTGGAAAGTTTAGCCACAGACCTTAATAAGATGTCCAGCCAGCTAAAGGAAATTGACCAGATGAAAAAAGACTTCCTTGCCAGCGTTACCCATGAGTTAAAATCGCCATTGACTTCGCTAATTATGTATATCGACCTTTTCCTGACAGGGGCAGCGGGTAAGTTAAACGAAAAAGCAAAGAAGTTCTTGAGAATTATGGAAAGGAATAGCAATCGCCTTTCCCGGTTTATTGATGATCTGCTAGATATGGCAAGGATTGAACGAGGTAAGATGGAGATAAAAAGGGAGTCCCTGGGAATTCTTCCCATAGTTTCGGAAACTGTGGAACTTATGAAACCTCAGGCCGATGAAAAAAATATCGAAATAGCAATGAATATCCCAGATGACTTACCTCTAGTTTTTGTTGATGGAGATAGGACCCGACAAATCATCACCAATCTTCTCAGCAATTCTATAAAGTTTACCCCGGAAGAAGGAAAGATATCGATCAAAATCCAGGACGATAAGAAGTACCTTCAACTCAGTCTTAGCGATACAGGGATAGGTATTCCGCCGGAGCATATAAATAAGATTTTCGATAAATTTGAACAGGTTAGAGAAGTAAGAGAGAGAGTAAAAGGACCGAGAGGAACTGGTTTAGGTTTAGCAATTGTGAAATACCTTGTTGAGGCTCAGGGTGGAAAAATCTGGGTAGAGTCGGAAGTGGGCAAAGGTTCGACTTTTTATTTTACCTTGCCCAAGCAGATAATGTAGGATGAAGATTTTTTCCATAAGGTAGACTTAACATGTTAAGTGAGGGGTATTATGGCCGGTGAACGGATTTTAGTTGTTGATGACGATCCTAATATTAGAGAAGCCTGCGTGGAATATTTGCGGATTAATCAATACAATGTGCATGAAAGTAAAAATGGAGAAGAGTGTCTTCAACTACTCAAAAAAGATTATTATCAGATTATCCTCACTGATTTAATGATGCCCGGGATTGATGGAATTGGGGTGCTAAAAGCAGTAAGAAAAGAATATCCGCAGTCTGATGTAATCATAATGACCGCCTACGGGACCATCGAAAATGCAGTGGAAGCGATGAAACTGGGAGCTTACGATTATATTACAAAGCCATTTAAGATTGATGAACTGGGTATACTGGTTAAGAGATGTCTGGAGAAGCAAAGGCTTGCCCGGGAAGTTGATGAATTAAAAGAAGTGGTAAACCTCTATGAAGTGAGTAAGGCAATAGGCTCACTTATGGATTTAGACCAGCTGCTCTCGCGCGTCATAAAATTGGCCACTGATACCTTAGGGGCGGATGGCGGGTCCATAATGTTATTTGAGAAAGAGACGGGAAAACTCATAGTAAGAGCAGCGGCAGGGAGAAGAGAAGATATGGTTATGGGGAAGAAACTCGATATTGGAGAAAGGGTAGCCGGGTATGCCGCCGAGAAAAGTGAGATTGTGAAGATTGATGGAAGTTTGAAGGATGACCCGCGATTCTGTAATCTTGAGCAGTTTGACGGAATACAATCGGGAATAACTATTCCATTAGTGAGAAAAGATAAATTATTCGGCATAATCAATGTCCACAGAACAGAAAAAAAAGACGC
>JABAOF010000357.1_pt1 | contig 31232 bp, 28 predicted proteins | sample 7062171 | NCBI WGS metagenome assembly JABAOF01 (sample SAMN14538628, study PRJNA623070) | marine sediment metagenome | biome: marine biome [ENVO:00000428]; feature: marine pelagic biome [ENVO:01000023]; material: deep marine sediment [ENVO:00002113] | place: India: Gulf of Khambhat ...
TAACCCGCTCCATTAAAGCGCTCATGTGGTTCTTTCCACAAAGACATTTCTCTCCAAATGTTCTGCGCACTCTCGGATAGCTTGTACATTTCGATTGGCAAAAATGTAAGGCCTCCCGATAGAAGATTATGCACAAACAGTTTACCCACAGCTGTATCAAACCTGAAAACGAAAACAATATCTCTCGTTTTCCATCGATTAGAAACGAAGTTTAATCTCTGCTCCTCTACCTTTATACGAGAAAATAGCGTACTTGCGATGCTGATGTTTGCAAATCTTTTAGTTTTAGAAATGAAGAGTACTTTGTCGCTCGTCATCTCGATGACAACCTGAGTTAAGTCGAATACCAGTTCTTCAATTTTGCCTACGGATAATTTGTTAGAACTCAAATCCAACATCTTCCTTATCTCAGTCGCCTTCAGCATGACTTTTACGATATTCTCCTCTGACTCCGATTCTATCCAGCTTCGCAAGGCCACAACATCCTTGTAAAAAGGTTTTCTTTTCCATCCTTTTATAAGCCCATATTGATCACGAATTTTTTGAGCAAGGCAGTCGACGATCCACATTGTCTGATATGTTAATTTCTTATCGCCTGTCCTGAATGACTTTATCCCCCTCAAATTCAAGCGCCCGAACAAATAATTTAAAGAGCGCTCGGACACTGTCATCTGCTGTTTTTTAAAAGCTTCTTTCATGGCTTCAAATTTGCGACTTATTGCTATTTCAGGAAAAAATTCATTCGGTAAGTAGTCTGGCGGATAATAATCTTCAGGAAGCTCTTTTTCGTTTTTGTTATCATCAATCATTTTTACCTCCATCTTCTCATTATTCCGTTAAGAATTAAGCCGCAAGAGAGTCCGTAACTTGGCTATCTTGCAGAGTTTTCTTGGGGGAGATAGTGCCATTTTTCGCCATCTCCCTATGTACCCCTTCGCACGCCGTTTTTTTGGACTTCCCGACCTTCACAGTCCTTTCAAATCCCATCTCAATTATGAAATTTACTGCTTGTTTGGTTAACGGTTTATGGTTTGTTTCCATACGCAAAATCCTTGTCTGAGAAACACCGAGGTGGTTGGCTAAATCTTTCTTCTCCCAACCTCTTGCTTTGCGGGTTTCTCTCAGGTCATATCCTCTGTAAAATTTCTTTCTGAAAAAATCATCCAGCTTCATCTTGAAATCTCTGGTATTAGCAAACTGTGTATGAAGCACTTGCTCAAAAAAACGCACAATGTTCACTCTTCGCTGAGTTTCATCTGGAGTGAATACTGTTCCTGGTTCGCCCCTATCAAGAATCTCGTCATAGAGCCCCTTGAGCTTGGATATTTCTACATCTTCCATCTTATTTTCTCCTTCCCCTCCTGAATAAAAAAAGGGCAATCACCTTATTAGGTGTTGCCCTCCTGAAAAACGATACACTACTCCAGCCCATAGACTTATGCTGTTTCAGGCTGGAAAATTAAACGCTCAATGTGCGGCTTAAACTTCTTTAATACTTCAACAATTTTTTGAATCTCACTAAAGCCGTTGGGAGATGCTTCCTGTCAAAGAGGGTTAAATAGGCGTTCATTTCATCATTCGATATCTCTTAAGATAAAATTCAAGAGGTCAGGCTTTTTTTCTGGAAAAACAGAGAAATCGATGGAGGAAAAATTTTAAACCGAAGCGGCTAATAAATAAGAAATTCTAAATGTGAAGATGCAGCCCCTAATATTAATAAAAAAATGTCGAATGTTGAGATGCGACCCCTAGTACTAGTATTCTTTAGAGATATCATCCTCTGTGTCAAATTCTCGGTCCGGACCCGCAGAAATCAAGCGGAAATCTTCATCACTCAGCTTTTTATATCTGATGACTGTTCCCCAAGCATCCATAGTCCCGAGGGGAAGGCGCCGGAATTCTTGAAGTTCCTTAAGGTTTTCTGGAGCCCTTCCATCCATGGCAATAAACGAATGAATCTCTCTCGCCAGGCTTTTCATATTCGTCGTCGTTAACTTCTGCTTTGTCGCATCAAAGATTCTCACTTCCTCAACCACATTATCTTTCCCCGCCTTTGCGACCCAGAGAAAATAAACCACCACAGCAGCCAGTATCAAAATGGCTAAAAATCCTCTTATTTTCATTTCTTCACGCTCCTTGGTTTTTTCATCTCAAGGATGTATTTCAAGAGGCGCCCCACTCACATCAAAACTCGATGGAGCCGCGTGCGTGCATTTCAGAACCTGTAGACCAAACCGGCTAAAACAACGACCGCCATCTGAGGATCATCAAAGTTCACGTATGAGTATCGTCCATTGAAGAACAGACCCGTCGTCCGAGAGAGGTATAACTCGAATCCGAGCCCTCCGAACGCCTCAAAGAGAATTTCTTTTTCAGGCGGCTCAATCTCCACTGCAAAGCCGAGTTCGGAAGTATAGGTCTGCATCTCAGCATCCAGGTTATAGCGAACACCCCCACCGCCGTTGATAAACAGCCTGACTGTCTGGTTTCTCACGAGATTCACTCCAAGAGTGAAGAGTCCTGTAATATACCTGTAGGTGTTGACTTCTAATGTGTCATCGTCGGAGGGATCGGTGAGTTTCGCTTTTCCGCTCAAATTATAATGCCCTTCGAATCCAGCAAAGACGACTTTTCCGAATGTCAAACCGAACCCAGCGCCAAAATTCTTATAAGAAGCGACAAGAGGAAATTCATTTTCCCCCTCTAGATAATCATCGGCAGAGCCTGAAGAACCGATAAAATTACCTCTCCCAAAAACATAAAAATGAGAATCGCCGTATGCCAGAGTTGAAAGCAAAACAAGACAGCCGAGAATCGAAATGACTTTTAATTTTTTCATCGCTCTTCTCCCTTTAGAATCTTCCCCGTCCTTTTTTGACCTGGACGACACTGATGTTAACCACTTGAAAGTCCTCAAATATGCCGTCAGAAACGGAAAACCTTATGCTGTAATCTCCACCTTGAGTGTGAGTGGGTGTCCAAGTGAATAATCCTGTGCTTGAATTAAAAGAGGCACCCTGAGGTAAGGGCGATGCACTATAAATCAAAGAGCCACTTTCAGGGTCAGATGCTTGTAGCTGGATAGAAAATTCCGTGCCTTCCTTGAATATCTGGCCGGCTATACTTAAACTGACATCGGCAAGAACTGGCGGCTGGTTGTTAATCGTCACTCCCCACAATTTCATGACCCATGTTCCGATCTCACACTCACCCATTTTTATGTTGAAATACCCGTTGTCGCCCCAGGTTGTCCCCCATGAATTCTTGCAAATCCAGTATCTATCCACTCCATCATCGTAGTAGCCGACAATCACGATTCCATGACCTCCCTGATAGGTCGCACTGGGTAAACGCGCATAAATCCCACTGGAATAACTGTAAAAATCAGAGTAAACATCCATATACCCCACTAATGGGCCATCTTGAAGAGCGGCGATTATTGCGGCTTCATTGACCACGGCTTGCGTCACGTAGCCCCAGCCCGCTATGCTGGATAGCTTATCCATGTAATCAAAGCACAAAGAACAAGGATCATCCTGCGCTGTATAAGGGAAACAATCTTCGGTCACAATTCCGGTAGTCATGATGTAATTAAGAGCCGATGCCGGTGAGCCTCCAGTCACACAATTCCCCGCGCCAGAGCAGGAGACTAAATCCTGTTCGGAAAAATCAGGCAAGGAAAGAGCTTGAATATTTCTTCCATCAAACCGGCTGCTATCCTGACCGGATATTTCTGGTTCTTCTTGAGGATAATAATCCATTTGTTCCAATGAAGAGCTTGCCGCCGTTGAAGAAAGATCAAACGGTCTGAGGTTGTGACTTATTATCCAGTTATAAAGACTGAGTTGAGGGATTACCATTCCGATGCTATAAGCCGGCGGAGTCGTCTTTGGACTTGATGAGAAAGCTGTGGTCTGACTAAAAAGACCACCGTACTTGAAATCATGATCCATCATCCTCTCATAGAGATTGATTTCCTGGCCTGAAAAACTGGTTTCTCTCTCGAACACGTTATCTTGTTCCCCTGAAATCCGAGGCTGAACCTCATATATCCCTTGCTCAATGTTATACATGGCCTCCATGGTACCTACCGTCGCAAAAGCCCAGCAGCTGCCGCAACTACTCTGATTCTTAACCACTGTCATGAAATTCCCTGCAAACGACCTCCAATCGAGAGAAGCTTGAATCTCTCTATCTATTTTAACCTCGACATATCTATCCGGATCTTCATACCGGGGCAGAATATATCCCAGCCTCATCCTTCTCTCCTCCGGTGTCAACAGAGTCATAGATGTTTCCCCAGCTTTCCATCTCAGCCCGGCCATCTCGATTTCTCTGTTGATATTTCTAATCTCTTCCTGAGCCTGATCCTGTGTGTTCTGAAAACCAAGGAGAAAGAAAGACAGGAAGATTATGAGAAAGACTGGAGTTAAAGATTTCAATTTAAGCATCTTTGCCACCTTTTTCAGGATTTATCACCTTAAAAAAAAAGACCTTTCGGTCTTTTTCTAACTATTTATATGTCTATTTCAAAATAAATCAATCACCTATTGAGACGAATTTAGGGGTGAATTTAAAAGCTCAAAGGGGTCAGGCCTCAACATCTGACATCTCTCAAAATAAAGCCAATGAGTTTCATGCTGCATTTTTGGGAAGCTTGAGAAATCGATAACGGACAATTTTTTCTTTGTTATGGAAGTGTCTAATCTAAGGCTATTAAGAAAAGTGGACTCCTGTTAAGGCACGACGCCTACTAATCTTCGTTAATGGGGAAATGTTGAAGGTTGAGACGCGACCTCTTAGTTGTTTGACTGTTGTCCAAGACTCTTCACTGCTATCCTCAAGGCCTCCACGATTGCCCGTTCAAGCTCTTTCAGTTTATCCGAATTATCTCCATAGTGCAGCAGCATGTTCTCCACTTTGACTAGATGCAGTAAAGGATCTTCCCAATTCAACCCGGCCCAGAGAAAAACACTCAAATATCTTAAATCCAGTTTGTTCAGTTTCCGTTCCACAAGTTCTGCGTTTCCCTTCGGAATCTGTAGATTCCTGAGGATTTCCTTGTAGGACTCTCTGTTGTATTTCAGCCTTCTCTTCCTGTCCAGGTTGATGGAGATTGCATCTTTCACCTGTCTTTTTTCTTTTTCCATCAAAAAACTCTTTTTCGACTCTGCTGAATATAGGCCACGTTTCGTTTTGAGTATTGCCTCGCTTCCATATATTTAGTCGGAAAAGACTAAAAAAAAGGAAAAAAATATTTTTTTCTATTGACTCAAGGAAAAAATTATAAAAGAATTTATGAGTATTTTTTTACTTTATTGGGCATTTTCATTAAAATATTGGGAAAAAAGGAGCCAGACGGCTGGATATCATAAATGGCCACCAGTATAAAGACTAGAGTAAGAGAGTAAGGAGGGAATCATAACATGAGCAAAGAAAAAGACCGAGATAAAGCCCGAAAGCGGATGTTCAAGTTCCTCAAGGGAGCCATGGAAAACCTCGAAAAATCCGAAAATGAGAATATGCAATGGGAGTTTATCCCTGAAGAGGTGTTTAAAGAAATATTGGAAGTTCTTGGGAAGATCGAAGTTGAACTGACAAAGACTGAGCCCTGAAACCTACACAAATTGGCCCAGTTAAAATTCCAGCCCTTTGAAGTAAAAATACTTCGATTTTATAAAAAAAATTTCAAAGTTTTCTCTTCTCTACATTAAAAAAAACTTCAAAATTAACACTCATCTGAAAATCATTCTGAAAAAAAAGCACAACTCTTTATCTGTAAATCACCTGGAACGACTCCTAGTACTTTTAATGCCATGGTTCTGGGTAGGATCCTCTCCTCGCTAGAATCTTTGAGCTAACTTTTTCCTCATTCGAAAATAGGGAATGAGAATCAGTATTATCCCGAATAAAGAATAAAAATATAACCTGTCAACGCCCTTCTCGACTTGATGGGCCACAAGAATGAGGCTTCTCTGAACATGAATGAAAATGAGATTAAAGAAAATCAGAGTTAAATACACATACTCTTTCAATATTTCTGCTTCCCAGGAGGCTGTAATCCTGGATGAAATCTTTCTGGCTAAATAGAAAAGCAGGATGAAAAAAAGAGTTTGGGCCAGGATATACAGGAAAAAAAGGGGAGATTTCTTCACCATGATGTGCTGCTGTTTGAAAAAATCAAGCCAGAGTGGAATTTTTTGAGGCAACTTCGGGTAAGCAACGATGACCATGATCCATCCTGCACAGAGGAGAATCCCATTAAACACGAACAATATGAAGGCGGCTCTTTTCTTCATCGAATGAATTTTATGTGATCAAGATTATTCAACAGTCAAAAAGCAAATCCTTTCATTCAGATCCCATACCTTCTCTCATGGCTTTCGAAGGATAAGAGGAAGTGAACAAAATCATCACTCTGTTTTTCCGCTCATATTCCTGCTCTTCATTGACTGGGGCAAAAGAGGATGAAAAGAAGAAAAAAAACTGGAATGAACTGCACTTCTGTCGCCAACTGTTGCCCACATGTAGATCATGAACATTCCTATGGTATAACAGTTAAGGGGCAGAGGTAAAGAAAGGATGAAACAGTCTCTGATATTTGTCTAACTAACCTGGATTTACACGTCGAGGTTGCTGTAGACTCTGCTGCGAAGAGCGTAGCGAATGTGGCAATTTTATTTCATACAAAAGGTTGAGATTGCCACACTCCCTTCGGTCACTCGCAATAACATCGCTTTGCTTGATGCTAACGGCTTCTATCCAGCCGCTCGTGACGACGTGGTCCCCACCACGATGGGGCCGCAACAAAACAAATCAAGTTGAGTGAATTAATACCTGTAAAAGAAAGAAACCACTCTTATTCTTTCTTTTCGCCTTTAAAGAGATTGTATACCCAAGCAATCACGACACCCATAACAAACCCATCCAGAACCGCGTATAATGTCACCACTATCACTCCCCAAAAGCCCCATTTTCCAAAAGTGTAACCAGGATAAATGGACTCCAGGACTTTTAAAAAAGCTACACCATACATGTCCCAGATGAGATTGCCGATGCCTGTGAGGAATGCAATCAAACCCCATACGACAGCTAACGTAAATCCCAGACGTATCTTGTCCAATTTCATAATTCCCTCCTCGTAAGAAATTTAACCTCTTTCTACATCAACACATCTAAAAAATCAATCCTTACTCTTCCTAAATCAGAAAGCCTAAAAAGAAAATTTCAGTCAAACAGGGCTTGCACGAAAGAATGAATCCGGAAGAGCATAAGAGGAAAAAGTCGAGTGTCTCTGTATTGCTTTTTCAGATACCTTGACTTAAAATTATATCAAGACTGTCAGTAAAGAAAAACCATCGAAGGAGGGATATCGTTATGGCAATCGAAGACAAAAGTGAATGCCTATTGTGCGGAGCACTGGCCGAAAGAAGTCCTTTTTCAGACTTGAGTGACCCAGCTCAACCTCCAGGAGGCTGGAAGTATGAATGTCCCAATTGCGGGTCCTATGCCCTTCCTGAGCAAGAACACCACTGGGTAGAAAATTTTTGCTCTCCGGATCAAAGGCTGATACTCTTTGAATATTTAAGAGACAATCCTCCAGAGGAAGGCGGCACTAAAATACTCACCATGGAAGAGATTGAAAAAGTCCTTCACGGACCTCCCCCCAGCGAACAGTAAACTTTCTTGCGATCTGCTGACGTTTTAAAACTTAAACGTTTTCTTTTTCAGTTCAGTCATGAACGGTCCCACCTGGTAGGTAGTGAGGATATAATATTCAGTTCCTTTTTCTGGGCCATCCCATGTGGCCCTGCAGCTGAATCCTCAGCCATACTCGAAGGAACCCTGTGCGACCACTTCGCCGTCGGCTTTCACGATCTTGTAGGTCGGCTCCTTGGGACGATGGCCTAAATCCTCCTCCTCAGACAACGGAATCTGAGTTTTGTTACCAGAGATATGGCTCAGATCTATCAGCGATTCTTTTCCTTTACCATCGACGTTAAAAGCGATTAAAGCCCTCGATCTCCCAGCTCTTGGGTGTATGATATTAACGATTGCCAGATAAGGCTCGCCAAATTCTAAAGCGACTTCGCCCTTTCTATCTACTACAACAAATGGGCTTTCCGTCGTTGCTCGAGCGCACAGACGCCACAGGTCGCCCTGCTCATCTTTCTTGAGAGCTTGATACTTGTAAAGGCGGTATTTCCCAGCAGGTACTTTGATCTTCTTGCTTGGCCTGTACATCATTACGCTGTGCTTTCCATCCTCTGTATAAAGAGATATGTATTCTGTCTCCATTGCCAGCTTCAATGAACCCAAATTATCAGTCATGGGAGTCAGCGTCATTTTCCTGTTCACTGTGTTAATATTGACTTCAAACAGCTTATCTTCCACCACTAGCCAGTCACCACAAAGCTGTACGTCATAAGAATCAATCTTTTTATGTGTTGTGATAATGAACCCATCGCCTCGAGAAAGAATCGGCCTGCGTCGGACTGCAGTCCGCGCTGTTACTTTCGATTCGTTAAACCTATCATTGAACCGGCCGTTGCAGTCGCTGTCACTTAAAATCACTCTGTATTTTTGGTCCTGAATCTGAAACTCTCCTGTGTAGGAACAATTGAGTCTGAGGCTGACTGCAACATACCTGCGAACAGACTCCTCAGAGAATCCTCTTCTCTCCAGCTGGGCCAACCTCACCCTGACCGAGGGACGGAAGCTATAAGGGATTGATTTACCGCTAACTTCAATCTTCGTATCCACACCAGGGAAGTCCACTGTGTAACTCTGGTTATTCTGTTGAAGCTTTACGGTTCCCTCAACAAAAGGATCATCCGTTAAATCCCTGTTGCCGTTGGAATCGAAATAAAACCGATTGTACAGTTTGTCGCGCGCATTCTTATGGTCGAGCAGACAGAGTTTCTGTTTGTCACCGATTTTCACAAAAGCATAAATGGGATACTCGCTGATCAGAGAGGGAAATTTCCATTCGCCTTCGGGAGGTTCCGTCATCTCAGTCAATGAGATTGCCCCACTCGGATAGAAATCTTTCGATTCAGCCGGATGCTTTTGATATTTCAGAGGCACATCGATCGCAAACGCAGATGCAGCCAAACAGAGTCCAAGAAAAGCAGCCAAAAGCTTAGGAATGGTTCTCCTCATTGTCTTACTCTCCCCATTCATTGTTTACACTTAAATTCTGGCACAGAATCCTGCTAAATGCAAGAAAAGAGGAATTGAGGGGAGCCTCTCCCAATCCGGGAGAAAGGAAGGACTCTAAATCAGACTGAATGCAATGAAAACACGCCGGCTTTACACTGGTGTAGATGCTTAGTAATTTGGTAACATTTTTGAATGTCATTACGAGCGAAGCGTGGCAATCTCGTAGAGAGAAATTGTATTATTACAGGAATGAATATTTCCTTTTTATGAGATTGCCACGCCTCGCTCGCAATGACACTCTTATCCTTAGTATCATTACTAAAAGTGTTACTTAATTATTGAGCATAAAGACCCGGTGAATTGTAAACTCTCTGGCTATCGGCTGTCGCTTTTAAAACTTAAAGGTTTTCCTTTTCAGTTCAGTTTTGAAAGGTCCCACTTGGTAGGTAGTGAGGATATAATATTCTGTTCCTTTTTCTGGGCCATCCCATGTGGCCGAACAGCTAAATCCTCAGCCATACTCGAAAGAGCCCTGAGTGACCACTTCGCCGTCGGTTTTGACGATCTTGTATGTCGGCTCCTTGGGACGGTGACCTAAATTCTCCTCTTTCGATAACGGAATCTGAGTCCGGTCACCGGAGATATGGCTCAAATCAGTAACAAATTCCTTGGCTTTACCCTCAATGTCGAATCCTATGGAAGCTCTTGAAGTATTTTCTCTAACTCTAACATCGATGAGGGGCATATAGGGCTCCCCAAGCTCGACTACAGATTTTCCCTTCCCCTCCACAGTTACCCACGGGGATTCTGTTGTCGCCGTCGCGTTCAGACGCCACAAGTCGCCCTTTTTATCCTTTTTTAATATCTGGTAGTTGAAAAGCCGGTATTTCCCAGCCGGGACTTTGATCTTTTTGTTGGGCTGGTAGGCCATCAAGCTATGCTTTTCATCCTCAGTGTAGAGAGAGAGCCGCTCAGTGTCTGCAGCCAGTTGTAGGGGGACTAAATTTGCAGTCATGGGTGTCAAGGTCATCTTTCCTTCTGCAGTGCTGATACTGACTTTAAACAGCTTATCCTTCACCAGCAGCAAGTCCCCTAGGGTCAGAGCATCGAAGGGTACGATTTTGTCGCCAGTGGTTATATAAAAAGCATCGCCTTCATCATAGATCCGCCTGCGCCCGGGGGGAGGCTTTTTGAACTTATACACAGAGAACCTGTCACTGAACCGTCCATTGCAATTGGTGTCTCCGAGAATAACACTGTATTTCTGATTTCCAATCTTGAATTCACCCGAGTACGAACAATTGAGATTAACCATGAAGTTGATGTATTGCCTGATGCTCTTTTCATCGAATTCAGATTTGGCCAATTGCTCCAACATGTAACCGAAAATCCTCGGACTGAAGCTGAAAGGCAATGATTGTCCGTCTACTTTAATATTGGTGTCCACCACCTGGAAATCGACATAGCAGTACTGGTTATTCGACACAAACCTTACGGTCCCATCCAGGACGGAGTCATCCGTTAGATCATTATTGCCGTTGGAGTCAAAATAAATCCGATCGTAGAACTTCGCATCTTCTTTCTGCTTGTCTAAAACAAACAGCCGCTCCGCATCACCGATTTTGACAAAAGTGTAAAGAGCTTTGCCACTCGCAAAGGTAGGTAATGTCCAATCCCCCGAAGGTTTCTTCAAAGTGACTGTGAATCCATTGCCGCCATACGGATAGAAGTCTTCCGGTTCAGCAGGATGCTTTTGATATTTCAGAGGCACGTCGATCGCAAACGCTGTGGCTGTTAAACAGACGCCCAAGAAAATTGGCAGTAATACACATCTCAATCTTCTCATTTTTTTATCTCCCCAAACATTGCTTATGCTAAAATTCTTTCACAGATTTTAATCAAATGCAAGTCATACTTACGATTTGATTTTCTGTCGCTGCTCGCCAGAGAGGTTCCCCGACCGGCTCTCCACCTTTTCAAATCCAAACACAGATTCAAGGCGACTGCGATAAATTCTGTTGAAGAAAGCCATAAACAAAAACGGGAACAAAACAAGGTAAAGAACGATACCCAACATGGCGCCAACCGTCAGACCCTCCAGAATGACTCCGCCTGCCCAGCCGGTAGGCATCCCTGCAAGAGAGAACACAAAATAAAATATCAATCCTGTCACCATGGAAATCAATAAGTGCCATAAAGGATGACGCAGAATGAAGTTCTTAAATGTATTCCGTTTCCCAATGTAAAAACGAGTGGTTATCATCCCGCTCAGCGTAATTAAAATTCCCAGTCCAAACATTGCCAGTAAATACAACGATTCCTCGGGGAAACTCAAACTGAAATACGAAAGGATGCCCAAAAAACAGACAGCGGCCATGATAATGACTGAAAAGAGAGAAGTGACTAGACGACTCTGTGACTTCATCGTATAGACGAGAAGCAGCCAAATGGTTAACGCCAGGGCGAACCATCCAATAATCTGGGTGACATCTAAAATCCAAGAGGATAGCGAAGATGTAAAAAAGATGAATCCAGTATGAAAAATAACCAAGGGCATGAGAATCATCCAGGCCTTCCATGTTCGATTGGGCCTGAGCACCAGCAGCACAAGCAAGACGAGCCATGGCAGGACCTTCGTAATACTAATAAAAGCACTCCAGTTGTAAAAAACCGGCTGTCCTTCCGAGTATCCCAGCGCGCCGATATCGTGAGAGGCAATGACCTTGAGCTTTCCAAAAGTCGTGAAAGGAACTCGCCATGAGTTCGAACAGGTCCCCCCTCAGCCATATTCGAATGAACCGGACCCAATCTTATTTTCTCCACGATAGATGGTAAAAGTCGGACGGTTCCTCGGATTCCTCCCATAATTGATATACCTCTCTCCACCCATTCCCACCAGTTGATAATCCAGCATCAATTCTGTGCCGTGGCGGCTCATCTCGACTGTGTGAGTCAACGGGACTCCGAGCTTCAACGGCGTGACTTTATCCTGGATAACGGATATTTCGTTTCGGCAGAACGAAAGGAGTACCCTGAATATTTCCCCTCCATCCAAGAAGATCCGCTGTCTGTTATACACACGTGCAGGGACTAACACCTCATTGCCTGGAGAGTCCATAAGGACCAGAGATAATTCATTGTCCCTCCCTCCTCTAAGAATCAAGCGTCTAATATGACTGCCTTTCATCTCGAGAGTGCCCAGAGGGGATGGCGATTCTGTGAAGGTGGCGACGAGCTGACTTCCTCCAGTGCCAGGTTCAAAACCAAAGGCAAGGTCGTAGTCATGCCCATCGAAAAATATCTTTTGCGGTGGGTCTAAACGGTCGTAGCTGGAAAAGTCGACCGGCTCCTTCTGCCCCTCTTCATAGGGTCGAAGGGTCAGGACATCCTCTGGCCCTATGATTCCGTCCAGGTTATCCGCCACTCTCAGTTGCCACTTTCTCCCGTTGAGCCCGACATCTCCCTGCCAACCGGAACGCACATTCACAACGCAGCGAAGGGGAATTCCATAGATTCTGTAATCGCTAAAATTCACAGTGACCTGATAATGAAGAGGAACCTGGGAATTTATCGACTTAAACCGGACATTATGGAAAGATTGCTGGTATTTTTTGCCCTGTCCTTGGAACACCCCTGATGGATCATCAGTCAGGTCGAGGTTGCGATTCAGGTCTAAATAGAGCTTGAGTTCGGAAACGTCCCAGGCAAAACAGAGAAAATCCTTTTCATCTCTGGCTGCAGGTATGGATCCGCGAATAACCTTGTGGTCTCCGAAATCCGGTTCCTTCTTAAAAGTTACTTCACTTCCTTCAAGGGGAACAAACAGCCGAAGATAAAATCCCTTCTCCTTAAAAGGGAGACGAAAAACATGCCGGGATTCTGGCTCTCCTTCCGATGCTCCAGGAGCATCTGCGAGGAGAGATGGGACGAGAATGAGTAGAGTGGAAAAGGCACAAAAAAGAAGGGAGAATCTCTTCATTGTTTCGATTTTTTCATAGAATTTAGTCGAAAACAAGGAAAATATGTTGTGTTTTTATGTCTTTGCCTCTTTGGCCTTCAGGGGACAGACCGTTCGACAATCATGACAGACCATACAATCAAGAGACCGGTTTGAAACGATGCCTTTAGCGATTCTCGAAGAAGGGGAAATAGTCGAAGGGCAAACTTCATCACACTTATCACAGGACACACAATTATCAGTGGGAAGCTTCACCTTCCAGAAGCTGAGGAGATTCAGAGGTGCCAGGATGGCGCCAATCGGACACAGTGCCTTACAAAAAGCCCGACGGCTGAAGATCACGGCCAGGACCACCACGACTAATACCGTCAGTTTCACTAGGGTAGCCAAGGGAAGAACGAGAGATCCACTGGAAAAAAGATTCGGCAGAGTGACCTGAAGGGCCGAGGCAGGACAGATTCGGCAGAACGAATACATCGTCTCCTCCCCCAGGAAAAAAGGGATAAGGAAGACCATGAGGACCAGCACCAGGTACTTTATGTTGCTCGTCCACCTCGGAAGAGTCAACTTCCGGGTAGGAATTTTATGCAGCATATCCTGAAGGAAGCCAAAAGGGCAAACCCATCCACAGAACAGCTTCCCAAACACGATTCCGAGCAGCAGGACCGTGCCAAGGGCGATGAAGGGGAAAAGATGGTATCCAGAATAATGGATGTACACTCCAATGGGACAGGCGAACCAGGATAGAACGCAGGAATGGCAGCTAAGCACAGGATTGCAGAACCATTTGAGCTCAGGCCCCCAGGAACTGTGCAAGAGAAGAAGGGAAAGGGTTTGCGTTATTCTTCTCTTGATCATGATCGATGATTTGTTGCAGTCTCCCTGACTGCCGCTTTCTTCCTACTGTCAGGTCGGGCAGGCGGATTTGCCTCTGGGCTGGGAGCGGTCATAAGTGGAATACAACCGACCGCCTTCACGAGCCACCCCATGGAAAGTCGCATCCACAACCATTTGAAATTCATTAATCCTGTAAAAGGTGAGAAGCCCGAATTCTTCAGTGTCTGATTCATACACCTTGTGCGTCCGGATACTGCCTGCCAATAACAGGGCCAGAGCCACAATCAAGGCTGCCACAGCGATAATCTTTCTGTTATCGGGCTTTTTTATCATCAGAGTAGGTTCCTCTGGTAATTCGGAGTCAATCTCCTGATGTTACCGGAGCGCACCGTAATTTTCTGTGAATCGAGGAAGTCTAAAATGGCCAGCGCGTATTTGCGCGTGGAGCCAATGTGCTGCTTGAAATCCGCAGAATCGAGCGCGCCCTCTTCTTTAACGATATTCACCACAGCATCCTGGGCTTTCTTAAAACTGTCATAGTCTAACATCACATTTTTAGAAAGTCGAATCAATTTATTCTGGCTGGTTAAATAATCCAGGATCCGATCAACCTCTTCCTGTGAGGACTGGAGCATCTCGGGCAGCTCATCCGGTCTCGGAGAATGAAATCCAGTCTCGGCATAGATCTTCTGTATCTTTGTCATCAGGCGGCGCTTATCTTCATCAAGCTTATCAACAGCAGCTTGGAGGATAAACCTGTTCCCTTCTCTTCTCACCACACCTCTGCGTTGAAGGCCCTCTTCAATCCTCTTCCATAAACGGACAGACCAATCAAAATCCTGACGCAGTTGGCTGATAGTGAGAGTCAGGACTTTTTCCTCCGAAACAGCTTTCCGCACTCGGGACTCCGCATCGCTCAAAAATGCATTGTAGGTATCCGAATGAATATAGTGCTCGGCATCCAAGGCGATCACTTTTTTGTTTTCGACCAAACGGGACAAGCCATCTTTCACAACATCCTTTGTCAACAAAGTCCCTTTGGATATCTCTTCCAGGGAAGCGCTTTTTTTAAGCTCTGTGCAGAGAAAACACTCAACTTTCTTTTCCATGCCTTCTGAACTCAGAGGATCCACATTCTGGAAGAAAGACAAGTATTCGTTGAGCTGTTCAGCGATGCGTTTTTTCTTGGGCCTTTTTTCGGCACGGGAAACGAAGAGTATTTTTCCCCCGGCCACAGTGGTTAGAGGAGAAAGACGCCTGATGATGAATCTGTCCTGGGGAGCCACAACGACAGGATTGGACAGGACAACAGTCGCCAATCCTGTCTCTCCTTCGTCCTGCACTCCATCTTCCAGGAGATAAATTTTACCCAATTGTTCAATGGTTCCGGTGTGAAATTTCACCGGCTCTGCATGACGGATAGGGCTTTGAAGCCCTTGAATGGTTCTCAGTTGAATATGGAAAGTTGAAGCCGGCTCCAGGTAACCGGGCAGACTGAGAACCTGACCGCGGACAGGAGGCTTTTTGTCAAAATCAGGAATATTCAATGCCAGGCACTGGCCATATTCTCCATCAGGAGTATCACTCATGAATTGCTGGATTCCAACTATTTTACCCCTCTGATATCCTGGGACAACTTCTATCTCAGCTCCGATTTGAATAATCCCATCAACAGGGATTCCCATGACAACGACTCCAAAGCCTTTCCGGGTGAATACGTGCGAAACGGGCATTCTGAAGATGCCGAACTTAGATCGCCTGGATAGGCTCTTGGCCTGTTGAACCAGGGCATCATAAAACTCAGGAAAACCGGCATACGTTTGAGATGAAACCGGACAGATGGGAGCATTTTCCATGAAGGTATCCTTGAGGAAACCACGTATCTCTTTCGAAAGCTGCTGAATCCGCTCTTCAGAAACCAGGTCAATTTTGGTCAGAGCCACAATTCCATGGGAGACACCGAGCAATTCCATTATCTGAAAGTGCTCGACAGTCTGAGGCATGATGCCATCATCTGCGGCAACGACCAGTATCGTCATATCAATTCCCGAAACTCCAGCCACCATGTTCTTGATAAACTTCTCATGACCCGGCACATCGACAATACCGATACAGAGTTCGCCTTCGAGGACACAGGGCGCAAAGCCGAGTTCAATCGTTAATCCCCGCTCTTTTTCTATTTTTAAGCGGTCGGTCTCACAGCCAGTCAGCAGTCTTATCAATTGCGTCTTCCCATGGTCGACGTGTCCCGCTGTGCAGACCATCATGAGTACGTTAGGTTGAGTTCCCGACCTAAGCTCTCCGGGTGGTTGGCGTTTCATTCGATCAGACATCAGTCTTTTTTCTTATTGAATGGCAGAATAAACTGACCATCAAGCCTCTTCATCTCAACTTCAGTCGCAGCAATACCTTAGTCAGTGCTTTTCAGGGTCATGAAGACTTGGCAGCGGGATTTTTGGATTCCACAGTACTTTTTACAGTTTTCTCAAATATCCTAACTCAAATCCATTTCCAGGTTCAATAAATCATCTTGCGTGAATTCTTTCCCACACCCCCGGCATTCAAAACTTATATATTCCTTACCATCTTTTAAGGTTTTTTTCTCCACTGCCGTCCCTCGACAATTCGGACATTCCATTTTATTCCCAGTGATTCCATAAGAATCGTCTGCCAAGATCACACCTCTCTTCTCTGTGGAAACACTGCATTCTCGAAAATGCGGCCTGCCCTTTCGGCTGTAGGAGACTAATGTCTGGACCACGTCCCAGCTCAGTTTGCCCTGCTTCGCCATTGAAGTAATCTTCTCCAGCGCCGTCCTGTTATCATAAGGAGTCGGCCGATGAGGCCTGGGCGAAAGGAGAGCATCATAAATGTCACAGACACCGATTATCTCCACCATCCTATCATTCAACCGGATGCCCAGAGGGTATCCCGATCCATCTGCTCGTTCATGGTGTTCTTTGGCCACCCACGGGGCAAATCTCCCATAGTCTTGAAGGAAATAACTGAGAAGCACGAATCCCGCTAAAGCATGATGCTCCAGGATGATCTTGTCAACCTTAGTGAGTGGGTCAGTCTTTTTCAGTAACTTCATCGGGATACAAATTTTGCCATAATCATGAATGGTCCCGGCCATTATATCTCTGATCCAGTCTCCGGTTTCTTCCAGCATGTCTCGAGCCATGAGTGTTGAGAACGCGAAGACGACCAGAGAGTGCCTGTAGGTATAAAAGTCATGCTCTTTAAAATAATCATAGTACCTCAAAATGGGTTGAACGAAATTGATCTTATTCATCAGTTCCAATGCTTCGAATCTACCTGACTCTTGGAAGTTAATATTGTACGGGGGCTTTTGGAGAAAGCGGAGCAAATCCTGAAAAACGGTGCCATGGTCCAAGAAAGGAATGGAGGGATAAGACTTGCCCTTGTTTCTGGCAATCAACTCATCCAGGGTTTCTTGTGTTATTTTCTTCCCGCCGGGGAGAAGCCTTTTGTTGTCTAATGTAAAAACCGGGCAGATGAGTTTAGCTGTCTTCATCAATCTATCTCTTTTATGACCCAATCATAGTGAGATACGAATGCCTAAAATTGAGCGGTAGCGCCATTCCGCTTCGAGGCAACCAACCAAACCTTTCGACTTCTTTCTAATAAATACACCATTATGCAAGAAATTTCAAGAGCTGTCTGAATTCTGAATGCTTTTTCCTGCTCTCCCCCCTCATGCTGATTGGTTCAACGGATTTTACTTTTTCCTATTCAATATTTGCGTATTAATCCTTGTGTTGACTTAGCTTATTTATCAGCTCTCTTAAAGCTTTTTCTTCTTCCTGAATCTCAAACATCTTCAACGAAATCAATCTTTGCGCCACTTTAACTACTGATTTGGCTTGTTCAACATTAGACTTGCCTTCCTCTAATAATTTAATCTCCTCTTCTATTGTTTGGATGAGATTTGTATTGACAAAGGGGTGCCTTTTCATTGTTTTCCCTCCGCTGAATATTCTATTTGACTCATTATAGTCTCTCTGCTGAAAAGTTCATTCGCCTCTTTCGCCCTTTCAATTATTGAGGTCGCGTACAGACATCAATTCACCCAGATTCTCCGACTTTATAGACTTCTATGATTCTTCCTGCTGGATATCTTCCCAAAATTCATCATAACTTTGGAAACTTTTAATTTCGTTTTGCTTGAATCGAATAGAGACTTTGCCCAATAAATCTTTATCTTTGAGCAAGTTTTGCGGCGCTGTGATCGTTGAGGAGGACCGTTTGATTGAATATTTCAGAAGGAAGCAATCGCTCTTGTAGCCGCCTATAACATACATATCATCCTCGCGCAGCTGGATTTCAATATACACCTGAAAATCATGCGCTTCACTCCCTTTATATTCATCCAAGACTGAAAACCGTTTCCATGTATTCATAATAATGCAATCGGGATTATATTTCTCTTCCATTTTTTGACCTTTTTTCATGTTAAATTCCCCAATTTCTGGTTGGATCTCACTCCCTTATTATATAAATTTATAAACCTTTCGTGAATAATCCAGATTAATCAAAACAGAATAAAAGGAAGAATGAGTCCCAGCAGTAAAAACATAACTCCAATCAAATAAAAAACTGGCTTTAAAAGGCCACTTTGCAATCTAATCTTCATTCCCATTCCAAAAAAGGCTATTCCGATCATTATGAGAATGACATGAGATACTATTTGGTTGAGACTCAATAGCTTCCTTTAGTCAATCCTTTGTTTCAATCCAACCAGCCTTTTCTTTGTATCCTCAACTAGTATTTCACTCTCGCCCTTTTTTTTCATATCCAAGAATATTGTATAAGAATCAACCGCAGCCGGGCTCTTCAAGCCCTCTTGGACCTGACCTAGATAGTAGTGAACCAGAGGGATGTAAGCATAATATTGAGGATATGTGGCCTCTTGGATCCGTTTTAAGCATAGCTCAAACTCCGAATGAGCTTCGGTAAAGTCCTCTTTTTTCAGGTAAACATACCCTAAGTAATATCGGTAAATCCATCTATCATTCAAACCTTTGGCCTCATTTAATAACTCAATTGCTTTTTCAAATTTCTCACTTGCTTTTAGTTTATCACCGTTAGATAAATATATTTCTCCCTCGACGATCCTGGCTGAGGCTTTTGCCGCTGCTTCAGAATGTTTATCTTTGTAATTGCGTGGTCGTTCAATTTCTGTTACCAAAGAAGCAGCTTTATTTAAAAGGTTTGATTTTAAATATACATGTGCAGCATCAAATAATAGTTCCCAGTTGTCTTCCTTAAGCACGCTTGGCAATGCATTATCCAAATTCTGCACAGCCTGGGATTTATTCTTTTGGAGTATCAGAATTTCGGAAAGCTGGACCCTTTTTTGTGAGTGAACTTCATTTTTTTTCTCTTCAAGCGCAGAAAAAATCTGTTTTTGTAAGATTTCCTTTGCCTCATTTAATCGGCCCTCATATAAAGCAAGGTTGAGGAGGCCTCGTTCTGCTATTCGTTTTGCACGTTCATTATCCGGAAAATTTTCTTGAAGTCGCTGCAGTGTTTCCTCTGCTCTCTCAGGTTGTCCCAAACCCACTTGAGAATTTGAAATATGAAAATACAAATACGGACCTTCATATTCTGGATTGATCTCCCATACTTTTTTCCCACTCTCCACTGACAATTCAAACTCACCTGCAAGCCAAGCATACTCACACAGATTATAGTAATTGACTGCATCATTAGGAGCCAATTCCGCGACAAGTTTACTTTGTTTAATTGCTGATTTATAGTCTTTAAGACCCCAAAAAGCAACAGATAGGTTGATGTGAGCGACTACGTCAGCTGGGAACAGTTCTGCAAGCATACTATATTCTTCTTTGGCCTTTTTGTAATTTTCTTTCATTAAATAATGCCATCCTCGGGTTCTCAGCTTCTCTCTCTCATTCATCCTATCTAGATGGGATAATGCTATCTCAATGTATTTAGATGCATCCTCGTTTTTCCCAAGATTGCTAGAGCTCACTGCCAAACCTGAATAGGCACGTCCAAAGTCTGGATCACTTTCAATTGCTTTCTTGTAATATTCTATAGACTCGTGGTACTTACCCAAAGATTGAAGATCCTGGGCTTGAGCATATGCTTTCATCGCCTCAATCGATTTTGTGGTAAATGTTTCCACAAGTCCTCTTTGGGAAGATTCTTTGATATTTTCTCCCAAATCTGACCTTAATTTTTCCGACAGATTGTCTATCGCACGAAAGATCTGATCCTTTCTTCTGATCGACTCAGAACTTTCCATGACTTTTTGTGAACTTACTGGATCCACAGCCCAAATCTTAATATTGTACCCTTCCTTTTTTGATTCAATAAACCCTGCAACGACCAAAGCAATCCCCTCACGACGAGAAACAAGTTGGGCGAGATTCTCATCCATTTTTCCATCTTCTTTACCGCTTATCTCATTGGCTGCCTTTTTTGCATCACCTCTTTTATAAATCGAAATAAAAGGGGCTCCTTCTAAACCGATACACATTGCCTGTTCCAGAGCCCCTTCAAAGACCTGATCACCCGTCTTATTCTGGAAATCGGCGACGACTACTCTTCTAGGTTCAGGCAGTTCTTTAACTTTTCCGATATTCCTAAACCAAGTCAACCATAAAACGCCTATTAATATGAGAGCTGTAGAAGCAGCTGTTATCAATATTGTCGACCAACTCCGAAAGAGTGGAAGACCTCTAACAGCAATTTCGCTTTGAGCATTTTTAACGTCAGCATAAAACTCTGAACCATCTTGGTATCTTTTTTGCGGGTCCTTGGCCAAAGTTTTTTGCAAAATCTTATCAACGACTGGATATAATTTTTTCGGTTTCACACTTATTGAAGATGGCTGATCTCTTAGAATTGCAGTCAGGGTTTCAGCCGTATTGCCACGTAAAAAAGGTTGTTTTCCAGATAATAGTTCATAAAAAATGATTCCTAGGGAAAAAATATCACTTCGGCTATCAACCCTCTCTCCTCGTGCCTGTTCAGGAGACATATAGGCAAGCGTTCCAATTATCGAACCTTCACGGGTTAATGTATCTTTGGTCATTGTCCTTGTTAACATTTCATCTTCGGTAGAGATCCGTTTCGCAATGCCAAAATCCATGACTTTCGCATGACCTTGGGGAGTGATCATAATGTTTCCAGGTTTCAAATCACGATGAACGATACCCTTCTTATGCGCTTCTTCTAAGGCTTCTGCCACCTCGGATACAATTCGAAAAATTTCTTTTAGAGCTAGTGGCTTTTTGTTCATTCTTTCACTCAGGTCTTCACCTTTGACAAACTCCATGACAATAAATGTCTTGTCTTCCGATTCATCGGCATCGTAGATTTTACAAATAAATGGATGATCTAAAGCCGCGGCAGATTTGGCCTCACGAAGCAACCGTTCTTTGGCCTTATTATCTTTTCTAAATGACTCATCTAAAAATTTGAGTGCGACATCCCGATCAAGTTTTTCATCGTGGGCGAGGTAAACTCTTCCCATTCCACCCTGACCCAGTTCCTCAATAATCTGATATCTACCCGCAAAGGCAGAGCCTATAACGAGATCCTCCTTAGGTGCTTCAATTTTTTCTGTGACAGGGATTTCCTTTGAGAGAGGAAGAGGTGTTGCACAGCTTTTGCAGAATTGAGAATCAGACGTGTTTTCGGTGTTGCATTTAGGACATTCTATCCCCATTATTGCCTCAGGCTATTTGGCAATAGGATAATAATTTATGGGTAGAGTGTCAATATGGCTGCACATGCGGAATTTTTTCGTATACCAGAGCAGAGCTTTCTTCATAACGATTGCCGCATCAAGGGATTGAGACTCAGGAACTCCCAGAGGTTTGCATTTACGGATTCCTCCTGACACGAATAAAAAATTTTTATCTAAAAAACTCTTTGTTGAAATTATATTCCCATATTTTTGTAATTATCTTGACGGTACGGCGGACTTTCCTTATCTTATAGAATATCAGTTCCAATTTTTTGGGGGGGGGAATATGGAAGACAACAGAATAATCCAAGAGGCTATCAAGATAAGGGGAGAGATATATGACATCATCCAAGCACTGGTTGCAGAGCATGGGCTCGGAATGATTCTTTCTGTATTAGAGGATGTCTGTTTTATCCAAGCCACATCACTGAAAATTCACAACAAAGAAATCGAAAAAGCTGAGACATGGGATAATATTGGAAAACAAATTGCGAAAATTAAATTTATATGAGTAACAGGGAAGAAAAAATCGCCACTAGCTCAGTTGCAAAATGTTGAGTTTATAATGCAAAGAAAAGAGAAACCCTAAGAATCGCGCTTATCTTACGGCCGCGTTCCGCAATATTGATTTCAGCGGTTTGATGATGACAAGAGTTTAAATGGATTGTAATTTGATTTGTTTTTTTTTATTATTGGGAAAGATATAATGGGCGCAACCAAGGGGGTTGTGAAAGTCATAATATGTTGTGTTGCATTCTGGTTGATGGCATGGGGACCTTTGCTCGGTGCCGAAGAACCAGCAGCGTCACTGCGCCTGGCGATTCGGCCCACTAGCGACAACATCTCCTGGAGTGCCCTTTCTTCCCTGCATCTAGACCGTTCTAAGAATCCTCCGCTGGTGGTGATTCCCATGGCATTTCCCCCAGATGAATGGCCCTCCGCCGGCTCACTGGCTCCCACGGGAGTGCCGGTCCTGCTCGATCTATGCTTAAGTTCTTCTTCGGACGGTTCATTATTGGATGAGGGGGATATCGAATCCTTGACTCATCTCCTGGAAGAGTGTCAACACATTTCGCACCTGGCCATCAGCGGCTGGGAGATAATCGAAGATTTCAACCGCATCTCCTATGTGATTCGACGTTTAACCTCCCTGGCCCGGGGGATGCGTCGGAGTATCGAGGTGGCCGTCACCTTCCCTATCCAGGGGGAAGAGCTGTCTCCGGGGTCTCTTTTAAACGTTGAACTGCTGGCTGTCCATCCCGATACGTCACCCTATGTCGATGCTGTTTTATTCAAATCTCCCGTGGCTGGTGATATTCAAAAGGAAATTTATCGGAAAGCTCCCCATATCCGCTTTTGGGAGACTATTTGTCTTCCTGCAGAAGCAGAGGGAGAAGAGCGAGTCGATCCGGTGCGAATCATTTCCTGTCTCCTTGAGAGGGTGATCCACAGGTCCGCCAATACTTCACTCTGCATCGTCCATGCTGGGGAAATTAATAAAATATATCCGTTAATCTCTCATTTTTCCACGTATCTGGACGCTGACCTGTATAGGGATGGAAGTGCTGTAAAAGTCAGAGGCGACGAAGGGAACACAATCGATTTGCCATTTTTTTTCAGATCCGACAGCCACTATCCCCTGTTCTTCATCGATGGCGACCCGGGAAGAAAGTTATGGGTATTCCTGGAAAGAGGTCTTTATAAAAAAGCAGAGGTTGAGAACCTGATCAGTGGATTAAAGCGTACTTTTAAAATCTATCCAGATTCCGCGGCTTTATTCCTGCAGCCGGGGGATGATCCGTTGGCGGTAAGTCTGGTTCCGAGGAAAACGAAAGATGGTGTTTACCGGCACCGCGTATCGGTCACTGGTGAGTATAAATTATCGGCGGGGGAAATTGTCGCTCAGACCCGGGCCTGGCAGGCGGCACAGCGGAATAAGTTGAAGACCTACACCGCCACTATGACCACTTCCATGCGACTGCGGATCGCAAACTTAAAAGAGACTTTTGACCTGACCATAAAGGGACCGATGTTTGCCCGGCGCGGTTTTCCTTACGACTGGATTTGGCGGGAGTTCTGGGTCAACGGCGTGCTGTGGAAGAGCAAAAAGGTGCCTAAAATTCCTCTTTTGCAGCCAGAGAAAGTGAACACTCTGCCGCTGGATATTTACCTGACGGAAGACTATTCTTATACCCTGGAGGGGCGTACCCGTATCGGTGATAATTCGGTCTACATCGTTGATTTCAAACCCCGTGAAGCAGATGAAGCAGCAGCCCTTTACCGGGGCAGAATCTGGATCGATTCAGATGATTACGCGATCCACAAGGAGCATCTGATCCAGCTCCATTTAAAAGGCGAGGTCCTGTCGAATGTAGAGACAAGATGGTATAGGCCGCTACTAGGGGCACCGGATATCCGGCTGCCGGTAGAGGTCGTCGGACAGCAGGTCTTTTCCACCGCCGGGCGTATCTCCAATGTAGAACGAAAAGTCTTGATTTCGGATATAACAGTGAATCCTCCCGATTTTGAATCACAGCAAGCGCAGGCCTATGGATCGGAATTCCAGATGGTCCGGGATACCGATCAGGGGCTGCGTTACCTGGTTAAAAATAAAACGACCGGGCAGCTAGAGGTGGAGTGGACGGCGAAGCGATCCCAGTTATTCGGCGTGATCGGCAGTTTTTACGACAGCTCCTTTTCCTACCCCATCCCCATACTGGGCATTAATTACATGAATTTTAACCTGGGAGGTAAGGGCCGACAGTTAAATGTCTTATTAGGCGGCACCATGGCTACTGCCAATTACAGCGATCCCTCTTTCCTGGGAACCCGGATGGACCTGGGGGCCAATCTGGTGGCGATCGCTTTTCCCTTCTCTAGCCGGGTGTACAGGGACGGCATGGAATCGGAGTTCCAGCGGCTGAAACGGTGGCCCATACGGTTCCAGGTCAGCGCCGGCTTGCCCCTGGGAACATATTTCAAATACTCCTCCTTCCTGATCATGGAGTATTATCATTTTGCTCGAGCAAAGACGACTGGCGAAGACTTTGTCGTACCTCGCAGCAGCCTGATCCTGGGCTGGCGCTCCCGGTTAACCGCCAATTATAAGGGATTCCGGTTGGCCCTGTGGGGAGAGATAGCCCGGCGGAATCGCTGGAGTTTCTGGGGAGAGCCGGGTAATACCCATTTCGATCCCAGTCATGTATCGTTCAAGAGATGGAGAGTGACTCTCTCCAAGGATTTCTTTTTTTCCGCTTTCCGGCGGCTTTCTGTCAATGCCAATTATTTCGACGGCCTGCGGCTGGACCGGTTCAGCGCCTATAAATTCGGTTTTTTTAACGAGCTCAGCGTGCACGGTTTCCAGTCTGGAGTGGTCCAGGCCACCCGCGCCCTGGCGTTTAATTTATCCTACGGCTACAGTGTGGGCGAGGTATTTTGCCTTGAAGCCTATTATGATTCCATTTGGGTCTCAAACCGCTTTACAGGTTTGAATAATCGATATTTCTCCGGCACCGCATTGGCAGGCACCATGAATGTCCCAGGATTGAACGCCATACTCCGTTTCGAGGTTGGTATGCCGGTAGTGGGAAACGGCATCAAGGGTTTCGTCCTCTACTTCGTCCTTCTCAAGATGTTTTAAGGAGGATTAAAAGGGGTTATCGAGTGTTTAGGTTTTTTTTATTGCTCAGCTGAACTTTCAATATTTCTCTAGCATGTGTTTGATTACAAACTTAATTTGGTCTATCTTAACTGTATTCTGATCTATCACTTATAGTCACGAAGACGAGCTTTCTTGCGTAGTTTATCCAGAGTCTCTCGGATTTCCGAGTCAGTCATTCCTTCGATTTGGATTGTTTTATCTGTTCCTGCGGCTGCTCCAATTATTGCTCCTATTATCGCACCAACAACCGCAATACCTGCTGTGATAAGTAAACCTAAGGCTTCGAGAGAGTCCCAATCTTCTATCGCGAGCGCCGCTATTCCACTTAAGACAACACCTGGTATTAATCCAATGCCAACTCCTGTTCCAACCTTTGATTTCTTCACAATTCTAATTACCTTAATATCCGCAATATCAACAGATACATCTTTTCCTTCTGAATTCAATAGAAGAAGTGAATTTGGCTTAACTGTAATGAGTTCACCTTCTACCTGTTGTCCGTCCTTTTTCTTAATAATCAGCTTAGCTCCTCGCCTTTCTTTAGCATACAAGTTTGCAGAAAGCATCATAAAAGTGAAGATAAGAAACAACGATATGAGTTTTTTACCTGTGGGATTCATTCATCCCTCCTTTGCTTAACTGGCGACAGAAAACAGAATAAAAAATCTTATGTCAATCGAGGAAAGCATTGTTGTAATGAACTAAAATTATTGAGAAATTCCTTTGAAAATATTGTAGGGAAATTTATCAAAAGCCTATTACTCCCCTAACTAAAAAGGGTCATCGCATGTTCAGGTTTTTCTGGTATCGGGTTTTGTAGAGATTACCGTACGGCGTTATTTATACTAACGAGAAGCCAGGGCTTTAGGGAATTTGGGTTCCAATTGCCTCAATCGCTCGAACATAAAAACTTATTTATACCCGCTCAAACACGAAAAAAAGGGCAATCAAAATGAGAACGCAAAGCTTATTTTTACTCCACCATGGGGTATAATACCTACACGGAGTGCCAACTCCTTTCGTTGCTCACTCTCTTTTTCTTTCAAATAATCTTGAAATGCCTTTTCTGCTCGGCTCTTCACGGTAAAAGAACAGACAGCTAATGCAGCCCAGGGGAGTGCCAAGATAGCAGTTTCTGGCGCTTCCCCAAAAATAAGGGCTGTATTAGCTACAGCCATGGTCGTGGATAATATACGAAATATAATCCGATTTCTCCGACCCCTGGCGGCGAACAATGACAAGGCCTCGTGACTAGCCCTTTCTCTTTGTACAGGGTCAGAGATGCTTATTACTTTTTTTAGTTTCCGTTCCTCAGGACTCGGAATAGACAAAGCTAATGCTCCAGCAGCAACAAAAGCCGCTCCCAAAATTACAAGGGGATAGCCCAATAGAGGGCTAAGGTCACATTCTCCTGATTCCTCGGTCATTGGTGCACCTAAAGCAATTAAGCCGCCACCTGCAATCAATCCTATAATACCCCCAATTTCCCTGCGTTTTTTAGATCCTTCTGCCAGTCGCTTCAAGTATAATTCAGCCAAAGATTCTGATTCTTCCTTTGAACTTAAATGTTGCTGTGGTCCATACCTGATATTGGACTTATCCCACCAGTTTTGCTTTGTGTTTTCAAAAGCATTAAATCCTAAGAGGTGGGTTCGGTCTGAGAAGATGTCAATTTCAAAATCTTTACGAATATTATCTCCTGAGTGTTTTGCTAATGAGAAATTTTCTATAAATGATAATTTTTCTTCAGCAAAAGTAGGAATTGAAATAATTAATAGAATTAAAGAGATAACCAGTTTTTTCATATTTCCCCCTATTTATAATTACGAATACGAGCTTTCTTGCGTAATTTAAACAGTACTTCTTGGGTTTCTGAATCAGTCATTCCTTCGATTTGGATTTTTTTCTTTCACTTAAAATACTTACAATTGCACCAATTACTCCTCCGATTAGTGCCCCAGGAAGCAAAAAAAATATGAGCCCATCAATGAAACTATCAAAGAAACCATGACCTTCAACCCCAATAGAGGATATGCCACCAATCAATGCTAAAATCCCGCCTGCTAATAATCCAAAAAGAGCACCTTTCCCTACCTTTGATTCCATGCTCAACTTGCACCTCCCTTAAACTTCCTTATTTATAGTCACGAATACGAGCTTTCTTGCGTAATTTGTCCAGAGTCTCTTGGATTTCCGAGTCAGACATTCCTTCAATTTGGATTGTTTTATCAGTCCCAGCAACTACACCACCAATTGTACCAATTAATAATCCAATGCCTAAAGCCATGAGCGATAAAGCAAATTGAGTTGCTGTATCCTCGCTGGGTACGCCTCCACCCAATAACAACACGCCAACTCCACCTATGCCAAGTCCAATACCAGCTCCTAACAATAACTTTGACTTCTTCACAACTCTAATACTTTTAATATCCGCAATATCAACAGACACATCTTTTCCTTCCCTATTCAATAAAAGAAGTGAATTTGGACTAACCGTTATAAGTTCGCCTTTTATATGCCTGATATACCTGTCGCCTGTCACCCAAATTTCAATCTTAGCTCCTCGCTTTTTGGCATACAGGTTCACAGAAAGCATCATTAAAGAAAAGATGAGAAACAATGATATGAGTTTTTTACCTGTGGGATTCATTCATCCCTCTGTTTGCTGAATATGCTTAATCTATATTACAGAAAAAACACTATGTCAATATGATGGCCATATATGCTTCTTTGTATTGTGTATTAGAGAGGGAATGATCTTAATGAGTTAAGCTCACGGGGGGATATGAGTGGGTTTATCCGTTAAGGAAAGCCAGGGCTTGAGGGGATTTAGCTCTTCAATCCAGCCAGCCTCTTCTTCACATCCTCCCCCTCAAGCAATCCAGGGTCAGCGTCTTTCAAAAGAGTTTTTGGTTTTGCCCTGTGGCCTTTGCTTTACACTATTTAAGATTCATTTTTTTCAATAATTCCTTGAATTGAGCGATGGATCGGAAATTATCGAAAATTGGATCTATATTGATATAAACCAATAAGGGCTCTCGTTTTTTAAATGCTTCTTCCATATATTTTAATGTGTCAGCGTTCTGACCTAGCCCCATATAAACTAAACTAATGTAATATGGCGAGACGTACCTTAATTTTGAAAGCTTTTTCAATCTGTTGAGTATTTTGATTGCTTTTTCTCTTTGGCCTCCTAACCCGTAGGACAGTCCTAGAAATCCTTCAGCTAATGGGCTTTCATCTGAAAGGTCAGAGAATCTCTGAAATGTCCGGATTGCCTCATCCCACATATTCTTGGCAATATAAGGCATTCCTGCAAAGAAATATCCTGTTGAGAAATTTGGATCCATTTCAATCACCTTTGTGTATTGTTCGATAGCTTCTTCATATCTCCTAGCTCCATAGAGAGATACTCCAACAGCAACATTAATGATGAGTGAAAGTGGGTCCAATTCATAGCCACGCATTGCTTCTTTCACAGCTTCATCAAATCGTCCCATGGCCACTAAAAACAAAGCATACCAGTGATGGGTTGTTGGATAGTTTGGATTATTATTTATTGCCTGTTTAAACTCGTTCTCAGCAAATTCCCAGTTCCAATCATAATATGTGCTAACGTATCCTAGTGATGCATGAGCCTCCGCAATTGTATCATTGATTTCCAACGCCTTTTCAGCTGCAGCTTTTGCTTCAGGGAAGGTCTCGTCGGGGGGAAGGTACCCGTAGTACCCAAGGATATTATACGAGTCAGCCAAACCTGTGAGCGGAAGTGCATAATGTGGATCTCTTTCAATCGCCTTTTTAAAACATTCTATTGCCTTTTGTAAGCCAAATTCATGGCGTCTATTCCAGAAATATCGTCCCCTCAAATACAAATTATAGGCTTCTAAATCGTCTGTGGATTGCTTTATCAATGCCTTCTTTTCACTCTTCAAGAGCTTCGCCTTAAGATTATCGACAATCGCCATTGAAATTTCATCTTGTATATCAAATACATCTTCCATAGTACGGTCATATCGTTCGGACCAGAGCTGATAACCGTCCTCGGCGTTAATGAGCTGAGCCATTATCCTCAATCGATTACCTTCTTTCCTCACGCTCCCTTCAAGAACTTTATCAACACTTAACTTCCGTCCTATCTCTCTAATATCTTCATCCTTTCCCTTAAAAGAAAAGGCAGATGTCCTGGCAACAACCCGCAAATCCTTTATATGAGTTAAGGTATTTATGATTTCTTCTGCTATTCCTTCGCAGAAATATTCTTGCTCAGGATCAGCGCTCATGTTTTTGAAAGGGAGAACCGCGATCGAATTTTTCCATTCAGGAATCTTCATTGTTATATGTTTTTCGACTTCAATATCTTTGATCTCAGATAGTATTTTTCTTACATTCTGATATCTTTTCTCTTTGTCTTTCTCTAAACATCTCATTATTATATTGTTCAGATTTTCAGGAATTTGTGCATTTAATTCTTTAGGATCTTTTGGTCTCTCACTTTTATGTTTCACTCCGACAGTAAAAGGCGTATCACCTTCGAAAGGCACTCTTCCAGTCACCATCTCATAAAGAATCACTCCAAAAGAATATATATCTGATCGTTGATCTGATTCTTTTCCTTCTACTTGCTCAGGAGACATATACTCAGGTGTTCCGATCATCACTCCAGCACCTGTGATGTCTTTTCCCGTAACAGAACGCGCTATCCCAAAGTCCATGATACGAACATTCCCTTCCTCATCAACCATGATGTTCTGTGGCTTTAAATCTCTATGCACAACCCCTAAGCGGTGAGCTTCTGCCATCCCTTCGCATACCTGCACAGCTATTGAAATAACCTGTCCTGCACTCATCTGCCCTATCTTCCTGATTAATCTCTTCAGGTCTTCTCCATGCACGTATTCCATCGTGATGTAGTGCGTTCCTTCTTCTTTATTCAAGTCATACATCTGACACACATTCTTGTGTCTGATCTTTCGGGCAAATTTCAGCTCATTCCTGAATCGTTCAATTGTTTTTTCATCTGCTGCCACCTCAGGTTTTATAAGCTTAATGGCAACTTTCTCTTTTAGATCAGTATCAAGAGCTTTGTAGACCTTACCCATGCCTCCTTTGCCCAGTTCTTCAATGATCTGGTATCTTCCTGCAAAAGTTGAGCCAGTTGTTAATTCTTCAGTGAGTGTTTCGAGAGTTTCGGTGACAGGGATATCTTTTGAGGAGGAAAGAGGAGTAGCGCACTCACCACAGAATTTCTGAGTATCGGGATTATCAGTATTGCACTTGGGACACTTTATTCCCATTATATTCTCTCAGTTTACTTGGGATAGAATAATCATTTATAAGGGGAGTGTCAAATTGAATAGATTGATACTGAATATGTTGAAAATATGGTCCATATTTTAGGGCAGATAATCTTTTGTAAAAAGCGTCCTGGGGGGAAACGACTATGGCCTTGATACCTGGGGTAACCAGGGATGCCAGGGAGAATCTTATTGAATCCATAACAAGATGCCCACCCATCATTGCAGGCATATAGCTGAGGATAGTACGGACAGCGCTGGCCCTGGTGGTGCCATTGGGAAAATCAGGATTTTTGGGGGATTCTGGGCATTATTCCATCTCTTTTATTATATATAGCACTTGAAGCCACATTTTGAGTATCCCACTTTTAATCTAAAATAAACCTATTTTGGCATGTGGAACTGCCAATAATGGATATGCCCCCCATTTTTCCTACCACTTTGAGGACTGTTTTTCACTAGCATCACAGTAGAATAATCAGCCCTTTTTTAAATTTGAATATACACCATAAGCAATAGTAAGGAAAGCATCTCCTAATAGGAAATATGGCGTTATCCTATGTCAATCGATTAATG
>JABAOF010003112.1_pt3 | contig 31136 bp, 35 predicted proteins | sample 7062171 | NCBI WGS metagenome assembly JABAOF01 (sample SAMN14538628, study PRJNA623070) | marine sediment metagenome | biome: marine biome [ENVO:00000428]; feature: marine pelagic biome [ENVO:01000023]; material: deep marine sediment [ENVO:00002113] | place: India: Gulf of Khambhat ...
TGCGTTGATTTAGTCAGGCCTCTTATGGATGCTTTCCTTACAGAAGATGAGGATAAAGTTAAGGATGTCGCCAAGAAAATCTTCAAGGCAGAGCACGATGCCGATATAGTGAAAAAAGATATCAGGAGTAGTTTGCCGAAGAGTATATTTTTACCTGTCGCAAGAGGAGACATCTTGAGATTTCTAAAAGAGCAGGACAACATCGCTGATTCTGCAGAAGATTTGGCAGCTCTCCTCATACTAAGGAAGACCACAGTGCCAGATAAGATTAAAGAAGAATTAAAAGCTTTTGTGGATAAAGTTCTTGAGACATATGAGGTGGCCATGACTGTCTCGAGTGAAATTAAGCTGCTTGCCGAGACTTCTTTCGGAGGTGAGGAGGCTCATAAAGTCATGGAGCTGATCGAGCAGCTTAAAGTAAAGGAGTGGGAGGCAGACAAAGCCCAAATGACAGCAGCCAAAAAAATGTTTTCCATCGAGAAGAAGTTAGATCCTGTTTCTGTGATGATGTGGATGCATATTTTTAGCGAGCTTGGAACTTTAGCCAATCATGCCGAGAATGCCGGAGATCAGATGCGGCTGATGCTCCATAATAGCTGAAACACCACGATTTAGGATTTCTTTTTTTTGTATTTTCCTGTTAAGTGAAGATTGGTGAAGATTGTGGATTTTGAGATTAGAACGGTGAATCTTTATGGATGTTAGTTTTATCCTTATAGCTGCAGTTTTAATAGGTCTTTACAGCGCGATAAACATCGGAGCCAACGATGTGGCTAATGCTATGGCTACTTCTGTTGCTTCTGGGGCCTTGACCATAAAAAGGGCCGTTGTTGTGGCAGGTGTTTGCGATGTTCTTGGGGCTGTTCTGGTTGGAAGTCATGTGGCCAATACAATACGAAAAGGACTCATTGATCCTTTGCAGTTTAGCGATAGGCAGACTCTTTTCCTCTTTGGGATGCTAGCTGCTGTTTTAGGATCGGCACTCTGGGTGAATATTGCCACTTATTTTAAGCTTCCAGTATCAACCACACATTCTATTATAGGGGGAGTAGTTGGTTTTGGCCTGGTAAGTGTTGGATTTGCAGGAATAAAGTGGAAAGTGGTCCTCTTTGTGGTTTTGAGCTGGATTATCTCTCCAGTTTTTGGAGGCATTATTGCTTTTACAATTTTTTCTATTATAAAGAAATTCATTCTGGGTTCAAGAGAACCCATAGCCCAAACGAGAAAGGTTGGTCCTTTTTTTACAGGAATCGTCGGCTTTATTCTTTCTCTGGCTGTAATCTATAAAGGATTGAAACACTTGCATCTTGACCTTCCTATAAAAGAGGCTCTTCTTATTTCATTATGCGTAGGTGCTGGAGGTTTTCTCCTTGGCTCTTTTCTTCTTCGGAGATACAAAGAAAGAGATGCAGATCCGTATTATCAGGTTGAAAAGATGGCGAATCCTTTGCAGGTCCTCTCTGCCTGTTTTCAGGCCTTTTCTCATGGAGCAAATGATGTGGCCAATGCCATCGGCCCGGTTGCGGCCATTGTGGCAGTAGTACAAACGCAGAAAGTTGATATGCAGGCTCCTATTCCGCTTTGGCTGTTGCTCGTTGGAGGTGCCGGCCTAGCATTCGGAGTTTATACATGGGGATATCGAGTCATGGAAACAGTGGGGAAAAAAATCACGTCCATCACTCCAACCCGTGGTTTTTCTGCTGAATTCGGGACAGCCACGACAGTTCTACTCTGCTCACGACTGGGCCTTCCTGTATCAACCACCCACGTTGCTGTAGGCAATATCATTGGAGTTGGCCTGGCTCGTGGGATCTCAGCCATTAACCTGGACGTGATAAAGAAAATCTTCTCAGCTTGGGTTATTTCACTTCCTGCCGCAGGTCTCTTCACTGCTGCCATTTATTTTATTCTTACCATCTTGTTTATATGAGAATTCGCAGTGGGGAAATTCTTGAATTTTTTTCCGAGATTAACTTAAATCTTGATTTTTAAGGGATCAGGCCTTATTGGAAGCAATACTATGGAGGCAAGAGACAGGAAAATCCATTTCAGGATCAGGTCTTATCCAACAGAATGCCATAAGGATAAGACACAGGAAAATATCTTTGCCTGACGGCAAGGCCTAACCCCAGAAGGCGTGACCACATAATAATAGAGATTTGATTCATGAGGTTAAAAAAGCGTATACTCTAGACCGGAATCAAGGGAACGAAAAGTCATAAATTTCGTATGAATACCATTTAAGGAGGAGCTATGTTAGTGCTTACTACACCCACTATCGAAGGCAAGAGGATTGTGAAGTACCAGGGCTTAGTCTCAGGAGAAGCTATCCTTGGTGCCAACATCTTCAAGGATATTTTTGCGGGCATCAGAGACATTGTGGGCGGAAGGTCCGCAGCATATGAAAAAGAGCTTCGTCGAGCAAAAGAAATTGCTCTCGATGAGATGAAAGAGGAAGCCAAAGCTTTGGGCTGCAACGCTGTTATTGGAGTTGATCTTGACTATGAAACACTGGGCGTTGGTCAAGCAGGTAGAATGCTCATGGTAAGCGCCAGTGGGACGGCGATCGTCTATGAAGAGGAGTGAGAAAAATGGATAAGCATGTTGATGTCATTTCAATTTTATGGATTGTTTCAGGGTCTTTGGGAATTCTTTTAGCCATCTTTCTTTTCTGGCTTTTATGGGGGATTACTTTTATTCCTAACATGGAGTACGAAGCTACTTATATCTTAAGGCTAGTAGCTACCTGGGTATCCATATTTCTTGCGGTTTTTTCAGCTCCAGAAGTCATCGGTGGTATAGGCTTGCTTAAAAGGAGAGAGTGGGGCCGGATTTTGGTTTTGGTTGTTTCCTTTTTTAACCTTATTAATTTTCCGTTGGGGACGGCGTTAGGAGTTTATTCCTTTATCATCTTACTGAAAGAAGAAACTGTAAAGCTTTTTACCTCTAACAAAAAGTGAAAAAAAGTTGAAACAGGCGTTTTCTTTTCTGCTTATGTTTATAGTTGCTGCTGGGGCAATCCGCTTTCTAAATGCAGAAGATAAGGCACAGGAGAAGACAGACATGAATTCTATGATATTTGTCCTTGAAAGCCATAAAATCGAGCATTATATCTTTTCCAACAGGCAGGGCAATCAATTCCTCGTTGTTCCCAAGTTTGGAGCGAGGATTCTTGCTGTTTCTGTAGGGGGAGAAAATTTGTTCTGGACACATCCTGACATCCTTAAAGGGCAAGGAGGACAGCGTTCATGGATCTCTCCCGAGGGCGGAGCCAAAGGTTTTATCTTCAAACCAGACTGGAAAGGAAACAGAGATTTTTCGATGATGGATCCTGGAAATTACAAAGTCTCTTTTTTCAAAGAGAATGAACGCCTTGTTCTCGATAATACATTCAAGACAGCCTCCAACGATGGCAAAGAGAACTATGATATGACATTGACCAGGGAAATGAGACACGAAGAAGATCCCCTTAAGGATAATCCTGAATTTAAGGATTTAGACTATAACTATCTCGGCATAGATTTTATTCATAAGCTCAAGAATAACGGCGATGCTATTCATGACCGTATTTTAGGACTCTGGTGTTTGATTCAAATCCCTCCTAAGGGGACTATGATCGTCCCTGTCCATGAAGTCAAAAGAGAAGCTTGGCGGGACACGTATTTTGAATCTATTCCCTCAAAGTATGTTATGGCCAATGCGGATTCTTTCTCGTACTATATCGACGGGAGCCAACGCTATAAAATAGGCATTCGCCCAGAATCTTCACGGGGGATTATTTGTTATCTTTCCAAGGCAAAGAGCGGAGATTTCTTCATGGTTTTCATGATTTTTCCTATTAAGCCTGAAGACCGCTATGTGGACAGGCCAAAACCAGAGCAAGAGACGAATGGAGATGCTATCCAGCTTTACAGCCACCTGGAGAAGGGGCCTCTTGCTTTTGGAGAATTGGAGTGTCAATCCTGGGGATTGGAACTCAAACCGGGTGCTGAACAGGCTTTTCCGATAAAAATATACATCTACAAGGACTCGCTTGAACTTTTACAAAAAATAGGGAAAAAACTCATCTGTCCTCAATTCGATAAGGCATTTCTTTTCGGTAGATACTAGAAAAGGCAGATAGAAGATATTTAAAGACGAGTTCAAGGAACGTTTTATTTAGGCTGTTATTTAGTCCGATCATGAACTTCAACCCACATTAATCCCCTCAAATCTAATAATCTATTTTAGCTAAAATAATCCTATTCTTTATTGAAAAAAAGGAAATTTTCAATTATAATATTTCGTTAATTGGCGAAATGTAATAATTAAGGATAAGTGCTATGAGAAACCATTTGAAAGTATTTAAAGCCTTAAGCGATAAAAATAGACTGCGAATTATGAAGATGTTAGAGGTCAGGCCTATGTGTGTCTGTGAAATAACAGCTGTCCTGAACCTAGCACCTTCCACGGTTTCCAAGCACCTCAGTCTTCTTCACGAAGCAGAACTGATCGAGGACAGAAAAGAGGGCAGATGGGTCAATTATTCCTTGCCCAGTAAAAGCCAAATCCATCTTGTTTCAGAAATGTTAAGGCTTCTTCGCCGTTCCCTAAAGGACGATCCTGAGGTTCTGGCTGATATGGAAAAAGCAAAGAACGTCAATAGAGTTGAATTATGTAGATGATTCGTTTCGTTTACAAAATAAAAAGAGAAGATATTTAAGACATGAAAGATTGGAAAATCTTCTTGCTCTTCTTAGGGATTTTTTTGATCGTCTTCTGGCTTCCTGTGGGAAACATCCGTTTCCAGAATAGCCTAATTGAGGGCCTCGCTCTACTTAAGGAATATGCTCGCGACCATGTTCTACTCTGTCTTGTGCCCGCGTTTTTTATCGCGGGAGCTCTGGCCGTGTTTATTAGCTCGTCTTCGGTAATCAAATATTTTGGAGCTCAAGCTAAAAAAATCCTGTCTTACAGCGTTGCCTCGGTTTCAGGCACAATTTTAGCTGTCTGTTCTTGTACGGTGCTCCCTCTTTTCGCTGGAATATATACTCGAGGCGCTGGCATAGGACCTGCGACAGCTTTCCTGTATTCTGGACCAGCTATCAATGTTTTAGCCATAATCCTGACCGCTAAAGTTTTAGGCTACAAGCTTGGCCTAGCAAGGGCCATCGGAGCTGTGGTTTTTGCTATAGTCATTGGTTTGTTGATGCATTTTATTTTTCGTAAGGAAGAGGAGAAAGATCGCAAGGATAGAAAATTTGTAGCCCTGGAAGAGATAAAAACAGCCAGGCCGCTTTGGAAAAACGCTCTATATTTTGCCTCTATGATTGGATTCCTTGTCTTCATCAATTGGGGAAGAGCTGACGAGGCATCTTTTAAACTCTGGATTATCATATTCAAGGCCAAATGGTTTATCGGAGGGGGGTTGCTTCTTTTTTTGGCGTGGATGGTCTGGAACTGGTTCAAAAGGGAGGAGCTTAGAGAGTGGATGTATTCAACCTGGTTTTTTTCAAAACAAATCCTACCTTTACTTTTTGTAGGAGTTCTTATTTCAGGTTTCCTGTTAGGAAGGCCTGGTCATGAGGGTGTGATTCCCAGCCGCTGGGTTGTGAGCTTTGTTGGTGAGAATTCATTCCTGGCCAACTTTTTTGCTTCCCTTGTTGGAGCTCTAATGTATTTTGCCACTCTCACCGAAGTTCCTATTTTACAGGGTTTGCTCGGCTCTGGAATGGATCAAGGACCTGCATTAGCACTTCTTCTTGCCGGTCCAGCAATCTCTCTGCCCAACATGCTGGTCATCCGGAGTATTATAGGCACAAAAAAAACTGTTGTTTACATCGGGCTTGTCGTAGTCATGGCCACAGTGACAGGCCTTACCTACGGGAGTTTCTTCGGTCAATAAAAGGAGGAATTAGATGGAAATAAAAATATTGGGACCAGGTTGTCCTCGCTGCGGCGAAGTCGAAAAAAGAACCATCAATGCCTTAGCAGAGTTAAGTGTATCAGCCGACGTTAAAAAAATAACAGATATCAAGAAAATCGCAGAATATAAAATAATGGGGACCCCAGGCTTGCTAATCAATGGAAAAGTGAAATGTTTCGGACGAATCCCTTCGTCGAATGAGATCAAAGACTGGATCAAGGAGGAATTATAAGAACTCTCAGGAAAATGAAGCAAAGAAAAACGCGGATAACTTAACGAGTTTATTAGAAAGATTATTTTGAGGCTGTCTGAAGATGGAGTAAATAGAAAAGAGAAATTTTTCTTAATTTGAAAGTAGAATGAGATAGTTTTCAAGAAGATAAAAGAAAATAACAAATAAGGAGCAGCATGAAAAACGTAAATAAAAAAGATAAAAAACTTTCAGTATTGGATAGGTTTTTAACTTTATGGATTTTTATTGCCATTGGTATAGGAATATTGATCGGATATTTCGCCCCATCAATAACTGAATTCATTGCAAATCTACAAGTAGGCACAACCTCCGTTCCTATCGCGATTGGTTTAATATTGATGATGTATCCTCCGTTGGCCAAGGTAAAATATGAAGAGATAGGAAAAGTCTTTCGCAACAAAAGGCTTCTTGCTTTCTCGTTAATTCAGAATTGGATAGTCGGCCCTGTGGTGATGTTTTTATTAGCGATATTATTTCTCCACAATTATCCTGAATATATGATAGGTGTTATTTTAGTAGGCCTTGCTCGATGCATTGCTATGGTAATTGTATGGAATGAACTTGCCGGGGGCGACAGGGAACTTGCCGTAGGATTGGTAGCTTTCAACGCTGTATTCCAGGTTTTGTTCTACGCTGTCTACATCTACATTTTCATTACTGTGTTCCTTAATGTCCTTGGGCTTGTGAAAGGATTGAATGTGAGTGTTTCAATCGTGGAAGCAGCTAAAACCGTTTTTATCTACTTGGGTATACCATTCATTGCTGGAATAATAACGCGATTCTCACTGATTAAGCTGAAAGGTAAAGAATGGTATGAAGGGGTATTTGAGCCAAGAATTAGTCCCATAACACTCGTTGCATTATTATTTACCATCATCGTTATGTTCTCGCTAAAAGGGGAATACATCATACAATTACCTTTAGATGTGGTGAGGATAGCAATACCTCTTACCATTTACTTTCTCTTAATGTGGTTCATAAGTTTTTTTATAGTGCGGAAAATTGGGGGGAACTATCCGCAAACTGTTGCAGTGTCTTTTACTGCAGCGAGCAATGATTTTGAGTTGGCCATAGCTGTAGCGATAGCTATCTTTGGCATTAGTTCCAATCACGCGTTTGCTACTGTAATCGGACCTCTTATTGAAGTTCCCGTTCTCATATGTCTTGTAAATGTAGCCTTGAAATTTAGAGGAAGGTTCTTTAAATGAGAGAGGGGGTTGATAAGTCAAATCCCTACAAAGAAAAATGCGGGCTTGATGAATTAAACCCTTACAAATAAATTAAATCCTTACAGATTATCAAAAAGGTGGGTTTGATAAATCAAACCCCTACTAAAAGAAGGTGGGTTAGGTAAATCATATCCCTACAATTTAGGTTTTAGGGTTGTGATCATTTCTGCGTCTGATTCTATCTTGCTTCGTGAGAAAAAGATCGGGAAGTATTTTCCTTGAGCCCACATTTCAAAAAGATCAGCATAATGAGGACTGCTTGGGTCACCAGACTGCCCGGGGCTGTTCGTTCCCACGGAGTTGTCCCAGTTCTCAAGGTCCGCGATAATCCGGAACGAGGCACCAGAAGTCTGATTAAAACCGCTTGAGGTATTATTCACGGTATAGCTATTTCCTCCCCTTGGTAAAGGTCCGACATCCAGTTCAGGGCGAAGTTCAGGTTTAATAGCATCGCTGAGCATATGCCGGATTTTGATATGGTGGAATTTCTCTTGGCCATACTGCCACTTGCTCATATCCGAGCCCAGACGTTTAACCAGGTCTGAAACTCCTTCCTTGAGGCTTTTAATCAGAAGAGCGTCCCTGGCAGAGGATGGCTTGGGGCCAAAGTGGCTATCAGGAGTCTCCAGGAAGTCAATCATTTTTTTAAGAGAACGGCGTGGGAAGACGCTTCGTGCTTTCTCAGGTATATAAAGGCCCCAAACATTTCTCGAAAGTCTTCTCTCCCAGCTCATGTAGATGGCTGCCTCAACAGAATCAGAGTCCATCACATAATCCCAAGATAGAAGCATTTTTAGCGCCTTATTAGCCCTGGCATCAGTTGAACGGAGCCCCCTTAAGTGCGGGACCAGTGTTCGGGCTGGGATGGAAAGGACATCTTGCTGGAGGTCCATCATGTTTTTCATGGTAAGCTTGCGGTCTGAACTCAGAAACTCCTGAATTCGGGAGAAACGATATGGATCAGTCCATATAAATCCCACGTCGTAGGGATAACCTGGAGGGATATTATCCTGGTTTGCTGTGGCAAAATAGCCTTCCTCTGGATTAAATACATTAGGCAGGTCTTTTATCGGAAGATAGCCCTTCCATTCATAGCGCCCGTCTCCCGGCACTGGAAGAAGACCTTTCCAGTTTTTTCGAAGTGGCGTGATTCCCACTGCCTGCCATCCTATATTGTTCTCTATGTCAGCCCAAACCATGTTTTCTGATGGCGTTCTGGAAAAGCTGCACGCATCTCTGAATTCTTCCCAGTTTCGAGCTTGATCCATTCGCAAACTTGCCAGATAAGGTGCCGCTCCGACCTCAAGCCAGGCTGCTCTCAAGGCATAAGCCTTATTGTTTTTCTTATCTAGGTAGAGGACCGGACCGTGCCGAGTGAATTTAAGGTCTACGGTAACCGGTGACTTGCCCTTTACCTGGATTTTTTCTCGAAAAACCTTCATTTTTTCCCAATTTCCCTGATATCGATAATTGTTGGGATCAGCCGAATTAGTTTCATAGATGTAAAGATCTTCCTGGTCTACGGGAAAGATGGTGAGTCCCCAGGCTCCGTATTCATTGTGGCCGATGGATACACCTGGTAGGGCAGGTTCTCCGCCTCCTATTACATTCCACGCTGGCGCAACAAGGTGTACCCAATACCTTAACGATGGAATTTGCTGGCTGCGGTGGGGATCATTGGCCATCATAGGATGCCCCGTGGAGGTGAGTTTTCCCCTGACAACCCAATTGTTGCTCCCCAAATTCATTTCGTGATTGAGCTGCGTTCCGAGAGAAGGTGGAACAAAAAGAGGAGGCAATTGTCTCTGGTAAGCGTAAAAACCATACTTTTCTTCCTTTTCAGCAAGAAAAAGTGGACGACCAAGAGGAAAAGATGGAGATTGATTTAACTTATGAGAGGAGTTGATGATATCCTCTGGCTCGAATCTTACACGAGCCCTCGAAGCATAATAAAGCTCCAGGATATTGTCCGGGATAATACCAAGGTCTATTGCTTCATCTGGTTTGAGTGAAGGCTCGCCAGGGTGAAGGTTGAGCAGGCTCTTTAATTTCTTAGCGCCTATTATATTGACCGCTTTAGCAAAGGATATTTCATAGCCAGCGTTCCGGAAGAGTCCGTTATGGCGGGAGACGACCACTTCTGGAGTCCAATGGCCCGGTTTAAGGCCCAAGAGACGAAACTCAAAAGGAAGGAGGCCTGGATTATTATTGGTGATATCGATATAAGCGTTAATCCCCCTGACAAAGGAAGGTATGATTTCTTCTCCTCTGGGGTGGTAATGATTCATCTCTGTCTTCATGTCAACGCGAGCTTTGAGAAGACGCGACCCGATATCACGCTTGATTGCTTTAGAGCCCTGGATTTCTGCCATGGTTCCTGTTGCCTGCCGCCGCCACACTTCAAGCTGGAACAGTCTATCGCGAGCTACGTTGAATCCCTGAGCAAAGAAAAGATCCTTCTCGTTCTGTGCATAAATATGAGAGATTCCCCACTGGTCCTTTATTATCTCAACGGGCTGGGAGAGTCCTTTGATCACAAGAGTCTCTTTTTTTATCTCTTCCGCAGGGTTTATGTGAATCATCAAGAACCCAAAACCCAAAAGTGCGAGAAAACGCCTGGGGTATTTCGATTTTTTCATTGCTGACCCTCCATAATTTATCACAATGCATTTTTTAACATGGTTTAAACAAGACTTCCAGCTAAAAATCTGAAGGGAGCCAGGCTATTTCCAAAACATTTTCTAATAATGGAAATAAAGATGCCTGCTTCCTTTTAGTAAATATTTCCTTTTTACGAGTTATTGAGATATTATAATTTGACTTTCGATGAAAAGTTTTTTGTTAGGACTTAATAAAAATGTGGGTTTGATAAATCGAACCCCTACAATAAGAAGGTGGGTTTGATAAATCAAACCTTTACAATTAATCAGGCCTTTACAATAAAAAGGTGGGCTTGATGAATCAAGCCCCTACAATTTATTTTGTAGCGTAAAAGAGGAGGTAAATGATGAAAAGAATGCTGATTCTGTTCATGAGTTTGCATATATTCATCTCTCTTCCAGCCTTTTCGGAGGCGAAAGGATATCTTTTTATCATTGGAGGCGGCTCTCGACCCGAATCCATGATGAAAAAATTTGTGCAACTTGCAGATAAATTTAACAGCGGAAAAATCATTATCTTCCCCATGGCGAGCAGCGTGCCAGCAGAAGTTGGACCTGAACAGGTGGAGCAGCTTAAAAAATTTGGAGTACGAGAGGTCGAGTATCATATATTGACCAGAGAGCAAGCTCTGAGCGTGGAAAATACTGGAATTCTCGATGATATCGGTGGTGTTTTCTTTTCAGGTGGGGTGCAATCGCGCCTTATGAATATCCTTATCGATACTCCAATTCATAAAAAGCTTCTGGAAATCTATGAGAAGGGAGCTGTCATCGGGGGAACAAGTGCTGGAGCAGCAGTGATGAGCGAGGTCATGATTACCGGCGGTGAAAAAAGAGAGGTTGAGGAAGGTCATGAATTTGAAACTATCCAGGCCGATAATATTGTTACCATAAGAGGTCTTGGATTTATAAAAACAGCAATCATTGACCAGCATTTTATAAGGAGAAAAAGGCACAACCGTCTCATTAGCCTTGTGGCTGAAAACCCGAACCTCCTGGGTATTGGGATTGATGAATCGACAGCTATTATTGTTTCACCTGATGAAATCTTTGAAGTAGTTGGGGAGCGAAATGTTATTGTTTACGATGCTACTCAAGCGCAAATTCGAATTTCTTCTCCTCGATTGCTAAGCGGATTTAAGATAATCATGCATATCTTGAGCGCCGAGGATAGATTTAGTCTAAAGACCAAAGAGCTAATCAGATAATGAATCTTAAGAAAGTAAAACTGCCCCACACTCTTGTTCTCATTTATATTATGGTGGTTTTGACCGTTATTGCTACCTGGATTGTGCCAGGAGGGGAGTATGAAAGAGCAGTAAAAGATGGGCGAACTATTCCTTTAGCAGGTTCTTTCAAATTTAGCGAACGCCAGCCGCAAGGGATTGGAGCGCTTTTTATTTCTCCTATTAAGGGATTTATCGAGGCATCATCCATAATTGTTTTTATCTTTGTTGTAGGTGGGGCCTTTGCCGTCATCCAAAAAACAGGTGCTATTACTGCCTTCATCCATAATCTCGCGTTAAAATTTGGCGAGAGCAAAGCCTTGCGAGCACTGCTTATTCCTGTAACGATGATAATTTTTTCTCTGGGAGGGTCGATTTTTGGTATGTGCGAGGAGACTATGCCTTTTGTGCTTATCTTTGTTCCCCTGGCCCTCTCACTTGGATACGACACGATTGTGGGAGTTTCTATACCTTTTGTTGGGGCAGCTGCTGGTTTTGCAGGAGCTTTCTTTAATCCTTTTACAGTGGGTATTGCTCAAGGAATTGCAGGATTACCTCTTTATTCAGGAATCGGCTATCGAATTATCATCTGGGTTATAGGAACAACAATCGCCATAATAATCGTTATGCGCCATGCTTCCAGGGTATTAAAAGATCCAAAAATCAGCCCTACATATAAAGAAGATTTGGAGCGAAGAAAAAGCCTTGAGCTTGACATGGCTCCCCAGGAGAAAGTAGTGCTTCTCAATAGCCATAAGCGGGTTCTTTCTCTCTTCCTTTTGGGTATAGCTCTTATGGTTTTTGGAATCCTCAGGTACAAATGGTTTATCAATGAGATAGCTGGTCTTTTCCTTGCTTTGGGAATCCTTTCTGGAATTCTTGGGAGGCTAAGCTCAGAGGATTTAGCCAAGTCCTTTGTCGGTGGAGCAAAGGACATGATCAACGCTGCCTTGATCATAGGCTGCGCCAGAGCCATCCTTGTTGTTGCTATGGATGGAAAGATACTTGATACAACACTTTATTATATGGCCAAGAGCATATCGAGTTTCCATCCTATTATTTCTTCCCAGATGATGTTTATCTGCCAGTGTATTATCAATTTCTTTGTTCATTCAGGAACAGCTCAGGCTGCTCTGACCATGCCCATCATGGCTCCCCTCGGGGATTTGGTGGGCATTACACGTCAGACAACGGTCTTTGCTTTTCAGCTGGCCGAATACATAAATCCAGTTCTTCCTACTTCTGGTGTGACCATGGGAGTATTAGGGCTAGCCAGATTGAGGTGGGAAAAATGGGCGAAGTGGCTTATCCCGCTTCTCATCGTCTGGGTGATTTTTGGCTTTCTATCCCTCATCCCGCCAGTTTTGATGCGCTGGGGCCCTATCTGATTTGCGCTTTCATTCGAGATATTTTTTGAACCGAAGAGAACTAAGGACAGAAGCTGTTATTCCAATAAAAAAGAGGGCAAGAACTTGGGGCCAGAGGATGGTAATATCGTTCCCTTTTAAAAGGATTCCTCTTACGGCAGTGCTGAAGTATCTCAATGGGTTTAAGAGAGTGATATACTGAATGATTCTGGGCATGTTTTCAATAGGAAAAAAGATACCTGAAAGAAGCATGGCCGGCATAGCGAAGAAAAAAGCGGTCATCATCGCTTGTTGTTGTGTGCGGGAGATAGTTGAGATAAAGAGGCCCAAGCTCAGAGTTGTGAGCACGAAAAGGAGGGCGATTCCAAGAAGGAAGAGGAGATTTCCTTTTACCGGGACATCGAAGATTAATTTTCCTGCTGAGACGATTACGACAACATCACAAAGACCAATAAGGACAAAAGGCATTGTCTTACCGATGATTAACTCCCAAGGTTTTATAGGAGAGACGATTAATTGCTCCAAAGTACCCATTTCTCTTTCTTTGGTTATGGCCATTGAAGTGAGGAGAAGAGTTGTGATGAGAAGGATGAGACAGATAACTCCGGGAACCATATAGACAGAACTTTTTAAATTCGGATTATACCAGATCCTCGGCTGAGAAATGACAATTCCCACACCTCTCCTGTCTCTGAATTTAGTTAATATATTTTCTGAATGTTTGGCAATGAGTTGTGAGATGTAACTCATGATGATCGTTGCTGAATTAGCATCTGTCCCGTCTAAAATGACTTGAAGGGAGGCTTGTGTTCCTTTTTTTAAATTCCTCTCAAATTTTCTAGGAATTACGACGGCAGCTTTAATCTTTTCTGTCTCGAGAAGCCTATCCATTTCTTGGGGAGACTTTAAATAAAAGTCTAGATTGAAGCTCTCCGATTGGCTGAAGGAAGAGATGAGATGCCTGCTTTCATAAGTTCTGTCGTGATCCAGGACTGCCAGAGAGATATGCTTTATATCTGTGGTGACAGCATACCCGAAGAGGGTAAGCTGGACGATTGGAGCAACAAAGATGGGAAAGAGCATCCTTCGATCACGAAAAGTCTGGATAAATTCTTTTCGAATAATATGGCGAACAGTTCTGAACATTTTATTCCAGACTAAATCTAAGCCTTTTAGCACAGGCAAGAAGGATGAACGAGGCAAGGATAAAAAGTGATATAACTTCAGGCCAGAGTGTTCCTAAGCCGGATCCCTTGAGAAAAATTCCCCTCAGGACGATCAGAAAGTATTTGGCCGGAACAAGATAGGTAAAAAATTGAATGATTCGGGGCATACTGGAGATAGGAAAAATAAAGCCGGAAAGGAGAAAGGAAGGAAGAAGAGTGAGAAGCATGGCTAGCATAAAAGCCAACTGTTGCGAGCGGGTTATGGTTGAAATGAAAAGTCCAATCCCTAAGCCACAAATAAGAAAAACTCCAGAAACGCAAAAGAGAAAAAGTATATTTCCTCTCAGGGGCACATTAAACAAGAGCGTTCCTACGATGACAACCAGCGAGATTTGGATCATTCCTAAAAAGAAGTAGGGCATGAGCTTGCCGATTATGATTTCATGAGGTTTTGCAGGCGTAGCAATGAGCTGCTCCATGGTTCCGATTTCCCATTCCTTGGCAATGGTCAAAGAAGTCGACATTGCCGCCAGAATCATCATCACAACAGCAATCAAGCCTGGCACGATAAAAATTGTGCTACGAAGGTCTGGGTTATACCAGATTCTTGGCCTCACATCTATCGGCGGAATATCTACGTTGAGAATAGCTCCCTGTTTGTTCAATTTTTCGAGAACGTTGTTTGATGAAAAAATCTGGACTATTCCTGAAACATAGGCTAGAACGATTTGGGCTGTATTGTTGTCGCTCCCATCGATCAAAAGCTGGAGAGGAGTGTCTTTCCCTTGGGATAGGTCTCGAGAAAAACGATGCGGAATGACCAAAAGGATTTTGACTATTCCCTTGTTCAAGAGATTTTCTGAACCAGTAGAGGAATTTGAAAGATAGACAAGATCAAGATATTCACTTCCCTTCACCCGAGAGATGAAATCTCTACTGAGAGAGGAACTATCTTGATCAATTATTCCCACCGGGATATGCCTGATGTCAAAAGTTATGGCGTAGCCAAAAAGGATAAGTAAGACTATGGGCAATACTATGGCTAGATACAGACTTCGAGGGTCTCTGAGGATGTGGAGAGTTTCTTTCCTTGCCAGAGGAAGGATTCTATTGCTCATTCTTTTCCCTTTTTATGGCAGAAAGAAATACATCTTCAAGAGTGGACTCTTCAACCCCTGTGAATTTCTTCTTCAATGCTTTTGGCGAGCCATCAGCAATGATTTTTCCTGAATAGAGGATTGCGAGTCGATGGCAGCGCTCGACTTCGTCCATATAATGAGATGTCACAAAAACCGTTGTCCCCTCTTCCGATAATATGTAAATCAAGTCCCAGAAATCTTTGCGTGATACAGGATCGACACTTGCTGTCGGCTCATCCAGGAACAGTATCCTTGGTCTATGTAGGACCGCACAGCCGAGGGCTAAGCGTTGTTTCCAGCCGCCAGCGAGTTCTCTTGTCAGGGAACTTTCCCTCCCTATCAAGCCGGCCATTTTTATTACCCATTTTTTCCTTTCTTCCTTTAGGGAGGGAGAGAGTCCGTGGATTCCACCGTAGAAATCTATATTTTCTTCAACGGTTAGATCTCCGTAAAGTGTAAAACGTTGTGACATGTAACCGATGATCTTTTTTATTTCTTCTGTTTGGGTGTTAATACTATATCCTCCGACAGCGCCTTTTCCTGAGGTAGGCCTAAGGATTCCGCACAGCATCCGGATTGTAGTTGATTTCCCAGCACCGTTCGGTCCCAAAAAGCCAAAAATTTCACCCTTTTTTACGCTGAAGGAGATCCGGTCGACCGCAGTGAATCGGCCGAACTTTTTCGTTAAGTTTTCTACATCGATTCCATACATTTTTATATTATGTAGGGGCTTTATTTATCTACAGGGCCTGATTTATCTGTAGGGGCTTGATTCATCAAGCCCGCATTTTTTACCGTCAGAATAAATTTTTAAGAGAACTTCTTTTGTGTGCGCTCCATAACTTGCTCCTCGATGAGGGCGAGAAACGCATCCTCGAAAGAAGGAGTGATTCTTTTTAAGCTATGGATTTGAATTCTTTCTTTTTTTAGAAATTCCTTTGTTATCTTTTCCGCTCCTATCCCTGATTCGAAGATTAAATGAAGAGTTTCTCCAAAGGGATAGATGCTTTTTAAGCCAGGTAGCTTTCCTAGCAGCCTTCTTACTCCCCTATGTTCTGCGATGAGCTCTATTGTTTCCTCTTTTCTTTCCTCTATCAGGCTTTGAGGTGAGTTGTAGCTCAATATTCTTCCTTCATACATGAAGCTGATCTTATGGCATCTTTGGGCTTCATCCATGTATGGTGTTGTGATGAGAAGTGTTGTGCCCCGGCTGTTTATTTGAAATAGAAGATCCCAGAGCTCTTTTCTTGAGAGTGGATCCACTCCTGTTGTGGGCTCATCAAGGAGGAGAATATCTGGAGTGTGAAAGAGGTTACAGGCAAGGACTAATTTCTTCTGCATGCCTCCTGATAGATTCCTGGCCAATCGATCTTCAAAAGGAGAGAGGCCGCTAAAGCGGAGCAATTCTTTTTTCCTTTCTTTAAACTTATCCGATGGGACTCCATAGAGGTCAGCAAAGAACTTAAGGTTTTCTGAGACATTTAAGTCTCCATAAAGACTGAAGTGTTGAGGCATATAGCCAATAAATTCTTTAATCTTCTGCGGATTTTTGGCAACTTCGATGCCTTCAAGCATGATAGAGCCTGAGGACGGTTTGAGCAGGCCGGCTAGAAGGCGAAGAAAAGTTGTTTTTCCGGCGCCATCAGGCCCGATGATTCCGATAATTTCCCCTTTTTCTATCTTAAGGTTTAGGTTGTCGCAAGCGACTAGCTGGTTAAACTTTTTGGTCAGGTTTCTAATCTCCACAGCTGTCATTTTATCTATTAACAAACGCAGCGCTTTCAGCCATGAAAGGGGCGTAGATTAATGATGCTCTGAGTTTTGGATTTACTGACCAACGGAAATTTTAACATCCACCGGCATTCCTGGCTTAAGCTCTCTCTCTGGATTTTCGAGATAGGATTTTATCATAAACACAAGTTTCAGCCTTTCCTCTTTAGTTTGGATGTTTTTAGGCGCAAACTCAGCTTGATCAGAGATGAAATCGACTTCTCCTTTAAATGCTTTATCTGGAAATGAGTCGCAGAGGACTTCGATTTTGCTTCCTATTTTTACTCTTCCGATGTATTTTTCAGGAATATATGCTTTAACATAGGTTTGGCTTAAATCAATCAGGCTGAAAAGAAGTGTTCCTGGAAGAGCCAGTTCACCAACTTCGATATGTCTTGTTTCGAGGAATCCGGTGATTGGAGATGCTATTCTTGTATCTTGAATCTGTCTCAGCAGAAATTCTTCTTGTGCCTGAAGACTCCTTATCTCTGCCCTGACCATTTCAATTTCTTCTTTTTCTTTTCCCCTTAAAGCTAGCTGATAATTTTCTTCTGTGCTCTCATACTGTTCCTTGGCTGCTTTCAGTTTCAGATCAGCCTGTTCTTTTTGTGTGGTGGAGACTGCTCCTTCATTGAATAGTATGTCCATACGCTCCTTGTTTTTTTGGGCTAATTCCAGCTCTTTTTCTGCCGCTTCAAGTTGATTTTTGGCTACAGCAATAAGTTCCTTTTTTGTCCCTTTTTGAAAGAGCTTTAACTTTGAGCGAGATCCTTCGATGGTCGCTCGAACCTGATTTAATTGGATTGCAAGTTTCTCTTCATCAAGAAGACAGAGAAGATCTTCTTTTTTAACCTGCTGACCCTCTCGCACTAAAATCTTTTTGACTTCCCCTTGAACCTGGGATCTTATTTCTGTTTCTACGGCTTCAATCAGTCCTGAAACTTCGAGTATTCCAGGTTGAGAAGTTTTTGCTTTGCAGCCAATATGTAAAATTTGAGTCAGGATGAAAGCGAGAACAAAGCCAAGTCGAATGAGCCTTTTCATTTTTTCCTCAAAGGTTGACGTAGATTATATATTTTTTCCCTCAGTCACAAATAGTGCCTTCCTTCCCAAACATCATAACATATTCATATTCAAAAAAAACTTCCTTATGCTATTTTTTTAAAAAGGCAGGCAACCTTTTGCGCTTCTGTCTCATCATAATACGTTGAGGAGAAAAAAATAGATGTTTTTTCCTGTCGTCGCCAAAATCCACCAAGCGCAGTCTAGAATAAGTGTCGCTCATTCTGTTACAATGGAACTCAATGCAGAGAGTCAAATCATGACTGAGGGAGAAAGAGATCTGGCTAAGGGAATAAGCCTTTCAGACTCTTTTTTTCTTAAAGACGCGATTAAGCGTAGCCGTGAGGGAGACATTCAAGCTCTGGAGGCTATCTACAAGCATTTCAGCCGCCCGTTATTCAACGTGGTGTATCGTTACACCTATAATAGGGAAATTGCTGAGGACCTGTTGCAGGATATTTTTCTCAAAATCTTTTCTCACCTCCAAGACATCCGGAACGAGGATACTTTTGTCGGCTGGATTTATCGTATAGCAGTCAATACCTGTTATAGCTATTTACGTGGAAAAAAAATTCAGCTTCAGAGAACTATACCTCTCAGCGATGTGGAACGGACAATCGAGGGGAAATCTCATCAATCTTCTAATGAGACGGTGAAGAAGTCGTTGGATAATGCCATCCAGAGACTTCCGAACAAAATGAAAAGCATTTTTCTCCTTCACGATGTTCAAGGCTTTAAGCACCAGGAAATATCTCGGATGTTGGGATGTTCGCTGGGGACATCCAAGTCACAGCTATTTAAAGCGAGGATGAAGATCCGCGAGTACCTTGAAAATGAAAAAACCATGCTTAAGGAGAGAAGAAAATGAGATGCTCTAAAGCGAGAAAATTAATAAGCGAATATATTGACGGGACTCTTCGAGCCCGGAAAAGCGCCGATGTTGAGCAGCATCTAGATGTCTGCTCGGATTGTAAGCACCTTTTAGAGGACTTCAAGAAGATCATCGAGGATTCAAAGAAGCTGGAAAAGCTGGTACCCTCAGACAAAACGTGGCTTAAGATAAAGGCAGGATTGAAAACAGAGGAGCAGAGAGCCCTGGCTTTCAAGCCGCGGAAAAGATCCTGGTTCCGCCTTATTTTTTCTCCGCCAAAGCTTAAATACGCCTTAAGTTCGGCAGTGATTTTAGCTTTTGTTGTCGGTGCAGTGATACTAGGATTGCAGTACTGGATAGGAAAGGATTCTCTAGGAGGGGGGGATCTGCAGAAATACACGCTGGCCAAACTAGACGAAGCTGAGAGCCATTATAAAAAGGCCATAAAGGCCCTTGGGGAGGCCATTGCTGCCCAGGAGGGGCAGATGGACCCCAAGGTCGCGCAGGTTTTTAAGAGCAACCTTGAGGTTATCGATGCTTCTATAATGGCCTGCCGGCAAATGGTTCTCCAGAATCCTGAGGACCTAGATGCCAGGAATTATTTGCTGGCCGCTTACAGGGAAAAAGTGAATTTTCTTAATGAAATGATGGAGACAAAGCAAGTGTCTTCCCAAAAAAGGGAATTCAAGACGATAATATAAGCACAAAAAAAGGAGGTCTATTATGAGAACAAACAAAACAACAAAGTGGGTGGCCATCCTGGCCGCGGTATTTTTCTTTATGGGATTTTATGCAGCTGAAGCTACAGCCAAGGAGAAATACGAAGAGAAATTCGAAAAAACCGTCAGTCTGGCTAAGGACGGGAAAGTTGCTTTAAATAACATAACCGGACGTATAGATGTTAAAACCTGGAACAAGGGAGAGGTTAAGATTGATGCTACTAAGATTTCCAGAGCTTCGACTCTTGAGCAAGCAAAAGAAAATGCAGACTTGGTCAAGATTGAGGTTGTGAAGGAAGGGAACACTCTTCGGATCAAGACCGAATATCCCGATACAGGAAAAATCTTTAGAAGAAGGTCGATCAACGTATCTGTCAAGTATAGCTTGATGATACCGGCAACGGCATCTGTAAAGATAGATTCAGTGACAGGTGATGTCGACCTCGAAAAGATCGGCGGCGCCGTTAAAGTTAAAATAGTGACCGGAGGTATTGCAGTAAAAAAAGCGGATAATGGAGTGGACTGTGAAACTGTGACCGGAAGAATTGAACTTCAGAACATCACTGGAGACGCGTTTATGGAGACAGTAACCGGGAGGATAACTGCGAGCCAAATCAAAGGCTCTATAGAAGCCACTGTGGTTACTGGCAGGATAGTGCTAAGGGAAGTTTCTGAGGCCAGAGTTGTGAATGCTAATACGGTAACTGGTGCAGTTGTATATGATGGAAATATTAATAAAGACGGGAGATACATTCTTAAAACTCACACCGGGAGAATTGAGATGACCGTGCCCGCTGGTTCGGGTTTTGACCTTGAGGCAAATACTTTCAGCGGAAGTATCGAGAGCGATTTTGAGATTAAGGTATCAGGTAAAATAAGCAAGAAAAGAATATCTGGAGCTGTCAACAAGGGTGGGCCTTTAGTGAAGCTTTCCACCTTTAGCGGAGATGTCTATTTGAAGAAAAAGTAATACTCAGTTTTCATTTTTGCATTTAGGAGGAGAACAGCATGTTCTCCTCCTTTTTTTTATATCTTTCGAAGAACTTCCAAATCCGCGATAACTGTCGGAGTCAGACTTTGTCATCAGGTTAGGTTTTGAGCTTCATTTTGTCCTGTGGATATCATATTGTGATAAAGTCTGACCCCATAAAAGGGGGACAGGCCCCATTTCTTAAGAGACAGGATATTCTCGACTTGTGGACAGAACATGCGAAAATGGAGCCAGTCCTCATTTTTTAATAAAGGAATTGGAAATGCTTGCATCAATCCTCCTTTCATTGACAATATAAGTTGTTTATTTTAAAATTTTTATTTTCCAAGACATAGCATGGCCCCAAAAAAAATTCTCATCGTCGACTACGATACAAAGAGCATAGATTCCCTGTCTAAGCTTTTTGAAGCGAATAAAATCGCGGTCGTAACAGCAGCGGACGGTGTTGAGGCCTATGAGAAATTTAAATCCGACGAGCCAGATTTAGTCCTGCTTGAAGCCATGCTCCCCAGAATGCACGGTTTTGATCTAGCTCAGAAAATCACCCAAGATACTAAGGGAAGAGTTCCTGTAATCATTGTTACAGCAGTCTACAAAGGTCATCAGTACAGGAATGAAGCTTTACGAACATTTGGTGTTTCTGATTATTTTGAAAAACCGTATGATCAGGACAAATTACTGAATCGCGTGTTGAGTTTAATCGGAGAGAGAGGAGAAGTAGAGGAAGACATTTCAGATATTCCAGATCTTCCAAGTCCCGATTCTGTGGTTAAGACTCTTACTGAGATGCTCAAGAAAAAATAGGGATTTGGGAAAAAATGATTTTCGATAAAAGGCTACTGCATATATAGTGAAGCTTAATGTCTAATTTGTGGACTAGATGTAACAACTGCCGTCGTATTTTGTATAAGCAGGATATCTTGGATAACCTATCCGTATGTCCTGTCTGTGGCTTCCACTTCAGGCTATCAGCGACCGAGCGACTGACGATGCTCTTCGATGATGGCCAGTATAATCTCATAGACCAGAATATTTTCCCTCAAGACCCTCTCCAGTTTGAAGATAGTATGAAATATTCTGATAGACTGAAGGAGCACAAAAAGCGCACGTCGCTTCAAGATGCTGTACTGAATGCTGAAGGAAAAATGGGGGGGATTAGAGTTATTATCTCAGCCATGGACTTTGCCTTTATGGGAGGCAGTATGGGTTCAGTGGTCGGAGAAAAAATAACAAGAGCTGCTGAGTTAGCCCTTAAGGAGCGCGTGCCGTTTATCACTGTGTCTTGTTCCGGGGGGGCAAGAATGCAGGAAGGAGTCCTCTCCCTTATGCAGCTTATGAAGACAAGCTCTGCGATAGCCAATCTGAACGAGGCTGGTATTCCATTTATTTCAGTCTTAGCTGATCCTACTACAGGCGGGGTGACGGCTAGCTTTGCCATGCTAGGTGATATCAATATCGCAGAGCCGAATGCGCTTATTGGATTTGCAGGACCTCGAGTTATTGAACAAACCATAAAAGAAAAGCTGCCCAAAGGATTCCAGCGATCAGAGTTTCTCCTCGAGCATGGAATGCTTGATGATGTTGTGAACAGGAAAAAAATGCGCTCTTATATCATTAGAGCTCTGCAGCTCTTCCTAAACCGCTCTGAATGAACTACGAGCAATGCCTGAGGTATCTCGAAAAAATCCAAAATTTAGGCATTAAATTCGGTCTGGATAATGTAAGCACCGTTCTTTCTTCCTTCAACAATCCCCACCAGAAATACGCTTCTGTTTTAGTGGCAGGTACAAACGGGAAAGGTTCTGTCTGTGCCATGCTTACCCATATTTTAGCCTTTCATAATTTTCGAGTCGGTCTCTTTACATCTCCCCATCTGGTTAGAGTTGAAGAAAGGATTCAAATCGGAAATAAGCTCATGCCGACTCAGAGCTTCTGCAGGTGGCTTACGATCCTACGGGAAAGAATTGAAGAACTAATCGCTTCGAAAAAATTACTTTCGCCCCCCACCTATTTTGAGACTACTCACCTGTTTGGCTTTCCTTTATTTTGAAGAGCAAAAGGTGGATATGGCTGTTTTGGAGGTGGGCATGGGGGGTAGGTTTGATGCTACTAATGTGGTGGAGCCTTCTGTTTCAGTTATCACCACGATTTCTGGAGAACATAAGAAGTTTTTGGGAGAAACTCTGAGCCAGATAGCCTTTGAGAAAGCAGGAATCGTGAAATGTAATATTCCCGTTGTTTGCGGAGTAGAGCAAAATGAAGCCCTTGAAACCATTAAAAGGAGAGCAGAAGAGCTTAAAGCTCCCTTTCATGCAGTTTTTGCCGGGAAGAGAAGTTTTATCACCTATAAGACTGAAAAAGGATATTCTTTTGTCTATAAGACAGACAAGGAGAATTATTCGTTCACGCCCTCTCTCCAAGGAAAACACCAAGGAGAAAACGCAGCCGTGGCTATAGCTGCCTCGGAGCAGCTCTCCAAGGCCTGGAAAGAACTGGAGAAGAAAAGGATTGTGAGCGGTGTAGAGAAAACAAAATGGGAAGGTCGCCTGGAAATTGTCTCTCGTAATCCGCTGGTCATTCTGGACGGGGCCCACAACGAAGAAGGAGTTCGAGCTTTAAAAAGATATTTCGAGGATTTTCCGTCGTCTCCACTTATACTTGTCTTCGCTATTATGCGAGATAAAGAAATCACCAAAATAGCTGATATCCTGTTCCCCTTGGCAAAAAAAATCATCCTAACTCGATTTCCCTTACTTCAGGGCTGCTTTGCCAGAGGAGATAAAGAAGCAGGCTCAAAGTTTCCAGGATCGAATTGTCTTAGAGCCAGACACAAATAAGGCTATAGACAAGGCACTTCGAAGCGCTGGCTCCCAAGGCTGTGTGCTCGTCGCAGGTTCTCTATATTTAGTGGGAGAATTCAAAAAAAGAGGAATATTTCCTAACGGCTCACTTTAAAATTGAAAATTGAAACAGAAAATGGTAGAAAATGGGGCCTGGCCCCAAAACAGAAAATGGGGCCTGGCCCCATTTTCGATCCAGATGCTTAAGTATCCCTGTATTTACTTGCTTTTTTAGGCTAAAAATGATAAATTTTTGCCTAATTCTTTCATCTTCCTTTTTAAAAAATGATCGAAATTGATGCGAGCTTCATCGCTATATTTATAATCGTTTGGATTCTGGTTTTTGTCCTCTCACGAGTATTTTTTAATCCTCTTCGAAAGATAATGGAAGAAAGGGAAGATAAAGTCAAAGGGAGACAAGAAGCGTTCCGAGAGTCTACAGAAGTCTATGAAAAAACTGTTTATGAAATTGAAGAAAGGCTAAAATCCGCAAGGATTCTCTCAGAGCAGACAAAGGATAATCTTAAGCATGAGGCTTTAAAAGAGAGAGAACGCATGCTGGAGGATATAAGCACAGAGTACAGGAATCAGGTTGAAAAGGCTCAACAGGAATTAGAGAAGCAGACCGCGAGCTTGAGAAGGGAATTAAGTGCAGAAGCCGAGAGCTTGGCGGAAAGAATCGAGCAGAAACTTTTAGAATGAAAACTCCAAAAAGAAAAATCCTGCTAATTTTGCTTCTATTGCCCTTTTTTATCTCCATGGCTCCTGCAGATGAGGAACATTCATCAAATTTCAAGGATTTTATCGGGAAAGCCGTCAATTTCATCATTTTATTCGGAGGCTTGGCTTATTTTCTCTTTAAGCCTATCCGGAATTTTCTCCAGAAAAGGTCTGAGGAGATAGAGCAGGGCCTTAAAGATGCAGAAAGTGCCCAAAAAGAGGCAGAAATGAAGCTTCGTGAAGCAAAAGTTCGCCTCGCAACCCTGGAGGACGAGATAGAAAAGCTAAAGAAGGACGCAGAGATCGAGGGCAGTAAAGAAAAGGAGAGGATTATTCAACTCGCCCAGCAAGAAGCGGAGAGGATCAAACACTTTGCCAAGCAAGAGATTGATATGCTCATGCGAGCAGGAATCCAAGACCTCAAACAGTACACAGCAGAACTGGCTTCAGCATTGGCAGAAGAGAGGATTAAGAAAAAGATGAGTCCTGAAGACCAATCTTTTCTTATAGATAAATCAATAGAAAAGCTCGACGAACTCTATGAAAAGCAAAATTATCGTAAAAAGATACACTCAAGGTTTAGTTAACTCTATTAAGAGTGAAGCAGAGTTTTCGGCAATCAGCCAGGAGCTGTCTAATTTTGCTCTGCTTCTCAACAAGCACGAAAAGCTGAAAGACACTCTTTTAAGCCCCTTTTTGCCCACATCAAAAAAAACGCAGATAGCCGAGGAAGTGCTGTCCAAGCAAGCCTTGGGGGAGAAGGCTTCAAGGCTTATTTCTCTGCTTGTTGAAAACAATCGGCTCGGGCTTTTTCCCGATATCATAGAGTCTTTGCCAGAAGTTTGGAATGAGCAGAGAGGAACTTATACTTATGAAGTGGCTTCTGTTGTTCCCCTTACGGATGACCAGAGGAAAAAATTAGAAAAAAAATTAGAGTCATTGGAGAGAAGACCTGTTATATTGAAGTATAGAATCGACCCTGAATTGGTTGGCGGGCTTTGCGTAAGAAGAGAAAATATTGTTTACGATGTCTCGATAAAAGGAAATTTGATGAAACTTAGGGAAGAAATTTCTGAAGGATAGGCGGAAAAATGGAAATTAAAGCAGATGAAATAAGTAAAATTATCCAACGCCAAATCGAAGGATACAAGACAGAAGTCGACATCAAAGAAGTAGGGACTGTAACCTATGTCGGAGATGGGATAGCCAGGATTTATGGGCTGGACCGGGTTATGTATAACGAGCTTCTTGAATTTCCCAATGAAGTTTATGGTTTAGCCCTGAATTTAGAGGAAGATAGCGTTGGTTCGGTGCTTTTGGGAGAGAGCCATCTTGTTAAAGAAGGAGATTTGGTTAAACGCACGCACAGGATTATGCAGGTCCCAGCTGGGCCAGCCATGATAGGAAGAGTGGTGAATCCTCTGGGCATACCCTTAGATGAGAAAGGCCCAATAAAGACTGATATCAACATGGTGGTCGAGCGCCTGGCGCCAGGTGTTGTCGACCGCTTGCCGGTGAAGGAGCCCCTCCAGACTGGTATAAAAGCCATCGATACCATGATTCCTATAGGGAGAGGACAGAGGGAGCTCATCATAGGAGACCGTCAGACAGGAAAGACAGCTATTGCTTTGGATACTATCATCAATCAGAAAGATAAAGATGTCATCTGTGTTTATGTAGCTATCGGCCAAAAGAATTCCACGATCGCTTACGTTATAAAAATACTAGAGGATTACGGGGCGATGGATTATTCGATCATAGTGGCTGCTCCGGCCAGCGATCCTTCGCCTCTTCAATACCTTGCTCCCTACAGCGGTGTTGCTCTCGGAGAGTATTTCAGGGACAACGGCCAGCACGCTCTTCTCATCTATGATGACCTCTCCAAGCATGCAGCTGCTTACAGGGAAATATCACTGCTCTTAAGGCGGCCCCCAGGAAGAGAAGCCTATCCTGGGGACGTGTTCTACCTCCATTCAAGGTTGCTCGAGAGAGCAGCCAAGTATAACGACGAGCATGGAGGAGGCTCTTTGACTGCGCTGCCGATCATCGAAACACAGGCAGGGGATGTTTCGGGTTATATACCGACAAATGTCATCTCGATCACAGACGGTCAAATTTACTTAGAACCTGAATTGTTCAACGCAGGTATAAGGCCGGCCATCAACGTCGGTATATCTGTTTCAAGAGTTGGAGGGAATGCCCAGGTCAAAGCCATGAAGCAAGTAGCGGGAAAACTCCGCCTCGATTTAGCCCAGTACCGCGAGCTGGTGACTTTTGCCCAGTTTGGGACAGAATTGGATAAGGCGAGTCAAGCCCAGCTCGATAGGGGAGAGAGATTGACTGAGGTCCTGAAGCAGGATCAGTATGTCCCCTTACCGGTTGAAAAGCAGATATTGATAATCTATGCAGGGAATAGGGGATTTTTAGATGAGTTTGAGGTTGGACAAATCAAAGAATATGAAGAAAAACTCTACGCATTTTTTGAAAAGGAACAGGCGAAACTTTTGAAGAAAATCGCTGAGAAAGGCGAAATCAGCGTAGATATGGATGAAGCAATTAGTTCAGCTCTGAAGGAGTTCGGTTCCAGGTTTAAAGAGGAGAAAACTTAATAATGCCAGCTTTGATCGATCTCAGAAGAAGAATAAAAAGCGTCAGGAATACACAGCAGATTACACAGGCCATGAAGACTGTATCCACGGCTAAATTCAAGAAATCTCAGCGTTCTGTTCTGGAGGCTCGTCCCCACTGGCACAATTCTCCTGATCTGCTTTCGGAAGTCGTCTCCTGGGCTGAAAGAGAAGTCCACCCCTTGATCATGGATAGAGAAGAAAACAAGATAGAGGGATTAGTGATCACTTCTGATAAGGGTTTGTGCGGAGCTTTTAATACAAACTTATTAGAGAAAGCTTTATCCTTTTTTGAAAGAAAAGCTCAACGTTCTCAGGTGAATTTGGTTTTGATCGGGAAAAAAGCTTTGAGTTTTTTTGCGAAGCATCCCTTTCCTGTTGATCGTACATATTCAGAGCAGGCTCAAGATCTAACCTTAGGAGACCTGAAAGAATTGGCTCAGTTTTTGATGCGACTCTATGTTTTCAACAAAACAGATGCTGTCTATGTAGCCTACAATGAGTTCAAATCAATTCTTTCTCCTCGCGTGACCGTTACCAGACTTCTTCCCCTTAGCCCTCCAGAGGAAGAAGCGCATGAAGTATTACCTCCAGACTGGGAGCCAGAAGCTGGTTCTATCCTCAATAGTCTTTTGCCTTTTTACATAGAGAATCAAATTCAGGCATTTCTATTTTGAGTCTCAGGCGGCTGAGCATGCGGCTCGGATGATGGCCATGGATAATGCCACTAAGAATGCTGAGGATTTAATTGGTGACTTAACATTGGTCTTGAACAAGATTCGACAGGCTTCAATAACCAAGGAGCTTCTGGAAATCATGACAGCCGTTGAGGCCTTGGCAGAAAAATAGAGGATTTGGAGATAAGTATGGTCAAAGAAAAACAGAAAACTTCCGAAAAAGGAAAAGATAAACCTAAAGTAAAACCGAAAGTAAAGCCTAAAGCAAAAGAAAAAAAAGAAGAAAAGATCGGGAAGGTCGTCCAGATTATAGGGCCAGTTGTGGACATCGAATTCAAGAATGTTGAACTCCCTGAAATATACAACGCGATTCGAATCATAAGTGAAAGATTCGATGACGCTACTCCCACTTCTGTTCAAGAAATCAAGAAGGACTTTGGGATGAGGATTGATAACCACAAGAGCGAAGAATTCGATACTGGTGCCTTGGTAGACATTGTGGTTGAAGTAGAACAGCATCTGGGGGAGGATAAGGTGAGGTGTGTTTCTATGCATCCCACAGACGGGTTGGCTCGAGGAATGAAAGCCATTGATATGGAGAGTCCGATCCAGGTTCCAGTCGGAGAGGAAACCCTGGGACGAGTGATGAACGTCATAGGAGAGCCAGTAGACTACCTAGGCCCTATCGAGGCTAAGGTGAAATATCCCATCCATCGCCCTCCTCCGTCCTTAGAGCAGCAGAGCACCAAGCTCGAGATGTTTGAGACCGGAATCAAGGTGATTGACCTTATCCAGCCTTTCTTGAAAGGAGGAAAGGTCGGCCTTTTTGGAGGAGCAGGCGTTGGCAAGACCGTGATCATCATGGAGTTGATCAACAACGTAGCCATAAAACACGGAGGCTACTCTGTTTTTGGTGGCGTGGGTGAAAGAACAAGAGAGGGAAATGATCTCTGGCTGGAGATGAAGGAATCAGGGGTTATAAGTAAGACATCTCTTATCTACGGTCAGATGACCGAGCCTCCCGGAGCAAGACTCCGCGTCGGATTGGCTGCCCTTTCTGTTGCTGAATATTTCAGGGATGAGATGAGCCAGGATATCCTCCTTTTCATCGATAATATCTTTCGTTTCGTCCAGGCGGGTTCAGAGGTTTCAGCGCTCCTGGGAAGGATGCCTTCTGCAGTTGGTTATCAGCCTAACCTGGCAACTGAACTCGGAGAGTTAGAGGAGAGGATCACTTCCACAAAAAGGGGTTCAATAACTTCTGTCCAGGCAATTTATGTGCCCGCAGATGACTTCACCGATCCGGCGCCAGCCACAACTTTTTCTCATTTAGATGCCTCCACAAACCTTTCAAGGGCTTTAACCGAAATCGGCATCTATCCTGCCGTTGATCCCTTATCCTCTTATTCACGGATACTGGATCCAAGAGTTGTCGGTGAGGAACACTATCATGTGGCGAGGAGCGTCAAGGAAATTCTTCAGAGGTATAAAGACCTTCAAGATATTATTACCATTCTGGGCATAGAGGAGCTATCCGAGGAGGACAAAGTTATTGTTGCCCGTGCTCGAAAGATTCAGCGGTTTCTTTCCCAGCCTTTTTTTGTTGCAGAGGAATTTACCGGGAGACCGGGAAAATATGTAGCCATTGAGGAGACCGTGAACGGATTCAAACAGATTGTGGAAGGTCAACACGACGATAAACCTGAACAGGCTTTCTATATGGCAGGAAGCATTGAGGAAGTCGTCAAGCAGGCAGAGGAATTGAGGTCAGCATGATCCAGAAGTTGCCGTCGTCTCTTCGAGTCAAAGTCATAGCTCCTCGGAAATTATTGCTGGATGAAGAGGTTCAGGAGCTCTCACTGCCGAGCTTGGATGGGTATCTAGGGATACTCCCCGGCCACAGGCCACTATTTTTAGCTATCGGAACGGGAAGGATCACGTACAGGGTTGCCGAAAAAGAGGAAACTTTATCTGTGCAAGGGGGATATGCGGAAGTCCTTCCTGATAAAGTGCTTGTTTTTACTGAATTGAGTGAAGATGAAAACGCGAAACCTATTGAAGAGCGAGGATGAGACTCTTGATTCCTTTTATCGAGGCAGCATTCTTGTCTTGCAGAAGAAGGAGGGATACCGGTTTTCAGTAGATGCTCCCCTCTTAGCTGATTTTATTCAAACAAAGCGTTCTGATGATGTCTTAGAGCTGGGAGCTGGGAATGGCATTATTTCTCTTCTCTTGAGCATCAAGCCTTTTAAGCACATCACTGCCGTGGAGATTCAGGAATCTTTGGCGGATATGGCCAGGCGAAACGTAAAACTCAATAATCTTGAAAGAAAAATCTCCATTATCAGAGAGGATCTGCGACAATATAATCCGGGGAAGGAGTTTGATGTTATCTTTTCGAACCCTCCTTATATTAAAAAGGGGGAAGGTCATTTGAGTTCTTCTCTGGAAAAATCAATCGCCAAGCACGAGTTAAAATGCGATATTTTTGGCATATTAGAAAAAACAGCGCAACTGCTCAAAAATAAAGGAAGGGCCTATTTTATATATGTTGCGAAAAGAAAAGATGATCTATTCCAGGCAATAGAGAAGAACAGTTTGAAGATCAAATCCCTTCGCTTTGTCCATCCTCGCCAAGAAAATCCTCCGAACCTTTTATTGGTAGAATGCGATCTCTCTTCAGAAAAAGAGGTTCTTTTGCCTCCTTTCATTCTTTATGGCGAGGGAGGAAATTATACGACCGAAGCAGAGGAAGTATTTCGCGGGAGAATTAATGCCGAAGCAGATTAATCTAGCTTTTATAAGGAGCAATTAGTAAGCTTAAACGACAATGGATAAAAAATTTAAAAGACCTGCTGACCTTGTGAAAATCAGAAACAAGCTCAAAAACAAGCGAAAAAAGGTCGTTTTTACCAACGGCTGCTTTGACCTTCTCCATAGCGGTCACGTTCATCTTTTTAGGGAAGCCAAGAAAAAGGGAGACGTTTTTATCGTGGCTGTCAATGACGATGCTTCAGTTAAGAAGATAAAAGGGACATCAAGGCCTATCTTTCCTTTGGAGGAGAGGATTGAAATTTTAGGGGCCATCGAGGAAATAGATTACCTCACTTCATTCTCCGAGGAGACTCCGCAGAAAATAATCGCCCTGCTCCTTCCAGATGTTTTGGTTAAGGGCGGAGATTGGAAACCAGATGAGGTGGTGGGAAGGAAAGAGGTTGAAGAAGTAGGCGGGGAAGTAGTAATTATTCCCTATCTCGAAGGCTCTTCCAGTTCCGAAATTATCAAAAGAATCCTCAGCTCAGCTAAGTCCTAGATTTAGAAAAAATGAGACTCCCGAACAAAATAGAAGATATTATTGAACACGTCAGCAAACGTGGATTTTATGAATTAAATCCCTATAAGAAAAAGTGGGTTTGATAAATCAATCCCCTACATTAATAGAAGGGGAAGATAAAAGAGCAGTTTTACATCTTGCTCAGGATGAATGCCTACATCCTTCTGCACAGTGCGCAATTCTTGGTACTGTAAATCTTTTCATTTGTCACTCCCTTCTGAGCTATATATACAATATTAATCCTATCATAATTATAGTATATTTGTCAACATAATTATTCAGTAAAAATAAAATATTTTAGCTCTAAATACAAGAATTATATACTTAAATAAAAAAGGGGACAGGCAACTTTTTCTAGCCTTAATAGCCCTGTTGCTCATTCTTTTCTTTCTACTCTGGGAGATCGCTTTGATGAAAGAAAATTTGAAATATGGGGCCACGGGTGTCCTATATCGGAAAAAATAACCGAAGAAAAGAGTCCGATTTATCAATAATCTTTACTTGCATTTTGTTCAGTAAATATTTATAATTCCGTACGAAATAGTGAACATATAAACAATAAGTAGTCCATATGAACGAT
>JABAOF010012874.1_pt1 | contig 31092 bp, 30 predicted proteins | sample 7062171 | NCBI WGS metagenome assembly JABAOF01 (sample SAMN14538628, study PRJNA623070) | marine sediment metagenome | biome: marine biome [ENVO:00000428]; feature: marine pelagic biome [ENVO:01000023]; material: deep marine sediment [ENVO:00002113] | place: India: Gulf of Khambhat ...
TAATAATCACGAGCGTCGCCGTGTAAGTTCCGTAATTAATTGTGCCCTTCACGTTAACCCAAACATTATCTTCATCTGTAAAAACTTCCCGCAAATATTCAAAGTCGCTTTCTTTAGGCTTGAAAATGGTTTTTTCATCACCATCAACAACAATTTTGACTATAGAATCTGTGTCTTTGGGTCCTTCTTCAATGCCTACTCTCTTTCGAGTTCCTGCCTTAACATCAAGTTCAAAGTAGTCATCCCCTACCTGAAACACCTNNTTTGATCCTCTTCAGAGTTCCCGACTTGACTTCAAGCTTGAAGTTGGGAACTAGCGTAGTATCTTCTACATTTAAATCCAATACCTTCCCACGTAGAGCAAATTTTTTCCGTCCATGTCCCTTTTTATCTTCGTTCGTTGCAGAAGTTGTATCTGTGTTCTTTTTTACAAGACCAGGAGGAGTTGACGGCTTTTTACCCATAGTGTCTACATCATCTTGTCCTGGGTTGTTATTTTTACCACTTTGATTCGGTATAGGGGCGGGATTACCAATTCCTTTTGCCAGACCAGGTAGTACCGATGGTTTCTCACCCACGGCATGTGAATCAGCCTTTCCACCAGAGCTCGCTAGTTTACCCTCGGTGCATCCCAGAGTAGACAGTGCTATCACTGAGAGTGCAAGAGCAAAAATCAACAAAGTGCTTACCCTTTTTAGCATTTCAACTCCCTTCATACAGACGAAAAAGTACTCTTCATTGAATATAGATGTATTTTCCCATTCTGTTTGGACTAACGATTTTAAAGCCAAAAAGTTTCGCAAATTTTCTTACGACCTAGTCCCTATATGCAGTTTTACCGCACATCTTTTAAATACAAACCACTTAACTGATAGAATGCTAGGGGGAATATCTGGAATTACATTGGGTGGAAATACTATTGTCCAAAACCCCTTTTGAGTTCAGGGGTATTGTTACCATTAACCATCCGCCATTAGTCATAAACCGAAATTACTGGTACGCCTGGAGGGAGTCGAACCCCCAACCTTTGGATCCGTAGTCCAACGCTCTATCCAATTGAGCTACAGGCGCATCACTGGTTGTTAACCTTTTGGCTTTTGGATTTTACACCCTAATCAATATCTAACATCAAAAAACCAACAGTAAAAAATGGCGGAGAAGGAGGGATTCGAACCCTCGAAGCAGACATTCATCCGCTTAGTCGCTTAGCAGGCGACTGCCTTCAACCAGCTCGGCCACTTCTCCACTCGCTGTTTGCACCTATAAAAAGTTTTCGTCATAAGGTGTGATATCTACTTTCAATCTAACAAAAGTCTAACTCTCTCACCAACTTATCTAGTACCCCGGGAGGATGTTTTCAATCTTACTCAGACTAAACTCTTTGTTTTCCCACGCATTGACTTATGCGCCACCGATGATGAACACTAAACCCTGGCGGTGGGGGTGAGATTCGAACTCACGAGGGCCGAAACCCTGCCGGTTTTCAAGACCGGTGCGATAAACCACTCCGCCACCCCACCGCAAAATCAGCTAGAATTTGCAGGGCAAGTCATCGTGACGAGTTAAGTTTAGCATACAAGCAAAGTGCTATAAAGGCTCGCGTGAAGGTGAAATAAGGTCGAATTTAAGGTAAGACCTGAGGATATCAGGGACTACAATACTCCCATCCTTTTGCTGATAATTTTCCATAACGGCTATTAAAGTTCTACCAATAGCAACTGCAGTCCCGTTTAATGTATGGACGAATTCTGTCCCTGAATTCTTCCGATAACGAATGTTTAACCTACGTGCCTGGAAATCAGTGCAATTACTAGTAGAATGTGTTTCCCGGTACCTGTTCTCTCCTGGCATCCATGCTTCGATATCATACTTTTTAGCAGCTGGTGCTCCTAAATCACCAGTACACATAATCACAACCCTGTAAGGAATATTAAGAGCCTGCATAATCTCCTCTTCGTTCTTGAGCAAGAATTCATGCTCGGGCCAGGAATCTTCGGGAAGACAGAAGCTGAACATTTCCACCTTGTCAAATTGGTGAACTCTGAAAATGCCTCTTACGTCTTTACCGTAGGATCCTGCTTCTCTTCTGAAACAGGATGAAAATCCTACATATCTAATTGGCAATGTACTGTTATCCAGAAGCTCTTCAGCATATATACCCAAAATAGACTGCTCAGAAGTTCCTACCAGGTAAAGATTGTCCTTAACTGTTTTATATATTTCATCTTCTCCCCCGGGAAGATATCCACCTCCCTGCATTATCCTTTCTTTGACCAAAACAGGAGGAACTATCGGCGTAAATCCTTTTTCAGTTAAGAAATCAAAGGCGAAATGAACTAATGCAAACTCTAGAAGAACCGCTGCTCCCTTGAGATAATAAAATCGAGGTCCGGAGACCTTGCTGGCTCGCTCAATGTCAATAAGACCTGCAGCCCTGCCAATCTCCAGGTGATCCTTTGGTTTAAAATCAAACTTGGGAGGTTCCCCCCATTTTCTCAACACTACATTTTCACTCTCATCTTTGCCTTCTGGAACACTGTCATGGGGAAGATTGGGAACCTGTAAAATTACTGTATCGAGCTTTTTTTTAATTTCCTGAGTTCGTTGCTCTAATTCTTTCAGCTCTTCTTTGTATCTCTTTGCTTCTTCCTTTGCCACTTCTGCTTCCTGGGGAGAAAGTGTCCCATACTTTTTGGAGACCTTCTTCCTCTCACTTCTCAATGACTCGACTTTTGTAAGGTATTCTCTATATTCTTTATCCAATTTAAGAATTTCATCAATATCGATTTTAACCTGTTTCTTGGTAGCTCCTTGTTTAACTTCATCAGGATGGGTACGGATATACTTTATGTCAAGCATTTATTTCCTTTCATTCTGTTCGGTTAAAATCAGTCTTAATTAATATGCTGCTCAAGAGTGCATACTCAGTTATCTTATCCTCTCGGATACGACCCGAGAACCTTTACTTCTCTCAGTTTACATTTAAGACATTTTACTGCATCAGCTATTATCTCGTCCTCAATGTGGCCTTCCATATCAATCCAAAAATAGTATTCCCCAAGAACTTTTTTCGTAGGCCTGGATGCAATCTTGGTAAGATTAATATAACGGAAAGCAAACTCCTGTAAAATCTGGAGCAAGCTTCCCGGACGGTTTTCAAATATAAAAGCAACCAGGGAAGTCTTGTCTTTCCCAGTAGGTTTAGCAATCTCCTTGCCCACGATAACAAATCTGGTTTGATTATCCTCGTAATCTTCGACATCCGAAGCAAGTACACTCAGTTGATAAATTTTCGCAGCAAGTTCAGTGCCAATCGCCGCTACTTCCTTATCGCGTTCCGCAGCCTTCTTTACCGCTTCTGCAGTGCTGTTAGCAGCATTGATTGGTATTTTAGGGAAATGTGTGGACAAATAACCTCGACATTGAGCCGTCGCCTGAGGATGAGAGATAATCTCTTTGATCTCCCCTTCTTTAACTCCAGCATGAGCAATCAAGTGATGCCTGATGGGAACCACTATTTCTTTTTCTATATAGACACCTTCAACCCCAAAGGTAAGAATATCAAGTGTCTCATTTACTGATCCCTCAATGGAGTTCTCAATAGGTACAATACCCTTGACAACCTCATTATTTGCAGTCGCATATATCACTTCAGAAACGGTTGGAAAACTCACCAGGTCTGCCTCGTTAACCTCCATATAGTTAAGAAGAGCTTCCTCTGCATTAGTTCCTCTAGGTCCTAAAAATCCTATCTTTTGGGTCAAATATAATCACCTCATTTAATTCGTTGAAGACTGCTGATACTTCATAGCCCTATTTATGGCATCTTCTTCCTCTTTAGAAAGGTTGAAAATAGAACTTCCGGCTTTTACAGGCTTGGCATAGGTTCTGCTTTCGCTCCTTCCATTAATGGCACTTAATACCACACCATCTCCATGTTCATTTAAAAAAGCTGCTGCGAAACTCAACTTTCCACCCGCATCCTCAAAGGCATCGAAGCGCACGACTGCCGTCTTCTGAATAGCTCCTTGCAGCATTTCCGTAATTTTATAATGTTCATTGCTCAGTCTATCTATGCTTAGCTTCAACTTATTCTCCCCTTCAGTAAAATTCTTGATCAACGTACTTAGATCAATCTCCTCGCCCTCAAGTAACAGTTTTTGAATCCTTTGGAACTTCTGCACACGCAGCGTAAGAATCAGAACCCAAATTATCAGAAGTGAAATAGCTACTAATAAAACTGAATAGAGATAGACCATTAGGTCACCAGCCTTTAGAATAAAAAGATTATACAATATAAAAAGTAGTATTGCATTCTATAGTTGAGCCTATTCTTCCTGTAATTAATGGACAAACTCACAGTTTATTTATATGATAAAAAAGGCTATTCATTGAACTCAAATGTTAAAAGACAGACTTGAAAAAATTCTTATTGAAGTAAAAACAGGAAAGCTTGATATTGAGGATGCTTTAGTCAGACTTCGCGATTTATTTGCCCTTTGCCGATTTTGGATTCGCAAAAATTGATCATCACCGCGAACTGCGCAAGGGATTCCCTGAGGTTATATATTGCGCAGGAAAAACTCCTTCCCAGATAAAAACAATAGCTCAGAACTTAAATAAAAATAAGTCCATACTACTAGCAACCCGCGCAGAAAGAAAAGCATACAATGCCATTAAATCAGCAATACGTGAAGCAAAATACTATCCTTCGGCAAAAATGGTAGTCGCCAGGCCACACAAGGTTAGGTCTGATACAGGACTCGTTATGGTGGTATCAGCCGGCACTGCCGATTCGCCTGTTGCTGAAGAGGCGGCCTTAACAGCTCAAGCTATGGGAAGCAAAGTTGAGCGTCTTTATGATGTAGGGGTGGCAGGAATTCACCGCCTTCTCCTTCATTCCCAAAAACTACAGCAGGCACAGGTAATTATTGTAGTTGCAGGCATGGAAGGCGCTTTACCTAGTATTGTGGGAGGTATAGTCTCTTGTCCCGTTATTGCTGTTCCTACAAGCATAGGTTACGGAGCAAGCTTTCAGGGATTAACTGCTTTACTTGCTATGCTCAACTCCTGCGCTCCTGGAATAGCAGTTGTTAACATCGACAACGGATTTGGCGCAGGATACATAGCCTCCCTTGTTGCGCAACAGTATAAACCTCTTTGATCCAATATGAAAATAGCCTACTTCGACTGCTTCTCAGGAATAAGTGGAGATATGATATTGGGAGCTCTGCTCGATCTGGGTCTCTCGCTGGACACTCTGCTGGAAGAACTCTCAAAGCTTCCTTTAAAGGATTATCGTCTAGAGGTAAACAAGGTAGAAAGAAAAGGAATAGAAGCCACTCAGCTATTAGTCCGTAGCTATGAACAAAGCGTAGTGCGCTACTGGGCAAACATTCAGTCACTCATTAAGGAAAGTAAGCTTAACTCCAACATTAAGGAAGATAGTTATAGGATATTTGAGAAACTGGCGCAAGCCGAGGCAAAGGTTCACGGCAGAACGACTGACCAGATTCATTTCCACGAAATTGGCGCGGTAGATTCCATCATTGACATCGTAGGGGCTGCAATCGGTATTCATCACTTGGGTATTGATAAAATCTACTCCTCTCCTCTTCCTACTGGTACCGGCACGGTCCAAACCCAACATGGAATATATCCAATTCCTGCACCAGCCACAGTGGAGATACTGAAAGGGATTCCCGTCTATGGAAAAGCTATTGAGGCGGAGCTTGTTACTCCTACTGGAGCTGCCATTATTTCAACTTTTGCCCGGTCTTTTGGAGAAATGCCAGCAATGAAAATTACTGGAATTGCTTATGGTGCCGGACTCCAAAATCTCAATATCCCAAATCTGCTACGTCTCATTGTTGGCGAAGGGCTAACTGCTCAAGTCGAAGAGGAAAAAGTATCGCTTCTTTCAACCAATATTGATGATCTTAATCCTGAAATCTTTGACTACTTAATGGATAAACTTTTAAAAGCAGGAGCGTTAGATGTCTGGCTTCAACCCATTCAAATGAAGAAGAACCGCCCCGGTATAATTATAAATGTCTTAACACCATATGAGCTAGTCAACAATATCTCCGAAATAATTTTCACCGAAACGAGTACATTGGGAATAAGAATCGAGCGAGTTCATAGACAGAAGTTGAGAAGAGAAATAGTTAACATAACTATCCCCCATGGAAAAGTGAAGGTTAAAATAGGTTACCTTGATCATCGGATAGCAAGCATTGCTCCTGAATATGAAGATTGCGCTCGCATCGCCAAGGAAAGCGGGATTCCAATCAAAGAAATCTTTGAACTAGCTAAAGAAAAAGCAAAGGAAAAGCTAAATAGGCAATAGAGCTATAATTTGCAGTCTTTTTATCGAACTATAAACTTAAACTCCTTAACATTATTCTTTACCAGCTTTTCATTGGGAACTGGTCCAACTGTTATGGTAAGCAAGTTTACTATACTTCCTGAAGTTGGCTTTAAATTAGTAATTTCGATTGTTTTTCTCTCATTTGGAGCAATAGTATCAACGATTACCTGGTTTACTTTTTCCTTTGGTTCTGTTTCGGATTTCAATGTAGCTTTAACTGGAACTCTGTTTTCAGGCTGGTTTCCTTGATTTTCAACAGTAACTATGGCAGAAATTTTTACAGTGGAGGGTAAAACAAATAATTTCTTAGCTGCATTGTACCCCACATGTCTGGGACTTACTGAAATTTCCGTAATGGCCAAACCGTGAACTTCCTCCAAGCTCTTAATCCCTTTTAGTTGTTGAAGGTAGGGAACAAGTTCAGCCTTCTCATAATTATTTTTTGGTAAGAATGCAGAGCTTACGGGTGATATCCCAAATACCCTTTTTTCTTTTAAAACTTGCTTGGCCTCCTTAACATATAGAGAATAGGTCCGATCGCTTAAAGAGAGATCTTTAAGTACCAAAGCAACTTGACCGCTGGCTACATCTAAATCCTCATCCTTTAGAGCATTGAAAACAGCAGGGCGGTAGCTCTTTAAAGCACTTGCTCTCAGATCAAAGGCGAGATTAAGGTAAAAATGAGCTCTTTCCAGAGCTTTTGGAACCTCAAGCTCTGCCGCCTTTTTTGCAATTTCTGTTCCTTCCTTAGAATAACGAGAGAGTTTTTCATCCAGTTCTTTTCTAGTCACATCGGGAGTCCTCAGACCATTAAACGCCTTGGCTAAATCATTGGATTTGTCAGCAAGCTCATTTGCCTTAGTCACGTATGCCTGTAGTTCCTTGGGTTCTTTATTTCCACATACTCCTCCACCTAAGATATAAAAGAAGATAAGAAGAGCAAGCAAAAGCAAGACCAACCTCAATCTTGACCTTCTTCGCTGAATCTGGCGCAATTTGGGAGCAGAAAGCTTTCTTCTATATGGATATTCCATTACTACCTGATTTTCTAATCTTCCACCTTACTTTATAAACGCAAAACCAGCTCATAAATTTCATATTCTGAGCTCTTATTCGCTATCCTCTTTTGCACAAAGCTTCGGAGGACATCTTCTGTCTCCAGTCTACCAAACATATTGTTTCTCCCAATATTATTTAATGGCCTGCCATCCGAAGCCTCTGGCTAAGGATGGTGGGCGAGAAGGGATTTGAACCCTCAAGTCCTTTTCGGACACAGGATCCTGAATCCTGCGCGTCTGCCAAGTTCCGCCACTCGCCCTATAGAGGTAGTATAACACTTTCACTTTTATCAAAAACCACAGGGATAATGCAATTAATTTTCTTTTTTCATATAATAGCCTATAGTTTTAAAAAGGAGAAAAAAGTGAGTCTGCTCAAAGAGTTTGAGCAACGGTTTGAGAAGTTATTTGAAGGTTTTTTTGCTAAACACTTCAAGTCTGCAGTAAAACCTATCGAGCTTGCCAAGCAACTTGCAAAGGAGATGGAGCAAAAAAAGACCCCTGCAATTTCAGGGTTTTATCTCCCTAATAGCTATAAAATTTTTTTAAGTCCGAAAGATTTCGAAAACCTTTCTCCTATATTTTCAGCTCTAAGTAAAGAACTAAAGCAATTACTCATCGAGAGAGCCAAAGAAGAAAAGTTTCTCTTTCTTGGACCTCCTTCCTTAGAAACAATAAAGGATACTAATCTCGATGTTGGAGAAATTAAGATCGAAAGTAGGATTGACGCTGTTGAAGGCTGGCAGATGCCCTTAACTTCAGAAAAGACTCAGATATTTGCGCCTGATAAACTACCCCAAGACAAACCTGGTCATGCTTTTCTCATACCAAAAAAACTGGGAAGACCTCTCATTATTGATAAAGATACTTTTACAATCGGCCGCATTGAAAACAATGACCTGGTTGTGGAAGCGCAAAGCGTTTCTCGTCACCATGCAGAAATTTGGATACAAGAAGGAAACTACTGTCTGCAAGATCTGGGAAGTACCAATGGAACCTTTGTAAATGGTAAAAGAGTAAAGCGTCGGAAATTGAAAAATGGCGACCTTATCAGTTTCGCCGAAGAAGAATTTGAATTTAGGAGTGAGTAAGTTTGTCCCTCCTTATGCTTACTATATTCAAATATCTGCTGCTTATACTTATTTATCTCTTTCTCCTCTATATTTTGTTAGTTATCCGGAGAGATTTGAAGAGCAAAGAAAAAGAATTAGAAAAGGGAAAACTTACAGGTTTAGATGGTCCACTCTCTGGACAATCTTTTACCTTTTCCGATAGTATTAGCATTGGCAGAGGGCAATCTAATAATTTAATATTAGACGATCAATTTGTCTCACTTTCTCATGCTCTTATTTCCAAACGCAACGGGCATTTTTTTATACAGGATTTGAAGAGCACTAATGGAACTTATTTAAACGGAGCCCGTATCAACAAACCTGCTGTACTTAAACATGGAGATACTCTCAGAGTAGGAAAGAACCTCTTCCAATTTGAACAAGAAAACAAATGAAGAGTTCAGCCTTATCAGATATCGGTAAAGTAAGAATGGGAAACGAGGATGCATATTACCTTGGCAAAAACCTCTTTGCTGTCGCCGATGGTATGGGCGGTCATATGGCCGGTGAGGTTGCCAGTGCTCTCGCGCTTGATATGCTGAAAAAGGAAGTGGAAGCTGTTAAGGGAGTAAATGCAGATGAACTTCTGAGAAGAGCAGTTGAGCATGCAAACGCTGAGGTCTACAAAAGAGCTCGTATGAAGTCAGAGTTATACGGAATGGGTACTACTCTTACAGCTCTCATAATTAGCAACAACATTCTAAATTTTGCCCATATCGGAGATAGCCGCGCCTACTTGCTTCGCCAAGGAAAACTTCAGCAGCTTACTCAAGATCACTCAGTTGTTGCTGAGATGGTAAGGAGGGGTAAACTAAGACCAGAGGAGGCAGAAATACATCCAGCCCGAAGTATCCTTACCAGAGCTCTGGGAACGGAAGCACAGATAAAAATAGATATATTCACAGAAAAAGCTGAGAAAGAAGATAAAATTCTTATGTGTACAGATGGTCTTAATTCTATGGTAAAAGATCCTGAAATCGAAAAAATAGTAAAACAGAAAATTCCTTTACCAGAAATTTGTCAGCAATTAGTAGCAGCCGCTAATGATGAAGGCGGAAACGACAATATCACTGTTATCTTACTCGAGTTTTAAGTTCAAAAGGTCTATGAAAAATAAAGAGCGCCTAAAGGGCGTCTTTCATCTCATAAAATAGCAGAGAATGGGCTGCATATTTCTTCTATTAACAGTCAACCGTCAATGGTAAACTTTTAAATGGTAATTTCTCCTAGAAACCGAGAGCTCACTATTTTACTATCCTCCCTTGGAATTGGTTCTTTAGGACTGTACCTAGTCAATGAGACACGATTTTTACCATTTAGCAATATATATCCTTACCTCATATTTCTGGTATCTATATATTTCATTCTTCATCTCGTCCTTAGATTTGTAGCCCCCCAATCTGATCACCTCTTGCTTTCCCTGGTTGCCTTTATAAGCAGTCTGGGCTTAGTGGTAATCTATCGCATCAGGCCTCAACTTTTTGAGCGGCAAATTATCTGGATGTCTATTGGTATTGCTCTTGCTTCTTTTGTGCTCATTTTCTGGCGCAGACTTAGAAGGATCGAAGAATACAGGTATACATGTGCAATTCTAGGCATTGCTCTTTTACTTGCTCCCATATTCTTTGGACACGAAGTAGGAGGTGCCAAGCTCTGGCTCAACCTTGGAAGATTCTCTTTTCAGCCAGCAGAGCCAGCAAAAATTCTAATTGTTATCTTCCTTGCTGGTTATCTTAAGGAAAAAAGGGAACTTCTGTCCTTCTCTACGTACAAAATAAAGATATTCAATTTTCCAGAACCAAAATACCTGGGACCACTTCTAACAATGTGGCTTCTTTCACTTCTTATACTGGTTTTTGAAAAGGATCTAGGATCATCTTTCCTTTTCTTGGCTATTTTTCTCGTTATGATATATACAGCAACAGCCCGTTTTGTTTATCTTGGTATTGGCAGCACTCTTTTTCTTCTAGGAGCAACGCTCTGTTATTATTTCTTCTCCCATGTTCAGTCAAGAATTGATATATGGATTAATCCCTGGATTGCAATCAGCGGAAAAGGTTATCAGATAGTTCAGTCTCTCTTCGCCTTATCAAGCGGAGGTATCTTTGGAACTGGTCTGGGACTTGGCTATCCTCAATATGTTCCCGCTGTTCATACCGATTTTGTATTTGCTGCCCTTGGAGAGGAATTGGGTCATTTGGGTGTTCTGGCTATTCTTTTTGTCTATCTCCTTGTAATTTACCGAGGCACTAAAATAGCTTTAAATTCTACTAACGAATTCGAAAAGCTTTTAGCCTTTGGTTTGACGGCAATTTTTGGGCTTCAATCTCTAACCATTATTGGAGGAGTAACTAAATTAATTCCCTTAACCGGGATAACGCTTCCCTTTATGAGCTATGGTGGCAGTTCTCTCGTTGTAAACTTTGTTTTATTAGGTCTTCTTCTTGCTATTTCTCAGAATAATATTCACCGTCTGGGTTCTGCAAAGAGAATATCAAGTGTAAATGATTCAATACGACGAATCTTTCTGTGTCTGCTCTTTCTTTTCGTTCTTCTCTGGGGCAATCTCTTTTATCTTCAAGTTCTCAAAGCAAAAGAAATAAGTAGCCATCCCCGCAATACACGACATATAGCTAGAGAGTTAGCAATAGAACGTGGCCTTATCCTTAGTAATGACGGGACATTGCTTGCAAAAAATAAGAAGGAAGGAAGGCAGTTCCACCGCATCTATCCCCAGGGTAAGCTTTTTGCCCATATCGTGGGATTCAATAGCGTGACACTTGGGAGAGCAGGTATAGAAAAAAGCTTCAATACCTGGCTTCTGGGAAAGTCCGATGTTTCTCTAACGGATCTTTTTAAAATCCCCGAACAGAAGAATATTAAAGGAAACGATCTTATCTTAACTATTGACAGTAAAATACAAAAGCAAGCAGCGTCCTCACTTGGAAAAAGAAAGGGAGCGGTGGTTGTTCTTGATCCTAAAAGCGGAGCTTTACTGGCGATGGTCAGTTTTCCCGCCTATGATCCCAATGGTATTGAAAGCAAATGGGATAGCTATCGAGACTCTGATGAAAGCCCTCTTCTTAATCGTTCCCTTCAAGGCCTTTATCCTCCAGGGTCTACATTTAAAATGGTCACACTGGCATCAGCTCTTGATCTGGGTTTATCAAATCCCGACAAACTGTACCCTGCTCCCCAGGAACTAAAGGTGTACGGTGGGAAAGTTACCAACTATGGAAAACAAAATTTCCCCCCACTTACTCTTCGCGAAGGTTTCTATCGGTCTGTTAACACTCTTTTTGCACAGGTGGGTCTGGAAGTAGGAGGAAAACAGCTAGTATCCTATACTGAAAAATTTGGATTTAACAAGAAAATACCTCTAAGGCTGGAGTATAAGAAGAGTCAGATTCCTCCTGTAGAAGCCATGGATAAACTTGAGATTGCCTGGAGCAGCGTTGGCCAGGGAAGAGTTCTTGCAACCCCCCTTCAAATGGCTCTGGTAGCAACCGCCATTGCCAACGGTGGCAAAATTATGAGTCCATATATTGTTCAAAAGGTAATAAGCCCTCAAGGTAAAATAATATTTAAACAAAACCCAAAGGTCTGGCTTACACCAATAAATGGTGAGACAAGCCAAATGGTCAAGCAGCTAATGGTTAATGTAGTTGAACAAGGGACAGGAAGATCTGCTTCCATTCCTGGAGTAACGGTAGCAGGAAAAACCGGTACCGCTGAAATAACCAAAGGCAGGAAGACCCATGCCTGGTTTGTAGGATTTGCTCCAGCACAAAAACCGAAGATTGCCATTGCCGTTATAGTAGAAGAGGGCGGGACAGGAGGCCGGGTAGCTGCTCCAATCGCCAGAGAGGTACTGGAGCAAGCGTTGAAATAATTTATGGTAGAGATAAAACTAATTCAAGAATTAATTTAACTTGTTAATAAATAATTTAACTATTTGATTGAGTTTAAAAAGACAATATAATGATAACATTCAAAACGACAACATAAACAAGAGGAAAAAAGTTGAACGAACGCATCTTTAGCGGACGTTACAAAATTGTTGAAAAGATCGGCAGCGGAGGAATGGCCGAAGTCTATAAGGCTGAAGACACTATTCTGAACCGTACAGTAGCGATTAAAGTACTCCACTCCCAGCTCGCGACCCAGAAAGACTTTATCGAGCGTTTGAGACGTGAGGCACAGGCAGCAGCTAATCTTAATCATCCCAATATTGTAAATATACACGACTGGGGAAGTGAGGATGATACCTATTTCATAGTAATGGAATATATCGAGGGAAAGACCCTTAAGGAGATTATTGAAGCAGAGGCACCTTTCCCTCCCGAGCGGGCAATTAGTATCGCTACCAAAGTTTGTTCAGCTCTAGACTTCGCTCATCGCCGTGATATCATCCACCGCGACGTTAAACCCCAAAATATTATGATTACTACCGAAGGCGAAATAAAAGTTACAGACTTTGGTATTGCCCGAGCTGGTGCCGCAACTCCCATGACCCAAACAGGTTCTATTATGGGTACCGCCCAGTATATCTCACCGGAACAGGCTCAGGGCCGTATTATTCAGCAAACCTCTGATATATATTCACTAGGAATTGTTCTTTACGAGATGTTTACCGGCAAGGTTCCTTTTTCAGGAGAAAATCCCATAGCGATTGCGTTCAAGCAAGTTCACGAAAAACCAATCCCTCCCCGTAAAATAAGACCTTCTATTCCTGACAGTCTGGAAAGGATTACTCTACGAGCCCTGGCTAAGAATCCAAACGACCGGTACCAAACAGGAGAACAAATGCGAGCAGACCTTCTCCGTTTCTCGCGCGGAGAGGACGTTTCCCCTCTTCCTCCCCAGCTCTCTTCAGCCGGAGAAACTATAGTCATCACCCCTAAAAGGAAGAAGCGGAAAAGAAGAAAAATTCCATTGACTCCCTGGGTCATACTTATCGTATTAATCCCGGTTATTGTTATTTTGGCATATGCCTTTGCCTCAGGTATAAGCTTTTCTCCCACTACGACTGTCCCTAATTTAGAGGGGAAGAATGTGGAAGAAGCAAAAGATATAGCCAAGTCTTTTGGTTTTAAGCTTAAAGTCTCCGAACGTTCTTTTAGTAATGCTGTCAAGGCAGGTTTAATAATGGAGCAAGATCCTGGTGCAGGTCTAAAAGCATCCGAAAGTAGTACAATTTTGGTTACTGTAAGCAGGGGCCCTGAGCTTATCGAAGTCCCTGATGTATCAAACAAAAGCTCAGAAGAGGCAAGCTTTATATTAGGACAAGCAAGCTTAGAGATAGGAAATATTAAAAGAGTCTTCAATGACACAGTTCCTCAAGGAACTGTAATAAGCCAATCTCCCAAGCCGGGCAAGAAAGTACCAAAAGGAGCAATGGTAGACATAGTTGTAAGCAAAGGGGAGGAACTTATTATGGTTCCTGATCTGATCGGGAAACTGTTAAAAGACGCAAGAAGAGAGCTTAGTCAGCTTGGTCTTGAATTAACTAGGACTTCCGAGTACAGCGATGACATAGACAAAGACGCAATAATCCGCCAATCTCCAGCAGCAGGAACTGAAGTTAAGAAAGGCTTGACTGTAAGCGTAGTAGTAAGCAAGGGACCAGAGATGTCTAAGGTGCCGGAAGTTAGGGAATTAAGTGAAGCAGAAGCTATAAATCTGATAACCAATGAGGGACTTGAAGCCGATGTACAGTATATAAAAGCTGGAGAAAAAGGGAAGGTTATTGAGCAATATCCTGCTGCTGACACCGAAGTAAAAAAAGGCTCCAGTGTCACTGTGTATGTAGGTAGCTAGGTCTCACTACTAATTTCTCAACAAATCAGCCTTCTTACTCTATAAATGAATCGTTATCTTCTCATGTCTACATTCCTTAAATTGAACCATGGTGGAGGAATCGCGTGAAGCTCTTTAAGGTAACCAGAAAAAAGATTTTACTAGGCCTTTTGATTGTTGCACTACTGCTATTCTCTAGCTATCTTTTCTATGATGACTACTCCCATCGAGATGATCTTCTGCCGGGAATAAAAATTGCAGGAATAAACGTTGGAAACCTTCACCTCAACAAAGCACAGGAAAAGATAACAAAAGAAACTACCCAACCAATACTTACACCATTAATCTTAAAATACAGCGGCTATATTTGGCGGCTACCAACCGATCAGATAATACGCATTCAGGTTGGTTCTATGGTCAGGCAAAGTATCCAATATGGCAAGAATTTAAAATTCTGGAAACGCACCTACCATCGTCTTTTCAAGCAACCGGTAAAGTATGACGTGCCCCTAAAATTATCTGTAGATAAAAACGCTCTCAATCTCTACTTGAAAGAAGTAGCCAAGGAAATAGATACTGTCCCTGTCAACGCAGCTATAGATGCCAGCTCAGGAACTGTCCTCCTTCTTCCGTCTCGGATAGGGAAAAGGCTTCTTGTAGATAAAGCTTCCAAGGAAGTCACAGCTCTGTTTCCCAGCGCAAAGCGTGCCTACTCCCTACCTGTTGAGAATCTCTTTCCCCAAATAAACGAGGATGCCTTTAATACAGTCATCCTTATTAACCGTACCAATCACACGCTTTCCATCTATCATCGCGAGGAATTATTTAAAACATATTCTATTGCAGTGGGAAGCCCTCAATATCCGACACCTGTTGGTAGTTTCAAAATAATCCGCAAGAGGATAAATCCTACCTGGTATAATCCTCGCAACGACTGGTCTGCAGATATGCCTAACATTATTCCACCAGGCCCAGACAATCCCTTAGGCAGTCGTGCTATGGATCTAAATTCTCCAGGAATACGCATTCACGGTACACCAAATGAGCGTTCCATAGGTTACTCAGTCTCCCACGGTTGTATTAGAATGAAGATGAAAGAAGCAGAAGATCTTTTTTCTAAAGTAAAGGTAGGAACTACTGTGGTAATTATTTGACCTCGAACACGCTAGCAATTGAAAAATTTAAAAATAAAGATCTGTAATGACAACTCAAAAATTAATTTTTTTTACTCATATCTTAAAGCTTGAATGGGATCGAGGCGCGATGCTTTATAGGCTGGATAAACTCCAAAGAAAATACCTACTGCAGCCGAAAAACTAAATGCTAGAAATATTGACCAGGGAGTTACTTGGGAAGGTAAAAATTTACCGACCAGTAAAGATCCACCCATTCCAAAACCAATTCCTACAGAGCCCCCTAGTAGCGATAAAATTATAGCTTCAATTATGAACTGCAGCATAATATCATAGGTCCGGGCTCCTACTGCTTTTCTTATCCCTATCTCTCTTGTTCTTTCCGTTACAGAAACCAACATTATATTCATAATGCCGATGCCCCCAACTAGTAACGAAATTCCAGCAATTCCCCCTAACATTAAGGTCAAGATTCCTAGAACTCTCTGCAGAGTCTGTAACGCCTCCTTCTGACTTTGAACAGAAAAATCATTCTCAGAAAATTTCTTAGATAGTATAGCTTCAATTTGAGATGCACTTCTTCTTACTAACTCCGCACTGGGAGCACTAACTAATATAACACTTACTCGGTCAGTACCAAATACACGTTGAGCAGTAGTTATGGGAACATAGACCAAGTCATCCATATCCTGGCCTAGACTGCTTCCCTTCTCTTCCATAACCCCAATTACGGTAAAACGTTGTCCGCCAAGTAGTACCTTTTCTCCAATGGGATCTATTGAACCGAAGAGGTCGTCAACTACAGTCTGCCCCAAAGTACAAACTTTTCTTACTCCAAGCACCTGTGACTCGTCAATAAAGCGCCCCCTTAATGTAGGTGATTTTATTACTTCAGGATAATTTGCGGTTACCCCGTTAACGCGGATCCTTCTGCTGTCATTTTTGTATTTTATAGTAGCCTGGTTTTCTATAAGTCCAGCTACACCCTTTACAAAAGTTGCCCTTCTCTCAATTAATTTAATATCCTTTACAGTTAGCTTATTGGTGAAGGTAGGTTCGCCTTGTCCAAACTCAACCCTTCCAGGGAGGATAAAGAGTAGATTCGACCCCAGATCGGAAATTTCTCTTGTCACGTAGGTCTTAGCTCCCTGTCCTATTGATACAAGCAGAATTACCGCACCTACGCCGATTACTACTCCTAACATGGTAAGGACAGAACGCATCTTATTTACTATTAAACTTTCAAATGCAACTCGTACGGTTTCAATAATATCCATTATTTCCACTCCTCAGGTTAAGAGCTATCGGAGTTCCGGCGATTTTTAACTATGTCATCAGCAACAACTTTACCATCCAGTAGTCTTATAATTCTCTGTGCATGTTCAGCAACATATCTTTCGTGGGTAACAAGCACAATAGTCTTGCCTTCTTCATGCAGATCCTGCAATATATTCATAATCTCAGCTCCAGATTTTGAATCAAGGTTTCCTGTCGGCTCATCGGCTAGAATAATAGAAGGATTCGTTATGAGTGCACGAGCAATGGCGACCCGCTGCTGTTGTCCACCCGAAAGCTGGGATGGGCGGTGATAGAGCCTTTCGGCAAGACCAACAGCCTCCAATGCCCCTTTTGCTCTTTTTCTCCTCTCAGCAGGTTCTACTCCTGCGTAAATAAGAGGCATTTCCACATTTTTAAGCGCATTCGCTCTGGCAAGAAGATTAAAGGTCTGAAAAACGAATCCAACCTTCTCGTTCCTTACACTTGCAAGTTCATTGTCTCTCAATTTGCCTATCTCTTGTCCTTCGAGGGATATAAAACCTGAGGAGGGACGATCCAGACAACCTATAAGATGCATTAAGGTAGACTTTCCAGAACCTGAAGGACCCACAATAGAGATAAACTCGCCTCTCATAACGGAGAGTGAAATGCCCGTGAGGGCATGTACCTCTACCCCATCTAAGCAATACACCTTAGAAAGATCTTTTGTTTTTAGAATTGGCTCTTCTTTCACCATACGATTCTATTTTGCATCTAATAATTCATCTTCATATAAACCCAGTAAAACCATAAGCAACGTGAATTCGCTAAGGCCAGCCGAGTAATATTAAGATATGTTGTTACTTAATCTATCCTGAATTTAGAGGTTACCTCTATCGCAAAGTGCATAAATTTCTTAAGTAACCTTAGAAACTCTTCTCCTTCTCCTTCCTCCATCTTAACTAAAATTGAGGCTACTTCTTTTTGCCTTTTCCTCGTTGCTGTCTCTAAAAGGCTTGTGCCCTTTGTTGTCATGTTGATACGCACAACCCTCTTATCTTCCAAATCTCGACACCTCTCAACCAAGCCAGCTCTAACCAGCCGATCTACTATGCCCGTGGTTGTAGGAAGACCCAGCCCAAGCTGATTCGCTAAATTACGCATCTGCTGGCCTGACCTAACGCTCAAAATACGAAGCACAAGCAGCTGTGGAAAGGTTATATCAAGTCCATCCAGCTTACCGTGGTTCTTTACCTGAAAAGTACGTAGGCTGGTAGTAAAGATGTTTTCCAATTCTTCTGCATACCTTTTGGCATTATCAGTTTTCATACGATATTTCGGGACGCGAAATAATTTATTAAATGTTATAGTATAATATGTCGAACTGTCAATTTAAGCCAATAAGCCTTCCCCCCTCTGCTAAAACCTGCTAAAATTTCAAAGAGTTCTTATGAGCTAAAATAGAGGAGAGTGATTTGGCAAAGCTAAGACCTTTCAAAGGTATCTTCTATGATACCCAAAAAGTTGGTGAACTTAACTTAGTTATCGCTCCTCCTTATGATGTCATTTCTTCGGAAGCTCAGGAACATTATTATACCCGTCACCCTAACAACGTAATCCGTTTAATCCTAGGCAAAAAATCCTCCTCAGACAGCGACAAGCATAACCGCTACACTCGCGCTCAGAAATACTTTGAAGAATGGCAAAGACAAAGTTTATTCATACGAGACGAACAACCTTCCTTCTACCTATATCAACAGAAATTCAAGGTAGCCAAAAAGGGAAAGTCTGTCCGCGGTATAATCTCCCTGGTGAAATTGGAAAAATTAGGTTCCGGAATTCTTCCTCACGAAAAGACTATGCCTAAACCAAAGAAAGATCGACTATATCTAATGAGAGCTTGTAGGGCAAATATGGATCAGATTTTTTCCCTTTATTCCGATCCTAAAAATGAGATTGATACAGTAGTTAAAACGTATTTGGACTCGCCAGCTCTACTTGAAGTGCAGGATGAAGATGGAGTGCTTCACCAAATATATCGTATTGCCGAAGAAGATACTCAGTATAGAATCTCCAAAATTATAGATGATAAAATCCTCTATATTGCTGACGGTCATCACCGGTATGAAACTGCCCTTACCTATCAAGAGGACCAGAAAAGAAAATTTTCTGAACTAGACGAGCAGCCATATGACTACATTATGATGTTGCTGGTAAATCTCGATAGCGAAGATTTGACTGTGCTTCCTAATCACCGCTTGCTTAAAACCATACCGTTTTCTTTCACTGAACTGAAGAAGAGACTGGAAACATTCTTTGAGATTAAGCAGATAGAAGAAAAGAAGGCACGCAAAGAGCTTGTTCCCATATTAGCCGAGCAAGGAAAAGAAAAGCACGTCTTTGCCCTTTATGTAGCTGGCGAGGGCTTCCACCTTCTTGCTCTTAGAGACGGGCTGGCAGTTGATGGAGCTATAAATAAAAACCGTTCCTCAGAATGGAAACACCTTGATGTAAGCATTTTACATTCCTTGATCTTGGAGCAGCTCTTAGGATTTAAAGAAAAACAGCTAGAATCAAATGATTTCGCCAGAGTAGTTCAGAAAGCAGAATTAGCAATTGAGAAAGTAGATAACGGTGAGTACAAAGTTGCTTTCTTTTTAAATCCAACCAAAATCGAAGAGATAAGAAAGATAGCTTCAAATAGAGAACGAATGCCGCAGAAATCAACTTATTTCTACCCTAAGCTTCTATCAGGACTAATCATTAACAAGCATGAGTGGTAGCAGCTATTTCAGGCCACCTTTTTTACGAAACTATAGGTCTTCTTACCTTTCCTGTATAACTTGAATAATCCTTCCTTTTCCGCTTTAGATATGATTTCATTCTCTTTCATATGGTGGTCGCTAAAAGAAAGTATCTTATCTGGTTTTAATACTCGGTGTATCTCTTTCAACACGCCTTCTGGATCATTCAAGTCGTGAAATGTATCATATAATAGAACCACATCTATGCTATTGTCCGGCAATCCAGTATCGCGGTCCGAACGAATTACCTCTACATTTTCCAGCTTTACTCTGGTAGCGATATTTTGGACCCTCGTAACTGCAAGCGGATTTACGTCAAGGGCAAAAACTTTTTCTGATCTACCCACCAACTCCGCAGTATCTACCGCATAGCTCCCCGGACCGCAACCATAATCAACCACATAGAATCCTTTTTCTATTCCTGTTTCATCAAGAACATCTCTAGGTGGTAAAAAGAAATCACGTAATTTGAAGCTAAGCGGCATAAACTTAAAGTTGAGATTTGATATAAGTCTGTTCATATATTTTCTATTAGTCTTGAACCACAATGCTTGAGAAATGACGAAACCTGTAGGGCTGATAGACCATAACTGCTCTAGCATTAATATCCTGCTCACGTTTGGGAGCTCTATGCTTAATATTTATGCTACTTACTCATGATAACGGTTGGCGGTCTTGTTACCTGTCCTGATCTTATCTCAACTACTTGAGTTTGGCCGCGGTATCCGGGTGCATCGTAATAGATAGTATAAACACCAGGATGAACTAAAGTAAATCTGAATTCACCAGCAGCATTTGCAGGCATCAGAGTAGCATTTATTCTGATGCATGTTCCTGGTATCATTCGTCCTGACTGATTAACCACCCTCCCAAATATCTCACCAATGTTTGCAGCAGCCACAATATTTTCTGTACCTGGTGACAGCAAGCACGTCGGAGCTTGAGTTGCCTGATTATGCACGATCTCAATAACCTGAGTCTGTGATACGTATCCTGGTGCATTATAGTAGACAGTATGAATACCTACTGGAATCATGCCAGCTATAAAATGGCCGTCCCTCTCATCAAACGTAACTGAAATATTGTCGATCTGTATTGTTGCATTTGGAATGACTTGCCATAGGCTATTAACAATACGGCCTGAAATCAACCCATAGCAATAACGACATATCTCTTGAAATACCGCACCCCCTGAATCATCATAGCTCCCGAAGACAGCAGTCCAGTTCCAACGATAGGTTGAATTTTGATTGAACGCACGGCCTATTCCGACTGCATTGTAATTACTCCCCAACATAATGCTATTATGGGCAGGGGAGTTTCTCCATCCATTAAACGTATCAGTAGCACGTTCAAGCCCTGAAGAAATGCATTCTCCCGAATAGATGCTCACGTACCCCAAATCAAGGAGTCTATCCTGGTGGGAACGGCCATCGAGGCCAGTATGGGAAAAATAATTACTATTGGCCATGCTAGCACTGTGATTTTGAGCAGCAGTTATCAAAGCAGGAGAGAGAACTAGAGGACTTAATCCATTTTGCCGCCGGTAGTTATTAACGAGTATTAAAAAAGCTTTTTCTTGGCAATCAATTGATGCTCCTAGAGCAGAATTTGCGAAGATTGTACTTCCTATGAAAACAGAAAGCAAAAACAAAACAAGACCGCAAGCTGTGGTTGCTTTTTTAGCCATAAGTTCTCCATTTTCCTGCAAAATTCAAAAATGAGTCAGATAATTACCATTTTTCTAAATTACGGAGACTTAAACCTATGGTTCCTGGTAATTCAATACAGCTCTTCAAAAACCTTTTTGTATTCCATTTTAACTTCAGGCAGTTCCCATATTATCTTATAGAAGTAGAGAGTAGTCACGATGAGCAACTCTTAGAATCTTCTCCTAGCCATCACTGACCAAATTCTGGCCTGCAATAAAAGCCTCTTCCATCGCTGTCGGATGATCCAATATCTCGCCTTTTTTGTCAACACGGGGATATAGAAGGTCTCCTATATAGACAAGTTCGATGTTGATGAAAAGAATCTTTACGGTTCTCTTTGCACATTCGAAATACTCTTGTTTACCCCTTCCTGAAACGGATAAAAAAATTCCTCGCCGTCTTCTTTCTTTAGAAATAATCGGCTGCTTAATTACATATTTAGCTACCCACCAGCACTGAAAGCGGTCGATCATCATCTTTGTTTGTGCAGAAAGATTCCCAAAGAAAATTGGTGAAGACAAAACTAAAGCGTCTGCCTCTTTCACCTTTTTATAGATAATATGCATATCATCATCAACAATACATACACCGGTATCATCACAACCTCCACATTCTTGACAGGGGCTGAAATCTAAATCGTTAAGAATAATCTTATCTATCCGCGCTCCTTCCAGTTCTGCGCCTTTAAGAGCACGATCTAATAGAAGTTGAGTATTACCATCTCTTCGTGGACTACCGGCAATACCTAGAACTTTCATAGTATCAGCTTTCCAGATTTAGTCTTCACTTTCTTTTCCCATTATTTATTAACGGTTACAAAATTATTCATAATCCTAAGACACATGGGTAAAATGCCAGGGAAATCCATAGTTTTCCAAATCTTTACTTTCTGCTTTGCGACTGCAAACGAATAAGTGCGCCGAACAGTATAATACAATAAGCTAGTTGGCATTGCATCAAAAACAGAGGGCTATATATATTTCAATATCTCAAGAAGATTATAGCAAGGTCAGATTTCACTTCGCAGAACACCCTTAAAAGAACCAATGAGTGCGTTTTAATCTTTTAATCTATTCTGTTCGCACAGAACCCGTTAGTGAATGGGTATTTGAGATTGTTGGTTGGAGACTTGATCCTGAAAATTTATCATCTGCAGGATCGCGGTTAACTGCGGCTCCAGTGTTTCCTGTGTACGGCGCGGAAGTTTTACAAGATAAAAATACGTAGCATAAAGAGCGAAACCTACAACAAGGACAAACTGCAGCACAACCATTCGGGGAAGAGTTCTCATAAGAAACCCTATCAGCATGAGCAGATTTGCTGCAACAGCCGAAGCTGTTGCCATCACAATAACATCAATATTCTTTATCGGATCCACAAGAACAAACCAGATTGCGAAAACTACAAAAAGTTCAACCAATATGACAGAGACGAGCCATACCAGCGGTGAAGGAATCATATCTTCGGTTATAAAGAATGAGCTAAATATATAACTGGGAAGGAACAATACCACAATTGCATAAGTTAGAAGAAGAAAAAGTAGTCCAATAGCATAAAATAACTTCTTCTTTGGTATCAGTCCAAAGCGGTTTTCCATGATATGCTCCTTTTATTAATATGTTAACTTCAAAATTTTCCTATGAGTGCCCCAAATATGGCAAATAATTTTAAACCAATAATTGTGACAGTGGCGACAATAACTATAGCAATTGTGGCAACCATTATAGCGTATTCTGTCGCTGTTGCGCCTTCTTCTTCCAACCATCCTGTCAAATAATTGAACATCCTTTTCATCTTTAACATTTTCCCTTCACAAATAGTGCAGATTACTAACTATATCGGTATTTATAGATAAAGATTAAGAGAAAAAGATGTAGAAATTGAAATTTGTTAGTAAGCGCCCCTACAATTTTATAAACTTCTATATAAATCGTATTATGTAAATAGCAATATTATTTCTCTTATATCTTCTCAAGGAATTCCAATCAGCCCTATAGAACTGCATAGGAAGGCAAATTTACAGCTATCATGAGATTGTTTTTGAAAATTTCAGGGTATATATTGTGTATTTAAAGGAAGGGTAGTATAATATGACTGACTGGTCGGTCACTTTCTAAAAGAAGTAGCATCCATATTAAAGAGGAGGGGCAAAATGCGAAAGTTTCGCAAAAGAAATTGGATAATTCTAGGCGTGCTTGTTCTACTTATATTCGTACCCCTTTCCTATAGCCTTATTCGAGGAAGGGCACCGGTTAGTATTACTACAGATAAAGCCAGAATTACCGACATGAAGGTTACCGTATCAGCTTCCGCAATTACCTCTTCTTCAAGCGAGATCGCTCTAAATTTCGACAGTCCTGGGAAAATCGAACAAGTTTATATCAAGGAAGGCGATTTGGTAGCGCCTGGACAGATACTCGCAAAGCAGCATGCTTCTCAACTAAACTCCCAGTTAAAGCAGGCTAAAGCAGGTTTGAGATCAGCAAGAGCAAACCTTTCCAAATTGAGAGAAGGGGCAATCGCTGAGGATCTTGCAGTTTCACAGGTTACAGTTGATTCTGCGGCTATTTCTTTAGAAGCTGCCCAGAGAAAATTTGCTGAGGTTCAGAATCAGGCAGAACAAGATGCGGCCGCTGTCCAGGTCAGTGTTGATAATACCAAAGCAACTAGGGACTTTACATTAAGAGATAGAGAAGAGGCAGTAGATGAATACTGGGAACTGGTAAGAAAGTATGAGCATCCTGTTCTCCATATCCCAAACTATACTCCTTCAGAAGAAGCCGAGATTGATGCCGCAAAAGCAGCTGCCGATACTGCCATGAATACATATCTTGCTGCTGAAGCCGCTTATAAAAATGCTTTAGAAACTAAAAAGAATGTAGATCTTAAGAATCATACAGCTCTCCAAGCAGCTCTAGATGCGGTCAATTCCGCAAACAGCCAGTATCACAGTGCTTTAACTCAGCAAAATCTCAAAAAGGCTCCTGCCCGCAGGCAGGATACACAAGTAGCAAAAGCACAGGTTGATCAGGCTGAAGCTTCGTTGGAGATAGCTCAAAATAATCTAGAAAATGCCACCCTGGAGTCTCCAGTTAGAGGAAAGATAATCTCTATCTCTGCAGATGAAGGGGAATTTGTAGCCGGTGGTTCCTCCGGGCTTGCAACAACAGCTTTCATAATTGTCGCAGACCTTGAAAAATCTCAGGCAATAGCGGATGTCGATGAAACTGATATTGAGCAAGTAGAAGTTGGACAGGAAGCAGAGGTAGTACTTGATGCTTACCCATCACAACCAATTACAGGACGGGTCGCAGAGATAAGCTACCAGGCCAAACAGACTGAAGCTGGAGGAACAGCTCTTCCTGCAAAGATAAGTTTGGATCTAGGTGGAAAAGACGTAAAAGTGCGAAAGGGTATGAATGCAGATGTAAATATAGTCGTTTCCGTAAAGAAAAATATCCTTTCCGTCCCCCTGGAGGCCGTTGTTGAAAAAGAGGGAAAAGATGTTGTCTTTGTAATCCAAAATGGTAGAGCAAAAATGCGCGAAGTGACAGTAGGTCTTTCTACTGATGAATTCTTTGAGATACAAAGGGGTCTTAAAGAAAACGAAAATATTGCTATTAAGAACGCTGAAAAATTGAAAGACGGAGACAAAGTAATAGTAAGATAAAAGAGGAGCCCATCTTAATAGACAATGACCTTTCCAAGGTGTAGTATTATGGCTCCAATAAAAGTAGATAAAGAAGAGAAAAGAAAAATTATACTCCAGGCAGCTATCGACATCTTTTCTCAGAAAGGATTCCACAAAGCGACCGTAGCGGAAATTGCAAAAAAAGCCTGCGTAGCTAAAGGGTCTATTTACGATTACTTTAAGAGCAAAGATGAGCTTATAGCTAGCTTGATGGAATATATCTTCGCTCAAACTTATGAAGATATGCAAACCTCCTCCCTTTCAAACGAAGACCCTGTTGCTCAACTGAAAGAGATCTTTCTAAAAGCGACTAAAGCGCATGAAAAATGGGAAGAGATTGCCAAGCTATTTATTTACTATTGGGGAGAAAGTCTAAATTCCCCAAAAGCTCAAATAATTCGAGAAATACAGCTTAAAAGCTATATACCTTTTAGCGAACTTGTTATTGGTATCTATCAAAAAGGTGTACAAAATAACGTGTTTAGGCAGTTAAATCCTACTCATGTATTTTTATCTTATCTTTCTTTAATTGATTATGTGGCCACCTTTGTTTACTTAATGGGCGATAGGCAATATATCTCGCTTGAGGAATTCGGTAAAACTGCCTTCGATATATTTCTAAGAGGGATTTTAAAAGAACGAGCCCAGCAGGTTGGGAGTGAATAAATTATTCCTTTCAGCAGGACTTAATATACTAACTAACAAAGAAGATTGCTTCATCATATTCATTCTTGATAATAAAGAACCCGCAATTACTCTGAATCAAGGGAGGTAGCTTCAAATGGTAAAGACCTCAGTACAGACAAGCCCGGATGCTACCGTCGATAATATCGCTGTCCTTAGAGGCGTTAGCAAAATATATCAAATGGGCGAAGTCGAAATCTCTGCCCTGCAAAATGTTAATCTTGAGCTAAAACGGGGTGAGTGTGTTGCTGTTCTTGGTCCTAGCGGTTCTGGTAAAACCACTCTCTTAAATCTTTTAGGAGGAATAGATACTCCAACCAGAGGCCAAGTTATAATAGATGGGTTGGACATCTCTCGCTTCAGCCAGAGCGAGCTGACCCTGCTTAGGCGCGAAAAGATTGGCTTCATCTTCCAGTTCTTCAATCTGATTCCCACCTTGACTGCTAGAGAAAATGTTGAATTCGCTTTAGAGCTTGCTTCGCGAGATGGTGAACCTCCTAAAAGAAACGCCATTGAACTGCTAAGAATGGTTGGTTTGGAAGAAAGAGTTGACCATTTTCCTTACCAGCTCTCTGGCGGGGAGCAGCAACGAGTAGCTGTTGCGCGTGCCTTAGCCAAAGACCCGGTCTTAATTCTAGGGGACGAACCGACTGGTAATTTAGACTTCAGAATGGGTAAGCTCGTCCTTAAGACAATGAAGAAACTGAACGAAGAAGAGGAAAAAACGCTCATTATCGTTACTCACAATACTCCTATTGCACAGATTGCGGACCGCATTCTTCATCTTCATGACGGGTCAATCGCTAAGGAAGAAATCATTGAAAATCCCGTATCACCTGACAAGGTTACCTGGTAAACCAAAATGAATAAATTACTACTAAAAACGTGGCGCGATATTAAGATACGAAAGGGTCAATTCATTGCACTTATTGTCCTGGTGGCTCTTGGCATAACTAGTTACGTTGCTTTCATCTCTGGTTATCAAAACTTAAGCGTTTCCGTCGAGCATGCCAATAAGGAACTAAAATTTGCTAACTTTTCTACTAAAATAATCAGTGCGCCCAAGGCTGTCATTTCGGAAATTGAGGCTATCCGTGGAGTTAAAGCAGTACAAGGGAGGCTGATTATCGATACTGTACTCCCTCTCGATGACGAGAAGGAAGCAACTGCCAGAGTCATCAGTATTCCAACGAGGCGTCGTCCTAAAGTAAATGATGTGCTAATTGAAGAAGGAGTATATCCTGATAGGGATGGTAAAAACCTGGGTTTGATACATAAGCAGTTTGCCGAAGATGTAGGTATAAAAACTGGCGATATCCTCACTATTAAAGTAAATGGAGAAAAGAAGAGGATAAAGGTTGCTGGTATTGCAGGAAGCCCCGAGTATATGTTCCCAATCCGCGGTAAAGGAGAGATACCGACGCCAGGGGAGTTTGCTGTTGTCTTTATGACCGAAAAAGATGTTGGGAAACTATTCAATAGATCTGGTGCTTACAACGACATCTCTATCTTGCTATATGAAAATACAAACCGAGATAGAGTAATCGAAAAGGTAGAAGATATCCTGGAGCCCTTCCAGATCATAGAGACGGTAAAACAGGAAGATCAACCAAGCAACTTTTCAATACATGAAGAAATGAGACAGAACCAGGCACTGGCCTATTTTATGCCCCTGCTTATTCTCATCATCTCTTCCCTCACCCTCTTCATTGCCCTTTCACGGTTGGTGCAATCTCAAAGAGGTGAAATAGGTCTAGCAAAAGCACTTGGTTATAAAAATTGGCAAATTCTTGTTCATTATCTTCTTTTCTCACTGTTTATTGCTTTAACGGGTTCTGCCATTGGATTCGCTTTAGGCCAAATCTTTGCGATAGAGACAACAAAATTGTACATTTCAATGCTTGGAGTACCTTTTCTTAGACATCAAATTTATCCTCAGCTCATACTTGGGTCAATTCTGCTAAGCAGTATATCCTGTATTACGGCCGGTCTGGTACCGGCCTATATTTCAGCTAGAATGCGCCCTGCCATAGCTATGCGAAGCGATCCCAACGTGATACTTGCTAAGGGGAAGACTCCCATACTTGAAAGGATTATAAGCACCGTATTTCCTCTATCGTTTACCTTCAAAATACCGTTGCGAAACGTATTCAGAGCCAGAAGAAGGAGTCTCTATACTATAATTGGTATCGCATTTGCTATGGTGTTGACCATAGCTACTTGGTCATTGTTTGATTCTATGGATTACTTGATGGATCATCAATTTAATGATGTTGAGAATTGGGATATACTTGCGGTATTTGACAGAAATTTTTCATCCAGCCGACTAAACACTGTAGATGTGTGGAAGGGAGTCAATCAAGTACAAGGAGCACTGATGTTGCCAGCAAAAATAGAAGCAAATGGTAAGAAACATGAGGGAGCTATTAACGCTATTGAACCTGGTGCAAACTTTCATGGTTTCGATATTATCAAAGGAGATGACCCTGAAACCGCTCTAAGGAATGATGGTCTTATCCTTCCGCCGGTCTTAGCTAAAAAACTGGAGGTAGATGTCGGGGATGACCTTAATATAAAGACTCCTTTTATCAAAGAACGCCAAAAAGTAAGGCTTTTAGCTCTAAGCGATGAAATGGTGGGTACCTCTATTTTTACAAGCATTAACCAGGGCAAAAAATTGGTTAATTCTACGAGTGTAGTATACAACTCTCTATACCTTCATGTTGACCGGAGAGAAGCCGAGGAAATTAGAAAAAAACTACATGATTTACCAGGAGCTATAAGTATATTGGTGAAAGGTAAGCTTATTGCCATGCTGGAGGAGTTAATGCAATTCGGTTACGTTTTCTATGCGATACTGCTTGTTTTTGGCCTTGCTATGGCATTCGTTGTTATCTACAATACCTTCACTGCCAATATTCTCGAGCGAACAAGGGAAATCGCCACTATGAGAACGATTGGTGAAGATCGCTCGCATCTGGCTACAACAGTTACCTTAGAGAATCTATTTCTTGCGCTTGCCGGTATTCCTATTGGTATAGCTCTGGGAATTCAAGCCACAAATGCTTTGTATAAATCACTTTCATCTGAAGCTTTTACGCTCAAAGCTGTTATCTATCCCGATAGTTATCTATGGATCGTCTTGCTTATTCTCCTGGTTCTCCTTATGTCAGAAATCCCGCCTATTAGAAGAATCTTCCGGCTTGACCTTGCTCAAGCAACCAAAGCTATTGAGTAGTTCCATAATCCCACGCAAAAGAATCTTTATATAGAGAAGCGCCAAATACCACTCGTAATTTTCCTTATAATTTCTAGATGAGACCTTACAACATTTAGAAACCTGAGTCTTTTAAATATTCTCTGCTTATCATTAGCGCTTATTTATGAGTGTTTTCTAAGCTTTCTTCACTAAGAATTCTGCGTGTGGAATATTTCGCTTGAACCACAATATCCAATATAAAAATATTAATGCATAAAATAGTATCAAAGCCTCAACCAGGGCGACATTTTTAGACCAGCTCATAAACGATAGGGCCGATGCATCAATGAAGGCGTGTATTCCCATTGCCAAAAAGAGAAATCTTAGGTCGCTTCTGAGGAAAGAGAGCACTACTATCAAGCTCAAACCAATTTGGATGGTAATGGCAAAAATTCTTTCCAGACCTCCAGCGATAAAGTAATACCACGGAAGAGACTTAAATTGTGAAACTGCCTCTTTGGGCAGTTTGGAAACAACCTCAGTGGGAGCCAGAAAAACTATTAGTGCCATCACCAGCACTCCTAGTCCTATCAGAATTGACTCCACTGCCCCATGTCCAACTCCATAGAGAACACCAGATTCCCAGTCCGCTTTCCTTTTGAGTATAGGTACATAACGAAAAGCGAAAAAGCGGGATAATTCTTCTCCAATCCCAGCTATTAAACCAGCAAATACAAAGGATAAATATATCCAGAGCTGGGTCTCTGGAATCCTAGCAAGACTTAAGCCAATCCTAAAAGGTGTCTCCAAAATCTGACTTATAATAAAGAATAGGACGCCAATAAAGAAAATTTTCCAGCTAATCTTATACTTCCATACAAAGAAAACCGCTAAGAGAATTGGAAAGAGCAGTTGTATGGCTATTTCTATACTCAGTGCAAAAATTCTCATAATATACCTCCATTACAACTTACTCATTTATCCTTATATGCTTAATTAGATCTCATCCTATCATTTCTATCAAATAGCCCGATCCCCTATATTTCAAAACAAAAAAATGGCTTATGTAAGCCACCTTTACGTGGTGGACTTGACCGTGCAGTATTCGAACTCTTACTCTGACACTTTATTCCAGTTAGAGAAGTGTATCGACAAGTTTGAAGTCGGGTAGTATGTTATTTGGCTCTCCATAATATTGTTTAACTAATATCGCCAAATTAGCGTGTATTGCTTAGCAGGTCAATTGCCTCACTGCACTCTAAGGCGCCTTCTTTGTGCTCTTTTAGAAATGAGTGCTTATATTAACGAGGATTTGGATAATAAAGAGACCAACCATGAGAAGCCCTCCCGTCAAAGAGGTTTTCCAGACCATCACAACAAATCCATAATTCATCGCATAAGTTTCATGAATTTTGTGCTAAATTTTTACGAATAGGATTCCTTCTCCTGCGATAAATGACCCTATTAGAAAATACTGCTCAATATCTACGAGTTCAGTTGGACCCACTCCAGTTTTTGCTGCTTCCTTTGACATCCTTACTGTATTCTGTGAGTCACTTTATGGCGATTTCTATCATGTGCCGGGAATACATCTCAGAAAAAAACAGAATTATCTTTTTTCACACACGGCGATAGCAAAAAATGGTTTGCCTGTTTTTCCTTTATGGCCAAACAGAATTAATTCGGTCAATACCAGTCCGAACTCACTTAATAGGGATTCCATAGACGCTCTGGCATCACCCGACATATCAATTCCGTAAAGCCAGGGCTCTCCCATCTTTTCCATCAATTTCTTGGTCCTCTTCATCGCATATGATCCTTCACCGGTAACAAGAGCCTTAGAGGCGAAAGACTGTCCAATAATGCTACCCTGACTGCAAAGTTCAGACATCTTTTTTAAAGTATCCTTAACGACATCTTCTTCCAGGTAATCTGCTACGGCTTCCCAGTGAAAGTATGTTTTTTTTGCTCTATCAAAACCGCTTTGGGTGAGTTTCTCAACCCAGGATTCCTCTCTGAAATCTACCGGAATATAGGTAATCCAATCGTGTTTTAAGCCGGCTTTTTTCATTGTTTCGAGTTTTAAGTTTTGTGTTTTTTCCTGGTCAAGCTCAAAGACCTTTACATCTTTACCTTTCGTATACTTTAACAGCCTTAAGTCAAAACCGGCACCCATGTTCACAATTTGATCGACCTGGCTCGAATACTTTTGAAAAATCCGGTCAAAATGGATAGTCCTGCCGGGAAGAAAAGTCATAAGGCTTTCTTGTCCG
>JABAOF010001770.1_pt1 | contig 31089 bp, 36 predicted proteins | sample 7062171 | NCBI WGS metagenome assembly JABAOF01 (sample SAMN14538628, study PRJNA623070) | marine sediment metagenome | biome: marine biome [ENVO:00000428]; feature: marine pelagic biome [ENVO:01000023]; material: deep marine sediment [ENVO:00002113] | place: India: Gulf of Khambhat ...
TTTTCAATTAGTTGAAAATAAACGAATTATTTCTCCGCCTGGCTTCATGTCGCAGATAAGAAAAAATAGAGAGAAGCCTATCAAATTCATTTCTAGTGACGCTAATTGAATCTGGCCTAATCAAATGAACAGCTGCGCCCAGAGATGGTTGCTTGTGTGATTCCGTTCAAGAGGAACCTTGAATCACCTTCAATTTTTGTGAGGGAACAGAGACAGCTTTGAGCTCTCCCTCCTCATCTGTCTCCAGCTCAATCACCATCCCGCTCAATTCCATGATAAGCAAGCAAGGATCATCTTCTTTGTGCTCAAGAGTGAAGGGAACCTCAAGCTGGGGAATGATATAGGCAGAGAGCTCGATTTTTTCCTCTACTGTGCATCGGAACTTCTTGGTCAGAACCATGTAGGGTGAAAAAATGGGATTGGGGAGAAGAAGAGCATCTCTTTTAATCTTGACGGTGCTTGCCCGCTCCTGGCCAGCCACACGAATTTTATTTTCTACTCGCCCTTCAGCTATTGTGCTTGAAATTTCTTGATCCATACCGCTCACAGATCCTCTAAAATAAAACTGAAGGGGAATGAAATTTTTATCCATGCGGATGATCAAACTGTTAATCTCGATAGCGGTAGGCTTCATTATCCGACCCGTCACAGTGAGAAAGTAACCTGTTTCGTCTCTCTCCCAGTTGTATTCCTCAAAACCCACTTTCTCTTCCATAAAATAAATGGAAAACGTTCCTTTCTGTTCCTTTCTTTGGCTGTACCCTGATAAGATAAAGAAAAAAAGCAACATCAAGATAAGCAAGGAGAGAACGACAAATGTCTTCTTGATCATTTCCCTCGGGAATTATAATTCCTAATCGACTACAACAGCGGTGCCGTAGACTAAAATTTCAGAAGCGCTTTGCATGATCATGGAAGTGGTGAACCGGACATTGATGATGGCATTGGCTCCCATATTTTCAGCTTCCTCAATCATTCGGTCTATGGCTTGTTCTCTGGATTCAGCCATCATCTTGGTGTAGTCCCTTATTTCTCCCCCGACGATGCTCCGCAGAAAAGCCATGATATCTCGTCCCAGATGTCGGGCTCGAATAGTATTACCCCGAACGAGGCCCAGGTTCTTTTTAATCGTCTTTCCTGGGACAAAATCTGAAGTGACCAGGATCATTTCTCAACCTCCTTGTATCTTTCTCTTTTTCGGACAAACAGCCGCTCTCTTATTACGGAAACCAATAAGACAATTATCCCTGCCATAAAAACAAGAATCCCCACTTTTAAAATAAGAGGCGTGGTTTGATCCTGGATTATCCCCTCAACCATTTTATAGCCGCCGAAAAAAAGAAAAATCATAGCACCAATAGAGAACAAAATCCACCCGATTCTCCTCTCTAAACGATTATAAACAGAAGCCCAGTAGAGCAGCCAGACTTCTTTAGGGGGTTTTTTCAGTTCCATTTGAGTCATCACCTCCTCAAATTTTCCCATTTCTTCAACCTCTTTCTTGCATTCGGGACATTGCGCGAAATGCTCCTCGACTCTTTTCTTCTGCTCTTCATCCAATTCGCCATCGAGGTAAGAAGAAATGAGCTCCTTTATTTTCTGATGATCCACAAGATTCTCCCTAAGTCATTTCTTTTTTATACCAAGATAACTCGCCAAATTCTCACGGAGTCTTTTCTTGGCATAATAGAGCGAAGACATGATTGTCCCCAACGGTTTTCCTACGGTTTCTGCAATTTCTTTATAAGAGAATTGACGAAAATAGCGAAGAATGATGACCTCCCTTTGTTCAAAGGAAAGTTCCATGATTCCTTTCCAAAGAGCCTCCTTCATATCCCTGTCTTTTTCTTCTCGGCTTGGATCCTGGATTCCTTCCAAGGGAATCTCTTTCCTGCTGTGGCTTCTTCGAAGATGATCGAGGCAAAGATTTCTCATGATCTGATAAAACCAGGGAAAAAAAGGCTTCTGGAGGTCAAATCTTCTGATATTGCGAAATGCCCTTATAAACGCTTCCTGGGAGAGGTCGAGGGCATCCTGGTGGTTATGGACAAATCCCAAGGCAATAAAATAGGCTGTCCTCATGTAAGTTTTGACGATTGTGCCATAGGCCTCTCGATTTCCTCGTTTGACCAATCTGAGAGAATCTTTTTCCGACAAGATACAATCCTTTTTTATCCAAACCTCAATCTCGAAAAAAACAGATTTTTTCTCCAGGACTCTCTCTCTGGCCATCTTTTTTCTTCTCTTATCAAGAATACTCTTTTCTTCATAAATTTATTCATGCCCTGCATCTTTTTTTTTCATTCTCTGTCTGACGACTTCATAGAAGAAAATCGATGCCGCAGAGGCCACATTAAGAGAAGTCATCTTACCAAAGAGAGGGATGGAGAGAATCTTATCACATTTTTTTCTTACTAGAGGTCTTAATCCCTTTCCTTCAGAACCCAGGACCAAACCTACAGGAAGGTTGTAGTCGAATTCATACCAATTGTTTTGGCTCCCTCCCTCTGCTCCTACAAGCCATACTCCTTTCTTCTTGAGTCCCTCCATAGTCCTAGCTAAATTCTTGACACGGGTAATCTTGATATGCTCCACAGCCCCTGCAGAGACTAAAGATACGGCCTCTGTCAAGCCCACTGCCCTCCTTTCAGGAAGGATAATTCCATCCGCTCCAGCACCTTCGGCCGAACGTATGATCGCACCTAAATTCTGAGGGTCTTCGATTCCGTCTAGAAGAATGAGAAAAGGCGTCTGTGCAGAAGAAAGAAGCGAAGCGAGAGGCGTATATTCTTTTACAGATAAAAAGGCGACTGCTCCTTGGTGATCAAGACTTAGTTTGTCGAGCTTTTTTTTGGGTACAAAGAGAAAGGAAACACGCTTGGCTCTTGCTATTTGAATGAGTTGGGTGATTTTCCTCTGCCGTTTTTCCTTCTGGATCCATATCTTGTTGATTCTTTCCGGAGAAGAATTCAAAGCTTCCAAAATAGGATTAAGGCGAGCGATCTTTTCCAATTCTTTGTTGACCCTTACAATCTGTGCTTTATTTATAGTCTATTTCCTATCAAAGAATCAATTCCATTCGAAACAATGATAAGATCCTTTCCAGGTCCAGGGGAGCCATCTGAATTCATCCAAAAAAGACATATTCATTCATATTCATTTTGACTTCATCCTTTTGCTGTGTTATAAAACATGATTTGTGATTTGACATGTCTTGGTTCGAAGATTGGTTCGGAAATAGCAGAAAAATCATAGGCCGGCGTCGTTTTATCAAAGCAGGGCTGGTGGTCGTTGCCGGCTTTTCCCCACATCAAATCTTAAAGGCTCTCCAGACTTTTCCAGACTCCAAGCACCTTGAAAAGTCTCTTTCTTTTTATAATATCCATACCAACGAATCTCTCAGCACCACATACCGGGCTGAAGGGAAGCTCTTCTCCCAGGCTCTCGATGAAATCAATTACATCTTAAGAGATCACCGCACAGGAGAAGTCAAAGCCATCGATATCCAGCTGTTAGATCTACTCTTTGCCATCAGCATGAAACTTAAGACACACAAACCTTTCCATGTTATCTCTGGATATCGCTCCCCCCAAACGAATGCTTATCTCTGTGAGCGGAGCAGAGGCGTGGCTAGGAAAAGTCTTCACCTAAAAGGAAAAGCTGCGGATATCCGTCTACCTGATTGCAGACTTTCCAAGCTGCGACGCGTGGCCTTGGAATTAAGAGGAGGTGGCGTAGGATATTATCCTCGCTCTGATTTCATCCATGTCGATGTGGGGCGGGTGCGATACTGGTAAATCTATTTCTTAGACTTTAACAGTTTTCTCTAAAATAGTCGCAAGACCGTTATACCGAAAATTCAATGAGTTGGAGGGATTTCCCCGAGGGCCTTGTTGAGTGGCATGTCTCGCCCATAAATATCATCGCGAAAATGTAGAGCGCCACCATCATCCACCCAGGCCGTCCAATAGAGAAGATGGACTTCGAGCGGTTCAGGGAGAAGAATAGTCTGGGTTTCCCTGCTCATGATGGCCTCTAACAATTTTTGGCGATTCCACTGAGGTTGATTTTTCATCAGATAGTCGGCCAGTTCGATCGGTCTTTCTACGCGGATACAGCCAGAGCTAAAGCTGCGTTTAATTTTCTCGAACACCTCTCGAGCCGGAGTATCATGAAGATATACGCCAAATTTGTTTGGAAACATGAATTTAATTCGCCCGAGGGCATTTAAAGGCCCTGGATCCTGGCGGAGCTTGAATGTGAGATTTTCACCAGTGATCAGAGTCCAGTCAATGCTCGAAGGTTCAATCTCTGGCGCATCAGCTTCCCAGCCTTGAAAAACTCTAATCCCCTGTTTGCTCAGATATTCAGGATTCTCTTTTATTTTGGGAAGCATATCTTCTTTTGCAATTGATGGAGGAATATGCCAGTAGGGATTGATCACCATATAGGTCAGCCGTCCAGTAAAGACAGGGGTGCGACGATAGGCTTTGCCGACCACAGCCAACATAGACTTCACAATCTGTTTATCTTCTATGACTTTTAAGGCGAAATTGGCAATATTGACCAAGATATATCGCGTTCCCAAGTCATGAGGGAGCCAACGCCAACGTTCCAGATTCACTTTTATCTGGCGCAACCTCACCTCTTCAGGAACATTGAGTGCCTTGAGAGTGGCTTTGCCAACGATTCCATCCTCTATCAGACCATGCCTCTTCTGGAATCTCCGGACTCCTCTCTCCAACTCCTTATCAAAATAATCTGGATCTGTTTTCTTGGAATCGATAATATCTCCGGTTAAGACCAAATGTTTATGCAGCGCCTTTATGCGCGGACCTCGATCTCCCTTGTTCATTTTCGATCCAGCAGAAATATAGGGCCAGCCTCCTTTTTCAATGATTTGACGATATCGCAAAAGAGACTTTTTCAGCTTTTGATACCCATAATGTGATGGCCGCAATTTTCTTAACGCTTTTTCGATTTCATCCTTCTCCAGAGCACGCTTTAGGATCACCGCTAAATCCTCATCGCGGCTTTTTATAAACCATTCAGCCTGGATGGATTCAGGGTTTACAAGACCTGTGAGAAGATGGGATCCGTAAAGGAGAAACGCATCGGTAAGAAGCATATCAAAATTAGCCAATGATTCGGGCTCAAGAGGCCTTTTCGACTCTTGGCTTTGTTTGACCTTGGCCAGCAAAGTCTCTAGGTTGACAATATGATAATCTTCAGGTTTTAGCCCCTCTTTATCGGCTTCACGAATAGCATCGATAAGAATGACAGCATTGAGATAGGCCCCTCTTTCATCGCTCCAGGCGAGCCGAAATTTCCGACCCGCATAGAACCGGGGGAGTACCTCCGACCCACAGAGCAATTCATTCCGGCAATAAATCTTTCCAGAATTTACGGGTGAGAGAAGTCTACTTTTCAAGATACTACTGGCTTGCTCTGTCAGATCCAAAGCCGCAACGTTGATTATTAGAATAGAGAAAAGAGAATAAAAAGTCAGAATCCGTATGATTCTAGTCATCAAATTGTCTACAGGAAATCAAATCATACAAAATTAACACTTTTTTTAAAAGAATTCGAAAAATTAATCAACACCTCCTTTTTTTCTTATGGAAGCATCTTTCCCGTTATGACCGATAATTAGGGAAGGCATCTATAACAACGCCAATTTCCATTTATCCGAAGCCTATGGTGGAGAGGGGGGGCGAGGATGGACGGAAATCGGCGCTACATCAAATAGCAGTATTATGTTTTTCCCCAATCGCGGAAAAAAATGTTTACTTCTCTTATTATAGACTTGACATCCTATTAGCCTTTGTATACATTCAAAAAAAACACATAAGAAGTAGCAAAAGTGGGACAAAGAAACTTCGAAATCTTCTCAAAAATCAACTGTCCCTATTCCTCCTCAGGAGGAGGCGACAGATAAAGATAAATTTATATCAAATTTTTAAAAAAAAGGAGATAGAGATGAGATTAAGAAGTTACTCTCTTTTACTAGTCATAATCCTTCTTTTTGCTCCCTTAGCCTTCTGTGCCCCTCCAGAAAAAGAAATGAATGTTGAACAACTCCGCGATCAAATCATCAAAAAAATGAAGATGAAAGAAGGAATGGAAGTTGACAAGAAAAAAATGGAATCGCTTGCTGATAAAATCATAAAGGATAATGAGAAATTGAGTCGGTTTTTTTATGAACAGAATTTTGTTGGCATAGTTGAATTATTTAAAAAACGGTCAACTGTTCTCGTTACTCCTCAATACAAGAGGATCGCGGGGAAGGACAGTGCCCTCTTGTGGCAGAAAAGCTGGAAAAAGGAGGCGAAGTTAAAAATCGAAACCGTTTGTGTTTTTATGAGCGATGTGATGGGGCTACAATCTGTACAGATCGCAGAAATTAACGCAAAAGGAGAGATGGGCATAAAGACTATAAAATTTGATACTCTTGCCTTTGTCCTCCAGGAAATCCACATCATCACCGAACAAGAAGGATCTGCTCCTCAAAATTATTCATTTCTTGAAAGTAGTTGTTTTNNTTCATTTCCTGAAAGTAGTTGTGTTATGCATCAGGACATTTGTCCTTGGATCTAAAAAAAGGGGAAATTTAAGCTCTTTGAATCTTAAGAGAGGTGAATAGCCCGTCTATTTCGTATTAGATAGATTTAAAATCTTTTATATTTAAAAAGGGGAAATTTTCTCTGTTCTGAGAGAANNGGTTGAAGACGAGCCTATCAGGAGAAGAATCAGCCGAATCGAGACAGAAATAGCCCTGCCTTAGAAATTGGTAACGGTCTCCTGGCTTTGCCACAACAAGACTCGGTTCAACTCGGCATGAGGTTAATATTTCTAATGATTTAGGATTGAGATACGTCTTGAAATCCTCTCCCTCACCTATATCGGAAGGATCTTCTTTGGTAAAGAGATAATCATACAACCGGACTTCAGCTTGAAGCGCATTGGGGGCCGAAACCCAGTGCAATGTTCCTTTAACCATACGTCCATCCCTTGACCATCCTCCTCGAGTTTCCGGATCATATGTACAATGAAGTTCGACAACTTCACCGCTCTTTTCGTCTTTGACCACATTGATGCATTTGATGTAATAAGCATGCTTGAGCCGCACTTCTTGTCCTGGAGATAAACGGAACCACTTCTTGGGCGGGTCCTCACGAAAATCTTCCTGTTCAATATAGAGTTCCCGGGAGAAAGGAATTTTCCTTGTGCCCATGCCGGGATCCTCAGGATTATTCTCAGCATCCAATTCTTCCACTTTTCCTTCAGGATAGTTATCGATGATGACCCTTAAAGGTCGTAAAACGGCCATCACCCGCGGTGCTCTCATATTCAAGTCTTGACGGAGGCAGTGTTCGAGCAATCTGATATCGACGATACTCTCCCTCTTGGCTACACCGATACGATCACAGAAGTCGCGGATGGATTCAGGCGTGTATCCACTTCTCCTCAGTCCTGAAATCGTAGGCATGCGAGGATCGTCCCAGCCTCTAACGTATCGCTCTTCAACCAATTCCAGCAGTTTTCGCTTGCTCATCACAGTATAGCTGAGATTGAGACGTGCCATCTCGATTTGCTGGGAATGAAAAATGCCCAACTGCTCAATAAACCAGTTGTACAACGGCCGATGGTCTTCAAATTCCAGGGTGCAGATGGAATGGGTAATTTCTTCAATAGAATCCGATTGGCCATGGGCCCAATCATACGTCGGATAAATGCACCATCTATCGCCCGTTCTATGATGGCCCGCATGCAGAATACGATACATGACCGGATCTCGCATATTGAGATTAGGAGAAGCCATATCAATCTTGGCTCGAAGGACACGGGAGCCATCCTCGAATTCGCCGGCACGCATTCTTTCAAAAAGATCGAGGTTTTCCTCCACAGATCTATTGCGATAGGGACTGTCTTTGCCCGGCTCAGTCAAGGTGCCTCTATATTCTCTTATCTCTTCTGCACTTAAATCACAAACATAGGCCTTGCCTTGTTTGATAAGCTGCAGGGCATACTCATACAGTTGCTCAAAATAATCAGAGGCATAATAAAGCCGGTTCTCCCAGTCAAATCCGAGCCATTTGATGTCCTCTTTGATAGACTCCACATATTCAGCTTCCTCTTTGATGGGATTGGTATCATCGAATCTTAGATTGCACAGGCCTCCGTATTGGGCAGCAAGGCCAAAGTTGAGGCAGATGGACTTAGCGTGTCCAATGTGTAGATACCCGTTTGGCTCGGGAGGGAACCGGGTATGGACTCTTCCTTCGTTTTTATTAGATTTTATGTCTTCCTCTATGATGGTTCGGATGAAGTCTAAGATGGGTTTGGCATCATCCGGAGTCGCATTCTCTCTTTTTTTCCTGTCTTCATTATCTGAGGGGGGATGTTTCATGAGTTTTTCTCCTCTACTGTTGATGAGTTGGATCTTTTTAAAAAATTCAATATTTCAGAGACTCTTTGGGCACAGCTTTTCATCGGTTTAGGAAATTCCAATCCTGCTCCTTCCTCTACGAGATTGATGAATTTATCGAACTTGAGCCCCGAAACTCTAGTGGTCAGGGCAATCCGGAGCGGATGATAAAGCTCTTTGTCTTTGCAACCTGTTTCCCTAGCTATTTCCTGGGTCAAAGATGTGAATTTTTCATAATCAAAGCTCTCAAACTGAGACAATTTCTTTCCAAAGAGTCCGATAACCTTCTGGGCACAATCAGTCTTCAATTCCTCCCGGGCTTCATCCTCCATTTTTGAGGGAGAAAAATCAAAAAGAGCCAGAACTTCAGCGGGAAGGGCAGAAAAGCGATCGACTCTCTCTGTCAAACTCTCCACAGCTTTCTCCAGCCATTCCCAGTGAGCCTCTGTCATTTTTTCGGGAAAAAGATGAGATTCTCTTAAATGGAGGTAAGCTATTTCTGCCTTTTGTCGAGAAGAGAGTCTTTTCATATGTTGTCGATTGATCCAGTAGAGCTTCTCATAATCGAATATGGCCGAAGAACGACTGACCTTCCTGAGATCGAAAAGCTCAAGGAGCTCTTTCTTGGTCAGAATTTCATTATCCTCTGGTGGAGCCCATCCAAGCAGCGCTAGATAATTAAAAAGAGCCGAGGATAGAATCCCTTGTTTTTCGAACTGGTCAACAGACGTGGCTCCGTGCCTCTTGCTGAGGCGAGTCCCATCTTTGCCCATGACAAGTGAAAGGTGAGCAAACTGAGGAGGCCTTAAGGAGAGGGCCTCATATATGAGAATCTGACGAGGAGTGTTGGAGATATGGTCTTCCCCCCTTATGACATGGGTTATCTTCATCAAAGAGTCGTCAATAACCACAGCATAGTTGTAGGCCGGAAGCCCGTTAGAACGAACCAAAATCGGATCTCCGATGAGCTTCAAATCAAAAGTCAGAGTCCCCCTAACCATATCATTGTACTTTAAGGCCCCTTTCCCAGGAGTCCGCAACCGAACCACAGCTTCCTCTCCTGCATCCACTCTCAACCGCGCCTCCTGAGCTGCAATAGCCCTACACTTTCCGCTATAGACAGGCATCTCCCCCAAAGAGAGGGCCTTTTTTCTTTCTCTCTCCAGCTCATCAAGGGTACAAAAACAAAAAAAGGCTTTTCCCTCCTCCAACAATTTTTGTGTGTATCTTTCATATATGTCGAGTCGAAGCGATTGCCTGTAAGGACCTAAGCTTCCTCCGATATCAGGACCCTCATCCCATTCCAGGCCCAACCAGTGGAGGTCCTGTTTTAGCCCCTCTTCATATTCTGGAGAGGATCTCTCGACATCTGTATCTTCGACACGCAAGATGAAGATGCCCTTTTTTTGACGAGCAAAAAGCCAGTTGAAAAGCGCTGTCCGGGCGTTTCCCACATGAAGAAATCCCGTAGGGCTGGGAGCAAAACGAACTCTCACTTTTTCCATCAGCGTTCATATTAATACCGAAAGAAAGAGGAGTCAAGGAAACCCCAAAGAGCTCAATTCCAGGTTTTTATCTGCTTCTTTTTATTTATCCCCTCATTCTCCTTTGAAAAAGTAAACCATGACCTTATAAGTCAGGCTCATCATCCCCTAAACATCTTTATTCCTTTTCTCATCAGGGAAATGGATCCTCTCTTGAAGAGTAAGAAAGCCTAAAGTGAGCATATCTATAAGAAGAGAGTGCAACCTTTTATCCATTTATTTCGTATATATTGATGGAATGAACGAGTTAAGAAAATAAGGAGGTTAAGATGAATATAAAAACGAAAATCACACTTTTCGTCGCGGCCGTGTTGCTAACTTTTATCGGATTCAACCTGATTGCCTCTGCCGGCGCAGATGATATCATCAAAGTCGGAAAGAAAGCAGGCTACGAAATCATCGCCAACGTGTTGGCCGAAGCAGAAACGGCCTTAAATCATTCCATCATCAAGTAAGGACGAGAGATCGTGAAAAAAGGAATGATGAGCATCATTATCAAGATCTGGGAATGGTTGACTATCGATTTTGAGAGTCTTTATCTCTCCATTTTCAAAGGCAGATTAAGCCTTGCCCCTCAACTGATTCCCACCACTTAAGAGGCTGCAGTTTCTCCCCAAAGAGTAAACCTGCAGCCTCTTTTTTTATCTCCCTTCAGACTTAAATCCAATCTTTTAATCCTCCCTCTGATCTGACTAAACAAGTAAAAAAAGGATGGGATTTTTTTTCTTTCCATATTGTTTGCAGAAAATGAACGTTCTTATTTAGAGGAAAAATGCCTTTCTTTATTCCGCGAATACTCCGATATTCCTATCAAAATTGTTTGTCTGAGTATCAAGAAACAGATTCGATAACTCTCAATTGCAATAGCTATTTTCTCTCTCTCACTAAGACAGTCACCCAGGCTGAGATGGCTTTTCCCTGACCTATGAGTCCTATCCCTTCGTGTGTTTTAGCCTTGATTCCCAGATCATCTTTGCCTATCTGAAGGATGGAGCACAAGACTTCCTTCATCCGAGAAATATAGGGAGCAAGGTTAGGCTCTTCAGCGATGACAACAGAATCTACATTTATGATTTCCACCTCTCTCTTTTTAAGCCTTTGAATGACCTCTTTAAGTAGTTCGGTACTCCGGATATCTCTATAGAGAGGATCTGTGTCTGGAAAAATCTGGCCGATATCTTTCTCCCCCGTGGCTCCTAATAGTCCATCAATAAGAGCATGAATCAAACAATCCCCGTCGGAATGCCCCATCAAGCCTTTGGGGAAGGGGATCTCAATTCCACCGAGATAAAGCGTTCTACCTTCTTCTAACCTATGGATATCGAATCCAAGACCTGTTCTAATCTTCAAGAAGGGCCTCCGCTATTTTAAGATCTTCTTGGCTTGTTATCTTGATGTTCCGATCATCTCCCTCGACGATCAAGACCTCTCTTCCTATCCTCTCTACCAAAGAAGCTTCATCTGTCCCATAAAAACCATCTTCTTTGGCCTTGTTCAGGGCTTCTTCGAGGAGGGGGTAGAGAAAGCCTTGAGGAGTCTGTACTCTGTAGATTTTTGCTCTTTCTAATGTGTCAACCACCTTCTCTTCTTCTACAAGCTTAATGGTATCCTCTAAGGGAACAGCTGGGATAACAGCTCCATGCTTCTCAGCACCCCCGATGACCCGAGAAATCAGATCCTTCCCCACTAGGGGCCTGACTGCATCATGTATAAGCACAATCTTGTTCTTCTCAGGTTCTATCTGATTGAATCCAGCCAACACAGATTCCTGTCTTCTGTCTCCTCCTTGGACCACAGCTGTCAATTTTTTATACCGGTTAAGATATCTCTCCTCCCCTTTCTTTTCCCTAAGCACCAGAATGATTTCTGAGACTTTATCATGGGTTTCGAATTTTTCTAAAGCCCAATCCAAGACAGGTTTCCCCCTTAATAGAGAAAATTGTTTAGGTCCCCCAAATCGCCTTCCCTCTCCAGCGGCGACGATAATGGTGGATGCGATACTCATTCGGATTCTTCGTTGTAGCGTCCGAAGATCATCTTGCCTACCGTAGTCTGAAGCACAGAGGTCACAGTAATGTCTACGTTCTGTCCGATCATCTTTCTCGAATTATCCACGACCACCATGGTCCCATCATCCAGGTAAGCCACCCCTTGATCCTTCTCTTTCCCTTCCTTAAGGACAAAAACCTTGATCGTCTCCCCGGGTAAGACAACAGGTTTGAGAGCGTTAGCAAGCTCGTTGATGTTGAGCACAGGGATTCCTTGGAGTTGGGCGATCTTGTTGAGGTTGAAATCGTTGGTGATGATTTTGGCATCCAGGTGCTTGGCCAGTTCGATCAGTTTGGAGTCGACTTCCTTGATTTCCGGAAAATCAATTTCGGAGACGATGACCGAGACTTGGGAGGATTTTTGGAGCCGATCCAGAACGTCCAAGCCTCGCCTGCCTCTCTGCCTTTTTATCCCGTCGGCCGAATCTGCCACAAGCTGGAGCTCTTTGAGGATGAATTGAGAGACGACGAGATTTCCTTCGATAAAGGCCGTATCACAGATGTCTGCTATGCGGCCATCGATGATAACACTTGTATCCAGGATTTTATAGCTCCGCCCGACGCTTTTTTCTTTAAAAAAGCGAAATAGATGTGCCGGGTCGAGCCATTCAAATTTTTGAGTCCCGACTAAGAAACCGATATAGGGCATGATGATCAGAAAGAATACCCTAATGAAGTGTGTGGTCGAATTGTCTTGAGCAATAGTCTGGTAGATAGAGCCAAGACCCCATCCCAAAACAACTCCGGCAAAGGTGCCAATCGTAGAGCTCCAGATGATCTTGAATTGGCTTTTTCTTATTCTGGTCTCAAGATAGGTGATGATGATGCTCAATGCAAAACCCAGGATGGCACCTTGATAACGGTTCAGATTAAAAGGAGGCAAAAAAAACCCGGCACAAGTGATGAGTGTCACAACAATAAATCGAAAAATATACATACTCATAATAATACCTTTAAAATATGATACTTAAGGCCTGTTTGACATTATTAACGCCGATTAAATCTATATCAGGCCTATCTTCCTTTTCCAGCTGAGAGAGGTTCCCCTCGGGAAAGACCACTCTTTTAAAACCCAAGGAATAAGCCTCTTTCAATCTTGCCAGAGGCTGGCTGACGGAGCGAATCTCTCCGCTGAGGCCGACTTCTCCAAAAACAGTCACATCAGGAGGCACGGCTTTGTTTTTCAAACAGGAAACCACTGCCAGGACCACACCCAAATCTGTGGCTGGTTCGTCTGCCACTAATCCTCCGGCCACGTTGAGATAGATATCTTCTCCAGCAAAGCTATATCCCAGTCTCCTCTCCACGATGGCCAATAACATTGAAGTACGAAAATGGTCAAGGCCAATGGTCATCCTTCTTGGATTCCCTGTGAATAAGGTGGCAGAGACTAGGGCCTGTATTTCGACCAACAAAGGTCGCGAACCCTTGATGGTGCAAACTACAACACTCCCTGTCTCTTCAATAGGGCGTTCTTTCAAAAAAAAAGCCGAGGGATTGGCGATAGCTTGAAGGCCTTTGTTTCCCATTTCGAATATTGCCAACTCGGAGACTGGGCCAAACCTATTTTTAAGCGATCGAAGCACGCGGTGGGCGTGGTCCCTTTCTCCTTCAAAATAGAGAACTACGTCCACCATGTGTTCGAGGGACTTAGGTCCGGCTAAAGAACCCTCCTTGGTGATATGTCCGATAAGAAAAGAAGAGACTTCGTTTTTCTTAGAAAAACGGAAAACCTGGTTAGCCACTTCTCGAACTTGACTGATCGTGCCGGGACTGGAGGATAATTTTGAAGAAAAAACTGTCTGGATAGAATCCAAGACAAAGACTTGAGGCGCCAACTTCTCGGCTTGGGCTAAGATCCTTTCCATGTTCGTCTCTGCTAAGAGGTAAAGCTTGCCATCGCCTAGCCCAAGTCTCTCACCTCTTATCTTTATCTGCTCCAAGGATTCTTCCCCTGAAACATAGAGTACCTTTTCTCCCTCAGTAGCGAAATCGCGGCTGACCTGAAGAAGGAGGGTAGATTTTCCGATTCCAGGCTCACCTCCTATCAAAACCAGAGAGCCCAGGACAACCCCTCCTCCGAGAACACGATTCAATTCCTCGATTTTCGTCTTTATCCTTTCCCTTTCGGCCTCTTTTACGTCTTTATACAAAATAGGTTCAGAGGGCGGAAAAGAATATTCAGCTGTAACGTCCTCTTCGACCTCCTCGATCAGAGTATTCCATTCTCCACAATTCGGGCATCTTCCCATCCACTTGGGAGAATGAAATCCACAATTCTGGCAGATGAAGGATGTTTTGTTTTTCATGAAATCCCTAAACCAAAGCCAAAAAAGACTTCTCGTTTTGGCGCTAATGTAAAATCATCTACTCCAAGGAGAATATATAAATATTTGGAAACCGCATATTGGGTCCAGAGTCTAAAATGAGGACGCGGCTGGCGGTTGAAATCATAGCCCTCAAGGCTGAATCTCAACCGATCGGTAACCATATAATAATCAAGGCCAGCCCCAAATTTTGATTCCATGATCCCGGCTCTGGGCGAAAGATTTCTCCACCGCAGTCCTGCCTGGACAGAATAGGTGAATTTCTCGAGCCAGGGATCGTGAATGGCTTGAGTCATAATAAACTTATCCGCAGTCGGCCAAAGCCTGAGTGTTATGGTGGGTTTTAAAAACTCGCTTTCCCCAAAATAATCTGCTCTTAAGCCTAAAGTGAATCTCACGCCGGATAGATTATGAACCACCTTCTCAAGTTCATCCATTGTCTCCTCTGTTCTCTTGTACAATTCTGGCTCGTTAATGAGCCTGCCCACAGTCCCTTCACCCTTGTTTATTTTATCCAACGATTCATTCAATAACCTCAAAGATTCTTCAGTCTTCTGGATCAACTCTTTTATGCTCTTCAGGTTGATTTTGATGTTTTCGCGGTTCTCTTCCACTGTCTCTTTTAGGAGAGAAATCAACTTATCTAAATTTTGAGAGACTTCATCGACCTTTTGATCGAACTTTTGGATGGTTTGGGAAGAATTCTTGAAGCTACGGCTGAGTTCCTCCTTGTTGGTTCCGAAAATATCCTTCAGATCTGTTGTCAAAGTAGAAAGATTCTGAAGAGTATCTCTGAAATGAGCTTGAGCTTCTTCCTCTCCGATCAATCCCCTTAGACTCTCCCCGATCTCTTTGACTTCCTCGCCGACAGAGAGCAATAGAGTTCCCATCTGGTCAAAGCTTACAGGAGGAAGTCCGTCGATAGTCCCTTCAGGCTGACAATAATCTTCTCCTTCTCCAGGTATGATTTCGATATACTTTTCACCTAGAAGTCCTAAGGCCGCCAGGGTAGCCTTTGAGCTCTTGGGGATCTGAACTCCAGGATTTATGTTCATCAAAACTTGGGCCCGTCTTCCCTCCAAGCGGATATCCTTGACGTATCCTGCTTTAACTCCAGCCATTCTGACAACGGCGTTTTTCTCCAACCCGGCCACAGAATCAAAAGCAGAATAAAGATAATAACCTTTCTTTCTGAAAAGAACAGTCAGGTCTCCCACGATGAAAATAAATACTGCAAGAATGAACAGAGCAATAACCATGAATATTCCTATTTTCAATTCCCTTTTCATTCTTAAAGCCTTTCTTTACCGATTCACGTCGTTATCTTTTACCATTATTTTTTACCAATTTTCAATAGGCCCTTCAGCCTTACCATGAATAAATTGCTGAACCACAGGATTCTCAGAGTTTTTAATTTCTTCTGGAGTTCCAATTTCTATGATCTTTCCTAGATAGAGCATTGCTATTCTATCAGCGACCTTGTAAGAGCTGGCCATGTCGTGAGTGATGACAATCGAGGTCACCTCCAATTCTTCTCTCATCCTATTGATTAAGTCGTTTATAGCATCGGCTCGAATCGGGTCGATCCCCGTAGAAGGCTCATCATACAGGATGACCTCTGGCTTGTAAGCAATCGCTCGGGCAAGACCTACCCTTTTCTTCATGCCTCCGCTGAGTTCATGGGGCATGAGATCTTCCACTCCCCGCAGGCCAACTTTGGCCAGACTCTCCTCCACCAATGTTTTTATTTGTTCTGGCGTGTAGTCTGTATACCTTTCTAAACCAAAGCCCACATTCTGGGCGACTGTCAGTGAGTCAAAAAGAGCCGAACCCTGAAAAAGCATGCCAAATTTCCGGGTAATTCTGTGCAGTCTATCGTCTTTCATATGGGCAATCTCTACCCCATCGACATAAATCTCTCCTTTATCAGGCTTAAGGATTCCGATGAGGTGTTTGATTAAGACGCTTTTGCCTGATCCGCTCCGGCCGATGATGACCATCGTCTCACCTTTTTCAATGTCTAGATAAACACCTTGAAGGACTCTATTTGAGCCGAAAGATTTATGAAGATCTACGATGCGAATCATCATCCCAATTGGGCCGGTAGCAATTTGCTGAGGAAAAAATTGACGATTAAAATGCTGATACTAGAGAGGACTACCGCCCGTGTGGTGGCTCGACCGACACCTTCTGCTCCGCCTTCTGCCCTTAATCCCTGCCAGCAGCCGATAAGAGCGATAATGACTCCAAAGACCGCAGCTTTGATGAGACCACTGATGACATCCCATAGCTCCAAATAAAGCAGAGTGTTCTTCATGTAAATATATTTATTGACACCCATGACAACGATGTTGTAGAAATACCCGCTCGCGATGCCGATGATATCTCCGTAAAGAGTCAGGCAAGGAAGCATGACAAAACAGGCCAGTATTCGGGGAACAACAAGATACCTGTTGGGATCAGCGCCCAAACTAAAGAGGGCATCGATTTGTTCGGTAATCTTCATGGTCCCTATCTCGGCAGCCATGGCCGCCCCCACCCTGCCTGAGACCATCAACCCGACCAGAATCGGGATCAATTCTTTAGACAATCCAAGAGAAATAATAGGTCCTCCGTAGGCTTCTGACCCGGGCCCAACATATCTATGAAAGCCAATATAGGTCTGAAGCCCAAAGACAAGCCCCCCAAAAGCAGCCGTCAGAGAAACAACAGGAAAAGAGCGGACACCAACTTCCTCAAGTTGTTGTATGAAGATTTTCTTTTCCCATGGCTTCCTGAATATATTCCTGAACGTTTTGGCAGAAAGGAGTCCTAATTCTCCCATATGCTGAAAAAAAAGAGAAAACAGAGAGGCTCTTGTTTTACGGAACATTTTTAAGTTTCAAAAGAACGGTATTCCATATCCGCAAAACGTGCGTATTCTTTAATAAAGGCAAGATTGATGCGACCCGTTGGACCATTTCTCTGCTTGGCCACATTGATCTCTGCAATGCCTCGGAGACTCTCTTCTTGAGGACGATATAACTCAGGTCGATAAATGAATATTACCACATCTGCATCCTGCTCGATTGCTCCCGATTCCCTCAAATCTGAAAGCTGAGGTATGGGCTCCCGGCGCCCCTTTTCTGGAGCCCTGCTGAGCTGGGAAACCCCGACAACAGGAATCTGCAATTCTTTAGACAGTTCTTTTAGGGATCGTGAAATGAAAGACATTTCCTGGGTTCTGTTTTCAAACCTCATCCCCGGGCGCATGAGCTGCATATAATCGACAAACAACAAGTCAAGGTTCTGCTCCATCTTCAAGCGTCTGGCCTTGGCCTTCATCTCCATCACAGTCAAAGCAGGAGTCTCATCTAAATATATCTTCGCTCTTGACAAAACTTCTGCGCTCAACTTGAGCCTTTCAAATTCTCTCTCTCCGATGAATCCAGTTCTCACCTTCTTGATATCCAATTGGGCCTCAGCACAGAGGAGTCTTATGACGATCTGCTCTTTGGCCATCTCAAGGGAAAAAAATCCTACTGAAAAGTCGCTTTTAACTCCAACATAATAAGAAATATTCAATCCAAGAGCTGTCTTTCCCATAGATGGGCGGGCAGCGATGACGACAAACTCAGAGTTGTGAAAACCCGAGGTTAATCCATCTAAGTCGCGGAATCCTGTTGGAACACCAGTGACAGTCTCTTTCCGATCATGAAGAGCCCTGATCATCTCCAAAGTCCGATCCGTCAGCGCACTCACGGGGACAAAACCAGGTCTTATTCTCTGTTCGGCCACTTCTACAATAGCGGCTTGGGCTTCATTCAAAAGTTGATCGGCATCTTCTTTTTGTTCGTAGCTGGAGGATATAATCTTGGCAGACGAGAGGATGAGGCGTCGCAAGAGAGCTTTCTCTTTGATGATTTGAGCATGATATTCGATATTCAAGCTCTTGGGAATCCCATCCAGAAGAGAAGATATGTAGGAGGCCCCTCCTACCTCTTCCAGATATCCTGCCTTTTGGAGCTCCTCGCTCAGAGAAAGCAGGTCAACGGGCACCCCTTTGTCCACCAAAGCCATGATCTTTTCCAGAATCTTCCGGTTAGCTTCTCTGTAAAAATCCTCAGGCGAGATAATAGAAAGGACCACATTCAGATTTTCATTGTTCACCAGTATTCCGCCCAAAACAGTTTTCTCGGCTTCCGGACTATGAGGAGGTGTCTTCTTCAAAAACATGGAGTCAAGTTCCATCAAATTCCTCTATTTTAATATTTTGTTCTTCTTTTGATTATATCTTTTTTACTTCCTTTAGTCTTTTTCTTCCTTAGCCTTTTTTGATTCAGGCCTTTCTTCCTCTTCTTCCTTAACCAGCTCTTCTCCTTCCATCTCCTTTTTAGCCTTTTCTGCCTCGGCCTTCACTTCTTCCTCTTTTGTCTCTTCCTGTTTGCTCTCTTTTGTCTTCTCCTCTGAAGCTGTCTCCTTCTTCTCTTCTGCCTCAGCTGCAGGCTTTTCTCCTTCTTTGACAACTTCTATCTTAACTTCTGTTGGCTCTTCATGATAAATTTTAATGGGCACCGAATAATTTCCCAACCTTTTTATGGGCTCTTCTAAGACTATCTTTTTTTTGTCAACTTCGATTCCTAATTTCTCGAGAGCTTCCTTGATATCTGCAGAACTCACCGATCCAAAGATGACATCTTTTTCAGCCGTCTTCCTGAAAAACGTCAATCTCGTCTCATTGATTTTCTCGATTATTTCTTGATGAGAGGCTTTTTCCTGCTCAAATCGCCTTTTCAAGGCTTGCTGTTCCATTTCAATCATTTTCATGTTGGAAGGCGTGACTTCGATAGCCAATTTTTTTGGCAAAAGATAATTCCTCCCGTAGCCACGGGCAACTTCGATGACATCTCCCTTTTTCCCAAGGTTCTCGATATTCTCTTTGAGGATAACTCTCATCTTTCCTCCTCTGTCGAAAAACTCAATCCTCTATGAAGGGAAGCAAGGCCAGCAGACGAGCTCTCTTTATAGCTATAGAGAGCTTCCTCTGGTGATAGGCACAGGTACCAGTCAACCGTCTCGGAGATATCTTGCCTCTCTCTGCCACATATCTTTTCAGAATATCAATATTTTTGTAATCAATCTCTCTCACGTTTCTCTCACAAAAACGGCACGTCTTCCTCCTTGGTGGAAAATACCTTTTACCAGGAGTTCTGTCAATTTTTTGCTCTTTAGCCATTTTTACTTCTCCTCTTCCTCCGATTCAGTCATCTCCTCTTCTATTTTTTCCGTCGTCTCCACTGCCTCCTCTACAGGAACAGCTTCTTCTTTCTTTACAGATGCAGCTTTCTTTTTACCTCGAATATCTTCCTTCATTTCTTTTCTGATAGTCAAATAACGGAGGATCGACTCGGTCTGTTTGAATCGTCTCTCAAGCTCAGCTGGCAGATCTAGCTTGCCTTCATAATGAAAAAGAACATAAAAAGCTTCCTCAAATTTTTTGATCGGATAAGATAATTTTTTCTTCCCCCATTCTTCCTTGTTGATTATCTTCCCCTTCTTCTTGGACACAACGTCGGCCATCTGTTTGATTAGGCTTTCTGTTTCTTCCTCAGAAAGATTGGGGGAAATCAAAAAAACCGTTTCATATTGTCTCATTCATACCTCCTTATGGATCTCAAGCTCCTCCTTAAAAAGAAGGAACAAGGAGCTTTCCCCTTTTAAAGGGATACTTAAGGGAACAGACATCTTTTTCCTAGGGTGATATTATTTTTTATTCAGGATCAATCCCTGGAGTAAAAGATGCCTGCCCTATTTTAATTTTTTGATTATAAAGATTCATTGCCTTTTCTGTCCTTCCTGCCAAAATCAGATCTAGGGCTCCACGGGCCATCTTCAAGCTTTTCTCAAGAATAGTTTTCTCTTCTTGATTAAATGGAGAAAGGACATAATCAACCGCATCTGCATCTGGGCTTAAGGGTCCTATCCCAATCCGAATCCTCGGAAATTGAGTCGATTGAATTTCCTTAATGATGGAAACCATTCCTTTGTGTGTCCCCGCGCTTCCTTCTTTCCTTATCCTGATTTCACCTAAGGGGATATCTAAATCATCATAGACGACAACGAGCTGTTCCAGCGGCAGAGGACTTCCTTCCAAAATGCTTTTTAAAGCGAGACCGCAATTATTCATATATGTCTGTGGCATAGCCAGTAGGATTTCCTCATTCTCTCTCATGACTCTAGCAGCTTTAGAGAGAAAAATCTTTTTTCTTAATCGAACCTCCCACTCCTTAGCTAATTTCCTTAAAAATATAAATCCCACATTGTGTCTGGTATCTTTGTAACGTCTTCCAGGATTTCCCAAGCCAACAACAGCCCACACATATCACTCCTTCTCTTCTTTCTTCTCCTTTTTCTCTTCTTCCTCTTCTTCTTTTTCCTTTTCTTTCTTGATCACTTCAGGCTCTTCTTCTTCTCCAATAATCTCTTCTTCCTCAACCTCTTCCTCAACGACTTCTTCTTCGGCCATCGGAGCTTCGATGTGGACAATCACGGTGCTCGGCTCGCTAATGATCTCTACTCCCTCCGGCGGAGTTATGTCTTCTACTTGTAATGATTGATTCATGTGGAGGTCACTGACATCTATTTCGATGTGATCTGGAATATCAGCAGGTAGGCATTCAATTTCTATTTCTCGAGTCACAAAATCAACGAAGCCACCCTCTGCCTTCACGCCCACGGCCTCTCCCACAGAGACAATCGGTACAGAAACGCGTATAGCCTTATCCATGGCAATCTGAATTAGATCAGCATGAAGGATTTCGTCTGTCACGGGATCTCTTTGTATTTCCTTAATCATGGTGTCTATCGTTTTTGAATCGAAAGAGACCTTAAAAACTGTATTCTCGCCTGATTCTGATTTTAAAATCATGAAGACATCTTTTCTTTCCAAAATCAGAGGTGCGTTTTCAATATCTGGCCCATAGAGAATGACGGGTATCTTCCCTTCTTTTCTCATCCGTCGTGAGGCATTCTTGCCGAAAAGCTCTCTCTTATCACCTTTAATTTTGAAACTCATTTTCTTGTCTCCTTATATAAACAGCGAGCTAACAGACTGCCCTTTGTTTATCCTCTGGATCGCTTCTCCAAAAAGAGCCGCAACTGAAAGAACAAAAATCTTCTTTCCAGATTCCACCTTCCCCTTTAGAGGAATGGTGTTGGTCACAATCAATTCTTCTAAATCTGATTTTTCTATTTTTTCTTGGGCATTTCCTGATAACACGGCATGAGTACAGGCAGCATAGACTCTCTCCGCACCTGCCCTCTTTAAGGCTACAGCACTACTAATCAAGGTTCCCCCTGTATCCACCATATCATCTAAAATCACCACATCACGATTCTCGACATCACCGATGACATGACGGACTTCAGCCACATTGGGAGCTGGTCTTCTTTTATCAACAATGGCCAGTGAGGCTTCCATCCTTTTGGCAAACATCCTGGCTCGCCCAACGCCTCCTGCATCGGGGGAAACAATAGCCAAATCTTTCAGGTTTAAGCTTTGGATATGATTGGCCAAGACAGGAGCAGCCATGAGATTATCGACAGGGACAGAAAAAAAACCTTGAATTTGAGGAGAGTGAAGGTCCATCGTTAAAACCCTGTCTGCTCCTGATGCTTCCAATAGATCTGCAACGAGCCGAGCCGATATGGGTACCCGAGGCTTATCTTTCCAGTCCTGACGTGCATAACAGTAGTAAGGGACGACGGCTGTAATTCTTTCTGCCGATGCCCTCTTGCACGCGTCGATCATGAGGAAGAGCTCCATCAAGTGAAAATTGGTCTCATAAGAACCTGATTGTATAAGAAAGACATCTTCGCCTCTTATGTTTTCATCGATATAAAAATGAATCTCACCATCGCTGAATCGTTCCAGCACGCATTTGCCCAGATCAATTTTTAAATAGCTAGCAATTTCTTTGGCTAAAATCCGGTTAGAAGATCCTGCAAAAATCTTCATCCTATCTTCTGCTTTCACTCCTTCTCCTCCCTTTTTGATCTTTAATGAAGAAGAAAATCAGTAAACTGGGGTGGGAGGATTCGAACCTCCGAATGGCGGATCCAAAGTCCGCTGCCTTACCGCTTGGCTACACCCCAAGACCGAAGCTTTTCCAGTAGCGCTCCCTGGATAATGTCTCAACAAGAAAAGCCGAATGCTTCTTTTCTAGCTCTCCTAGAGCCTTCTCCGCTTGGCTCTTTTTCAGAAAAAGCCCAAACACGGCTGAGCCTGTTCCACTGACTAAAGAGAGCTCTGAACAATGACTTTGGAAAAGGCTCTTTATGCTCTTTAATTGAGGGTAATGTCTAAAGATAATCTCTTCGAGATTGTTTTCCAACAAGCCAAATCGTCTATTCTCTAAAAACTTGATAATTTTACTGTCTTTATCATCCGAAGTCAAGGATAACGGAAACCGCTGATACACAGAGGAAGTGGCAATGGAAAAAGAAGGAAAAACCAAAACACAAAAAAGCGATTCCAAGTCAGGAAGCGGGATGAGTTTATCCCCCCTCTCCAACCCTAAGCACAGACCACCTTCAAAAAAAAACGAAACATCTGCACCGAGTGTCTTTCCTAAATCGATCAAATCTCCTTTTTCCAAACGAAGTCTCCAGATCTCGTTTAGGGCATAAAGAGTCGCAGCGGCATTGCTGCTTCCTCCACCCAAGCCACTTCCTGGAGGAATGTTTTTCTCCACCCATATCTCTATTCCTTGAGAAATATTGAATCGTTCTTTGAGAAGCACAGCGGCTTTGAAAATAAGATTGTCTTCATCCCAAGAGACCTCTTCCTTATTCCCCTCCAGAATGACTTTATCTTCCTGGACCAGCCTGAACTCCAAGACATCATAGAAATCTATAGCCTGGAAAAGGGTTCTTATATCATGATAGCCATCCTCCCTCTTTCCCTTTACTTCTAAGCCAAGATTTATCTTGGCAAAGGACTTAATTTTTCTCATTCAATATTTCCTCAATCTCTGCCCAGGTCTTTCTTTTAAATTTTTTCAAGTGCTCAAAGGAAAAAACTCCTTTTTTTATAGGCTGATTAAAGTTTATGGCCAAAATCTTTAGGCGTCCGCTACTCAGGGGGTGTCGATAAATCAGCAGACGGACCACAGATGAGTCTTTAAAAAAATCCTTGACCTCAAACATAAGGTCTCCCTTATTTCCTCTTACAATTCTGCCCTGTTTATCATTTTCAAGAATCCACTCTTTAAGCCATCCTTCCTCCCCAAAATTCCTTCTGGATCTACTCCATTGCCCGCTTAAAAGACTCACCAATTCATCGAGACTCAATCGGAATCCAAAGAATCTATCAATTATCTCCTCCTCATCTCCCTGCCAATATATCCTCTCCGAGGGGATGACAAGAAAGGCCTCTTTTTCATCAACAAAAATCTGATAAAGCGTTTTCCCCAATAAGGCAGAGACATCGATACGACCACGGTTCGGGAGTTGAAACAGGAAGGAAAATTTGGACTTAACCTCACCGTCCTCGCCTTTTATCCTCAAAGAGGCATGCCCTTCTATTCCCTCAATTCGGGAAGGCAAAGGGGGAGGGGTCCATTGGGAAATGCTACAAGAGAGGAGGAAAATAAAGCCAATAAAGCAAACAGCGAGACGCAGTTTGTACAACCCTCATCTCCTTATCACTACAGAATGAGGATCGATCTCTTTAGTCTTTTTCTCCTTTTTCCCCAGGGGAAGGTTTCTTTTTATCTTCTCCGAGGTTAAAACCGTAATCCTCTGTCTTAATTGTTTTCGCAGGCACTCTCTCCCTTTCTTGGCTCCTCTTTTTTGGCTCATCAACAAGATGAAATCCATAATCATCGGTCTTTATCTTCCTTTGCTTCCTCTTTCGGAAAAGCGGGTATAAAGGAGATCTGATTGTCCTTCCAAAACAGGAAAGATTAGGATTGAAGATTAAGAGAAGAACGAATAAGCCAGATAAGATTAAGATGCCATAAAATCCCCAATTCATTTTAAATCCTTAAAGAGACGATCATCTCAACCAAAATTTCTTATGGAAATTTGCCTAAGTCGTTATTCTTGAATCATTATATGTTTGTGTTCGCTATTAGTCAACAACAGTGGGCATAATACGCTAAAGGGGGAAATGAGAAGCAATCGCTCCTCTTTTAGAGGCTGAATGATCTTCAGTTTTAGCTTTCTTTTTCTTCCTGGAAATCAGGTATCTTTGATTTTATTTTTTCTTTTCCAAGGTAAAATCCTATAAGAAAAGCAGAAGACGCCACAAATAGGGCAAAAATGGACTTGAAAATGTTTTTCATCATCGATTTTAAATTTTTATTTAAATTCTAAAAAAAGTCAATAAAAAAGGACACTCATTTTCTTTCAGAAAAACTGATTCATCCTCTTTTCTGAGGAGATTTCCAATCCTGGATAAGCTTTTATGAACTATATTCATTTCATGGTCGTGGCTTTATCAAAGCGTTCGAAAGGCGAGCATCATTCTTTCGCTGGAGAACAGAGAGAGAGGCTAACAAAGCTTCACCTCTATTTGATTTTTCACCCTCTTCCGTGTATATTTTTCGTGGATAAAATCCATAAATCTAAAGGGCCAAGATGAAACGGAAAATATTAATTTTTTTATTTCTCATCGTTTCCATTTCTGCCTTCATCTGGCCTCAAGGAATTCGAGAAGCTGTATGGGCGGGGAAATTTTACGACGCAAGACCGGAAGTTCTTTCTCGTCACCTTGAATACCTTTTTCAAAAGGCCAAGAAGACCCCAACTTTTTCAGGCAAAATTCTCGCCTTGATAGCTCCGCACGCAGGGTACACCTATTCTGGAGGAGTAGCCGCCTCTGCCTATGGCTTAGTCAAGGGAAAAGAATACGAATCAGTCATCATCATTGCCCCTTCCCATCATCACAGGTTTAGAGGCTGCTCTATCTATCTTAAAGGCGGATACAGGACACCTTTGGGCCTGGTCCCTGTTGATGAGGATTTATCCGCTAGGATTTCTAAAGCTTCTGGTTTCAAATATATCGCCCAAGCCCACCGAGAAGAGCATTCTGTTGAAGTTCAAATCCCCTTTATCCAGAAAGTTCTTCCTCAAGTTAAAATAGTTCCCATCGTCATGGGCATTGCCACCAGAAAAACAATATCTACTCTAGCTGAAGCTTTAGCTAAAGTCATCCATGAAGAAAAAACATTAGTCATTGCCTCGACTGATCTTTCCCATTACTTTCCAAAAAAGCGCGCGAACAAGGCCGATGCCGACACAATATCTCTTATCCAGTCCTTGAAGATCAATACGCTTTCAAGAAAACTAGAGAGAGGAGAAAACATCATGTGCGGTGGAGGCCCAGTCTGTTCTGTGCTTCTCTATTCTCAAAAGAAAGGGGAGGCTAAGGTGAAAATCCTCCATTATGCTGACTCAAGCGAGGCGGGAGGCCCTGAGGATGGAGTTGTCGGGTATCTTGGGGCAGCCGTCTACAAAGAAGTGACTCCGCCACTGTTTACCCTTGCTTCTGAAGAAAAAAAAGAACTCCTCCAGATCGCCCACATGGCTATAGAAGAGAATATCTTGAATAAGAAAATCTTGAACTATCAGACCCAAAACGCCAAACTGTTGGAAAAACGGGGCGCCTTTGTCACCCTCAAGAAGAGAGGCCGCCTAAGGGGGTGTGTAGGCTTCATAAAACCTGTACTGCCTTTATACCAGACTGTAAGCCAGACTGCCATTTTTGCCGCTAGCCGAGACCAAAGGTTTCCTCCTGTTTCTGCTGAAGAATTAGAAGACATCGAGATAGAGATTTCTGTCCTTACGCCTTTAAAGAAAATCAAAAGCCCTGATCTCATTCAAGTCGGAAAACATGGTCTCTTCATTTCAAAGGGAAATCACAGCGGCCTCCTCCTTCCTCAGGTTCCGGTAGAATACAACTGGTCTAGGGACACATTTCTCCTGCAGGTTTGTCTGAAAGCTGGCCTACCCAAAGACGCATGGAAACAGGGAGCCGATTTGTATATTTTTGAAGCCATTGTCTTCCATTAGAAAATAATAATAAGCAAAAAAGGGGACAGGATATTTTTTTGAAGTTTTCTAGCCTTTCTCTGAAAAAACAGCCTTTCCCCTTTTCTTGATTGGGAGCAACACCCTTTCTTGTCTTGATTCCCAGAGAATCTTTGCTATAATAAATCCTCACTCTGGAAGATAAAATGCCTCTTTATGAATACAAATGTCTTCGCTGCGGAGCCACCTTTGAGCTCTTGCAGAACGTTAACGATTCTCCTCTCAAGAAGTGTCTAAAATGTGAGGGCGAGTTAAAAAAAATCATCTCTCCTCCCGCAATTCAATTCAAAGGAGAAGGATGGTATGTCACTGATTATGCCTCAAAGAACAAGCCTGACAAGAAGGAAAAGCCGTCAAAAGACAAGCCTCAAAGCAAAAAGGCTGATTCGAGTAAAAACGGAAAAAGCAAATCCTCCCAATCTAAAGATTAACTTTATCTTCGCTCATAATCCCTCATCAGCCCTGATTATCAAGTATCTTCTCCACAAGGGAATTCTTTTTTAAAGCCTTTTCGCCTTCTGCTTCAGTGATCTCTAGAAAAATCTCTACTGGCCATGAAAGGATCAGGCGACAGAGGTCATTTGATAGGAGAGGTTCCCTGAATTCTTTGACAAGCATTCCTTTAGGGAATAAAATTGGTTCGATGAAGATTGTTGTTCGAGCCCCAAACTGGATTGGCGATTCCGTTCTTTCTTTCCCGAGTCTGGAAAGCCTGAGCAAGAATTTCCCTCAATCCCAAATATGGGTGGCTGCCAAGGAATGGGTAAAAGATTTGTTTGCTTACTGTAAGCACATCAAGGGAATTATTCCTCTCCCAGACCAGAATGATCTTATCAGTCTACGGAATGCGGCAAAGAAGATAAGAGAGTATAATTTTGACACAGGTCTTCTCTTCCCCAATTCTTTTAATTCAGCACTGCTCTTCTACTTAGCAAAAATTCCGCAACGGTGGGGGTATTACAGGGAGGGCCGTGGTATCCTTTTAACCAAGGGTGTCACGGTAAAGAATCAGAAAGAACCTCTTCATCAAATCCATTATTATCTTGGACTTATCGAAGGAGTAGGCCTTCAATCCCATCCTCCCCAATTGCGGCTCTCTATTCCAGAAGAAGAGAAGAAGAGAGCTCAATATTTTCTTCGTGCTTTCAACATTGATTTTAAAAAGCCCATTGTTATTTTCAATCCTGGCGCGGCCTATGGCCCTTCTAAAAGATGGGCGGCTCAAAGCTATGCACAATTGGCTCTTTTTTTCCAGGAACGAAACGCCGCTTCTGTGCTCATCATCGGATCAGGGGAAGAAGTGGATCTCGCTGAATCTATTTTATCTTTCTCGAGAAAGAAGCCATTAAACCTTGCTGGGAAAACAGACCTTAGGCTCTTGGCTGCCCTTATCAGCTATGCCTCTCTTTTTGTTTCTAACGATACAGGCCCGATGCATATCGCCAATGCCCTCAAGATCCCTGTGATTGCTCTCTTCGGCCCCACCCTCCCCAGCCAAACAGGGCCCTTCCAGCAGCCTTCTACGATCATCCAGAAGGAAGTTCCTTGCTGGCCTTGCCATTACCGGCAATGCCCATTTGATCATAGCTGCATGAAGAACATCGAACCAGAGGAGGTCTACAGGGCGAGCTTAAATTATTTAGGATGAAAAAAAAAGCTGTCTTCCTCGATAGGGATGGGACCATCAACAAAGATGTGGGATACCCCAATTGTTTTCAATCGATAGAAATTTTTCCCTATAGCTTCGAAGCTGTGGGAAAAATCAACTCTGCAGGTCTATTAGCTGTAATTATCACCAATCAATCGGGCGTGGGACGAGGACTCATTCCCGAAAAAAGCCTTCAAGAGATCCACAGGAAGTTACAAGCGACTTTTACCAGACACAAAGTCCATCTTGACGGGATCTATTACTGTCCCCACTATCTTCATTCCTCCAATCCTGAATACAGAAAAAATTGCACTTGCCGTAAACCGTTCCCAGGATTGGCCCTCCAAGCTGCCGCTGATCTTGATATTGATATAAAAAAATCCTATATGATAGGAGATAAAGTAGAAGACATACTTTTTGGCTTGAATATCAATGCCAAACCTATTCTTGTCTTGACAGGTTTTGGCCTTGAATCCCAGCAAAAGCTCAGGGAAAAAGGCATTAAACCATCACATGTCGCATCAAACCTCCTTGAAGCTGTTAATTGGATTTTGCAGAAAGAGAAAAAAGAGAAAAAAAGTACAGACAAAAAAATATATTGAGAAATTTGGAATCAGAGAATGATAAGATTCGATGATATCTTAGAAAAAATCGCTTTTTCCTATAAAGAAAAAGATATCACTCTACTCAAAAAGGCTTATGTCTTTGCAGCCCAGGCCCATAAAGGCCAAATCCGCCGCTCTGGAGAACCCTATCTCAGTCATTCTCTTGAAGTGACCAATATGCTGGCAGATATGAAACTGGATAAAACTACCCTAGCTGCAGGCCTTCTTCACGACGTCCTAGAAGATACTGAGATAACCGCTGTGGAACTGCAAAAGGCATTTGGCGAGGAAATCGCTCATCTTGTCGAAGGAGTGACCAAGATCAGCCGGGTGCAAGAATCATCGCCTGAAACTAGGCAGGCCGAAAGCATCCGGAAAATCATCCTGGCCATGACCGATGATCTGAGAGTCATTTTTATCAAGTTGGCTGACAGGATCCACAATCTAAAAACCCTAAAATTTCTTCATGAAGACAAACAAAAACAAATCGCCAGGGAAACATTAGAAATCTATGCCCCAATCGCAAACAGACTCGGCATGGGCCGGATAAAAGCTGAATTAGAGGACTTTTCATTTCGTTATGTGGATTCAGAAAATTTTTTCAATATCTCCTCCCTGGTGGAGCCTCGGAGTAAAAAAGCCGAAAGAGAGCTCAAGAAAATCAAGAAGAGGCTTGGGGATCTGATGAAGGAGAATAACATCCCCGCAGAACTGCGTTATCGCATCAAGCGTCCTTACAGTATTTATAACAAGATGAACCGTCAAGACATCGACTTTGAACAAGTTTATGACTTTGTTGCCTTGAGGCTCATCACCGATTCTGTCAAAAATTGTTATTCCGCCCTCGGTACTATTCACCAGAATTGGCCCCATATCCCAAATCGGTTTAGAGATTTCATAGCCATGCCCAAACCTAATCTCTATCAATCCCTTCACACCACGATAATCACCGAGAAAAAACAAACGATTGAGATCCAAATCAGAACCCGTGATATGCATAACCTTGCTGAAAATGGAATTGCTGCCCATTGGAAATACAAGGAAACTGACTCCCAAGCGATAATGAAAGAAGACAGAAGACTTCTTTGGCTGAGAGAGATGGTGGATCTCTATAAAGACCAAAAAAGCCCCCGTGCATTCCTGAAAAACCTGAAAACAGACCTCATTCCTGAAGAAGTCTATGTGTTTACTCCTAAGGGAAAGGTCATCAATCTTCCTCTAGGCGCTTCAGCTTTAGATTTCGCCTTCAAGATTCACACAGAAATAGGCCACCAGGCATCCGAAGCTAAGATCAATGGCCGCTTCGCTCCTCTAAAGAAAATACTCAAGACAGGAGATATTGTTGAAATCATCACTTCTACAGATAAGAAACCCAGCCGCGACTGGCTGAACATCACATCCACTTCCAAAGCTCGACACCATATCAAACACTGGCTCAATCTACAAGACAAGATCAGGAACATTAAGCTAGGAAAAAAATTATGGGAAAAAGAATCGAAGAAATACTCCTTGCCTCCTGAACGATTAACTGAAGAAAACCTCCTTAGCAATCTACGAAGAGTGACAACCTTCAGGGTTAAAAAATTTGAAGATTTTTATGCCCTCATCGGATTTGGCAAAATCGTGCTGAATAGGAAACTGATGGAGAAGATTTTTGCTACTGAAGAGATCGTTAAGAAAAAAGCAACTCTTCTAAAAAAAGTGGTGACCAAAGTCACAAAAAAGCCTAAGCCTGCAATTCAAGTCCAAGATGCCGATGGGACCATTCTTTCCCTTGCCAAGTGCTGTTCGCCCATCAAAGGAGAACCGATAATTGGATACATCACTTCAGGAAAAGGGCTGACAGTCCATTCTCTCCGCTGTCCTTTAGTTTCCAAAGAGCTCCTGGACACCGAACGTATGGTGGAGGTCTCATGGGATGGATCCATACAAGGTCTATTTAAGGGAACCCTGATGATCAAAGGGGATGATTCTCCCGGCGTGCTGGCCAAACTGACCTCGGTTATTGCCCAATCAGAAGGGAATATCACCAAGGCCGAAGTGGCCACCTTCGCTGATAAAAAAGCTCAAATCAAACTCACTCTTACTATAAGGGATATCAGTCATCTCGAATCGATAATGAAAAAGATTTCCCGGATAAAGGAAATTTCAATGGTGGACAGAGTTTGATTAATACTAGAGAGCCTTGATCACCTTCCCAGAACGAAGGCATCTTGTACAAACCCAGATATACCTTGCGCCCGTCTTAGTTTTTGCCTTAACGCGCTGTAAATTAGGTTTCCACTTTTTCTTGGAGGCTCTATGAGAGTGACTCAAAGTTTGGCCGAAGCGAGGTCCTTTTCCGCAAATTTCACAAATTTTTGCCATTTTTTCTTTACTCGTGGAGCCTCTTTATACCATATTTTATAAAAATTTCC
>JABAOF010001721.1_pt4 | contig 31074 bp, 32 predicted proteins | sample 7062171 | NCBI WGS metagenome assembly JABAOF01 (sample SAMN14538628, study PRJNA623070) | marine sediment metagenome | biome: marine biome [ENVO:00000428]; feature: marine pelagic biome [ENVO:01000023]; material: deep marine sediment [ENVO:00002113] | place: India: Gulf of Khambhat ...
GCTGGAGCGCAGCCGTGACCTGGTGGTGGAGGCGATCGGCGAGGTCACCGGGAAGCGGGCGCAGGTCGTCTACCGACCGGCAGCGGGCGAGGTGGCGCCCCAGAACAACGCGCGGCGCCTCGACCGGGGCGCCGACCGGGATGAGCGGCTCAAGGCGTACAGGGCCAAGGATGCCTCCCTCGACGCCCTGGCGGACGCGCTCGATCTCGAGCTCTTGGAGTAGCTTGCGAGGCCCTTTCCGGTCGGGTAGCTTGCACCGACGAGGGCCGTAGGAACGCGTAACTATAGGATTGACAGGGATATGGCCGATCTTTCCCAGCTCTTTCAGCTAGGTCAGCAGGTGCAGGGCCGTCTGACCCAGATGCAGACGGAGCTCGCCGAGCGCAGCGTGACCGGCTCCGCCGGTGGCGGCATGGTCAAGGTTACCGCCGACGGGCGGGGCCAGATCCGAGCCATCGAGATCGATCCCACGACGGCCGCCGACGGCGACGTGGAGATGCTGGAAGACTTGGTGCTCGCCGCGGTGACCGACGCCCAACGCAAGGCGGAGGAGCTCTATCGCGACGAGCTGAAGAAACTCACAGGCGGGTTGCCACTTCCGTTCCAGTTTCCTCTCTGAGCCGTGTCGGCGATCGAGCAGCTGATCGGCGAACTCTCCAAGCTGCCGGGCATTGGGAGAAAGACGGCGACGCGCCTCACCTACTACCTGCTCAAGCAGCCAGCGGATGGTGTGCGGCGCCTCGCGGAGGCCGTGCAGGCGCTCGCCGACCGGGTCCGGCCGTGCACGGTGTGCGGCAACCTCGGCGAGACCGATCCCTGCTCGATCTGCGCCGATGCTCGCCGCGACCGGAGTGTCGTGTGCGTCGTGGAGGAGGCCTCCGACATCGGCGCCATCGAGCGGACCGGTGAGTACCGCGGGCTGTACCATGTGCTGGGTGGACACCTTTCACCCCTCGACGGGATCGGCCCCGACGACCTTCGGATCGAGGCGCTCCGTGGCCGGCTGGCCAACGGGACCGCCGTGCGCGAGGTGATAGTGGCGACCAACCCCTCCATGGAAGGTGAGGTGACCGCCACTTATGTCCGCGGCGAGGTCGAGCGCCCGGGGGTCCGTGTGACGCGCATCGCTTTGGGATTGCCGGTCGGCGGCGATCTTGAGTATTCCGATAGCGTGACGATCGCACGGGCGCTTGCCGCACGGAGGGAGATGGCCACATGATGGGGGCGCGCATTCGGGCATTGCTGATGGGCCTGGGGCTCGGAGCGACCCTCGGGGCCGTGGTCGCCCAGCGCTCCATGGGCCGCCACCGTCGCGATCTGTTCAGCGCCCACCCCTTGCGCCGTCTGTCGGCCTTGGGCTATCTCAACGGGCACCCGAGCGTCGAGGCGGTGCGCCTGCTGCGCGACTACCTCGCCTGGGAGCAACACCCGATGCTGCGGCGGCGGGCGGAGGGCATCGTGCGCCGCATGGAAGCGAAGCTCGGCTGAGGTGAGGAGCCGATGACTGGTGCCGGCACCTGGTCACTCAACGAGGGAGACTACCAGCGGATCAGCGAGCACCTGAGCGCGTTGCTCCGGGAGTCGAATGCCCGGTGCGCTCTGCTGGTGGATCGGACCGGTCAGCTCCTGGCCAACGCTGGGGAGCAACTCTCCTTCGATCCCGCTGCGTTCGCCTCGCTCACCGCCGCCGATTTCTCCGCCAATGACCAGTTGGCGAAGATGATCGGGGAGCCGGAGTTTGCGTCGCTGTTCCACCAGGGTGAGAAGGAGTCCATGTACCTGGCCGACGTGGCCCGCCGGGTCATTCTGGTGGTGCTGTTCGATCAGCGGACGACCGTCGGCATGGTACGACTCAGGGTGAAGCAGACGGTCATCGATCTGGCCCACGTATTCGAGGAGATGTTCGGTCGGGCGGCCGCACCGGGGGCAGAGCAGCCCCAGGCAGGCGGGCCCCTCGCTGGTGCGGATGACGAAATCGACAAGCTGTTCGGAGACTAGGGAGGCGCGTCGACCATGTCGATGATCAACTACGCTTCCCGCGAGATCAACTGCAAGCTCGTCTATTACGGACCGGGCCTGGGGGGGAAGACCACCAACCTGGAGTTCGTATACAACAAGGTCGCGCCCGACACCCGCGGAAAGATGGTGTCGCTGGCCACCGAGACCGAGCGCACCCTGTTCTTCGACTTCCTCCCCGTGGACCTGGGGACCATCCGGGGGTTCAAGACGCGCTTCCACCTGTACACCGTGCCGGGTCAGGTGTACTACAACGCGTCGCGCAAGCTCATCCTAAAGGGCGTGGACGGGGTGGTTTTCGTGGCCGACAGTCAGATCGAGCGCATGGAGGCCAACATCGAATCCATGCAGAACCTGTACGACAACATGGCGGAGTACGGGTACGACCTGACCAAGATCCCGTTCGTGATCCAGTACAACAAGCGGGATCTTCCCAACGCGGCACCCGTCAAGGATCTCCAGGCGCAGCTCAACCCTGGGTGGCCCGTGGAGGACGCGGCGAAGCAGAAACCGGCGACCGACCCGTGGCACGACGGGGAGATGCTGATCCAGCAGGTTGACGGCACCTGGATCGAGCGCGCACCCTACTTCGAGTCCGTCGCCATCACGGGCGACGGGGTGTTCGACACGTTGAAGGCCGTCGCGAGGGTCGTCCTCAAATCGTTGAGTTAGCATGAATCAGCCGACGATCTGGACCCTGCCGAATATTCTGACGATCGCGCGGATCGCCCTCGCGCCGGTCATCGCGCTGCTTCCGTTCATCAACGGGTGGCAGCCGAAGCTCATCGCCTTTGTGGTGTTCGTGGCGGCGGCCATCAGCGACATTTACGACGGCAAGCTGGCCCGGGAGCGGGGCGAGACTACGGACCTGGGCAAGCTGCTCGACCCCCTCGCCGACAAGCTGCTGCTGTTCGCCACACTGATCCCGATCTTCTGGATCACCCGCTACCCGATGGCGCAGTACGAGATCCCCTGGTGGGGGAACCTGCCGCTGTGGGTGCTGCTCCTGCTGATCGGACGGGAGGTGGCGATGACGGTGTTCCGGCACGTGGCCAAGCGGCGTGGCGTGGTGATCGCGGCGGGCGGGGCCGGCAAGGCGAAGACGATCGTGCAGGACATCTTCATCGGGGCGATCTTCCTGTGGTTCGCCTGGAAGGACATGGCCGCATCGTTCGGCTGGCGGCAGGGGTGGCTGGGCACGTGGTGGGAACGCTTCCACGGCACGGTGGTCGCCATCACGCTGCTGGTCGCGGTGCTGCTCACCGTGTACTCCCTCGGAGTGTACGTCTACCGACACCGGGGCCTCTTCACGGGGTCCCCCAGCCCCAGTGGTGATGGACGTTGAGCTCGTCACCGTAGGTACAGAGCTCCTCCTCGGATACACCCTCGACACCAACGCCGCTGAACTAGCCCGCGCCCTGGCCGGAGTCGGTGCGCGGGTCGCGCGGCGCACGACGGTGGGGGATGACGAGGCGGCGATTCGAGACGTGGTGGGCGCGGCCCTTGAGCGCACCGGCTTCGTGGTCCTTACCGGCGGGCTTGGCCCCACCAGCGACGACGTCACCAAACGAGCGGTGGCGAAGCTGTTCGCTGCGCCGCTGGAGCTCGATGAAACGTACCTGGCCGCGTTGGAGCGACGCTTCCAGAGCCTCCGCCGGGGACCCATGCCGCCCAGCAACCGCTCGCAGGCGGAGATACCACGGGGTGCGGAGGTGCTGCCCAACCCGCTGGGCACGGCGCCCGGGCTGTGGCTCTCCGGGGCGCCGGGAACGGCTGTGTTGCTGCCTGGGGTGCCCCACGAGATGCGGGGGCTGCTGGAGGGAGAGGTGGTGCCCCGCGTCACGGCCCTGCTGGCCGCGCGAGGCGAGGTGCCCACCACCCGCTCACGCACCCTCAGGACCACGGGAATCACCGAGTCGGGGCTGCAGGATGCCCTGGTGGAGCTCGAGGCGGGGCTCGCGCCCGTGACGCTGGCCTATCTGCCCCAGGGCATCGGGGTGGATCTGCGGCTCACCGCGTGGGGGCTGCCCCCGGAAGCAGCCGAGCAGGAGCTGGATCGGGCAGTGGCGGTGCTCCAGCCGGCCCTGGGGCGCCACTACTACGGTGCGGGCGACACTGACCTCGCCGCCGTGGTGCTGGACGGACTGCGGCGCAGGGGCTGGACGCTCGCCGTGGCCGAGTCGTGCACCGGGGGGCTGATCGGGGCGCGGCTCACGGCGGTTCCCGGCGCGTCGGACGTCCTGCTCGGCGGGTTGATCAGCTACGCGGACGCCTCCAAGGTGCGGGACCTGGGCGTGCCAGCGGCCGTGCTGCAGTCTGAGGGCGCCGTCAGCGAGGCCGTGGCTCGGGCCATGGCGTCGGGTGTCGCGAGCCGCTTCGGGGCCGACGCTGCCGTGGCCGTCACGGGAATCGCCGGCCCCGGTGGCGGCACTGACGACAAGCCGGTCGGGACGGTCTGGCTGGCTGCCCAAGTGGGTGAGCGGGAGCGCGCCGTGCAGCGCCGCTTCCCGGGAGGGCGACGGGAGGTGCGGCGGCGCGGCGCGCAGGCGGCCCTTGATCTCGTGCGGCGGCTACTCGTGGACTGAGCGGCATGCCGGATTGGCAACGGCCGATGGTATGGATCTTGTTGAAAACGCTATCTTTGGGGGTGCCGCGGGACACTCCTGTCACCTGAACGAGCACAGCTTGCAGCGGACATGCCAAAGCGCAAGAAAGTGAAGCCGAAACAGACAGTAGCGGACGCCCCCGGGACCGCCGCAGAGCCGGCTGCAGAGCCGGCACCAGGGGAGGCGCCGGCGGAGGCGCCGTCGGCCCCGGGCGAGAACGGCCCCATTGCCGAGGACGGACCCGGGGTCCAGCTGGTCGAGCCTCCCGATCAGGCGGTTAGCCGCCTCAGCGGTGAGCTCGAGGAGCTGAACGACCGGTATCTCCGCCTGGCGGCCGAGTTCGACAACTTCCGCAAGCGGATGATCAGGGAACGGGCCGAGACCCGCGAGCGCGCACAGGCGGAGCTGGTGCGCGACATGCTGGAGGCCGTCGATGACCTGAGCCGCGTGACCGCTCTCGATCACGGCGAGGCCAGCGTGAAGGACGTGTTGGACGGCGTCGAGCTGGTGGAGCGAAAGCTCCATGCCGAGCTGGAGCGGTTGGGCGTTGAGCGGGTGGGTCTCGAAGGCGAGCCCTTCGATCCCAACAACCACGAGGCGGTCGGCACCATGCCGGCCGCGGTGCCACAGCAGGACGGGACCGTCGCCATGGTGCACCAGCCGGGCTACCGCTTCGGCTCCGTGCTGCTCCGTCCGGCCCGGGTGCACGTGTACATGGTGCTGGACGTCGCCGCACGGGAGGGCGAGGCCTAGCCAATGCCGGCAGTGAAGGACTACTACCAGGTGCTGGGCGTCTCGGATAAGGCGGGCGAGACGGAGATCAAGAAGGCCTACCGGCGCCTGGCCAAACAGTACCATCCCGATGCCAACCCGGGCGACACCGCGGCGGCCGAGCGCTTCAAGGAGGTGTCGGAGGCCTACTCGGTGCTGAGCGACGGCAAGAAGCGCAAGCAGTACGACATGATGCGGAAGTTCGGTGCGTTCGGGAGCGGGTACCCCCCAAGGGGAGGGCCGGGCGCGGGCCAAGTGCGGTTCGAGGAGTTCGACTTCGGCGGGCTCGGCGGCCTCGGTGGATTGGGCGATCTCTTCTCCTCCATCTTCGGTCGCGGCAAGAAGGCGGCGGCGATGGAGCCCATCGAGGTCGTGGTGGAGATCCCGTTCCGCGTGGCCGCCCTCGGCGGGAAGGTGCCGGTGACGGTGGGCGTCACTGAGGCCTGCCCCACCTGTGGGGGCTCGGGGGCGGCGCCCGGCGCGAAGGTGAATGCCTGCCAGGAGTGCAAGGGTCGCGGGACCGTCACGTTCGGGCAGGGTGGGTTCGCGGTGCAGCGCCCCTGTCCTGCGTGCCGCGGTCGCGGCAAGGTGTCGAGCGAGCCCTGCCCCAAGTGTAGCGGCCAGGGCGAGGTCTCCGTGGACAAGCGCCTCATGGTCACCGTCCCGCCCGGGACCGAATCCGGGCAGAAGATGCGCCTCAAGGGCCAGGGGCAGCGGAACCCCGACGGCGGACCGCCAGGCGACCTCCTGGTCACCTTCCAGGTGCAGCCCGACCGCTTCTTCCGGCGCGAGGGCCTCGACCTCCACTGTACCGTGCCCGTAAACCTCGCCCAGGCCGCGCTGGGCACGAAGCTCAAGGTCCGCACCATCGACGGGCGCAGCGTGGTGCTGAAGATTCCGGCCGGCACGCAGCCCGGACGCAAGTTCCGCATCAAGGGGCAGGGGATCGAGAAGAACAAGCGCCGGGGTGACCAGTTCGTGGAGATCGCCGTCACGGTGCCCGGCAAGCTCAGCGCGGAGCAGGAGGCGAGATTGAAGGAGTTCGCCGACGCGGTGGGATTGAAGTACTAGCTCGGGTAGTGCTCGAGCGGGCCTGGCCGCGGTGCTCACCGCGGCCTTTCTTGTGTCCCCTCAGCCCTCGATCCAGTGCGCCGTGCTGTCCGGCTTGAGTTCCCCCAAACGCTCCACCACGAACGTGGCGGCAGCTGACTCCTCCGACCAGCGGATCACCTCTCCGGTCGTGGGCGACAGAGTGAAGCAGCGGAACGCATTGCGTCGCGCCTCGCCCGCCAGCACGTGGATGCGACCCTGCCCGTCCACCGCGATGTCGGTGACGTATACGCCCTCGGCCCATTCCCACGGGAGTCGCCAGCGTATGTTGCCCTGCGCGTTGTAGAGGGTGATCGCCCGGCCGGGCACCGCGTGCAGCACACCGCCCAACGCCGCCACCAGGAGGCCTGTACGGTCGCTCCCCTCCACCAAGGCAAACGTCGTCACGGAATCCGCCCCCACCGCCACCAGGCGCTGATCCGCGGCCTCCACGACGACCTGTCCGCTCGGCAGCACCGCGAACTGGTGTGCAGCGGCGGCTACGCCCTGTACGGGGATCCGCCGCTCGAAATCCCACTGCCCCGAGAAGACCACGACTGAGGCCGCGCCTTCCTCCACGTCGGATACGTACCAGCGCCCGTCCAGCTCCTGAATGTGATGCGGGCTCAGCAGCGTGTTCGTTCCGCGACGGTACACTGCGCCCGAGCGCCGGTCCCGCACCACGATCTCCGGGGTGCCCTGACGCGTAAAGGCGAGCAGTGAGTCGCCGGAGGCGGTCACTGCTCGCCCATCGATGAAGATCAGCATCTCCGACGGCCCTGGCGCGTCGCACGCCGCCGCGAGGGCGACCGCAAGCGCGCCGAGGGCCGGTCGAAGTGCGTTCACGCTACAGTGCAAACACCGGGATCTGGAGGACCAGGAACGCCGGCCACAGCAAGTTGTCGAAGTGATCCAGGATCACGAAGACCGCCAGGAGTAGCTCGCCCAGCGCCTGCAGCTGCGCCGCGGTCAGGGGCTCCTGGGTGATGGCATTCACGAAGACCGGATCGTCGCCCGTGCCGGAAATGGTCACCACCTCGACTCCGTTGTGGGTCACCGCTCCCGAGATCGCGAGCTCGTTGCCCGAGATGGTGAACACGACCCTGTGACCGTCGTGCACCACCGTGAGCGTGATGCTCATCGTGCCGGTGAGGCCGTCTGCCTCCACTTCGAGGTGCACGAGGCGGCCCGCGGTCTCCGGGTCCTCGCCGATGTAGACGAGATAGTCGATTGAGGCTTGCTCGGCATCCGGCGCCAGATTCACCGAGAGCTCGAAGTTGACCGTCGTCAATCCGTCGGACACGAATCCGTCGGCGCTGAACGTCACGTCGCTCGTGGAGACCACGGCGCTGGCAACGTAGTCGAGCACCGTGGTCGAGCCGATGACGGCCTCGATCCGAACGGCGTCGGCCGCCGGAGTCGACACATCGGTCAGCTCGACGTATCCGACGTAGGTCAGCGGCTCAATGATGGTGTGGATGATCGGGTTGACCGCGTACAGGCTGATGCGGACGCCGGTGGCGGGACCGTCGGTCGAGTCGGGGGCGATCTCGTACCGCGCCTCGATCTCGTTGTAGACCCACGTGGTGCCGAGATAGTTCAGCGGGAACAGCACCTCGGCTATCGTGGGCTCGAACGGCAGTGCCTGCAGGGCGGAGAGCCGCGAGGAGCTCCAGTCGCCCGGGTTCCACGGCGCGGTGGGCAGCGTCGCGGTGATGGGCGCCGCGGCGAACTGCGGGAAGTGCTGGCCCAGGACGCCAATGCTCTGCACCGCCTCGTTGCCCTCGATCGCCTCGAACACGTCCGCGGCCGCCTCACTCGTCAGGACCGCATCGAAGTCCTCTCCCGGTGAGACCGCGTCACCGCAACCGGCGAGCGCGAAGACCGCGAGCGCGGCCAGCGCCAGGAAGCTGCGGCGGGACGTATGGAAATGGGTGGTCATGATGGTCTCCCTCGGATTGTACCCATTGGTGTGAAAACCGCGGAGCGAGGCGCGTGTGTGACGTACGTCACGCTCTCCCACTCCATATCTAGGTGCCAATCTAGGGATTCCGGTCTCACGCCTCTGTGACGCCGCCCACCCCGGTGACGTGGCAAGTGCACATGCCGCTCATGCCGTGCCGGATTCGTGCATATCGACGGCCCGGCGGCCGCCGGTGGTGAGGTCTTCCTTGAGTCGCTCGAAGCTCCACTGGATGGCGTTGAGGATGACGGCAGCGATCGCACAGAGCAAGGCGAAGGCCGCCGCGATCCCGGCGGCGAACCACAACACGGCCTCCACAGTGAGTGCACGGACGTTGGCGAGCATCAGCACAAAGGCACACACCATCAGGTAGACGGCATAGCGCTGCATGCGATGGGCCAATACCGCCGGGGGAATCACGTACTTCCGGGGAATCACGATGCCGGGCGCAGCTTCCACGCTGGGCCGCTCCATGGTCTCCTCCCTGTCCGGTCCGTGTCGCGCGTTGCTCCGATCCTAACGTCGAAAACTGCGGGCAGTCCGTCAACCCCGCAGTGGCACGGGGGCGATCGGGCGTGTATTGTGCGTCCAGCCGCTGACGGAGGCACGGCCATGGCACTCGCGCGTCGCTGGTCGTTCACCCTGGACGAGGAGTACGGGCACCGCAACGTCTCCCCGGAAGTCGAAGCCCTGGTGCGGGAGTCCGGCGTCCGAACGGGCGTCGTGACTGTGCACCTGACCGGTTCGACCGGCGCCATCACCACCATCGAGTACGAGACCGGGGCGCTGCAAGACCTGAGGCGGGCGCTGGATCAGATCGCGCCGCCCACCCTGGACTACGAGCACAACAAGGCGTACGGCGACGGCAACGGCTTCTCCCACGTGCGCTCTGCGCTGCTCAAGACGAGCATCGCCGTCCCCATAATCGATGGAGAGCTGCAGCTCGGCACGTGGCAGGAGATTCTGCTGCTCAACCTCGACAATCGGAAGCGAACGCGGGAAGTGGTGGGGGTCGTGGTGGGGGAGTGATCTGCCGTCAGGAGCGGTTCCGCCCCCGGTGCGGCGACCACAATTCCACCTTGCGGTTCCCGATGAACGCGTTGGCCGCCCAGCCGGTCAGGCCGACGATGACGGATGCAAGGATCGCGGAGCCCAGCCCCTCGATGTGGAATGGGGGCATCACCCACGACACCAGCATCAGCATCGCGCCGTTCACCACGAGGAGGAACAGCCCCAGCGTCACGAAGGTCAGCGGGAAGGTGAGGAACACCACGATGGGGCGCACGAACGCGTTCACGACACCGAGTAGCAGGGCCGCGACCCACAACGCAACCACCCCCTCGAAGTGGATCCCCTCGAGGATGGTGTCGGCCATCCAGAGGCCGAAGGCCGTGATGAACAGTCGGGCGAAGAAACCGCGCATTACCTACAAACCCTATCGAATCCCGGGCCCGGGAGTTTCACCGGTCCCGCAGGAAACATCGGTGGGGCCGGCCCCTGAGGCAACCAGGGGCCGAGTGCCCACTACCCGGACTCCGTCCCATCGACCAGCGTCACCCCATTAGTCAGTGTCTTGTGCGCGGGGCCGGCGCACGTCCGCGGGCGCTACAGGACCGTATCCAGGTAATCGACGATCGCCGCCGCGGCCCGCTCGGCGTGGCGCTGCTGTGCGAAGAGATGATCGGCCCCCGGGATCGCCGCAAACCAGCGCGGTTGCCGGGCCGCGGCGAAGATGCGCTCGCCCTCCTCGATCTCGACCACCGTGTCCGCGGTGCCGTGTACCACGAGGAGAGGGCGTCCCAGGGCGGCGATCCGCTCGGGTGAGGAATGGCGCTCGAGGTCGTGGAAGAACTCGGCCGAGATCTGAAACGGTCGGCCGGCGATCTTGACCGTGACGCGTCCTGATTCGAGGGCCCGCTGCACGTCGTCTTCGGCGAAGAGATGCCGCACGTGCTCGGGGCCGAACGGTGCGGCTACCGCCACCACTGCTCGTACCGCGGCGACGTTCCCCGCGGCCAGCAGGGTGGCGGCGCCGCCGAGGGAGTGGCCCACCATGGCGCACGGCCCGAGTCCGCGCTGCTCCATGTACTGGGCGGCCGCCTCGAGGTCTCCCACGTTGGACGTGACGCTCGTGTCGGCAAAGTCCCCCTCGCTCTCGCCCAGCCCGGTGAAGTCGAAGCGCAGCACTGCGTAGCCTCCGTCCTCGATGCCGGTGGCGAGGTTGCGGGTGACTTTGAGGGACTTGGAGCAGGTGAAGCAGTGGGCCAGCACCACGCCGGCCTTCGGCTTCCCCTCGGGGACCTGCAGCGTGCCCGAGAGGCGACCGCCTGGTCCCTCGAACGCGACTTTTTCGTGAATGTGGCCCACGGTGCGCTCAGGCGAAGATGGGGAGCGTCTCGAGGATCTTGTCGTGGACCTCCGGGCCCGCGGCCTCGCGCACCGCGCTCCCGGCGATGGAGCAGAGTTTCTCGATCTGCTCCTCGGTGAAGCCAGCGTTCAGCAGGAGGCGGCGCACCGCCTTGGGTGTCGCGATGGCGAGGATCTCCCCGGTCCAGCGGGCCGAGAGTGGGGCCTCGGTCATCCACTCCCCCACGTCGGGGAAGGCGTCGGCCACCGCGACGAACGTCTTGGCGTCCAGCGCCATGCGGATCGCGAGAAAGACCACCCCCAATCCGTCGGCCGCCTTGGCTTCGTCCACCTTGATTTCGTCTGCGACTCGCTGAACCAGGTCCACTGCGATGCTCCTAGCTGATGACTCCGCCACCCAGGACACGGTTCCCGTCGTACAGCACACCCGACTGTCCGGGCGTGATGGCACGCACGGGTTGTGACAGCTCCAGGGCCAGCCGGCCGTTGCCACTCGCCGCGCCGGTGCTCGCCCGGGCGGGTGTCGGTCGCGCCCGGTAGCGCACCTGGATGTCGCAGGTGTCTCCCGCGTCCAGCGGCTCGGCCAGCCAGTTCACTTCCTCCAGCTCCAAGCGATGCCCGAATAGCTCGTCTGCCGCGCCCACTACGACCGCCCGGTCCGCCGGGCGGATTGCCACGACGTACAGTGGCTCGCGGAAGCCTCCCGGCAGGCCGCGCCGCTGCCCGATAGTATAACGCGCGTACCCCCGGTGTTCTCCGACGACCTCACCGGAGGTGGTGACGATGGGACCCGGTGAGAGAGCCGGGGCGTCGGCGGCGAGGTGCTGCTCCAAGACGGCTCCGTAGTCGCCGTCGGGCACGAAGCAGATCTCGACCGACTCGGGCTTCTCGGCCGTGACCAGGTCGAGCCGGCGCGCCACGTCCCGCGTCTCATCCTTGGTGAGCCCCCCCACGGGCGTGAGCATCCGGCCCAGCACCGTGCGATCGATCCCCCACATGAAGTAGGTCTGGTCCTTGGCAGGGTCGAGCCCCCGGTACAGCGCGCCGTCTCGGGTGACAGTGTAATGGCCGGTGGCGAGGTAGTCGCACTCGAGCGCGTCGGCGTGCGCCAGGAGATCACGGAACTTGGTGAAGGTGTTGCACCGTACGCACGGAATGGGGGTGCGGCCGCGCGCGTACTCCGCCACGAAGTTGTCGATCACGTCGGCCCGGAAACGGTCCTCGAAGTCGAGCACGTAGTGGGGGATGCCGAGCCGCTCGGCCACCGCTGCCGCATCGGCGATCGAGTCGAGGGAGCAACAGGGCCGGTCGGCTACTACTTCCCCGTAGCAGAACAGCTTGAGCGTCGCACCGATCACATCGTAGCCCGCCTCGACCAGCAGGGCCGCAGCCACGGAGCTGTCCACTCCGCCGGACATCGCGACGAGGACGCGGTTACCGCCCATCTACTCTCACTGTCCCCTCCCCAACGCGCCCGCCACCCTCCGCACCTTGTCTACCACCCCGGGCAACACCTCTACCAGCCGGTCCACGTCGTGGGCAACGCTGCGGTGCGAGAACGAGACGCGCAGTGACGCGGCGGCCAAGTCGGCCGGGACGCCCATCGCCGTGAGCACGTGGGATGGCGTCACGCTCCCAGTGTTGCACGCCGAGCCGGAGGAGCAGGCGATCCCGGCGAGGTCGAGGTGCATGAGGAGCCCCTCGCTGTCGGTCCGCGGGATCGACACGTTGCTGATGTGCGGCGCCCGCGGTGCGCCGCCGCCGTTCACCGCGGTGTCCGGCAGCAGCTCGAGCAGGCGCCGCTCCAGATCGTCCCGCAGCGTGCCGGTCCGCTCCACCGTGGTCTCGAGCTCGGCAGCGGCGAGCTCCACGGCGACCGATAGACCCACTGCGCCTGCCACGTTCTCGGTTCCAGGGCGCACGCCGCGCTGCTGCCCACCGCCGTGGAGCAGTGGCGCGACCCGCGTACTGCCCCGCACGATCAGGGCGCCACATCCCTTCGGTGCGCCGATCTTGTGACCCGAGAGCGAGAGCAGGGAGACCGGCAGGTCAGCAAGGGAGCAGCGGACCTTGCCAACCGCCTGTACGGCATCGCTGTGGAACGGGACCCCCGCGTCGGCGGCCCGCTGCGCCAGGGCGGCGATGTCCTGTACCACCCCGACCTCGTTGTTCACCCACATCACGCTGAGCAGTGCGACGCCCCGTGCGAGCGCGGCGTCGACCGCGACCAGGTCGACCTGGCCGCCGGAGTCCACCGGCAGCAGCTCCAGCGCACCGCCCAGGCGCTCCACCGCACGGGCGGCGTCGAGCACCGCCTTGTGTTCGATGGCGCTCACCGCCACGCGGAAGGGCCCGCCATCCTCCCGAGCCGCGAGCGCCCCGCCCAGCACGGCGAGGTTATCGGCCTCGGTGCCCCCGGAGGTGAAGACCACCTCGCCGGGATCCGCCCCCACCGCTTGCGCAATGCGCCGCCGGGCATCGTCCAGAGCGGCGCGCGCCGCCCGCCCGACCCGATGCATTGAGCTGGGGTTGCCGAACGTCTCCTCGCCCAGGAACGGGTCCATGGCCGTGCGCACCTCGGGGCGCACCGGCGTGGTGGCGGCGTGATCCAGATACACGTACTGCATGGGAGAGAGAAAGCTAAGGTGCCCCCGGGCACTGAGGGTAGGGCGGCGCCCCGCTACATCGACGTCACGCCCATGGTCACCAGGTCGTCGATCCGCACCGTCTCGTACGTCATGTACGGCTCCCCGTAGCGGGTGCGGATGAGGCTGCCGTAATGCGCGTTCTGCGTGCGAATGAGGTCGTACAGGTCCTGGCCCGTGGGGAAGATCTCGCCGGCCTTCTTGGCGCCCTCGAACTGAGACGCATAGCAGTGGATGGCCTCCAGCTTGGTCTCGAACTCCTCGGAGACGTCCACCACGAACGACGGCTTCACCGGGTCTTCGCGGTACGCCAGGGCGTACACCAGCTTGTCGGGCCGGCGCACCTCGCCCGGCGCGTCGTAGTTGGTGAGCCCCGCGAGGAAGCATGCGTCGCGGCCCAGCTCCGACGCGACGCGGTGGTCGGGGTGCCGGCCCACGGGGAAGGGGAGGATCACGACCCGCGGCCCGAGGGCCCGCAACAGCTCCACCATGACACGCCGGCTCTCGTCGTCGTTGTGGAGGTGTGCGTCCGGTAGGCCGGCGTTCACGCGCTCGGCCACACCCAGCAGGCGGGCCGCTGCCGCCGCCTCAGCCTGACGGGTCTCCGGCGTCCCCTGCGTGGCGGTCTCGCCTCGCGTGAGGTCGATGATGCCGGTGCGGTACCCCTGCCGGGCAGCCTTGATCAGGGTGCCGCCGCAGGTGAGCTCTGCGTCGTCCGGATGGGCGGCGATGGCCAACAGGTGAACTGGCTCAGGCATGGAGGGAAGCTAAGGGCGCCGGCGGCTCCAGGGGAGGTGGTGGGTGGGGGAACGGGGAACGGGGAACGGGGAGCCGTACGACGGTACCGACCTATCTTGGACCGAGCGCTAGCCCCATGGGTAGCCTGTCTTCCCGTTCCCTGTTGCCCGTTCCCCGTTCCCCGTCGTCACTCGTACCGCAGCGCCTCCACCGGATCGAGCCGCGCCGCCCGGTTGGCCGGCAGCATGCCGAACACCAGGCCGATTCCGATCGACACGCCCGTGGCGACCACCGCGCTCCAGACCGGCACGCCGGTGGAGAGTCCCAGGTATCCCTTGAGCACCTGACCCGTGCCCAGGCCCACCACGATCCCCACGGCCCCGCCCGCTGCGGTGAGGGTGGCAGCTTCGATTAGGAACTGCCACAGGATCTCGCGTCGCGTGGCGCCCAGCGCCTTGCGTACCCCGATCTCCCGGGTGCGGCTGGTGACGGACACCATCATGATCGCCATCACGCCGATTCCGCCCACCATGAGGGCCACGCTCGACAGCACGATCATCACCAGGAAGAACACCCCGGTGAGTTGGTTGAAGATGCTCAATACCTGGTCGGAGGTGAGCATGTCGAACGAGTTGGGATCCCCTGGCCTGAGCCCCCGCATCTTGCGCAGCTGCAGCGTCGCGGCGTCCATCGCCTCGTCCACTGTGACGCCATCGCGCGGTTTCACCAGGATGACGAGTGACTGTGTCTCGTCGTAGCGGAATGAGCGCTCCGCCGCCACGTACGGCACGATCGCCGATATCTCCTGGCCCGGCGCCTGGAAGATGTTCTCCGGCAGGCGGTAGATCCCCACGACGCGGAACGATCTGCCCGCGATCCGCATTATTCGGCCCACCGGCCTGAGCTGGCCGAACACCTTCTGCGACGCCTCCTCCTCCAGGATCACCACCGGTGCGCCGGTGCGCACCTCGGTCGGCACGAATGTGCGCCCGGCGGTGATGGCGCCGCCCAGGATCTCCATGAAGCGGTCGTCCGCCCCGTACACCACGGTCTGCTGGGTGCGTATGCCCTCGTGTTCCAGGTTCTCGAACACCCCCATCCAGATCGCGGAGTAGTGGATCTCGGGCAGTTCCTCGATCGCGTCGGCTTCCTCGGTGCTCAGCACCGGGCGGATGCGCACCTCGCGCGGCAGGGCGTCGGGGTTGAGCGGGGTGGCCGACAGGAAGCGGACGATACGGAAGGTCGTGGGTCCGACCACCTCCAGCGTGTTCATGATCTGGTCGCGTATGCCGTGCACGATCGACGCCATCGACATGACGGTCGCCACCCCGATCACGATTCCCAGGATCGTGAGCGCCGAGCGGAGCCTCTGCGACCGTATGGCGTCGAGCGCCATGCCCGCCCCTTCGGCGAAGTTGGAGAGACGGAGCCTCATGGCTGGCTACTCATTGCGCAACGCTATGATCGGATCGAGCCGCGCGGCGCGGCGGGCGGGGTACACGCCGAACAGCACGCCGACGCTGGCACCCAGGGCGAGCGCCACCGTGATCGACCACAGGGTGACGCGGGCCGGCATGGGTGAGACTACCGCGACGAGCTGAGCCAGCGCCCACCCCGTGAGAATGCCGAGGATCCCGCCGGTCGTGGCCAGCACGATCGACTCCGCCAGGAACTGGCGCTGGATGTCGCCGCGCTTGGCGCCAACCGACTTGCGAATGCCTATCTCGAACGTCCGCTCCGTCACGCTCATCAGCATGATGTTCATGATGACGATGCCGCCCACGATCACGCCGATCGCCACCACCGCCGGCACGACCGCGAAGATGACGCGGGTGAGGTTCTGCCAGAACGTGATTAGCCCCTCGGCGGTATCCACGCTGAAGTCGTTGGGCTCTCCGGGACGCAGGCGCCGCGCGATCCGCATTGCCTCCTCGGCGCGCCGCATCGCTCCTGATACCTGTTCGGCGCGCTGCATCTTCACCGAAATCGTGGTCGTCTGGCGCCGCCCGTACATCGCCTCGAACAGCGTGATGGGGAGCATCACGAATCCGTCCCACGACTGCCCCAGCACGGTGCCCTTCGCCTGGACGATGCCCTTTACTACTACCTGCGTGCCGCGCACGCGGATCTTGCGACCAATTGCGGCATCGAAGTCGTCGAACAGCCGGTCGGCCACGTCATATCCCAGGACCGCCACCCTGCGGCGCTCGCGCACGTCTACCTCGCTCAGACCCTCGCCGGCCGCCATCTCGTAGTCCTGCACGGTCTGGTACGGTGGGGTTACCCCGAACACGAGCACGTCGCCCACAGTCTGGTTGCGCCACGTGATGTCGGCCTGCGGAGTGGGCCAGCCCGAGAGGAGGGCTACGGCCTCGGCCTCGGGGATGGCCCGCCGTATGTACTCGAGCTCCTCCGCGCGGATCACCGGGCGGCGCTGCAGCTCGCGCCACTCCTCGTCGTCGAACAGCCCCACGGAGATCGGGATGCGGCGGACCTGGAACGCGTTCCTGCCCACGATGGCACCCGCCAGGTTCTCGCGCACGTACGCGTTCATTCCCTGGATGATCGCGACAACCGCTACCAGGAATGCCACCGAGACTATGATGCCGAGCAGGGTGAAGAACGACCGCAGCTTGTGAGCGGCGATCTCACGGAAGGCAAGGCGGAGGCCCTCGAATATCGGCATGGTCGAAACCTAGGTATCGCGGGGGCGGCTGCCCACCCGACAGTGGTACGGGTTTGGGCGCCGTGTGGTTCCGCTGAGGGAACCGGGAACGGAGAACGGGGAACGGTACGACCGTAGCGCCATACCGTTCCCCGTTCCCTGTTCCCCGTTCCCCGTCAGCTACTCGTATCGCAACGCCTCCACCGGATCCAGCCGCGCCGCCTTGGCCGCAGGGTAGAGACCGAACGCGACGCCTGTCAGGATCGACATCCCCAGCGCGGCCACGACCGAGAAGAGGGGGACCTCGGCTGGCAGCGGCGTCGCGGTCTTTACGAGGAACGTGATGACCCCGCCGAGCACCATCCCGATGGCGCCTCCCACCAGAGTCAGCGTGGCTGCCTCCACCAGGAACTGCCACAGAATCTCACGCCGCTTGGCACCCAGCGCCTTGCGCACGCCGATCTCCCGGGTGCGCTCGGTCACCGAGATCATCATGATCGCCACGACGCCCACGCCACCCACCATGAGGCCCACGCTCGATAGCGCGATCATGACCAGGAAGAACATCCCCGTCACCTGATTCCAGCTATCGAGCAGCTTGTCCTGGGTGACGATGGCGAAGTTGTTCTCCTCGGCCGGCCTCAGACCGCGCATGGAGCGCGTGACCCCGGTGACGTCGTCGATCGCCTGTTGGACCGTGACCTGCTCGCTTGGCAAGACGAGGAAGTACATCCAGCCACGCCAGTGCGGCACGTATTTCTCGAAGGTGTTGTGTGGGATTATGGCCTCGGGCCGGTTGCCCGCGCCGAAGATGTCGGGCGGCGGAATGTAAACGCCGATCACCTCGTACGGCATCCCGTGGATCTTGATCCGCTTGCCGATCGGGTCGAGGTTCCCGAACAGCTCGCTCGCGAGCTTCTCGTTCACCACTGCCACCCGGGCATTGGCCTCGCTCTCCAGGCGGGTGAACGAGCGGCCCGGCAGCACATCGCCGCCGGACACGAGCGGCCACTGTGGGCCGAGCCCCTCGATCTCTACATCGTCCAGCTTGCGGTTGCCGTATTCGATCGGCCCACTCGACTCATCACCTACCACCACGTGGGCGACGGAGGCGAGCTGCCCCACGCGCTCGGCCTCCTCCACTGTGAGGGGCGGCATGCGGCGCCACGGGCTCCGCTCGTCGGAGCCGTCTGAGACGTTGATCCCGCCCGAGAAGTAGCGGAACACGAAGAAAGTGCGGGGGCCGAGCTGGCCGAAGATGTCCTCCACGCCGCGGTTGATGCCGGTGATCATGGAGCCAATCACCATGACCACCATCACGCCGATGGCGACGCCCAGAATGGTGAGCGCCGCCCGGGCCTTGCTGGCGCGCAGTGACGTCAATGCGATCCCGACACCTTCGAATAGCTGAGTCATGGGTCACTCGTGTCGTATGGCTTCCACCGGGTCCAGTCGTGCGGCACGGCTTGCCGGATAGAGTCCGGCCGCGATGCCGACGCCGGCGCCCAGCAGCACCGCCACAACGATGGACCAGGGAGCCACGCGCGCGGGCAGGAACGTGGTGGCCTGTACCACACCGGCGAGAGCGAGTCCGAAGGCGATCCCGATCGCCGCGCCGACCGTGGCCAGGGTCGCCGACTCCACGAGGAACTGCCGCATGATGTCGCGCCGCCGCGCTCCGATGGACTTGCGGATCCCGATTTCCCGGGTCCGCTCCGCCACAGCCATCAGCATGATGTTCATGATGACGATGCCCCCGACCACCAGCGAGATGCTCACCAGACCGGGGAGTGCCATCATCATGACGCGGTTGATCCTGTCCCAGAAGTCGAGCACTGCATCGGCCGTCTCGATCGAGAAGTTGCTCTCCTGTGACGGTCGCAGTCCGCGACGGCTCCGCATGATCGCCTCCGTCTCGGCGATCGCCACCTGGAGGTCTTCCAGTGAGTTGGCCTGTACCTTGAGTTCGTCGAGGACGCGGGGCGGGTTCACATACCGCTTGATGGGTGAGAGCGCCGGCGCCACGGCAAACTTGTCGAGGGAGAGTCCGAAGATGCTGCCTTGTGACTCGGCGACGCCGATCACCCGGTAGGGGAGCTTGCGGATCCGCACCTCCCGACCGAGCGGGTCCAGGTCCTCGAACAGCCGGGTCGCGAGCTCGCTGCCCAGCACGATCACCGGTTGTCCGTTGCGCACCTCCTGCGCGCTGAACGCGCGTCCCTGCTCGAGGTCCATCTTTCTGATTGCGAACCAGTCTTCGGTGGTGCCCAGGAGGTCGATGTCCCTGGCGACCTTCCCGCTGTACTCCACGGTACCCCGGCGGCTGGACTCCCACGCGACGAGGACGGGAACCGAGATCCCCGCTTCTACCGCGCGCGCGTCGTCGTAGGTGATGCGGGGACGCCTCCGCCACTCACGTCGGGTCTCACTGGAAACGTCGCCCATCTGGACGCCCGGGTAGCGGCGCAGCTGGAACGTGTTCACGCCGAGGAGCTTGTTGGCAAAGCTCTCCGTCATGTACTCGTTCATGCCTTCCACGACGGTCACGACCGCGATCAGGAACGTCACGCCGATGAAGACGCCGATCACGGAGAAACCGCTCTTCATCTTCTGCGTCCAGATGACGCGGAGCGCGAGCCGGATCGCCTCGCGGAACGGCATGAGCTAGGCTGCTTCCCTCATGGTGTCGGAGTGGACGCGGCCGTCGAGCAGCGTCACCACGCGGCGCGCGTGCTCGGCGATGCTCGTCTCGTGCGTCACCATCACCACCGTCTGCCCCTGGCGGTACAGCTCCTCGAACACCGCCATGATCTCCGAGCTGGTGCTCGAGTCGAGGTTTCCCGTGGGCTCATCGGCCAACAGTATGCTCGGGTCGTTTACCAGCGCCCTGGCGATCGCGACCCGCTGGCGCTGCCCGCCCGAGAGCTCGTTGGGCTTGTGCTGCATGCGGTCGCTGAGTCCGACCCGCTCGAGGGCACGGGCGGCCTGCTGGCGCCGCCCCCTCCCGCTCACGCCGGCGTAGATCAGGGGCAGCTCCACGTTGTGCAGCGCGCTGGCCCGGGGTAGCAGGTTGAAGGTCTGGAACACGAACCCGATCTCCCGATTGCGGACGCGGGCGAGCTCGTCGTCCGGCATCTGCGAGACCTCGACCCCGTTGAGCCAGTACTCGCCGGCCGAAGGTGAGTCGAGGCAGCCGATCAGGTTCATCAGCGTCGACTTACCCGAGCCGGACGGCCCCATGATGGCCACGTACTCGTTGGGGTGGATCACCATGTCGATGCCCCGCAGGGCGTGCACGGTCTCTGCACCCATCTCGTACTCACGAGTGAGCCCGGACACGCGGATCAGCGGCTCTCCCGGCATCAGCTTCCCTCCTGGCTGCCGCTCTCCTGGGTTGCGCGCACGGCAGCGCCGTCCCGCAGGTCGCGGATAGTCTGGTATGGGCCGGCCACTATCGTGTCGCCGAGCACGAGCCCGTCGAGCACCTCGAAGTACTCTTCGCCGGCGATCCCAACCTGGACCGGCCGGAACTCGGCGGCGCCGTCGGACACCACGAACACCCCCTCGACCTCCTCGGCGCCCTCCGTGGTGTCCTGCGGCGCCGTCTCGGTGGAGATGGGGGTGTGCTCCCGCACCGTGAGGGCGATGATGGGGATGCTCAGCGCGCTGTCCCGCGTGGCCGTCACGACCTTCGCCGTGGCCGACAGGTCCGGGCGGATGCCCGGCGGCGGATCGTCGAGGGTCACCTCCACGTCGTAGTCCACGGCCTGGTTGGTTCCGCCGGCGGTCTGGGCCACGCCCCGCACCGCGCTCTGCGAGATCATCGTGACCCGGCCCGTGAACGCGGTGTCGGGGAAGGCGTCGATCGTCACCTCGGCTGAGTCGCGCATGTGCAGCCGCACGACGTCGGTTTCGTCGACGCGCACGGTCACCTGGATCACGGACAGGTCGGCGATGGTCATGAGGAGGCCGGTTTCTCGGGAGAACGTCCCGGGGACCGCGACCTCACCTTCCTCCACCGCGAGGCGGGTGACCTGGCCGTCCATCGGGGAGCGCAGCACCGTCTTGGCGAGCTGCTCCTGGGCCTCCTGGAGGCTCGCCCGGGCCTGCTCGACCTGGTGCTGCGCCGAGACCGCGAGCGCCTGGGCCACCTCGAAGTCCGTCTGGGCCAGCTCGAGCTGCTCGTCGGACACGAGGTTGGGATCCTGCCGGCGCAACTCCTGCGCGCGGTTCCACGCCCGGTTGGCCTGGTCGCGGTTGGCGCGTGCCTGGAGCGCCGACGCCTCCGACGAGGCCATCATGGCTCTGGCCCGGGCCACGGCCGCCTCGTATTGCGAGGGGTCGATCCGCAAGACCAGGTCGCCGCTCTTCACCCAGTCGCCTTCCTGGACCGGGATGTAGGTGATGCGGCCCGTGATGTCCGCGCTGATGTCGACCGACCGCTTGGGCTCGATCTGCCCGCTGGCGGTGACCGTGGCGACGAGATCGCGTTGCGTGACCTCCTCCAGGCGGACCGCCTGCCCGCGGTCACGGTTCGCGGCGGCGTTGAAGGCGATCAGTGCGACCACCGCTACGCCGATCCCGCCAAAGATGATGACCTTCTTGTTCATTGCTGTCTCGCTCTGTTAGCGCAGTGGCCTGCCGACTGCGTTCTCCAGGGTCGCAATCGACTGGTGATAGGCGTAGATGGCGTTAATGTAATCTGCCTCCGCCTGCTGAGCGGCGAGCTGCGCGTCCAGCAGCTCGAAGAATGTCCCGGACCCGACCCGATAACGCTCAGTGGCCAGCCGAAGTTGCTCTTGGGCCGCCGTCTGGTTGCTCTCCTGAATCCTGATCGCCTCGTATGCTGCTTCCAGGGCGAAGTACGCCTGGCTCACGTCGGTGCGCACTTGGAGCTCCCTTGCCCGCACCGCTTCCTCCGCGTCCTCGGTCTGGATCGACGCCTGGGAGACCTCCAGCGGCCGGCTGAACTGGGTGAACAGCGGCAGGGAGATGGAGAGCCTCGCCCCGAACGGTTGGGTCGTGAAGGCGAACGGGAAGACATTGTTCTGCTCGATGATTCGCGCTCGATCGGCGTCGGTGAGGGCGAACATGCTGCAGTCCGTAGGTGGATGTTCTGGATTGAGTAGATAGTCGTTGATGTACTGGCACGAGAGTATCTCGCCGTCCGCGCTTCCCTCGGCCTGATCGATCAGGAACTGCGAGTTGGTGAACTCCTGCGTGAAGCCCGACCACCCCGCCGAGAACGACAGCGTCGGCAGCCAGGTGGCCTTGGCCGCCTTCTCGTTCGCCCGGGCCGCCGATTCCTGCGCCCGCAGCGACAACAGATCGGGATTGCCGCCCTCGGCCGCCAGCAGCAGGTCGGCGAGCTCCCACTGCGGCTCCGCGATGGGGAAGGTGTCAACCAGGGTCACGGCCAGCGGATCGCTGGGGGCCGGGATTCCCATGGTCTGGAACAGCACCAGCCGGTCGACCGTCACCCGTTGCCGCGCCTGGAGCAGCGTCACCTCCGACTGCCCCTTCGCCACCTCGGCCTGGCGCACGTCGAGCATGGTGTTCTGCCCCACCTCGAAGCGGGCCTGCGCGAGCCGCAGGAACTCCTCGTTGCGCTCCAGTTGCTTCTCGGCCAACTCCACCTGCGCCTCCGACTGCAGCACCGCCAGGTACTGCTGCTTCACCGAGGATTCCAGGTTGACCTCGGCCCCCGAGATGGCCGCCTCGGTCGCGTTGTACTGCGCCTCGGAGACGCTGGGCCCCATGATGGTGCGGCCGTCGAGGCGGGCCGACATACTCAGGCCGTAGCTCGAGCCGATGGTCGGTGAGCCCTGCTGGAACTCCGCCGTCAGGAAGCGCTGCGATCCGGCGCCCGCGTAGCTGAGCGAGCCGCTCAGGTCGACCCCGGGAATGAAGGCCGCCCAGGCGTTGCGCACCGCCCACCTGGCAGGGCCGAGGTCGTTGGCGGTCTGGCGGAACGCGGGGTTGTACTCCCACGCGAGCTCCACGGCGCGCTGCAGGGTGAGCTCTTGCGGGATCGTGGGATCGGCTTGGCCCCTGGCCAGCGCCGGGAGCGCCAGCGCCAGAGCCACAACGAGAATGGTGGTTCTGCGTGTCATGAGTCTTGCCTTCGGTGTTTGCGGTGAGTGATTCACCATTCGTACGGCCGGGCGGCGTAAGACGTTGAGTGCTCACCTCTTCGTACGGTCGGGCGAGCGAGCAGGTTTCAGCCCGAGACACCACCGGGAATCAAGCAGGAAGCGGCCTCCCTGCCAAGGGTTGGAACCTGCTGTGCGGTACGGAGTTACGCTCGACTAGGGGCTGCGCAGGGCGATCACGCTTCGGCTCGGAATGGCAACCTTCCACAGCCGGCCCCGGTCGTCGTACCACAGGTCGCGGCGCTCCCCGTCCACGGTCACGCTGAAGTGGTGGAGCGAGCGCTGTGTGGTGCCCACGGCCGTGCGTTCGAGCCCGTGGTCGGCGAGGTCGGCCGTGCCGCGGGTGCCCCCCCTGAGCGTGATGGCGCGAACGGTTCCCGGTGCCAGCGGCAGGGCCACGGCGTGGGGGGCGAAGAGGGAGTCGTCGAGCAGCAGGTGTGGTGGGGCGCTGGGGTACTCGCGCGCGGTCTCCCCGGCGGGCGTAACCAACCGCACGGTCACCCGGCGGGGGCCGAGCCGGATCAGCACCCGCCTGAGCTCGCCGTCCTCCGCCTCGGCCAGGGTCGCGGCGGGTTGGGAGTCGGGGTCGAACTCGACCACAGCGGTGAGCCGCCGCGTGGGCCGCTCGGCCGGGTAAGAGGCGGTGCTGGCGATGGTGAAGCCGTCGGGGGCTCCGGAGCGGCGGCCCCGCTCCACTACGAACTCCTCTCGCCCCACGAGCTGCCCGCGCTGCATGATCACCAGCGTGGCGCGGTCGAGGGTCCGCCCTTGCGCTAGCGCCTCCGCCGGGACCGGCGCGATCAGCAGGCCGGCAAGTGCTACCACTTCCAACCGGTGAGTCATCGTCACTCAGTCCGACCCCTCCACCCCTTCGGGGTTCCGGAACACCCGCGAGGCAACCCGCTCGTAGATGAAATGGTACAGCCGTTCTCCCTTTTCCACCGAGGCGAGGCTGGGACGCCCGAGGGAGCCGGGGCTGTCCTTCGGGATCGCCCCCCGGCCGCCGCGCTGGTAGCGTCCGGCCACCCCCTTGGGCGGGAAGTAATCGCGCGCCTTGTCGAGGTGTACCAGGGTTGCGTCCACGTAGAGGAGCAGCGATGTGTCCAGCTCGCCCCCGTGGATCGGGCCGCCCCCGCCGCCGTCCGACTGCTCGATGGGTACGGCGAAGATGTCCACCGAGCGCACCCTGGCCCGCTTGGTGTGGAGTGTGGAGATGGCCTCCTGGTGCGGGTCGGACCCGTGGGCCGTGATGATGATGAACTGCTCGACGCCGCTGGCCTCCCACGATCCCACGAGGTCGTTAAGGAACCGGTGCAAGGTCTTGCGGTGAACGGACGCGCTCCCAGGATAGTGGTTCATCGTGGGGGCGTTGACGCCATATTCCACAGTGGGCGCCCGCAGCACGCCGAACTCCGTCGAGAGGTCATCGGCCAGCTGCTCCACGATGAACGTGTCGCAGCCGAGCGGCAGGTGGGGTCCGTGCTGCTCGGTGGTGCCCACGGGAACGATGAGACGTGAATCGCGCTCGAGATGGGCGCGCACCTCGTCGGGAGTGAGGTACTTGAGGTGAATCGGGTGATCGCGCGAGGATTGCGACTCGCTCATTGGGAGCTCGCGGTTGCCGCCGAGGCGATCGTCCTGGGGCTCTGGATTGAGGAGCCGGGCGTGGTGTGGGCCGCCGCGGCCTGCGTGTTGGCGCTGTGGGTCGCCGTGGCGGGGGCACGCTCCCGCCGGCTCGGAGCGCTCGCAACGGCGGTCGTGGCAGTCGGGGCGGCCGTGGCGATGCTCGGTGGCTCGCTCCGCGTGCGGGCCGTGGAGCGGCGCTGGCCGGAGGTGCGCGAATCGCTGATCCAGCAGGCGAGCGAGCGGCTCGACGAGACCCTCGGTGCCGCGGTGGATCTGGCGCGCGGTCTGGCTGCGTACGCCGCCGACCTCGAAGTCGAGGACCAGGACGAGGCGTTCGCCGCACTGCAGGACGTGGTGGTGGACGAGCCGCCGGAGCACGGCGTAGTCATCCTCGACGATGCCGGCCGGCCGTGGAGTTGGGCCGGGAAGCACCGCGTCCTCCCGCGGCTCGACACGACGGAGCTGTCCGCCCACATAACCCCATTCTACGTCTTGCTAGAGGCGCGCCGCCAGGTGGGGAGTTGGAGTGCCGTGGGGCACGTGCTGCTCGCCGCCGACAGCGCCGTGCCCGACCAGGGGCAGACGCTGGCCTCGCACTTCGTGTGGGCCACGGGCGCCGGGTTGGAGTTCTTCAGGCCCGGGTCGGCACCCTTGGAGACTGACGTCTTCGACTACTGCCTGCCGTCGTGCACTCCGGTCTCGGGGGAGCCGCCTCCCGACACCCTGTTCGCCGTGCGCACCGTTCCGCCATCGCAGGGCTCCTTCAAGCTGGGGCTGATGGCCAGGGGAGCCCGATGGGGTACGCTGCTCACCCTGGCGACCCTGGTGCTGCTCGCCGTGTTCGGGGGGGTGGTGGCCCGGTGGGTGGGCGTGTTCGCCGTCGTGGGGGTCCTCATTGCCACCCCGGCGGGCCAGCATTTGGGTCTCGTTCCGCTGTTCAACTCGGCCGTCTACTTCTACGAGCCGCTGGGTCCGCTGTCGGCCTCCGCCGGGGCGCTGCTGCTCTCGGCCGCGCTCGCCCTCCTCGTGCTGGTGCAGCTGGCGAGACGCGACCCGCCACGCACGCACGTGGGGCTCGCGCTGGCCGCGCTGCTGGTGCTGGCCGCTCCCTACCTCGTGTGGACGCTGGCGCGGGGGATCACGCCGCCGGCGACGGGGGTTGGCGTACGCCTCTGGCTCTCCTGGCAGGTACCGCTCGCAGTGGCTGCCGTGGCGCTGGGCGTAGCGGCGGCGCTGCTCCTCGGCCGCGGCGCCGGCAGCCGGAAGCGGGGCTGGACACCGTGGGCGGCGCTGGCGTGGGCGGCGGCGCTCTGCGTCGTCGGTCTCCACGCCTGGCAACCCGCCGGAGAGTGGCCGTTCTGGTACGGGCTCCTCTGGGTTCCAGGACTGGTGCTGGCGATCCAACCGGCGTCGCGACCGCGGCTGCTGGTAACGCTCGCCATAGTGGCCGGGGCCGCCGCGGCGCTGCTCACGTGGGGCGCCACGGTGCGTGGCCGGCTCCTCCTCGCAGAGCGCGACGCCGAGCGCCTCCGCGGCGGCGACCCGGTGGCCCTGGGGTATGTGGATCGCTTCGCCACGAGCCTGTTGGAGCAGCGACCTCCCACCACGGCGGCCGCTCTGTACGCCGGCTGGCGACGGTCCCCCCTGAGCCAGGACGACTACCCCGCCGTCCTGGCCACCTGGGCGGCCGGGGGCGAGCGGGTCGCCTCCCTGGAGTTGGCCGAGCTGAATCTCACGCCCTCGTTGCTGCGGGAGCTGGCGGACGGCGCACGCAGGAGTGGCGAGCCGGTGCTGCAAGAGGTCGAGCGGGAGCCGGGCATGCACTACGTGACGGCCGTTCCGTTTGACGACGGGACAGTCGTGACGGTGGGGGTGGCGCCCCGATCGCGGCTGATCCGGCCGGTGATGGTGGGTCGGTTCCTGCGCGGCGAGCGGCGGCTGATGGACCCGTACGAGCTGTCGCTGGGAGAGCCGGTGGTAGTGGGGGACATCCCTGCCGGCGACAGGATGGTCTGGCGCAGGGTCGGGTGGACGGTGCGGGCGACGCAGGTGCTCCAGGTGCTTCCGGGGGAGCGCCACCTCCACGCCGTTGTGCCCCTGCGGGACTTCTCTCAGCTCGTCGTGCGGGGCGTGCTACTCGTACTACTCGACGTGGCGATCCTCGTGCTCCTGGGCCTCGCCGGCGAGGCGTTGAGCGGCAAGCTCACGGTGCCCGAGGCAATGCGGGACGCCCTCGGCTTTCGCACCTACCGCCTGCGGCTGACCGTGGTGCTCGCCGCGTTCTTCGTGATCCCCACGCTGGGTTTCGCGGCCTGGTCGGTGAGGCGGCTGCAGGTGGAGGCGTCGCGCAGCCGGGACCTCCTCATCCAGCAGACCCTGAGCGACGCCGTGGGCACCGCGCGCGAGTTCGGCCCGATGGCCGCAGGGGACCTGGACGTCCGGCTCCGTGATCTCTCCGAGCGACTGAGTGCCGACCTGGTGTGGTACGAGGACGGCACGTTGGCTGCCGCCAGCACCACCGTGCTGGCGGAGCTGGGCCTGCTCGGGGCTTACCTGCCGCCGGACGTGTACCGCGGGCTAGCGCTGAGCGACGCGCTGGAGGTCAACGCCGACGCGGCCATCGGCGGCCAGCTCACGAGGGTCGGGTACCGCAGTCTGGGTGGCGGGGCGGGGAGGATGCCCGTGCTCGCCGCGCCGCGGCTGGTCGACGTGACCGACATCCTGCGGGAGCAGGAGGACCTCGCCTACGGGCTGCTGCTCGTCACGCTCCTCGGTGTTGCCGGCGCGGCCGCCCTGGCGGCCCTGGCGGCCCACTCTCTGGCGCGCCCGGTGCAGTCGCTCCGCGCCGCGGCCGTCGCCGTGGGCCAGCGCGACGAGCTGCCGCCGTTCGGGCCCGACGTGCCGCGCGAGTTCGTACCGGTGATGGACGCGTTCGTGCGGATGGCCGAGGATGTGGATGCCAGCCAGCAGGCGCTGGAGTCGGCGCGGCGGCGCACGGCCACCGTGCTGCGCAATGTGGCCACGGGCGTGGTCGCCCTCGACCGCAGCATCCAGGTCACGATCGCCAACCCGCAGGCGAGCGAGCTCCTGGGAGTCGAGCTCGACCACGGCACGCCCGTGGCCGCCGCCACGGCGCCCGAGTGGCTCCCCGTGTGGGAGTGGGTGATCGACTTCATGCGGTCGGGATCAGACATCGACCAGCGGGAGTTCACCGTCGGTGCGCGGCGCATCCGCGCGCAGGTCGCGGCGCTGCAGACCGACCCGAGGGGCTGCGTGGTGGCCCTGGACGACACCACCGAGCTCGCCCGCGCCGTGCGGGTGCTGGCGTGGGGTGAGCTGGCCCGCCAGATCGCGCACGAGATCAAGAACCCGCTCACCCCGATTCGCCTGGGGATCCAGCACCTCCAGCGGGCGCGGCGCCATGGCCGGGGCGACTTCGACGCCACGCTGGAGCGCACCGCGCAACAGATCCTGGCCGAGATCGAGCGGCTCGACGCCATCGCGCGGGCGTTCTCCCGCTTCGGGGCGCCGCCAGCGGAGGCGGCCCCTCTGGTATCCACCGATCTGTCTGCCATCGCCGGCGAGACGGCGGCGCTCTACTCCCTCGGCGGCGGCGGAACCGAGGTGCGGGTGGAGGCCGACGGCCCGGTCGAGGCACTGGTGCGGCCCGACGAGGTGAAGGAGGTGCTGGTCAACCTCATCGAGAATGCGCGCGACGCGGCGGCCTCCACGGTGACCATCCAGGTGGCTTACCAAGGCGAGGAGCGGGCCACGATGGTGATCCAGGACGACGGCCGCGGTATCACCGACGAGCACATGATCCAGATCTTCGAGCCGCGGTTCTCCACCACGTCGAGCGGCACGGGGCTCGGGCTCGCCATCTGCAAGCGGCTGGTCGAATCGTGGGGCGGGACGATTCGGGTGGATAGCGAGGTGGGGGTGGGGACGAAGGTAGTGATTCGGGTGTCGCGGGGTGGGGGAGCAGGGTAGCGGAGCCAGCCGGGAACTTTCCGCGGGCGCTGTGGTTTACTGACTGACTCGAGACCGTTGATCGCCGATGCTAATCAAGCGCCCCGACGACATCCCATCCTCCGAGATCACCGACGAGGCGGTCTACTGGGACCGCCGCCGGTTCCTCGGCACCGGCGCCGCCCTGCTGGCAGGGGCGGCGGTGCCGGGCGTGCTGGCGGCGTGTAGCCGGCCCGCGAACGGCGCGGAGCAGCCCACCGAGCTGCAGGAGGACGAGCTCACCCCGTACGACGCCGTTACGAGCTACAACAACTTCTACGAGTTCGGGACCGGGAAGGACGACCCCGCCAAGCGCGCGCACACGCTGCGGACGCGGCCGTGGACCGTCGCCGTGGAGGGTGAGGTCCACAGGCCCCAGACGTTCGACATCGACGACCTGTGGAAGCGCTTCCCGCCGGAGGAGCGGGTCTACCGCCTGCGCTGTGTGGAGGCGTGGTCCATGGTGATTCCGTGGCTCGGCTTCCCCCTCAAGGACCTGCTGGGAGCCGTCGAGCCTACCGCGGGCGCCGAGTACGTGGAGTTCACGACCCTGCACGACACCGAGCAGATGCCCGGACAGAAGCGGGACGTGCTTCCGTGGCCCTACGTGGAGGGGCTCCGCCTGGACGAGGCGATGCATCCGCTGACGCTTCTCGCTGTGGGACTCTACGGCAAGGAGCTCCCCAACCAGAACGGGGCGCCGATCCGGCTGGTGGTGCCCTGGAAGTACGGCTTCAAGAGCATCAAGTCGATCGTGCGGATCAGGCTGACGCGGGAGCAGCCCCGCACCACGTGGAATGTGCAGGCGCCGCACGAGTACGGCTTCTTCGCGAACGTGAACCCCGCGGTCGATCATCCCCGCTGGAGCCAGAAGCGGGAGCGCCGCATCGGCAAGCTGTTCAAGCAGCCCACCCTGCCGTTCAACGGCTACGCTGACCAGGTAGCGCAGCTGTACGCGGGGATGGATCTCACCCGGTACTACTAGCCTCGCATGACCCGAGTCCAGATCGTGCGGTGGCTGCTCAAGCCCGCCGTATTCGCGGTGTCACTCGTCCCGTTCGGGGTACTGGCGCGGGATGCGCTCACGGGTGGACTCGGTGCCAACCCGGTCGAGGAGATCACGCACCGGAGTGGCCTTGCGGCCATCTCGTTCCTCATGCTCACCCTGGCGGTGTCGCCTGCCAGCCGGCTGCTACGGGCGGGCTGGCTCATCCGGCTGCGCCGCATGCTCGGCCTGTTCGCGTTCTGGTACGCCGTGCTGCACTTCCTCACCTACGTCGCGGATCAGACCTGGTTCGCGGGGCAGGGGCTCTCGCTCGCCGTAGTGGCCGAGGACGTGGCACAGCGGCCGTACGTCACGGTGGGCTTCCTCACTCTCCTGCTCCTGGTGCCGCTGGCCGTCACCTCCACCCGAGGCTGGGTGAAACGACTCGGTGGGAAGCGCTGGCAGCGGCTTCACCAGCTGGTGTACGTCGCGGGCGCCGGGGCCGTGCTCCACTTCCTCTGGCTGGTCAAGGCCGACACCCGCCGGCCGGTGCTCTACGGCCTGGTGCTGGTGGCGCTGCTCGGCTACCGCCTGGTGAGCCGGCGGTGGGCGCGCCGCAGGGTTCGGGCGCCGGTCCCCTCCGTGGTCGATCCTCAGGAGTCCGCCGCGGGCGGCTAGACTCCACCCAATCGGAGGCGGGCGCGGAGTCCGCAACTAGGGGGGGACGCACGGCGTCTCCCCGTTTCATTTTACTGGACCGCCGGTTAGCGTTCGTCGGGCCGGTGGGGGGGGCGCGGGTTGTGGCGCCCCCGTCGCCGCGAAGCGGAGTGGATTCGGAGGGAGGAACAGGGGCGTATGACTGAGAGACACGCTGTAAGCTGTGTGGCGCTGGCGGCCGTAGCGTTCCTCGCCGTGGGTTGTGGTGAGGACCCCGCCCTGCTGGCGGCGCTGGACACGATGACGGCCGAGGAGCTCGCCGCTCATGTCGAGATCATGGCCGCGGACTCGTTCGAGGGCCGGGCGCCATCCTCGGTGGGCGAGGAGCGCACCATCGCGTACCTGCAGGAGCAGTTCCAGTTGATCGGGCTCGAGCCGGGCAATGGCGACAGCTACCTGCAGGAGGTGCCGCTGGTCTCCATCACGGCGAGGCCGAGTGCCCGGCTCACGATCACGGGCGGTGGCCGCACGACGCGCTGGAGCTACGGACGCGAGTTCATGGCCTGGACAACGCGTGTAGTGAACCGGTCGAGCATCACCGCGTCCGACATGATCTTCGTGGGCTACGGCATCGTGGCGCCGGAGTACGACTGGAACGACTACGAGGGCCTGGACGTCACCGGCAAGACCGTCGTGATCCTGGTCAACGACCCCGGGTTCGCCACCAAGGACACCGCGCTGTTCAACGGCAACGCGATGACCTACTACGGCCGCTGGACCTACAAG
>JABAOF010009086.1_pt2 | contig 31051 bp, 27 predicted proteins | sample 7062171 | NCBI WGS metagenome assembly JABAOF01 (sample SAMN14538628, study PRJNA623070) | marine sediment metagenome | biome: marine biome [ENVO:00000428]; feature: marine pelagic biome [ENVO:01000023]; material: deep marine sediment [ENVO:00002113] | place: India: Gulf of Khambhat ...
CCGCCCGCGAGGTGCCGGTGGGTGCCGCCGTGGTGCACGACGGCCGCGTGGTGAGTCGTGCCCACAATGAGACGATCGGGCGGCGGGACCTTACTCAGCATGCCGAGCTCATCGCCATCCAACGTGCGCTGGGCGACCTCGGCACCGACCGGCTCGACGGCGCGACGCTCTGCGTCACGCTCGAGCCGTGTGCCCAGTGCGCGGGAGCGATCGTGCTCTCCCGTGTGAGCCGGGTGGTGTTCGGGGCCTACGATCCCAAGGCCGGCATGGCGGGAAGCGTGGGAGACCTGCTGCGGCACCCCAAGCTCAACCACCGGCCCGAGGTGATGGGCGGAGTGATGGAGCAGGAGTGCGGCGCGGTGCTGCAGGAGTTCTTCGAGGCGAAACGGTAGTGCCTAGGGCGTCAAGTAGTAGTTCACCTTCAACATGAACACGTTGGTGCCGCCGGTGCCGAGGAGATCGATGATGTCGCTCCCCGGCCGGAACGGCCCGCTCTGGTCCGATATCGAGCGGCTCGACGACCATACCAGGAACAGGGTCGAGCCCGAGCGGTACTCCCAGCGCAGCACTACGGTCGAGCGCAGCTCCCTGATGTTGAAGTCGGGGTTCTCGAATGACAGGTCAGCCTCGCCGTTTGCGTCGAGATCGACGAAGTACTCGTCGTTCTCGAAGCGCAGGCGATCGCTGCCGAAGGTCTCGAAGCGGTCGTCGTAGAGCTCTGCTTTCGGGGCCGTCACTTCCTTGAAGCCGCTGTAGGTTCCCGCCGATATGAATGGCTGGGCGTAGAGCTGCAGGCTGAGGTTGGGTGTGAAGGTCCAGTCAAGCCGGGCAGTGAGAGAGAGCGTCTTCTGGTCCAGCGTGCCCATCACGAATCGGTCCGCGCCCAGCGTCTCCTCGGACGTCACGAATTGCCAATCATCGTGGTTCCAGAAGTATTCGGGACCCAGCGTGAAGCGTAGGTTGGCGGCGGGTTGCACGGTGATGTCGGTCCAGATGCCGCCCCAGTGGGATCGCTCGTCGTCGCTATCGAACCAGGCGCCGGCGCCGAGCAGGACCGGCTTGCGGTCGTCGGTGAACCCTCCGAACCAGATGTTATTCGTGGCGGGGCGCAGCACGGCCGGCCCGCCGCGCAGCACGCGCGTGTCGAGCGTCTCGAAGCCACGCCGCCCGCCGAGGAAGGCGCCCCAGTAATTGAGGAACGTGAGGTGCGCCCACGCCGCGGCTCCGGCCGTGACGGCCTCTCCGCCGAACGTGTAGCCGCTGATCCCGTCGACGTTGACGGACCAGCGTCGCAGGAGCTTCCCGGGCTCCAGGTCTTGGTAGCCGATCCGGGCGTAGCCGCGAATCAGGTCGGCTTGGAACTGGAAGCCGAGATCGTTCGCCTCGAAGCCCGGAGAGATCCACTCCAACCGGGCCGTACCTCGCCAGTGCTCACCGCCGATCTTGCTGATGCCGAAGGTGCCGCTGGTGCCCGAAAGGGTCGTGCGCGACGGGTCCAGCGTCACGTGCTGGGCGTCCGGGCGCTGGAAGTAGCGCACCGAGCGGCGCTGGGTGTCCTCGAGCGCCGCGGCCGAGCCCCGCACGTGCGAGGCGTTCACCCGCCCGGAGAGCTCCCAGTTGTCGCCCCATAGCCGGTGGCGGGCATCGAGGCCAAAGGCGTACGCGGCCGAGTGCAGCTCATCGGTGTTGCCATCGTGCCCGCGGGTGACAGCCGTGAAGATGCCGCCCACCGCGGTCTTGCCGGCTCGAAAGTCCCGTTGGAGGCGGGCCACGGCGTGGCCGGTCAGGGGCTCCACCACATCGTGGTGTATGCTGCCCGCCGAGTCGACCACCGTGGCGCTCGCCCGTGAGGTGACCGCGCCGAGCGCGCCGATGGACCAGCCGCTAGGCGTCTTGCCCGACAGCTTGGCAGCCGCAAGGATGTTCGCCTGCTCGGGCATATCCACCCAGCCACCCCGGTCGTCGGCCGATCCCTGCGGCGCCCGGCCCACGCGTCGGGAGTAGAACAGCTGCTCCCGGCCGAAGCCGTTCAGGGGATAGTCGAAGATGTTGGAGCCCTCGACGAAGAACGGCCGCTTCTCCTGGAAGAAGGTCTCGAACACAGTAAGGTTGACGCTCGACGGGTCGGCTTCCACCTGCCCGAAGTCGGGGTTCACGGTCAGGTTCAGCGTCAGAGCGCTGGTGAGGCCGTAGCGCAGGTCGGCACCGGCGTTGCCGCTGAACTCGGTGCCTGTCTCGAACGGGTTGTCGTCGAGCTGCGGGGAGACTGCCCCGCGCGACAGCACGTAGGGCAAGATCTCCAACCGAGCGGGCGGGTTCAGCGCACCCACCCGTAGGTCGCCGTACTCGCTGACCCAGCCCGAACCCTCCTTGGGGATGGGCTTCCACAGCACCGTCTCCTTCTTGCGCTGGATCTCGCGCCCGACGTTGAAGCCCCACAGTTGCTCGGGGGCGGCCGCGAAGCGGAGCTGTGACAAAGGAATGCGGAACTCCGCTGTCCAACCCTCCTCGTCCACGCTGGTGGCCACGTCCCACACCGCGTCCCAGGCGAGGTCCATCCGCGTGTCGTCGAAGCGGTATATGTCTCGCTCCACGCCGGCCGGATTGGCCCAGAACTCGAATGCGGTGCGCCGGTCGTGATAGGAGTCGATGCTCACCATCACCCAATCCGAGGCCGACCATGCGTCACGCCGCGTGAGGCGCCCGACGATGNNCGATGGCGTCCGGCTCGCTGTCGAACGCCCGAATTCCCACGTAGATCGCCCGGTCGTCGTACAACACCCGGACCTCGGTGCGCTCTGAGGCAGGCTCGCCCTCGTTCGGGTCGCGCTGCACGAAGTCGCTGATGGGGTCGGCGGTGAGCCACACTAGCTCGTTGAGCAGTCCGTCGAGCTCGATGTCCTCCGTGCTGAGGCGCAGGGCCGTGAGGTTGTACTCCTTTACGACAGGCTCCTCATCACCTGTGCTGGGAGTCGCCAGCGGCATGCCAGCGAGGACCAGCAGCGAGGCGGCCTGCCGCACGAGTCGAGTGGAGGCACGGCGTGCACCATACCGCGGCGCGTACTCCGCTTCCTGAATCGAGTTCGGGGCATGGTACACGGCGCTCCTCCTGTTCGCAGCGGCACAAACCTAGAACAGGAGACGCGCGCGTTGGTGATGGTTCGGTAGGTGCGGTGTACGGGTTCAGTCGGCGGAGTGTAAGGACTCCGTATGGGGAGGCCGAAGCTCAGACTTCGAGCCGGTAGCCGACCTTGCGCACCGTGAGGATGTGCTTGGGATGGGAGGGATCGGGCTCGATCTTGCGGCGCAACTCGGCGACGTGCATGTCCACGGTGCGCGTCATGACGGCGGCACTGTAGTCCCACACTTCCTTGAGCAGGTCCAGCCGTGACGCCACCGCGCCGCGCCGCTTGATCAGCGCCTGGAGCAGGTCGAACTCCTTGGGCGTCAGCGAGACCTCCTGGCCGTTCCGGTGCACGGTGCGGCTGGCCAGGTTGACCATCACGTGGTCGCCGATCCGCTCGAGCGCTCCCGACTGTCGCGCGCCGTCGTTCTCTTTGGGGCCGGAGCGACGCAGCAGCGCCTTGATGCGGGCCAACAGCTCCAGCAGCCCGAACGGCTTGGTGACGTAGTCGTCGGCGCCGGTGTTGAACCCCAGCACCTTGTCGGCCTCCTCGCCCCGCGCCGTGAGAATGAGCACCGGGACCTCGGAGCCCTCGTCCCGCAGGGTACGCAACACGCGGTAGCCGTCCATGCCGGGGAGCATGAGGTCCAAGATCACGAGGTCGTGCTGGTCGCTGCGCGCCCGTTCCAGTCCCTCGGGCCCGTCGGGGGCGACCGTCACCTCGTAGCCTTCGATCTCCAGAGTGGTTTGCAGCCCGTAAGCGAGATCCGGATTGTCCTCGACGACGAGAATGTTCGTCATGCGCGGGCCTCCGCTTCGGCTTCCGCCGGCAGCTTGGCGGCGACCCACTCACCGGTGTCGCCGCGGCGCCGGGCGCCCGGGATCTCCACCACCACGCGGGCGCCGCCGCCGGGGGCGTCCTCGATCGCCACGGTGCCGCTGTGCAGCGCGACCAGCTCGCGCACCACGGAGAGCCCGATGCCGCTGCCGCCGACGGCCGCACTCACATCACGCTCGAGCCGGCGATACGGCTCCCACACCCGTTCCCGGTCCTCCTTCGGGATTCCCGGCCCCTGGTCCTCGACCGTGATCCGCACCCGGTTGCCTATGAGGGCCACCCGCAGCGTTACGGTTTGTCCCACGGGTCCGTACTTCACGGCGTTGTCCAGCAGGTTGAGCACCACCTGGGCGATGGCGTCGCGGTCCAGTACGGCACCGATGCCGCTCTCCACCACGACCTTGAGGCGCACGTCGCTGGCCTTGGCGATTGGCTCGAACGCCGCGGTGATCTCCTCGACCAGCGCGGCGAAGTCCACGTCGTCCTGGGACATCTGCGCCGTGCCACGCCGCAGGCGGGAGAAGTGCAGCACGTTCTCCACCAGGTGCGTGAGGCGCCGGGCCTCCTGGTTGACTACGCGAACCGAGCGCTCGCGCTCCTCGTCGTTGCGCAACTTCTCGAGGTCGAGCAGCTCCGCGAACATGCGGATCTGTGCCAGCGGTGTGCGCAGCTCGTGGGACACACTGGAGACGAAGTCGTCGCGCAGCCTGGCCAGCTCCCGCTCGCGCCGCAGCTGCACCAGCGCCGCCACGCCCACGAGGGCGGTCAGCATCAGCAGGGCCATGAGCAGGGGGACGCGGGAGCGCGGCAGCCCGCCGATGACCAGCTCGTCGGCCGCCTCCGGACGCAACGCCGCCTGCACCACCATACCGCCGTAGCGCTGCCCCAGAGTGTCGGTGGCGGCGTAGGTCTCGGGGTACTCCACCGGGGACTTGTAGACCTTCTTGCCCTCGGAGGTGCTCACGGTCACGTAGAGCAGCGAGTCGTTCGGCTGGTCGCCGGCGACGGCGGGCGGGAGCAGAGCCGTCTTGCCGCTCCAGTGGTGGAACACCTCGTACAGGCCCTCGTACGTGGAGTGGAAGCCGTAGGCGGTGTGCGGCGTGCCCGCACCGTCGGCGATGAATACGTAACCGATCACGTCGGACTTGCCGGTGATCGGCCCCACGACCAGGGCGGTCCCGCCCTCAGCGCCGGTCACCGGCTCCACGGAAAGGGCGCAGAGCGTGTCGGCGATCCAGCCGAGGAACCACTTGGGAGCGTCGGTCCCCGTCGTGGTGACCTCGCGCGTCTCGAGGTCCACCCGGAAGTAGAACCCGATGTGCTCCACCTGCGGGCAGTCTTTGCACCTCCACGCGCCCTCGTCCACGTCCTCCGCCGAGAGCGAGACCACCTCGTGCCGCTTCGACGGCTGGGCCTTCAGGGCGTGCCACAGAGCGAGCTTCACGGCTTCGTACGCCTTGTCGCGCGAGCGCCGGGTGAACTCCCACGCCGCTATCTCCGCATAATCCCGCAGCGTGCTCTCAGCCGTCTGGCGATGGGAGCGCGCGGCGTCGAACGCGTGGTAGGCGAGCGCCGCCGAGAGGACGATGGTCAGCACCAGCAGCACGACCAGCGGCATGCCGCGGGGCCGGCTCGGGTGCCGAGCCTTCAGGAACGGTAACTCCACGTGGTTTCGATGCTAATGGAGCCGCGGGGCCGATGCAATAGAGCAGGGTAGGGGAGGTGTCGGGGAGTTGTAAGAGAACGGTAAAGTGGGGACGCGACAGAGGGTAAGCCGCCCGTCGCGCCCCCCGGCGAGGTTGACTAGTTCGTCACGAACTCCGGCCGCACCGTCAGAATCAGCGTCCCGCCCCCGCGCATCAGCTGCGCGTTCCCCACGACGAGGGTCTGGCCCTCCCGCGCGTTCACCACGGTCTCGAACGCGCCACGCCTCGGGCTGCGCACGCCGACGCGCATCAGGACCCAACCGGACTCGCCCACCAGGCGCACCTGGACGATCTCGGCCGTGATGATCCAGCCGTCCTCGAGCTGGGCATCGCCCACCACCTGCTCGATGTGGCTGCCTTCCATGCCGCCCACCACGGCCTCGGTCACGAGCGAGTAGCCCGAGTAGCGGAACAGCTTGCGCAGCTCGGCCTCCACCTCGGCGATGGCCGGGTCGGGGGTGGAGCTGCCGTTCGCCTCGATGAGCTGGAAGCGCAGCCGTACCGTGGGCGTCGCGCGGTCGAACTCCTCCAGAACGCGCGCGATCTTCGCCAGGTTATCGGGCGTCTCGCGCACGGTGATCGTGTTGCCTGTGGTGTTGAAGGAGCCCGGGGCGCCCGGCCGGTCCTCCCACACGTAAGGTTCGATCATCGCCTCGGCCGAGTGTGGCGCCAAGTGCTGCAGCTCGAACGTGCGTGTGTCGAGCTCGGGGCCGCTGGAGCAGGCCATGAGGGCTGCGGCGGGGGCGGCGAAAACGGTCAGTGTGCGGAAGGTCATAGTCGTCTCCGTCCTAGTAGAGCCAGACCACCACGATGTCTGGATTCTCGGTGTTGAATACTACGACGCGGTCACTGGAGGCTGCGTCGACGACCGGTACTGCGGCGACGGCTGCGGACTCAGCCGAAGGTGGCGGGGCCACGGGCGGCGTACCGTTGCCGCTGAGCAGTATGCCGGCGAGCGCGGCCGCGGCTGCGGCGGGGACCAGGGCGGCCCAGCGGTGCTTCCAGCGTGGCCCAAGTGGGATCACATCAGGCCCCGCCCGCGCGGCCTCGATCGCCCGGTCGGCGGTGCTCTTGGGGTGTACGGCCGCCAGCGCCCGTGCCAGCGCCCGCTCCTGTTCGAGTATGGCCTGAGCCGCGGTGCGGCATCTGCCACAGTCCCGCAGGTGCCGACTGAGCTCCGAGTCGGTCTCGCCGCGGAGGTCGGCGGCGTCCGCTTCGAGCAGGCGCTCGCGTGCTGCGGTGCAGTTCATCGGCGGTACTCCTGTGCCAGCTCCGGATGGCGCTCCAGGATGCGCTTGCGGATGGTGCGGCGGGCGCGCAGCAGGTGAGCCCGCACCGTGGAGGGGTTCATGCCGAGCATCTCGCTCACCTCGAGGGGTCTCACGTCCTGCAGGTCCACCAGGTCGAATACCTCGCGCTGCCGCTCGGGCAGCTCGTCGAAGAAGGACCGCACCACGTCGGCCACCTCTGAGGTGTGCGGCCCGTCGATCCAATCCGGCGGATCCGTCTCGCTCGCTCGCAGCTCATCGCGGTACTCTCGCGTCCTCAGCCGCTCCCGGCGCTCCGTGCGGCGGCGCAGGTCGAGCGCCGCATTGCGTGTCACCTTGTAGAGCCAGGTGGTGAACCGCGACCGGGCCCGGTACTGCCTGATGCTCCGGTACACCCGGAAGAGCACCTCCTGTGCCACGTCGTCGGCGTCGTCCGGATCGGCCGTGAGCGAGAGCGCCCAGCGGTGCACCTGCTGATGGCAGCCTCGGAGCAGGTCGTTAAGTGCTTGCTGGTCACCGGCTTGCGCCCGCTGTACCAGGGGGGTGACCGCCTCGTTCAGGCGCTGGATCTCGCTCACGGGCGCTCCCGTCGGGCCCCATACATCCGTGAGACGCTGGTGGGTGGTGTGGCGTTTACCGTGGGGAATCTGAAGGGTCGGGAGGGGGAGGGAAGGGGCCGCCCGCCGCGCCGGTGGGCGGCCCCCACGGCACGGCGCGCTATGGCTCCCGCCGCTCGAACAGCAGGTGCCTCACCCGCCCGTTGGAAACGCGCAGCCCGGTGATCTCGCCCTGTTCGTCGCGCTCGAACCTGACCTGGTTGAGGTAGAACTCGCTGCCGGCGAATCGGTCGGGGGAGTCGGGCGTGAGCGTGGCAGGATCGTGCCGTATGTGGCGCGCCACCAGGCGGTCCTCCTCCACCGCGAGCGTGTAGCTCGTCTCCAGCTCGGGGCTGTAGTACAGGCCCACATACTCCTCGAGCCGCACCGCGTCTGGATCGAACGGCGGTATGCGCTCGGCGCGGGCCTCCTGCCCTTCCAGTCGTACGGTGGCGGCCGCTACCTCGCCGGGGCCCTCCCGGTGGAAGATCACGGTTGCGGGGGGCTGAGCGACGCGGAACGTGGTATCGGATACATACAGCAGCGGCACGGTGCTCCCTCCCGTGAGGTGCGCCATCAGCCGGTCGTCGGCGAGCGAGATGGTGAGCACCGTGCTGTCAGGCAGCATGTACTGACCCACGTAGTCTTGGTAGATCGCTGGGTCGTCCGGTCCTGCGGGAGCCGCCTCTGGCTGTTCCTCCGCCGGACTGGCTGCCTGCCGCGCCGCCTCGGCTTCCGCTATCTCGTCAGCCAGGTAAACGCTGGCCACCTGCCGCGCCATGGCGGTGGGATTGAAGGCGCCGAGGTTGCTGAGAATCGTGACCGTGACGTCCTGCTCGGGGAATCTCATGAGCACGCTGCGGAAGCCTGCGTCGGCCCCGCCGTGGCTCACCGTGGGCAGTCCTCTGTAGCTGCCGATGCCGAGTCCGAAGGCGTAGCCCAGCGTGTCCCCGTTGTTCAGCACGGCGCGAGTCAGTACCTGCTCGATCACCCGCTCCCCTCCCACGCGACCATCAGCCAGGTTGTTGGACCACTTGACCAGGTCGCTCACCGTCGTGAACAGGCTCGTGGCGCCCGCGTTGGCGTAGCTCAAGACCGCCTTGGCGTAGCCGCCCTGCCGATCGTTGGCGTAGGAGTAGGCCCGGTCGGGGACCACCATCTGGTGATCGTCGTGGAAGTGCGTGCTGGTCATGCCCAGGGGCCGGAAGATGTTCTCGGCCGTCCACTCGGGAAACGATTGCTCCGTTACGCGGGCCACGATCTCGGCCAGCAGGGTGTAGCCCGTATTGCAGTACACCAGCTCCTCGCCCGGGGGGAAGTTGAGCTCGCGCTGACGGCTCATGACCCGGAGTATCTGATCCCGGGTGATTACGTCGTCCATCCTCCAGCCGGCAATGATCAGGAGGTTCCACTGGTCCCTGAGCCCGCTGGTGTGATGGATCAGGTGGTGGATGCGGATGGTGTCGCCGAAGTCGGGTATCTCCGGCAGGTGTTTCCGGATGTCGTCGTCCAGCGAGAGCTTCCCCTGATCTGCGAGCATCGCGATGGCGAAGGCGGTGAACTGCTTCGAGACCGACGCGACGTGGAAGATGGTGGACGGAGTGATGGGGATGCCGTACTCGAGCTGGGCGGAGCCGTAGCCGGCCTGATACACGATCTCGCCGTCTCGGCTCACCGCGATCGAAGCGCCGGGCGCGTCGGGCCGGTTCCACGGGGCGAACAACTGATCGACCCTCCCCTCGGGCGTCGCCGCGGCGGGCTCGAGTCGCTCGATGGCTGCTACGTACTTACCGGGATCTGCCCCCTCGGGATCGAACGGGCGCAGCTCGATGCGGTACTCGCCGGTGACCTCCGGGTACAGCGTGAGCGGCTCGGGCCCCCAGCGGCCATTGGGGCTGTCGATCTCGGCGACCAATTCACCGTTGGGGTCGGTGACCCGCAGCGTCACGTCAATGCCGCGCTGCTCCACCGTGGCAAACAGGAACTGGCCGACCTCGAGCTCGACTCGGAGGGCGTGAACGTCCTGTCCCGTCATCTCCCGTTCCACAGCGTGGCCGGGGCGTAGCTCGGGTACCTCTTCCTGCGCCAGTAGAACCTGGAACGCAGGCGCCGTGAGGGCCGTCAACACCAATAGCGTCACAACTGGAGCGCGCGTCATTCGTCGTCCCGCGTCGAAGGGTTGAGGTGATCTCTCGGTGATGGTGGGAGGTTCACTAATCATACGGGGTGGGCCCCGATTTGGGTTGCGCCATCGGTCTGGGTCGAGTCGCGGGGTTCCCGCGAAACGGGACCTCCTAGTATTGACAACCTTCGATGGAGTAATATATTGATCGTTGTCGATGATATCTATGGTCGTCGATAATTAGCCAGGCGGAGGTCCCGTGAGCACCTCCAGCAAGGATTATTTCGACGCGATCGGGCCCGACTGGGACAAGCTGCGCGAGAGCTTCTACTCGCCCCGCGTGCGGGAGCGGGCGCTTGCCGTCGCGGCGGTTGAGGCTGGCCGGGAGGCGGCCGACCTGGGCGCCGGCACCGGCTTCATCACCGAGGCGCTGCTCCAGCGGGAGGTGCGCGTCATCGCGGTGGACCAATCGGCGGTGATGCTCGAAGCGCTGCGCCACAAGTACCCATGGCCGGAGCGCGTCGACACGCGGGTCGGGGAGGCGGAACGCCTGCCGATAGCAGATGCCGCGGTGGACTACGCCTTTGCCAACATGTACCTGCACCACGTGGACGATCCGGCCGCCGCGATCGGCGAGATGGTGCGGATCCTCAAGCCGGGCGGCAGGCTCGTGGTGACCGACCTCGATGCCCACGATTTCGAGTTCCTGCGGCGCGAGCATCACGACCGCTGGATGGGCTTCGAGCGGCAGGACGTTCGGCGCTGGTTTCGCGCTGCTGGCCTGACGGACGTCAAGGTCGACTGCGTGGGCGAGCAGTGCTGCGCGGTCTCGGAACGCGGGCTGCCTGCCGCCATCAGCATCTTCGTCGCATCTGGCACGAGACCGGAGTCGTCCGGGAGGAGCCCAACCGATGAGCAATGAACCTAGCATGCTCGACCTTCGGGTCTCGACGCTGCCGCGACCGGGCCTGGGCGACTCATTGGCGGGGTCGCGCCGCCCGCGACGCGCCCAACACTACCGTAAGTTGGCGCCCCAGGGCCGGACCGACGTCGAGGGAGCCAGGATGTGGGGGGTGGCGCTCGACAAGGTAATGCTGACGTACTTCTGCGTGCGGCCGAATACGCGGTGGGAGACGCACCGCCACGAGAGTGAGCAGATCACGCTGGTGCTCAAGGGGGAGCTGTTCTTCGACGTGGGCGACGACGTGATCTCGGTCAAGCAGGGCGAAGCGATCGCCATACCCTCGAACCTCCCCCATGCGGCGTACACCGGCGGGGGTTGCGTGGAGGCGGTGGACGCCTGGTCGCCGGTCATGGCGAGCACGAGGGATAGCCTATGACGTCCCGTGCCGCGCAGGGTGAGAGGACGCGGGGCACGCGCTGCGGTGACCGTGGGGCTCGGCCGACCCTGTCGAGCGAGGGGGCGGATGTGCTGAGCGGCGCGTTCGAAATCCTGGCCCACCCCGTTCGGCTGCAGCTGCTCGACGTGCTGGCGCGCAACGAGGGACGGGTGTGCGTGTGCGATCTGGAGGCGGCGGTTCGGGTGAAGCAGCCCACGGTGTCCCATCACCTCAAGCTGCTGCGTGCCGCCGGCATAGTGGACTGCGAGCGACAGGGCGTGTGGGCCTACTACTTCGTGAACCGGGAGGCCCTGGCCGAGCTCAAGCAGAGCGTGGACCGGTTCTTCGAGGACATCCGCTGACGTGACGCCGAGCCGCTCGAGCCACCAGCTGCCGCATTTCCGCTACCGCGGCGTCCGCTCCCTGGTGCTGCTGCACGAGCAGGAGCTCACGAGCTTCGTGGATGCCTGGAGGGTCGCGCGAGACACCGGCGTGTCGCTCCCACCCGTCGAGGACCCGAGCTACGCATCGCTCGAATCGCTGCTGGCGCACGTGCTGTGGTGGGCCCGTGACTACATGGTCTGGGCGTGCGAGAAGCTCGGCCTGCCGGAGCCGGGGATCGGAGCCACGCCCACGGCCGAGGCGGTCGCGGCGCAGCTGGACGACTACCTCGAGCACTTGCTGGAGCGCTGGAGGCAGCCTCTAGCTGCGATCCCAGAGGAGCCGTTCTTCCGGCCGCAGCACACCACGCGCTGGGGCATCGAGTACCCCGTCGAGGCGCTGCTCGAGCACGCGGTGGTGCACCCGATGCGGCACCGGCTTCAGCTGTTGGAGCTGATGGAGTCGGCCGCGGGCCCCGACTGAGCGGCGCCGCCGGCCCAACCTACCTCACACGACGCGCACTGCGGCCCCGCCGGTGCGTTGGTGCACCCGTGGCAGCCGCCCGTGGCGCCGCTCCGGTCGGCCAAGCGCAGCATGCCGAATACCACGAATAGGAACGCGAGGCCGAGGACCGCGACGAGCTCGCTCACGTGGAACTCAGCAGCCCGGCGAAGCCCATGAACGCGAGCGACAGGCTGCCGGCGATGATGAGGACGATGGCCATGCCCTTGGCGATGTCGGGCGTGTCCGTCAGCTCGCCGGTCTCCCGGATCGCGGCCATGAGCACGAGGGCGAGGGTGAGGCCGAGGCCGGCTCCCAGCGCGAAGAACAGGCCCTGCAGCAGCCCGTAGCCCCGATTGGTCTGGAACAGCGCCAGGCCCAGGATCGCGCAGTTGGTGGTGATCAGCGGCAGGTAGATGCCGAGCTGGCGGAACAGCTTGGGGCTGATCTTCTTGATCACCATCTCCACGATCTGCACGAACGAGGCGATCACCACGATGAACGAGATGAGTCGCAGGTACGGCGCGTGGGGCAGGATGAACGTGTTGAGGAACCAGGCGCAGAGGGAGGCCATCGTCATCACGAAGATGTTGGCCATCCCCATGCGGATTGCCGTCTCCACCCGGGCCGAGACGCCCATGAAGGGACACAGGCCGAGGAAGTAGTACAGGGTGAAGTTGTTCACCACCATCGCCGAGACCAGGATCCAGAAGAGCTCGCCCATTACGCCGCCCTCCTTTCAACCGGCGCGGCCACTCCCTCCGGCCACTCACGCACCCTGGCGCGCTCCACGCGCCGCTTCTGCCACCAGTTGAGGAACAGGAGCCAGAAGCCCAGCGTGAGGAACCCGCCCGGCGGCAAGATGAAGATCACCCACGGCTCGAAGTTGGGGCCGAACAGGCTGTAGCCCATGAGGGTGCCGTTGCCCAGCACCTCGCGCACCGCACCCATCATGACGAGCGCGATGATGAAGCCGACGCCCGTGCCGAACGCGTCGAGCAGCGACCGTCCCACCGGCCGCTTCGAGGCGAACGCCTCCTGGCGCGACAGGATCATGCAGTTCACCACGATCAGCGCCACGAACGCGCCGAGCTGCTTGTGGACCGTCGGCACGATGGCCTCGAGGCTCATGTCGGCCACGGTCACGAACGTGGCGATGATCAGGATGAACGTGGGGATCCGCACCTCGCTGGGCACCCATTTCCTGGTGAGCGACACCAGCAGGCTCGAGCCGGTGAGCACGAAGAAGGTGGCGAGGCCCATGGCGATGCTGTTGGCCACCGTGTTGGTGACGGCGAGGGCCGGGCACAGACCCAGCATCTGAATGAGCACCGGGTTCTCCTTCCACACGCCCCGGAAGAAATCGACCTCTGGTGTGGTCTCCCTCGGGCTCATTCCCTTCCCCCCGTGTCCCCTCGCGCCACCTGCGCCGTGTACGCGTCCATCAACGGCCCCAGCCGCTCGATCGTGTTGTTGATGATGCGGATCACGACGCGCGACGAGATCGTGGCTCCGGTGATCATGTCTATCTCGTGCGGGTCACCCGTTGCCTCGCGCGGCTTCACACCGAGCAGCGGCACCGCCGCTCCGTTGAACTGGTTCACGAACGACGTGTCCTTCTCGATCTTGTCCCCCAATCCCGGCGTCTCCTTGCTCTCCAGCACCTTCATGCCGAGCACCGCTTGCTCCGCACGATCGTAACCGAAGATCACGCGCACGATGTCCTGGAACCCCGGCTCGCCGTGGGCTACCGCGAAGCCGATGCGCTGACCGTCCTCGGTGTAGCCGAGGAAGATCTGCTCGAGCGTGGCTCCGTCCACGCCGGCGGGCAGCTCCTGCACCAGCGCATCCTGGTACACGTAGAGCGTGTCGAAGTGGTCCGGCCCTCCCAGCACCTCCTGCACCGCGAGGCGCAGCTGCTCGGCCTTGTACGCCTGGATGATCGGCTGAGTCCAGCTCCACACGAACACTATGAGGAAGCCCGCGCCGGCCCCCGCCAGCGCCAGCGTGGCGAGCAGCCTGGAGGTCTTCACCTCGTGCTTGCCCTGTAGCTGTACGGGCGCCGTCACGTCGCCGCCTCCTCGGGCTGGCGCCGCTTGGTGCCGAACAGGCGCGGCTGGGTGGCTCTATTGATGAACGGTACCAGCGCGTTCATCAGCAGGATCGCGTACATCACGCCCTCGGCGAGCCCGCCCCACAGCCGGATCACCACCACCAGGAAGCCGATCCCGAAGCCGAACAGCCAGCACCCGGGGTTCGTGACCGGCGAGGTCACCATGTCGGTGGCCATGTACACGGCGCCGAGCATGAGGCCGCCGGAGAACAGCATGAACAGCGCGTCGGGGTAGCGCGCGGCGTTGAGCCAGTGCAGCAGCTGCGAGAACGCCGCCACCGTGAGGAAGATGCTCGCCGGGATGCGCCAGTTGAGGTACTTGCGCAGCGCGAGGTAGCCGCCGCAGACGAGGATCAGCAGCCCCGCGGTCTCGCCCAGCGAGCCCTCGGTGGCGCCGATCATCAGGCTGCCCAGCTCCGTGGTGGTCTGCTCGAACTTCATGAGTCCCAGCGGCGTGGCCGCAGTGAGCACGTCCACTTCCTCGCCGCTCATCAGCGGCAGGGCGAAGTTGTCGCCCCGCAGCGCCCACCAGTTCTCGCGGATCACCGGCCAGGTGGTCATGGCCACCGGGAAGGCCGCCTGCAGGAACGCCCGCCCCAAGAGCGCCGGGTTGAAGATGTTCTGCCCCAGCCCGCCGAACACGATCTTGCCGAACCCGATGCTGAACGCGCCGCCCACGAAGGCCGTCCATAGTGGAATGCCTGCCGGCAGGATCAAGCCCAGCAGCAGGCCCGTGATCATCGCCGAGCCGTCCCACAGCGTGCCCTTCTTGCCGAAGATCCACTCGGTGAGCAGGCACCCGGCCGTGGCCGCCCCGGTCACCAGGAAGGCGCTGGGACCGAAGTAGTAGATCGACGCCCCCACGATGGGCAGCAGGCTCAGCACCACGTGCCACATGATCTTGGGTGTCGAGTCCCTCTGGGCGAGGTGCGGCGCCGCCGTGATCAGGAAGCGGGGCGTGGTCATGCGGCCTTCACCTTGCTGAGCGCCGCCTTGCCCATGGCGAAGAGCTGTGACAGCGGGATGTTGGAGGGACACGTGTAGCTGCAGCAGCCGCACAGCATGCAGTCGAGCAGGTGCTCCTGCTCCATCTCCTCCCACCGCTCCGCCATGGCGAGCTTGCCCAGCTGCTGTGGGTTGAGGAACACGGGACAGGCGTCGAGGCAGTGGCCGCAGCGGATGCAGGGATAGGACTCCTGTGGCTTCACGTCGCGCCGGGTGAGCACCACGACGCCGGTGGTCCCCTTGAGGATCGGGGCGTCGAGGTCGGCCACGGCCGTGCCCATCATCGGGCCGCCGAACACCACCTCGCGGGCGTCGTCGGTGAGTCCGTCGCAGGCGTCGAGCAGGTCACGGGTCTTCGTCCCCACCGGCACGATCAGGTTGGACGGCCGCTTCACGCCGAAGCCCGTCACCGTCACGATCCGCTCGATGAGCGGCAGCCCCGTCTCGAACACCTCGGCGATGGTGGCGACCGAGGCCACGTTGTGCACTACCACCCCCACGTTCATCGGCAGCCCGCCCGAGGGTACCTCGCGGTCGAGCAGCGCCTTGATCAGCATCTTCTCGGCGCCCTGCGGATACTTCACGGTGAGCGGGTGCACGGTGACGTCGAGGTCGGTGGGCAGCGTAGCGCGGATCCGCTCGATCGCGTCGGGCTTGTTCTTCTCGATGCCGATCATCGCCCGGCTCACGCCGAGACACCGCATCATGAGCCGCACCCCGAGCTGCACACGCTCGGGGTACTCGACCATGGTGCGGTGGTCGGTCGTGAGATACGGCTCGCACTCCGCCCCGTTGATCAGGATCGTGTCGACGTGCTGATCCTTGGGGGGCTGCAGCTTCACGTGTGTGGGGAACGCGGCGCCGCCCAGCCCGACCACGCCGGCGTGGCGCACCGCCTCGATGAGCTGCTCGCGGGAGAGGCCTTCCCAGTCGGGGATGAGTCGCGGCCGCGGCACCTGCGCCGAGAAGGTCTCCACGCGGATGCGCACGGCCGGCTCGTAGCTGCCCAGCGGGTGGGGCCAGAGCCCCACCTCCTCGATGGTCCCGGCGGCCGAGGCGTGAATCGGCGAGGAGATGAACCCGTCGGCTTCCCCGACCATGTCGCCCCGCTCCACCTTGTCGCCCACCTGCACGATGGGCTTGGCCGGCTTCCCCGTGTGCTGCGACAACGGGAGCACGACCTCGTCGGGGAAGGGCATGCGCCGGATCGGGATACCGGCGGTCAGCTCCTTCAGCTCCGGCGGGTGAACCCCGTGGCGGAACCTCGTGCGGTGGGCCATGGCGTCTTCAGGCTAGTTGAAGGGCTCGGCCCGCTTTATCCACTTCTGGAGGTCCTTCTCCTTCTTGTTGAACGGGTTGCCCGGATGGATGATCCGCACGGGACACCGCTCGGCCGCCGTCACCAGCTCCTTGAACGTGCCGGCCTTGGGGTCCTTGATGTACGCCTGCTTCTTCTCGTTGTAGGCGAACATCCGCTTGTTGAGCTTGGTGCATTCGTCGCAGGTCGTACACCGCGCGGTGTCGATGTACGGCTCCAGGACGAGCGCTTCCTCTTCCTCCACGGGGGGTGCCGCGACCGCGGCCGGCGCTTCCGCCACCGCCGTTGCGGTGCCACCGTCACCCGCGGGAGCCGGCTCCGCTGCCGGCGCTGCCACCGCCCCGAACCCCGCCACCATGTCGGTGGTGATCGGGGTGAGGCCCTCCATGCCCCGCACCTTGCTGAGCAGGTCGTCCACGGTCTGCTGACCGTTGCCCGCGCGCACCAGGCCCTCTGCCAGGCGCCGGGCGATGACCTGCGGGAACTTCTGCTTGAGGTCGATGATCTTCGCCTCGTACTCGGCCCGGATCTGCGCGGCCTCCTGCTCGAAGTCGGCGAGTTCCTCGGCCTCGACCTCGGCTTCGCCGGCCATCTCCTTGAGCAGGTTCCACACCTCGATGCGGTCCTCTGCGAGCTCCACCATCTCGCTCGAGACGGCGAGCCGCCCGAGCTTCTTGTCGGCCTCGAGCACGTAGACGAACGGTGTTACGCCTTCGCGGTCCGCCGGCGGACGCCCGATGTACTCATGGAACGGCATGAAGTCATCGGGCGGCGCGTCGGCCCGAACCTTGTTGAAGTGCTTCTTGAAGCGCGCCTCGGTGGCCGCCCAGTCGGCGATGGTCACGGGCAGCGTCTTGGTCTGCTCGTTGCCCTCCTCATCCAGGTAGGTGAGGTCGTACTCGGGCCACGTCTCGCTCACCGACGGGTTGCCGTCCAGGCTCAGCCGCTCAGCCAGCTTGGTGCCCTCGGTCGGATCGTACAGCATGAGCGGGTAGGCCCGTGATTCGAGCGAGAGCTTGGCCGCGTCGGGCGCCTGGTCGTCGCCCAGCCCATGCTCCGGCGGGCAGGGGCTGTGCAGCGCGAACACCGCCGGGTAGCGCGACTGCAGGCCCTTGAGCACGCCGCCCAGCAGGTGCGGTGGCGAGGCCTGCGACGACTGCAGCACGAACGCGTTGCGGTGGGCCACGGCCAGCAGCGCCATCTCCTTGCGCGTCTCCTCCTTGCCGTGCTGCGCCTTGCCGTAGGCCGCCATGTCGGACACCTGGCCGTTGAAGCCGCTGGTGCACGCCTGGCCGCCCGTGTTCGAGTAGACCTGGGTGTCCAGCACGATCACGCGCACCGGCTTACCGGAGGCCATCAGGCGCGACACGTTCTGGAACCCGATGTCGAGCATGGCGCCGTCGCCGCCCACCGCGAAGATCGGCGGGCAGAGATTGAACTCCTCGTCCGTGAACTGCTGCCAGTCCAGTTTGGTGAGAGCGGGCTCGTGGACCGCGGGGTCGTACTCGCCCGCCAGCTCCAGCTCGGCGCGCCGGATCGCGCTGAAGCCGTCGGCCATCTTGCGCATGTGCCCCTCGAAGATGCCGATGGCGATCGAGGGCGCGTCCTGGAACAGGTGGTTGGTCCAGGGGAAGGGGTAGGGGTTGTACGGATAGGTGCTGCCCCACACCGACGAGCAGCCCGTGGCGTTGGTCATCCCCAGTGTCGCCCGGCCCTTGCTGGTGGGCCCCTCGGTGTAGCGCCAGCGCAGGTCCTTCAGCGCGTCGATCATCTTGGAGATGCGGGCCACGGCCTGCTGCTTCTGGTCCTCCAGTGGCAGGTCGATCTTGCCCTCGGCCACGCCGAGCTTGGAGAGGTCGGCGTCGGAGGCCAGGATCGTGCGGGCCTTCTCGTCGAGCTGCCGGATCAGGTCGTCCAGCTTCGCCACGTACTTCTCGACCCGCGGCAGCATCAGCGCGTTCACCGCCGAGAGCACCAAGTGGATAACCGTCTTCTCGCCACAGCCCATGCAGGCGCCGTCGCCGCCCACCATCGATCTGTAGTTCTCCTTCTTGAGGAGGAGCGACGACAACACGCCGATCCCCTCCTCGAGGTTGGCGACGTTGATGTAGCGGTCGTCCGTGTCGGGCAGGTTGTCCCACAGCTTCCAGTTGCGCTTGAGCCGCTCGACGATCTCGTCGGTCTGGCTGACCGTCACGAGGGCGTTGTCGGGGCAGACCTCGACACAGATGTTGCACCCCTTGCACGTGTCGGGGTTGACCGTGATGGAGAGCAGCCCGCCCGTGCCCTTCTCTTGCGACTCGGGTACGTCGAAGAACGGCGCGGTCTTGGCCAGCGGGAAGTCGGCCATCGCCGAGTAGACCGGTGCGAACTCCTCATCCAGCGCCGCGCGCCGCTCGGGGTCGAGACTCAGCTTCTCGGTGACGTTCTTGTAGGCCTGCGACAGCACCTCTCCGAACGTGGTGAAGGGCACGCCCTTCATGATCTTGCGCGACTCGTTCGACAGGTGCTTCGAGATCTGGTTCAGCCGGTCGAAGGAGCGGCCGTTCGATACGGTCCGGATCGCGGCCTGCAACACCTCGTCGATCTGGTTCACCACGCCGGGGATCGCCGAGTCGGGGCACTGGGTCCAGCACTGCGCGCACCCCGTGCAGTTGTCCGCGATGAACTCCGGCACCTCGAACCGCACGTCGGTCATGTCGCGGATCGTGCTGGTGGCCGCCGGCATGGCCGAGAGGGCCGCGAACGGATCGGCGATGCCGTCGTCGCCGGTCTTGTACACGTAGCACACCTGCTCCCAGAACCGGCCGGGGTTGGCGATGCCGTCGCGCACGCCGGTGCCGTCCAGGATGGCGGGCATCTGCGGCACGCGCCCCAGCTCGTCCTGGCGGACGCTCAGCGCCGCGACGTCCACCGTCTGGGTCTCGTCGTAGCCACGCCGGATCACCCGGACGTTGTCCTCCACCACTCGCTCGCCCAGGTGCCCGAACTTGTACTGCAGCTGCCGGCGGATGCCCTCGAACAGCTGCTCCTCGGTGGTCTCCTCGCGCTCGGCCAGTCCGGAGACGTGGAAGAACGCTCCCATGAAGGCGGCGCCCTGCATGCGGTAGCGCAGCTCCGGGTCGGTCGCCTCATCGGTGGCGATCTTGAAGGCGTTCAGGAAGTGGACGTGGAGCTTCTTCTCCTTGATCGTCTGGTGCGCCGTTGCGGGGAGGCTATCCCACAGGTCCTCCGCCGTGCCGTCATGCTGGATCACGAACACCCCGCCCTCGGAGAGCCCGGCCAGCGGATTGGAGTGGCGGAACACGTTGGGGTCGGGTGACAGCACCACGTTCACGTGCTTCAGCTCGCAGTTGAGCCGGATCGGCGCGTGCGCCAGCGTGGCGTAGAACGTGGTGGGCTGCCCCTTCTTCTCCGAGCCGTACTTCGGGTTGGCCTTGATGTACATCCCGAACAGGTCGGCCGCCGTCAGCGCCAGGTTCTTGCCCGTGGTGATGGCGCCCCACCCGCCGATGGAGTGGATGCGGATCGAAGTCGAGCCCTCGGGCATCAGGTCGATGTCCTCGGTCATCGGGAGCGACAGGTCCGCCACGTCGGGGTAGGCCTCGAGCAGCTCCTCCTGCCAGATCTGGAGCTTGGGCAGCTTGGTGCCCTCGCGCACGAAGTCGATGCCCAGGTAGAACTGCCGCACCCGCTTGCCGTCAGGCAGCATGTTGTCCACCGCGGCGATGATGTCGCCGGGCTGGACGTCGCGGCTCCCCATGCCGTACGACCCGGAGAAGAACTCCGGTGCGTCGTCCGACAGGCAGGTCGCGATCTCGGGGTAGGGAAGCTTGCCGTTGGCGCGCCCGTTCTCCAGCGCCTTGTTCACCGCCGCCCGCATCTCGCGCAACAGCGGCAGGTCCACCGCCAGCGGCTGGTCCAGGCGCTCCAGCACGGCGACCGCCTTCTTGCGCCTGAGCAGCTGCGTGATGACGTCGGCCGGGAAGGGCCGGAACATGGTCACGTTCAGCACGCCCACCTTGAGGCCGCGCGACTCGCGCAGGTAGTCCGCCACCGCCTCGGCGTTGGCGACTATCGAGCCCTGCCCGGCGATCACGTATTCGGCGTCCTCCAGCCGGTAGCCCATGGCGCGCCGGTAGCGTCGCCCGGTGAGCCGCTCGTACTCCTCCATCGCCTGGTCGGCGAACTCGACCACGTGATCGAAGTAGAAGGGCCGCTGCGCCGCTACGCCCTGCATGTAGCTGTCCTGGTTCTGGACGGTGCCCAGCATGGCGGGGTAGTCGAGATCGAAGATCTCGGGGATGCGGCGCCGCTTCTCGCCGAACACCCAGCGCTGCGCCGGGGTGGGCGAGTCGATGATGTCCGAGGGGTCGCCCAGGTACTCCTTCACCAGCTCGCGCTCGGGCATGTTCATCGACTCGATCACGTGCGTGGTGAGGAAGCCGTCCTGCGCCAGCGCGCCGGGGTTGAGCGACAGCTCGGCGATCCGGTGGGCGATCAGGTTCAGGTCGGCGCACTCCTGCACGTTCTTCGCGAACAGCTGGAAGAAGCCCGTGTCGTCGATCGCGTGATAGTCGTCGTGGCCCGCGTGCACGTTGAGGGCGTGCTTGGTCATGGCGCGCGCCCCGATGTTGAGCACGTAGGTGAGCCGCTTGCCGACCGCCGCGTAGAGCGACTCGTGCATGTAGGCGATGCCCTGGCCGCTCGAGAAGTTGGTGGCCCGCAGGCCCGTCATGCTCATCCCCGCGGTCACTGCTGCCGCGGCGTGCTCGCCCTCCGGCTCGAAGAAGATGAGCCGGCGGTCGTTCACGTTGGTCTTCCCGGCGGCGACAGCGGCCGCCCACCCTTCGCCCATCTGTGTCGACGGCGTGATGGGATAGGCGCCCGCCCCTTCGCTGGCATCGGTCTCCATCTGCACGACGGCTCCGGTGCCGTCGTTCTGCGTCGGGACGCCCGGGTATCTCGGCTCGGGAGGTCGGTCGTTCTTGTTCTTGAACATCAGGCAGCTACCTCTTCAGAAGGTCGCGGGATCTCGAAGGTCTGCATGCCCTCGACCCAGACGATGGCGCCGGTCGGACACCGTTCGATGGCCGCCGGACTCGCCAGCTCATTCTTGTCGTAGTCCACCACCGCCAGCCCATTTTCCATCCGCACCACCTCGGGTGCGTCGGCCGCGCAGCGCCCGCAGGCGTTGCACGCTACCTGGCACAGCTCTTCCGCTTCCTCGCCCTCCAGCAGGCTCTTGCACTGCACGATGAGCTTGTGCTCGAGGGGCATCAGCTCGAACAGATCCTTGGGGCACGCCTCCACGCAGTCACCGCACGCCGTGCACCTGTCGGGGATCACCACCGGCAGGCCCCAGGCGTTCATGTAGATCGCGTCGAAGTCGCACACGACCTCGCANNGCAGCCCCAGGTGCAGCCCTTGCCGCCGCCGGCCACGGCCGCGGCCGCCTTGCAGGTCTCCAGCCCGATGTAGTCGGCCTGCTGCAGCGCCACGTTGCTGCCGCCGGCGCACAGCAGGCGGGCCACGCGCTTGTTCGCCTCCCCCGCCTCCACGCCGAGGTAGTCCGCGACGTCCGTGATGTCGTCGGCCCCCATCACGGTGCAGGTGGCGGGTTGCACCTTGCCCCCGATCAACGCCTCGGCGAACGCGTGACACCCCGCCTGGCCGCACGCCCCGCAGTTGCTGCCGGGCAGCAGGTCCACCACTCCTTCGATGCGCGGGTCCTCCCACACCCAGAAGTTCTTGTGGGTGAGGGTGATCAGCGCGGCGAAGGTGAGCCCCACGCCACCGAGGATCAGGACCGAGAGCAGGATCGTGCCGACGTCCACGGGCTAGCCCCTCACTCGACGTCCGACAGGTCGGCCTGCGTGAGGAGCCACGCGGCCAGCTTGTCCACCGGGTCCTCCAGGGGTGCCGTACCGGCGGCTGCCTCGCCCGCCACTGCCGCAGCCGCAGGCGGCTGCTTCGCCAGCGCCACGAGCTGGCGCAGCTCCTGCGCCTGCTGGAAGCCGGAGAGGCCGCCCACCGACTGCTTGGGCTCCTTCTCCGGTACGTGGCTCAGCGAGACGCGCTGCCACGCTTCCGCACCGGCGCTCGGGTCGTGCACGAAGCGCGCCGCCGACTCGGGAACCAGCGCCGCGATCCCCGGGCCATCGTACGCCGCCATCCGCTCGATCTCGCTCGGCTCGGCGGTCTGCGTCACGAAAACGCCCGGCGTGATGAGCCGCACCAGCGGGGCAGGGGCGCAGGGCCCACGCACGACCAGCACGATCTTCTGGCTGCCGTCGAGGAACTCGGCCAGTCCGGCAGCCGCCAGGTCGGCCCCGTCCACCGTCACCACCAGGGGCGGTGCCAGGCGCCGCTCGCCGCGGCTCCAGCGGTCGAACGGGAAGGCGCCCAGCGAGCGGGCGTGCTCGTTGCCCTGGAGGCTCCCCGAGCGGGTCAGCTCGAAGATGCGCACCGCGCCGAAGGCGCGGCCGATCTCCTCGAGCGCCTTCTCCACCGCGTCGTGCAGGCAGCCGCCCGGCTTCACGTCCACCAGGAAGAGGTCGGAGTTCCGCTCGGTGAGCTCGGCCATCGTGTCGCGGGCCTTCGCGATCGTCTCCACCGTGAGCGTGTCGAGCGACACCTCGCTGGAGAACAGTGTTGCGAGCTTGTCCACGTCGATGCGGCCGGCGGCGAAGGGGCCCAGCTCGGCCTCGAGGTGGCCCGTGCCGCCGTTCTCCGACGACTTGTGCTCGTCGAGGAATCCCTGCACCTGTTCCACCGTATTGCCCAGCGCCGACCGAAAGGCGTCGCGCTTCGGGGCCAGCGCCTGCATCGCCAGTGCCACCCGTTTGTCAGACGGCATAGCGGTCGAGCTCCTTGTTGAGAATCTCCAGCTTCTCTTCCGCCGACTTGAGCGGCACCGCACGCACCTCTTCATACACGGGCAGGTCCTCATTCTGGTAGAACAGGCCGAGCCGGAACCGGCCGTCCTCCTGCGCCAGCCGGAACCCGTTCGTCAGGTCGGCGGGATCGTGGTACGTGTGGTTCTTGTAGATCCCCTCCAGCTCCGGCACACTGATCCCGTTGGGATGAACCAGCAGCTCGATCCGGCTGGGGTCGCGCATCGCGTCGGCGAAGAGGTGATCGGTGTACGCCGGGCAGCGCTGCAGGATGCGGATGAACGAGAAGCCCTTGTGGTGGTACGCCCGTTTGACCGTCTCGTAGATGTGATCCGGCAGCCAATCCCCCGTCTGCGCCACGAAGGAGGCGTTCGTGATGCCCAGCGTGGTGGCGATCGGGTTCATGCCCGGGAGGAATGCGCCGCGCGGCTGCGTGTAGCTCTTGAGCCCCAGCGGGCTGGTGGGCGAGGTCTGGTTCTTGGTCAGTCCGTACACCCCGTTGTCGAGCATGATGGCGACCATGTCGGGGTTGTAGCGGGTCGTGTGGAGCCAGTGCCCGCCCCCGATGGAGCAGCAGTCGCCGTCGCCCATCACCGTGAACACGTGCAGCTCGGGCCGGCGCAGCTTGATCCCGGTCGCCACCGGGAGCGCGCGCCCGTGCAGCCCGTGGAACCCGTAGGTCTTCATGTAGTGGGGGAAGCGGCTGGAGCAGCCGATCCCCGACACGAACACGGTCTGCTCCGGGGGGAGCTGCTCGTCTTCCAGCAGGCGCTGCACGGCGGTCAGCACCGCATGGTCGCCGCACCCGGGGCACCACCTGGCGATGGCGCCCTCGTAATCCTGCATGCTCCAGGAGCGGTCGTCTTCTTCGATGCCGCTACCGAGCAGCGAGCATCCGCCAAACTGTATCATTTCTTGGCTCCATGCGGCATGTGGCCGCGAATGGCTTCGAGAATCATGCCGGGGCGCAGCGGCTCACCCGGCACGCGGCCCCAGCAGTCCAGGTCCACCAGCGTGTGGGACCGCAGCAATAAGGTGAGCTGCCCGCGCCGCCGGTTCTCGTCGGTGATGAACGGTGCGTCCGGCTCGTCGCTGTAGTTGATCTCGACCGTCATCACCTTCTTGAACTTCTTGAAGATCTGCTTCAGGCCGGGCGGCAACGGCGAGAGGAACCGCAGGTGCAGCGACGAGACCGAGAGTCCCTCGGCCCGCGCGCGGTCCACCGCCTCCTGGATGGCGCCCTTGGTGCTGCCCCAACCCACGACCAGCAGGTCACCCTTGTCGGGGCCGTACACCCAGGGCGGCTTTAGCGTCTGCTGGAACACCGCCATCTTGCGGCTGCGCATCTCGCAGCCGCGCTGGTTGATGTCCGGGGCGTAGGCCACCTTGCTGCCCTCGTCGTGGGCCAGACCGGTGAGGGTGTGCATCCCGTTCAGCTGGCCCGGGATGAACCGCCTGGAAAGGCCGGTGCGCGGGTCCCACTCGTAGGGGCGCGTTCCTTCGGGCGCCGGCGAGAGGTCCACCGGGTGGGCGATCCACTCGCTGGTCACCTCGGGCCGCGGGAACGGCTGCACGCCGGTGGCGAGGTTGGCGTCGGTCAGCACGATCACCACGGTGCGGAACGCCTCGGCGATGCGCCGCGCGGTGGTCATGCAGAGGAAGCACTCCTCCATGGTCGCCGGGGCCAGCACCACGTGGGGCGCGTCGCCCGGCTGCCCGAAGATGGAGGCCAGCAGGTCCGCCTGCTCCACCTTGGTCGGCAGTCCGGTGCTCGGCCCTCCGCGCTGCACGTCCACCACCACGAGCGGCACCTCCGTCATCACCGCCAGACCGATGAACTCGGTCTTCAGTGCGAGACCCGGCCCCGACGTGATCGTGAAGGCCACCTTGCCGGCGAAGGAAGCTCCGATCGCCACCCCCGCGGCGGCGATCTCGTCCTCGGCCTGATGCACGATGCCGCCGTGGTCCTCGAAGATGTCGCTCAGGTAGTGCGATGCCGAGGTCGCCGGCGTGATGGGGTACATCGCGCACAGCTCCATGCCCGAGGCTATGGCCCCGATGGCGNNGGCTATGGCCCCGATGGCGATGGCCTGGTTGCCGTTCATCACGACCATCGGCTTGTCGGGCTTCTCGATCGGAATCTCGACGCGAAAGTCGAGGTGCTTCTCGGCCCAGTGGTAGCCCAGCTGCAAGAGCGCGAGGTTCGCGTCGATCACCTCCCGGGCCTTCTTGCTGAAGTCGCTCTCGATCTGGCGGCGTACCCGGTCGAGGTCCCGGTAATACACGTACGAGAGCATCCCCAGCGCGAACATGTTCTTGCCGCGCCGCGGGTTCTCGATGAGGGTGAGGCACTGCTCCTCCATCGGGACCTTGATGAACCGCAGGTTGTGGCCCTCCATCTCCTTCATGGCCGCCTTCCACTCCTTGCGGATGTCCTCGTCCTCGTGCTTCTCCCACATGGCCTCGATGAGGATGATCGCGCCGTCGGCGAGCGCCCCCTGACGGAAGCGGTGCAGCAGCACCTGCTCGTTGAACGCCACCACGAGGTTCGCCGCGTCGCCCCAGTTGGTCACCGTCTTGGTGCCGAGGCGGATGCGGTTGCCGCTCGCGCTGGGTGGCGTGCGCGCCGGCGGCTGGATCTCGGCGGGGATGATCTCCACGGTCCACACCCCGTTGCCCATGCGGGCCGAGACGCGTCCGAAGATCTGGCCGCAGCGCTGCGCGCCCTCGCCCGAGTCGGAGACCACCTCCACGGTGTGCTCCGGCACCTTGATGATCTTGGGGCCCTTGGCCTTTTTGACGGCTTTCTTGGCCTTCTTCTTGGCGGGGGCCTTCGCGGGGGATGTTTGAGTCATATCGCACTCTCGCTCGGATCCGAGCGCTGAGTTCGCTCGTTGGCGTGCCGAGACGGAGTGCGTCCGGTAGGACTATCGGGCGCGCCGCTCGAAAGCAGTCGCATTAGCCTGGCACTCCGCCCCTCCCATCCATTGCGGCACCTCGTCCGCATGACAGGAGAAATGTATAAACCCTTGTAGCGCTGTGAAATAGAAAGGATTCGTGAAGAAGTCTTTATCGCGGGACCACTATGTTCTCGCGGCGGCGGTCGGGAGGGCGATTGTGCACCGCGAGCGGCGCGGTGGGGCGCCGCAGCGACGGGGAATCGGCTGTTCCGAGAGGGGGTGTCACGTTCGGGAATGAGCCCGCCCACCCCCGGCGAGTAGCCGGGATCTGAGCATCCGTTGGGCGCCATCCACCGCACAACCACTCCCCGCTGTGGTGCAACGGACAGGGTGGGATTCGAACCCACGGAACGGGAACCCGTTCACGCGCTCTCCAGGCGCGTGCCTTCAGCCGCTCGGCCACCTGTCCGGGAAGGCCTTAAACGGTTGAAAGAAAGTGGGTTAGGGGTGGGGGGTCAAGCCGGGCGATGTGCGAGACGGTCGGGTGAAGCGGGCTCAAGCGACAGCGATCGGCTGCCGAACGTCCTGTGGTTATTGGCCGTATTCCCCGCAACCTCTCCCCGAGTTCCTCCCCGTCCCTACTGAATCTGCGCCATCTGTTCCGAACGTGCTGCGCCGCCATCGGTCCGGCTCACCGTTGCTTCCACGCGGATTCGTCCTCTCCTGTCTCCCGATGCATGACCATTCCGGCAACATTGCCCTCTTCATCCTCTTCGAACGTGATGTAGCTCAGACTCGACGGATAGCACAGCGTGTCTGCGGACACCGGGAAGACCTCAAACCTCGTGCCGCCATTGCGCTGTGTGTAGATACGGGTTCCTTCGACGATTACCGTCCGGGTGTTCGCTTCACTGATTTGGTACGTTCCCTCTACCCGCGCCAGCGCGGCTGGTCCAAGGGTGCCCGGCGCGCACCCTGGAAAAGGGTCACCGACAACGACGGCTGCGATCCGCTTTGCCATGGGATCGAGGACGCGAGTCGTCTTCCGTGGGTTATTGGACAGGATGGCCACGAAGACCCGCTGACCGGGAAGATAGAAACTCGACGTGTGGAACCCGTACGCATCCCCGCCATGCCAGTAGGTGGTTCTCCCTTTCAATCGTCCAATGAAGATCCCAAGCCCGTATTGGGTCGTGCCTGACAACACTCCTCGCGTTTCTGGCGTGAACAGCGCCCTTGTGCTTTCAGGGTCCAGCAGTTCACCGCTGTGCAGCCCGAGATGGAAGCGGGCAAGATCGTCAACTGACGACAACAGACCGCCCGCAGCATACAAGATCGAGCCTGACAAGCTGCTGTAAGGGTTCCGGATGAAAACGCTGTCGTCATCGAGATACCCTGGCACGCGCCCTGAAATGACGTCCACGTTGCTGTAGTAGCGCGTGTTCTCAAGCTGCAACGGTTCGAAGATGGTTTCGGAGAGGAACTGGGAGTAGGTGACTCCGCTCGTACGCTCGATGAGCCGACCGAGCAGGTAATACCCGGCGTTGCTGTAGCGGAAGGCGGAGCCCGGCGCGAAGTCGAAATCGAGGTGAATGAACAGATCCAGGAACTCATCTGTGCCCACCTCATCGTTGACCAATGCGAAGAACTTCTCCTCCATGAGATCGTAGTACGGCTCGGCGAAGAGATCCGGGACCCCGGACGTGTGGCTCAGGAGCTGCCGGATCGAGACGGAATCGAAACGTACTGGCAGGGCCGGGAGATGCGCCCGTATGGCATCGTCCAGCGACAGCACTCCCCGTTCGGCGAGGATCATGACCGCCACGGCCGTGAAGGTCTTGGTTTCCGATCCAATCCGAAACACCATGCCGGGGTGAACCGGAACGCCGAGTTCCAGATCTGCGAGACCGTACCCTTTTCTGAAGATGACGGAGCTGTCTCTCACCACGATGACCGCCGCGCCGGGTTCGTTCGGGTCGAACGACCCGGCGAGGATCCGGTCTATATCTTCCATCATCCCGCTTTGCTGGCTCCCGCCACCCATCGAGAAGGCCGCAGCAACGACGAGCCCGACCAGCAGACCTCTCGCACTGCCAAATGTCTGAATCATTGATCATCCCTCCGACGTCCGGCGCGTGATGAAAGCGCTCCCCACTGGTCCGGAAGTGGGATCTGCGGGGCTCACGTCTGTACTGGCTCGACGTTGGCGATCATCATGTGCACCCACTCGGTTCCCGCGTTGCGGTACTCGTGGTCTCGATCGGGGCGGAACACGACCGTGTCACCTGCGGGGGCTTGGACGCTCTCGTCCTCGACTCGCATGGTGAGATGGCCCGCGAGTACGCAGACCATTTCGACGGTCCCAGGCGGTTGCGGATCGGCCTTGTGCGCCTCGCCGGGAGCGAGGTGGAACTCCCAGAGTTCCAGTGACCGGGGCCCCTTGGATGCTGCCAGCAAGCGTCCTTCGCCTCCACGCTTGCCCTTCCAGAGCACGACATTGTCATCTCGATGCACGACCTGCACTGCTGCGGGTGGCCCGACGTCCAGCAGCTGGGGAAGGGAGGCACCCAAGGCGTTTGCCAGGCGGCAGAGCGTCGCCAAGCTTGGATTCGTGCGCCCTTGTTCGATCTGCACCAACATTCCCTTGCTGATGCCGGCTCGCGCTGCCAGGGCCTCCAGCGTGAGACGCTCGCCGAGCCGAGCGGCTCTCACGTTTCGGGACAGCGCCGCCGTGACGGCTGACGGGTCTCGGGACGGCACCATCGCTTCCTCCCAGGTCCGGTGAGGCACATTATACCATACCACTTGGTATAATATAATGCAATGAGGTTCGTACCTCCGGTTATCCCCGGTGGGCTCGAGGAGGCGGTAGCGCATGCCCCCACGTCCGCGTGCTTCTTCGGGTCCGAGCCGATGGCCGGGGAGCGGGCGGTGTTGACCTACTCCCGCTGTCCGTTCCTGGAGAGCAGGTAGAGGTGTCGATCAGATGTGCCGGGTCGTGATGTCCAGGGCGGGGAACTGTGACAGATCGTGCGGTCGATCGCGGGAAGTGTGACAGGATGTCGCGATTTCGGCCCGGCCCGCTCCGCTCTCCAGGCGCGTGCCTTCAGCCGCTCGGCCACCTGTCCGGGAAGGCGTTAAACCGTTGAAAGAAAGCCGGTTAGGGGTGGGGGGTCAAGCCGGGCGATGTGTGAGACTGTGGGTTGAAGCGGTCTCAACCGACAGCGATCGACAGCCGCACGTGCGCCGTCGTGCCAGCCCCTCGCGCAAGGACCACCGCCGGCGGCGGTCGCTCGATACTCTCACAAGGCATCGGGGCCTGTCGGCGCTTGCTCGATTGGCTTTGGCGACGCTTCCGGCTATTCGTGGCGCGGCATACTGAAGGCCTGCTACTCCATATTCGATGGCAGCCTGGTCGCTATGAAGTGGCCCGCGGCGACCGCCCCCGCAAGCGTGGAGTAGCTCCAATCTCCTTCGAGTCGGGGCGCCGGGCTCCCCCGCACCAGGGCGCCCGCCAAGAAGACGTTGGCGTCCGCGACGCCCGGGTTCAAGTCCAGAACGAGGTCCTCGGCACTCAACTGACCCTGCAGCGTTCCCTCGCCGACCTGCGGGCCAACCTCGGTGTCGGTCTCTGCGTCTGGTGTCCGTTCGATCACCCAGCTGCCGGTGACCGACGAATCGTCGTGGAACAGGATCTGGAGTGTACCGGTGAGCAGGAGCGTGCCGGTCGAATCCGTGGCCTGATACACGTACACGCCGCTCAGCTCCTCAGGTCCCGTCACGCCATCCGTACACGCGACGGCCGCCGCTGCCACCAGCAATCCCAACGCGCGTCGTTTCATCGCCCCTCCCGTTTCTACTGTGGTTTCGTTGGCGCGCCGTTCGGCGCCACCGGTGATCATGCTACGCCGTATGCCGCCCCATTGTTCCCGAACGTCCCTCCCATAGTAGACGCCAGGCCGCGGTCATCATCGGGCCGCTGCTCCCCGCCCGGCGCCGACGTCCAATACCCTCCCTTCAACGGTGGCCGGCACCCGGAGACCGGCGAGCCACGCTAGTGTCGGGGCGACGTCGACAGTGCGGGCCTCCTCGCCCCGGCCAGAGCGAATGCCGCTACCGAGAAAGGCGATGGACACCTCACGGTCGTGCCGGTGCGCCGAGCCGTGAGCCGATCGGGCGGTGTGCCGCCGCAACCATTTTGGGCGCAGGTCTGTCCTATCTGTGGATTCCCGTGCCCTGCGCCCCAGCCAACGGGCCATATCAGGAGGACGATCGACGATGCGATCGAAGGCGACTATTGCTGCTGTCAGTCTCGTGTCATTCATTTCGGTTCCCGCGTTCTCGCAGGAATTGCCGGCGCAGAGTCCCGCAGCCCGTGCGGGCACCGAGCCGCTTCACGCCGAATCGCCGGTACGTCCGGAAATCCTGATTGTCGGGACCTACCACATGGCGAGCCCCGGACTGGACGTCCACAACATGGAGGTGGACGACGTCCTGTCGGCCACACGGCAACGCGAAATCACGGAGCTGATGGAGGTTCTCCGGCGCTTCCGCCCGACGAAGGTTGCGGTCGAGTCTCGGGTCGGCCGTCGGCGGATCCCGGAGCGGTACGGCGAGTATCTCTCGGGCGAGTACACGCTCACGCGGAACGAGACCGACCAGATCGGCTTCCGGCTCGCAAAGGAGCTGGGCCACGAGACTATCTATCCCGTCGATGAGGACGGCGAGTTCCCCTACTTCCGGGTGCTCAACTACGCGAAGGCCAACGGTCTCGAGGCGCCGTTCGACTCCCTCCGGGCCGTCACAGCCGCCCGGGTCGAACGGCAAGGTGAGTTCCTGCGCTCCCACACCGTGCTCGAGACGCTCGTGTACATGAACTCGGATGCGAAGGTGGCGCAGGATGTGGCAGGGTACTACGCCTTTGTGCCCTTCGGGGATCCCTA